>Ga0105046_10006134_pt1 | contig 18990 bp, 10 predicted proteins | sample MAT03_FD_78385 | JGI IMG/M metagenome (GOLD analysis project Ga0105046, IMG submission 78385) | Freshwater microbial communities from Lake Fryxell liftoff mats and glacier meltwater in Antarctica - MAT-03 (megahit assembly) | ecosystem: Environmental > Aquatic > Freshwater > Ice > Liftoff... | reverse complement strand
TGTCGTTGGTCTACCCCCCGCCTCCCGCCTCTTCACCTCGAACATAAGCGTACAACACCAGCGATGGCGGGACCGTTACAGCTAGGTTCACTTCTCGTAACTTTGTCGCCGAAGCTTAAGAAAATCGCGAATTTCACAACATCCGTGCTCACAGGGGGCGGCCGTCAGGGCCATGACGGGGCCGCACCGGCTGGAATGTATGACCTGTGTAAATTGCTTGTTAGTTCTGTTTAGAGCCGAAAGGCTCTTGCCCTGGCTATGCGATGGTACTAGCCTTTTATGACCTCCAAGGTGGCGGTTCCTTTCGGTGTTGTTCCAGGAAAGGCGGTTCTGATGAAGTGTTCGCGCGCGATTTTGGCTATGGTTGCCGTTGTTATTGCCGGGTGTTCCGCGGCAGATGAAGCCGGAACCGTTACGGATGAAAATGGTGAAGGGGGACAGTCCGGCGGGAGCGGTTTCGAAGGAGGCAACGGCGGACAAGTTCCAGTTAACACTGGCGGATCGCTGGCTGGATCCTCTGGGTCGATGGGTAGCGGTGGCCCAGCAGGGACAGGGGGGCAACGCGACGCGGGCACCAACACGACACCAGACGCTGGCGTCGTTCGCGACGCAGGCTCCGAACCAACAACCGGGCGAATTGCGATTGTGGCCGCTGGATACGCTGGTCGTCGCATCGTTAGTTTTGATTTGGGCGCAACCTGGGTGGGTGATCAGACCTTGGGTGGAGGCGGCGACGATCAGTTCTTATTGCGCGGGGCTGCCGTTGGCGCAGGCCGTTTGGTGGTTGTGGGCTGGAAGTTCTTGAGTTCAACCGACGGTCTCAAATGGACCGAGCACAAGAACCCGCACGGCCAGTGGCAAGGCGGCGTTGCTTGGGGGAACGGGATGTTTATTGCTGCTGGAGGGCTGGGGCAGGCGGCAAAATCGCTCGATGGCGTCACATGGACCAGAATCGCCAATGCCGGAGGAAGCCATTTGCGTCGCGTCACCTTCGCCAATGGCGAGTTTTGGACCAGCGGCGATTCAGGCAGCCCCGTGTACCGCACGAAAGACGGTGTCGGAAGCTGGAATGGGGGCGGCAACTATCCGGGGGATGTAAACCAAGTGGACGAAGTCATTGTGCGGACCAACGGTGGGCAAATTCAGGTTTCCACCAACAAAGGTGCGAGCTTTAAGAACGTTCACGGCAGCTTGGTTGACGTGGCTGTAGGACGCATTCCCTAAGCAAATTTAGGGTTTTACATAACGTTTGCGCCTCCGGGTTCCCCTTTTGAGGGGGACAGCTGTTGAGTAGTGGAGGCCATATGCAGTTCCTTTCCCGTACTCCCTCTTTTTGTTTTGCGATGGCTGTGTTGGCGCTCATCATCGCTTGCGCAGCCACCCCGTCTGAAACCGGCGACAGCTCCAGCAATTCAGGAGGAAGCGATTCGCCGACAGGGGCTGGTGGTACGGGAATCACGGCGCAAGGTGGCACCCCTGTCACGGGGGGCATGCAGGGCGGAACGGCCGGCGGGGGCCAACCCGTTGCGGGTAAGGGAGGCCAACCTGGGACCGGCGGCATGGCACAAGGGGGCATGGCACAAGCAGGTGCTCCAGGCATGGGGGGAATGATCATTACAGGACCATTGCCGGGCATCACCGCGCCCATGGGATCGCCTGTAGCTGATTGGGGGCGGTTGTCTGTGTGTGGCACCAAGATCTGCAGCCAACGTGGAGGCCCACCTGTTCAGCTCAAGGGCGTCAGCAGTATGTGGCTCCATTGGGAGAACACCGGTTACGCGAAGAACGCCGAAGCGTTGAAATGGATGCGCGACAACTGGAAGCTCAAAGTGATTCGCGCGTCGATGGGTATTGAACCTCCGGGCGCATACCTTTCCGATCAGAGCAAAGCCAAAGGCGATGTTGAGGCTGTGATCAGAGCGGCGGTAAGTGTTGGCATTTACGTGATCGTTGATTGGCACGATCACAACGCACAGAACCACCAACAACAAGCAACGGCGTTTTTTACAGAAATGGCCGGCAAATACGGCGCTGAACCCAACGTGTTGTGGGAAACGTTTAACGAGCCATTACAGGTCGATTGGACAACCGTTTTAAAGCCCTACCACACAGCCGTGGTCGCTGCGATTCGTGCGAAAGATCCTGACAACCTCATCATCATGGGAACGCCGCAGTGGTCGCAACGGGTAGATCAAGCGGCTTCCAACCCAGTGGTAGGAACGAACCTTTTATATGCGTTTCACTTCTATTCCTGCAGCCACGGCGCATCGATTCGCACTTATGGCGAAGCTGCGATCTCGCGTGGCGCACCTCTGTTTGTTACGGAATGGGGTGCCACACATGCTGACGGTGGCCTAGATGGCAAAGTTTGTGTCGCCGAGGCTCAAACCTGGCTTGATTGGTTAAACACAGTGGGTGTAGGCTGGGTGGCGTGGAAGCTGGATGACTGCGAGCCCGATGCCACTTGCTTATTGCGTCCCGGTGCCCCTGTAGGCGGCGGCTGGACCGACAACTGGCTGCGTGGACACGCGACTTTTGTGCGCGAGCGGTTGTTGAAGAACTAAGGGCGATTTCGCAGGGCTATTCTGCGTTTGCGCCCCAACAGCGCGACGACAAGGGTCAACGCTGCAAAACCGCGCGGCGTTTCGCGCCTGCGTCCAAGTTTACAGGAACATCCGTCATCACTTGCCACGGTTGTCACTGGCGCATCCACACCAGCGTCGGGCGCTGACACAACAGTTCCACAGCCTGGCAGTTCGCCCATCAAGAACACATCGTCTACAGAAGCTTCAACCACGGTTTCCGAAAGGTCGCTGTCTTCCGCTGTGAAACGAAATTGAATGTCCTTCGCCAAGCTAAGCGCGGCTCCCAACGGGACTGACAAGCTGATGACCCGCTGTTCCCACGACAATGCCAAGGACGAAGGCACACGATCCACCTCAACCCATGGGCCACCATCAAGCGACGCTTGCACGTAAAACGCATCAGCCAAACCGGGCACCAGCACTTCTTTTTGAAAGCCTGCCGATACGAAATAGAGCTGGTACGAAAGGCGAGGGTTCACAACGTTTGCTAACGCCATGAAGGGCGATTGCAAGGTGGTGCGTCCTGTTGTGGGCGCCACGGGGTCGAAATCAACGTCGTTGCTTTCGGGAAACTCGCCTTTGGCGGCACCGGTGACGAAAGCCTTCAGACCGGAAAAAGCGCCCGCTGGTTGCAGCACGAAATCGAACGCTTCGGTCTGCTCTGCTGTGCCCCATTCCCACGCGCCGAGTTTGGCTGTGTCAGTTCCGTCTGGGTTTACTTTCCAAGTTGTGGCCGTGCTTGGATCTTCAAGATTCGATCCCTGGCCGGGCGTAAGGCCCAACGAAAGGTTGCTGCTACCCAATGATGGCCCTAAGCGGCCCGGCGCTTGAAAATCGAGTTTGAAGTTCACGCCGCAGGCAACGTTTGGGGGGATGGTTGCCGCAAAGCTAATAGAACCAACCGCGCCAGGCGCGATCAATGCTGAAGCGACGGTGGTCTTCCCTATGACAATCGGATGTAATCCCGAAACGGTTACAGTGGCAATTCCTGCTTCAGTGCCTACGTTGGTGACGGGCACAGTTAGCGTTCCGGTGGTACCCGGCGCTACTAGGGCCGCTGGATTCCCGGCCACGACAAACTTTGCTTCGCCAAAAGCAAACGCATCACCTCGGCAGGGATGAAGCAGTGATGTGCAAACCTTGCCGCGGCCTCCTGCGGACGCGTTGTAAAAGTCATCCCAGGGCGCGCGCGTGGTGTCGACGCGGAAAGCTTCACCAAGCAATGGCGTTAGACCCTGCCCAGGAGGGGTAAGGAACACGACGCCCATGCGTAGATCTTCAGCGGCCGGGCTGGCGGCTGGCTCGCGTGGGCCCATTGCGCGAACCACGTCTTGAACAGTGATCACGATTTTGCGGGCTTTGTATTTTGCCCCACGTGCAAAGCGCATCGGGCGCGCTATCGGGGCGCCCGCGTCGTCTTTGAAATCATCAAGAACGAAAAACGGTGGAACGTCAGCGGCCTTCCGCAATCCCATGGCGTATTGATCCATGGTTCCCCACCGCTTGTTCGAATCGATCACAGTGAAGGTGCCATCGCCGTTGTCTTGCCAGTTGTAACCGTCCATGAAAGACCCTTCGGCTTGCACCCAAGGCGCCCAGTGTGCGTTTTGGCGCAACAGCAGGTCCGTGCGGTCCATGGCATCGGTGGGGAAGCGGTACTTAAAATATAGCGCCCATCGATGTGCGGCCTCCTGCGCCCATACTGAGTACAAATCGTTTTGCGGATCGTTGGCAGCATCACGGCCATAGATATTGATCCGTTTCATGTTCAGCATCGTTTCCATCCGACCACTGGCGGAACCGAACTTCATCGTCTCGTCGAATTGGCCAAGCCCAATACCCTTGATCGTGTTCTTGATCGGCTGTTGGTAGGCCAAGGCTTGCGGCGACAGTCGATCGCTAAAGCCTAAGAAAACGGCGATCTGGTCGTAGTTGTCCCCGAACGCCGCAATGAACCGGCGGCTGACCTCTGCCATGGTTTCCTTGTCCATCCCAAACCCGGTGCCGCTGGCGGTGGCGGTGAGGTCATCTCCCTCCAAAACAGCGACGCTTCCCACCATGCGAAAACCTGCCCCTAACCCGCTGGCCGCCACGGTGCGGTCCGTAAAGGTTTGTGCAAGTGCTGATCCCTTGTTTGTTTCGGGGGAATGGGCTGCGGCTGACGGCGGTTGCGCTTGGGCAGGGTGAGCGGACCAAAGAAACGACACCAAAGTTAGCAAAGACAACCGTAAAACAACCATGTGACCCCCATTTGACACCGACGTTGGAGTCAAAGGCGAAATACTACACGCCCCGCCGGTGCGGAGTTATCGGACCGGGGCTATGATTGCACACCAACATGGACTTGGCAGACGACCCGTCGCAAACGCCCAAGCCGGAGACATTCATGCGTCGCTTCCGAAAGCTTATTGTATTTGTGGGGGCATGTGCGATTGCCCTGGTTATTTCTGTTTACAACCGCGGCGATAGCCTCACTGTCGGGGCCAACGCGCCGTTAAGGGCTGCCGTAAACAGCCCTGCCGCCGCCTATGACCTTTCTCAATTGCCAATCTTCACGCGCAGCTTGTTCCATGTTCGCGAAAGCTATTTCGATAAGAACCGGCTTAATCCAAAGAGGATGCTGGTTGGAGCACTGGACTTTTTGCAACGGGACGTGCCCGAAATCCTGATTGACCGTGGGGCTGAACGGGATCCCAAGAACGTTACCGTTCGGGTTAACGGCAAAGAAAAGGTGTTTTCTCTCGACGGCGTGGACGCTCCTTGGAGCCTTCGCAGCAAATTGCAAGAGATCTTCAAGTTCATCCAACCAAACCTGCACCCTGTGGCGCCAAGTGAAGAAGGCCGCCGTTTGGTTGAAATCGAATCTGCCGCCACCAATGGCATGCTTTACACCCTCGACCCGCACTCGGTGTTGCTGGACGTCGAAAGCTTCAAAGACATGCGCATGACCACCCAAGGCAAGTTTGGTGGTTTGGGCATCGTGATAGGCATGGACAAGAAACAACGCGTGGTTGTGCGCAAGCCGATGGCCAACACGCCTGCCATGCGAGCAGGGCTCAAAGCCAAAGACAATATCGTTCGCATCAACGATGAATCAACCGTGAACATGGGCCTTACCGACGCTGTTGAACGCTTGCGCGGCGACGTTGGCGCTCCCGTTGACGTTTACATCTTGCGTGACGGTTCAAAGGTGCCGAAGAAGTTTACGATTGTGCGTGACGCCATTCGTCCTCCTTCGATCGATCCTCCGGCGCAGGTCTTGAATTCACCTGCAAAGAACGGTCAACCGGGCGGCAAAGTTGGTTACGTGCGCATTCAGAGCTTCACGGCCAACACCGATGCCGATCTCGCCAAGGGGATTGAGTTGTTCGACAAAGAGAAGGTCAAAGGCATCATAATGGACCTTCGCGGCAACCCTGGTGGTCTGTACGATCAGGCGCAGAAGGTGGCTGATGCCTTTATTGAATCAGGTGTGGTGGTTTCGATGGTGGGCGTGGGCGGCACGCAACGCCGCGACGAGCATGCTTCGCGTGGCGGTGATGTGAAGGTTCCCGTGGCGGTATTGGTGAACCAAAATTCAGCGTCGGCTTCTGAAATTGTCGCCGGCGCCATGAAGCACTTAGACCGTGGCGTTGTCATCGGTGACACGACCTTCGGCAAAGGCTCGGTGCAGATGTTGTTCGACATCAATGCACCCGTAAAGTTGGGCAGCAAAAACGGTGACGACAAACTTGGGCTAAAATTGACCACCGCGCAGTATCTGACAGCAGGTGACATTTCTATTCAAGGCGTTGGCGTTACACCAGACATCGAATTGGACCGGCTGATCATACAAAAGGCGGGCGATGAATCGCGAATCTACCTGCAGCCTTCGTCGCACCGTCGTCAAGAGTCCGACTATGAATGGCATCTAGATAACCCCACCGCCACCAAGGCCGAACAGCCTATGGAACGTGTTTCGTTTCTTTACGAAGCTCCAAAAGCACAAGAAGCGCAGGCCGAGAAGGCTGCAAACGAAGACGAAGAAGAGGTTGTTGACGAAGAATCTACAGCTGCCGAAGACGATGAAGATTACGTTCAATATGAAAAACTGAACGTCGATTTTGCGATCGAATTCGCGCGCGACTTCCTTGCTCAAGCCAAGTCCTCTCGCCGCACTCAATTGGTGCAGCAATCAAAAGCTTATCTTGAACAGGTACGCGCAGAACAAGACAGCAAGGTGGCTGAAGCATTAACCAAGCTTGGCGTTGATTGGACGGCTGGCGCGGGTACCCAGCCTGTGGCGCGGTTAACGGCCACACTTGAAGCGGTTGACTTAAAAGGCAAAGCGGCTGCGGGTGACCGTCTCAAGTTGCGTGGCATCGTGAAGAACGTTGGCAAGACCACCGCTTACCGCGTTCACGCGGTGCTTAAGAGCGAAGAGTCGTTGTTTGACGAAAATGAGATGGTCTTCGGCAAGATTGAAGCCGGCCAAAGCAAGTCCTACGATCTGAACGTTAGGCTTTCGAAGAGCATGAGTTCCCGCGCTATCGTGATTCGTTCGGATCTCTCAGCTCAGGGGGCTGTTGAAGCCGAGCAAGGCAAGTTGAGTCTTGAGATAGCTGGTCGGGCCCGACCTTTGTTTGCCTACAATTACCAAACGATTGACGATGGGGAAGGCGCCAACCAAGACGGGCGCGTTCAAATCGGCGAGAAGTTGCGCATGTTGGTTAAGGTAAAGAACATCGGCGCCGGCACAGCGATGCGACCGCAGGCTGTTATTCGAAATGGCCCGGGCCAAAACGGTATCTTGATCTCTAAGGGACGATTTGAGTCCAAGGACCTTGCTCCGGGCCAAGAATGGCCGGTCTCGTTCTCCTATGAAGTTGGCCCGGAATTCCATGGCAAGGAATACGTGATTGAGCTTTCGGTTTTCGATCGCGTTGTAGGCGAAGCGGTTACCGACAAGATCACCGTCCATGTGGCCGCCGATGGTAGGGCGACCGAAGCTGCAACGGGCACAGCCACTGTGGCGAAGTCCGTGGCGATGTTGCGGGAGGCTCCGATAGATGGATCCTTGGTTGTTGGGCAAGCCAGCAAGGGAGCAGCATTTCAAATCACTGGACGCTTGGGAGCTTTCACCCGGGTTACCCTTGAGGAAGGGCATCCCGGTTTCGTAAGCACCGCTGATCTGCAATCAGGAGGAACGCCAGCCCCTAAATATGTACCCGTGTGGCACGTAACACCTCCCATCTTGGCGGTTTCTGCCCCAACCACGGTCACAAGCTCCTCTGTTTCGGTCAAGGGCCAGGCGTCTGACGACAAAGAAGTGCGCGACGTGTTCATTTCGGTTTGGAACCGCGACGCAAAGATGCCCGCACGTAAGGTGTTCTACCTGCGCAATTCGGCCGATCCTCGCAAAGTGACTTTCTCTGCGGACGTTCCCTTGTGGCCAGGAACCAACCTGATTCAGGTGTTTGCCCGCGAGACCAACGAAGTGCAATCGATGCAAACGCTGTACGTACGACGCGCTGAGGCCCCCATGGCTGAGGCGAATCAACAGGCACCGACCAAGCGCTGACGCTTTTCTCACAACGCTATGGAATCCCGGCGCATGCTTTGACATAAATGCGCCGTGGACAATCTTGATCTCTTTGCACGGCGCGCTGCGCTGTCTCCTTCAACGTTTGCGGCTGGTCGGTTCTCGCGCGAGGTCCTAGGGAAAACCTTGAACGGTCCGCAGCTGGATGCCGTGATGTATCCAGCGGCGCCCTTGCTGGTGGTGGCAGGGGCAGGTTCAGGAAAAACGCGCGTCATCACCTATCGCTTGGCACGCCTACTTTCTGAGGGTGCCGATCCCTTTCGCTTGTTTGTTGTCACGTTTACGAACAAGGCGGCGGGTGAATTGCGCGAACGTGTTGGTAAGCTAATGGGGGGCGGGGAATCGCTTGTCCGTGGTTTGTGGCTGGGTACGTTTCACGGGTTGTCTGCGCGCCTGTTGCGCCAGTACGGAGAAGCCATCGGGCTTAGAAAAGATTTTGTTATCTACGATACCGATGATCAACGGCGCTTGATGCAGCGTGTGCTGACAGAACTTAAGGTTCCGGAAAAGCAGTTTCCTGTGCGGCAGGTTCTCTCCGCGATCGATCGGCAAAAGAACAACGGCGTCGACGCAGACAAATTCGAGCCAGGCGATTTCTTTGAGGACGTGATCGGCAAAGCCTACCGTGCGTACGAGGCGCGCTTAAAGCTTGCGAACGCCGTTGATTTCGGTGGCTTGCTGATCAAGGCCTTGAAGCTGTGTACACCCGGAACGCCTGCGGGCGATGAACTGATGCACCGCTTCGATCACGTGTTGGTGGACGAGTTTCAAGACACCAACAACGTGCAATATCGGATGGTTCGTTACCTATCGCGCGCTACAAATAGTTTGACGGTGGTGGGTGACGAAGATCAATCGATCTACAAATGGCGCGGGGCCGACATTCGCAACATTTTGGATTTCGAGCGCGATCATGCAGGCGCCGGCACGGTGAAGCTCGAAGAGAACTATCGCTCGACTGGCAACGTGCTTAAGGCCGCCAACGCCATTATCGCCAAAAACACCGAGCGCCGCACAAAGCGTTTGTTCACGTCGCAACCCGCGGGCGATCCAATCATCGTGTTCGAAGGTGACACCGAACGCGACGAAGCCGAATTTGTTGCCATGCGTATCAACACCGCCTTGCGGGAAGGTGCCTCTCCGAAAGACTTCGCTGTCTTTTACCGCACCAACGGACAGTCGCGGGTGATCGAAGAAGCGCTGCGCGTTCTGGATCTGCCGTACGTGGTGGTGGGAGGCACAAAGTTCTACGATCGGGCAGAAATCAAAGATCTGCTTTCGTACCTGCGCGTGTTGATGAACCCTGATGATTCTGTGGGGCTTGCACGCATCATCAACACCCCCACACGCGGGATTGGCGATAGCACGATTGAAAAGTGTCAGGATCTGGCGCAAGAACACGGCACCACGTTGTGGAACGCATTGGCGCTGGCCGTCACTACGCCTGATGTGTTGGGCACGGGTCCCAAGAAGAAGCTTGAGGCGTTTTGCCAAATGATGTTGGGCTTGCGGCAGAAAGTGGAAGAGGGCATAGGCCCGGCCGATCTTGCCGAACAAGTGTTGGATGCTTCTGGTTATCGAGACGCTCTCGCGATGGATTCTTCTCTTGAAGCCGAAGGTCGCCTTGAAAACTTGATGGAGCTTGTGTCGCAGATTCGCGAGTACGAGATCGAAGCTGAAACACCCAACCTTTCCGAGTTCTTAGAACGGGTGGCTTTGGTTGCCGACGCAGACAGCATTGATCCTGAAAAGGGTGCCGTCTCTCTAATGACCGTGCACACCGCCAAAGGCTTAGAGTTCCCGCAGGTGTTTGTAACAGGCATGGAAGAGGGTGTGTTTCCCCACCAACGTAGCATCGACGATGATTCTGAGCTGGAAGAAGAGCGTCGCCTCTGTTACGTCGCTGTGACCCGCGCCATGAAGTACTTGCACGTCTCGCGCGTGCGCCGACGTCGTTTGGCAGGTCAAACACTGGGCGGCATTCCCAGCCGGTTTCTTCGCGATTTGCCGTTCGATTGTATCGAAACCATCGTGCAAGAGCGGCCAACATATTACGGTGCTACCACGCAAGGCCAAGGACCTTGGGGTGGTGGGCAATGGAACCGCGGCGGCAAACCTCCTGCAGCAAAATCATCCTGGGTGGACAACCAAGTTGATGCGCCATCAGGAAACGAATGGTCGCAGGGCGCCAACAGCGTGCCGCCTCCACGGAAGCCCAGCTCTCCTTCCGCAACATCAGCAGGTCCTGAACTAACGGTTCACTATGATGATATGTCGTCCGACCTTGGCTTGCGTATCGGTGCAAAGCTTCGTCATCCGAAGTTCGGTGTGGGCGAGGTGCGCGGTTGGCAATCTGCCGGAGGTGACGTGAAGGTCACGATGCGGTTTCCCGCTGAAGGCGTCAAAACAATCTTGGCCAAGTTCCTCACAAAACCTTAGCGGCTGCTTATGGCTTTCCAGTTGGCCCTCAATGAAGTGGCGTTGATCCTTGATGGAGGAACATCAACTTCGCGCTTGTGGGCAACCCGAGCCTCGGGCGAAGTTGTAGTGCAAGCCCGTGTGCAGGTTGGCGCGCGCGATGGGGTTACAGATCGTTCTCCCATTGCAACAGCCGTTGCTGGTCTTGTGGCCGATGTTAGCGCACGGTGTGCCACGTTGGGCTTTACTCCCAAAGTGGTGGTGGCAGGCGGCATGATCACAAGCGCTTCAGGGTTGTTCTTGGTTCCGCACGTTGTGGGGCCCACAGATCTTGCTTCCCTTGCGGTAGCCAGCCGGGTTGAATCGCTTCCCCATGTTTGTTCGTTGCCAATTGTATTTGTGCCAGGCGTGAAGTTCGTTGGTTCCAACCATGATTTGTTAACGGATGCCAACGTAGTGGCTGCCATGAACACAACAGATCTGGTGCGCGGCGAAGAACTGTTGTGTTTGGGGTTGGCTGCACAAGGATTGCTTCCTGCGGGCGGCAGCGTGATTAGCCTAGGTTCACACTGGAAACGATTGGATGTGGATGCACAGTCTCAATTGATCTTCAGCCGCAGTTCTTTGTCTGGTGAACTTGTTGCCGCCGTTTCGGCAAACACGATCCTCGCCGAGTCGCTTCCTCACCCCCCTGCCGACGAATTAGATCTGACATGGCTCATGGCAGGCGCCCAGGCCGCACGCGCGCGCGGTCTGTCGCGGGCTTTTTATGAAGTGCGCTTGCTGGCAGTAACCGCGAACACCAGCGCTGAACAAAGATACGCTTACTTGTGGGGCGCGACTTTTGGTGCCGACCTTCCGCACTTGCTGCCCGCAGCTGACACCCCCGTGTTCGTGGTTGGCAGAGATTCCATGTGCCAGGCCTTCTGTGCCTTGGCCAAGCAGCAAGGCAGAGACATTATTATGTTGGGCGCCGATGCTGCCGAGCGCGCCTTCCGGTACAGCTGCCTACAGTTGTTGACCCTGCGGCAATAGTTCGGCTGTGAGCCCTCGTGCGGGCACTGTAGTTCCGGCCATGACGTGCCGATATCCATCGTCGAGTTAAGTCATGAACCCGGCCCCGCGCTTGTTTTCCTACCTTTTGCCACCTGTGTGGCCGATTTGACTGCAGAGCGTTCATCAAATGCGTCTTCGTCAGAGGGCGTGGGCATCGGGAACTTGGGTGCTGGGCGTGCCGTTCCAGATGCGAAATGGGTGCGGTTGGGGACGGGGCTCGTTGGTCTCGGCTACACGGTGGTCACGACGTACGGTTGGCTGTTTCTGCGGCCAGACAGGGGCGAGCGCGTTCGTGAAACGACGGTGGCTAGCCTTGCCCTCTTCGCCTTTTGGCTGGCCAAGAGCAGGCCGAGAATAGCCGCAATCCTAGTGGTTTGCGCCGTTTGGTGCGAACTGATTTTGTCGTTGGCGCACTTGGGAATCGAAACGCCTTCGGCTTTGATCGTTTTTCCCAGCCTGATCCCCGGTGTGGCGATGATGCTTGGAGGACGGGCGGCCATTCTTCTGACTGTCGCGAACGCCGTCGCAATTCCTGTCACGCTCGTTGTGCATCAGTCTATCCACGGCAAACCGTGGGGGGCGATATTTGCTGCAGGAAATACTGCAATTGTTGCGTCGGTGCTGTCGCTGGCTATGGGGATTATGGTTCGCTCGGCCTTGCGTTCGCATAGCGCCGCGATTGAACGTTTGCAGCGGGCTCACCAGCGCTATCGGTCGCTGTTTCGCAACGCTCCTGACGGCTTGGTTGCGATCGACAATGGCCACGTACGCGACGCCAATCCTTTGGCGATGAAATTTCTAGGACTTTCGAGCCTTTCTGCTTGCCCGCGGCTCGAAGATCTATTGCGCGATGCCGGAGTCCAGAATGTTCCATCGTTGTTAACCGCTGGCGCCGAGCGCGCGCCCGTTTTAATCGAAATACCTTCCCATATAGGCTCGCCTCGCTCTTTGGAGTTCACGGTTCGTGAGCCCGATGCGGATGAGCCTGCCAGTTTGGTGGTGGTACGTGATGTTTCCGAACGCCGTGCCATTGAAGCGCAATTGCAACACAACCAACGTCTTGAAACTGTTGGTCATCTGGCTGGCGGCGTGGCTCACGACTTCAACAATTTGTTAACCGTTGTAGGCGGCAATGCAACCATGCTTGCCGAGCATAAAGATCCGGAAGTTCAGGAGCTGGCGAAGGAGATCCTGTTTGCACAAGAGCGAGGCGCAGGTCTTACCCGACAGTTGTTAACGTTCGCTCGCAAAGAAGTTCGCCGACCTGAGACTTTCGATCTGGCAGCCACGGTTGATGGCATGGCCCGCTTGATACAGCGGTTGTTGGGAGAGCAGATCCAACTGAAGATTGATTACGCAGGGCAGGTTCCGATCCTGGCCGACCGCGGGCAGTTCGAACAAGTGGTGCTGAACCTTGTGTCCAATGGCCGCGATGCCATTAACGAAACGGGCCAGGTTCGCATTTCAGTTCGTTCATTGCGCAAGGCGGAAGCGGCTGCGTTGGGGTCTAGGCTGGTTGATGCCCAGCAAGCTTTGTTGGAGGTGACCGACACTGGCCGCGGGATGAACGCTGAAACCAAGCAACGCTTGTTCGAGCCGTTCTTTACGACCAAATCGCGTGGACAGGGAACAGGGCTAGGGCTTGCGACCGTGCACGGAATTGTTGCGCAAAGTGGTGGCGCTATCTTTGTAAAAAGCGAAGTTGGCGGCGGCTCTTCATTTCGGATCTTCATCCCGCTTCACGACGGTGAGATATCAGGCGCCACGGAATTGCCCGCAATCGCCACCGATGCACGAGGCTCTGGATCCATACTGGTGGTTGAAGACGATCCTGAAGTGCGCGACCTGGCGCGGCGTGTTCTTGCCCGCTCGGGTTACGCTGTTATTTCAGCCACCAATGCAAGCGAAGCGCTTTCGGTATTGTCGTCGCGCTCGTTTGATTTGGTGCTTACAGACGTTGTTATGCCAGGCATTAATGGGCTTGAATTTGCGGAGATCCTTCGTCTTGAGCAGCCAGGAGCGCGGGTGCTGTTTATGAGTGGGTATTTTGATCATTCGGCGCCTTGGTCAGGTGCCTTGGATCCGAAAACCAATTTGCTGCAAAAGCCGTTCACGCCACAGGATTTGTTGGCCCGCGTTAGGTCCCTGTTGGCCGTCCCAAAACCCTAGTGTGGGCGGTCTGCCTTCCCGGCATTTTATTCCGTCTTATCGTCCCTTAGGGATGAGTCGAAAGCAGGATCAAGCACGTGAGTACCCTCAATATCCTCTTCGAAGGTTGGCGATTCATCCCACACGGCAGGGGGTTGGCAGGGCAGGGATTGGCTTTAGGTTTGGTGGGCAGGCCGCACATTCGTTTGTTTCACAAAGATCTACCGTGGCTTGGCGCCAAGGAATTGATGGCCAGTGGCATGCACGCTCCCCCTACAGAGGAGCAGTTGCGAAAGCTTGCGATACCTTCATTGCAGCACCCTCCCCACATGGTGGTTCGTACGGGTTGGGGAGAAGAAGCGTTTGCTCACGTTCAGGCTCCCGCCTTGGTGCTTGCGCCGAACCTTCAAAACAAGAACCGTTCAGAACATGAAGCCACCCTTCGCGCCGCGTTGGCGTTGACAAGAAGGGGCATAAGCCTTTGGTCACCTTCGCAATGGGTGCACGATCGCTTGGTCAAGGATGGCGTAAATCCGGGTGACGTTGTGACCTTGCCCTTCGGTGTTGACCACAAAGTGTTCTATCCGACGTCGGCTCCTATGCGTGGGTTTTGGCGAAGGCGGTACGGCATTGAAGGATTCTCATTCTTGCACGTAGGATCGTTGGCAGCGCACACGGGCTTTGCACAATTGGTTGTGGCTTTCGCTAAGATGGCGCGTAAACACGGCGATGCCCGTTTGGTCATAAAGAGCGTAGATCGCTTGCACGATGGCACCCGCGCTTTGGCCAGCGCATTGTCGCTGCTGTCTGCGTATGACTTGAGCAATGTGATCGATCGCATCACGTACATGGGTGAAGCGATTTCAGTCGTTGAGATGGCAGGCTTATTTCAAGCTTCGGATGCCTATCTCGCGGGGCAAGGTACCTCCTTCGGAAGGCCAACCCTTGAAGCGATGGCCTGCGGCACACCCGTAATTGCCACCGAAGGCGGGCCAAGTGCCGATTTCGCAGAAGACAAAGTGGTTCTGCTATCGCCCAAGGAAGAAGGTCAGGTTTCATCAGAAGCGTTGGCCGAACTCATGTCGAAACTGATGCTTTCGATGTCGTTGCAACACACGCTTGCAACCGCGGGAGCGGCTCGCGCGTTGCAAAGTTGGACCTGGGCACACTCGGCAGAGCGCCTGTTGTCGTTTGTGCCGGGCGCTCCGTTGCGACCAATCTAGCTGGGGTTAAGGTCCACCCAGTAGTAACTCGCCAAATGATGCGGGACGAACGGGGAAATCGGATAGTTTGCCGTACCACACCATTTGGGCGTCGCGATCTCCACCATCGTCATCGTCGTCGAGCGCGATCTGAAAACCGAATCGTTTTCCAGCTGTCGGCGCGGCAAGGCCCAACGTGCTCCACGGAAATTTAGCTTCAAAAACGTATGCCGTTGAATCGCTGGCAGTCCGCGTGGCGAACGTAACTCCCTGCTTTTTCCCTAGTTTTCCTTCGGAAAAGTCTTGGTCGTTCCAGCCGAAGAGGTACTGAACGTCGTCGACATTGTCGTAGGTCTGGGCCCGGCTGTTGTTGGCATCAAAGTAGATCTCAATGGCGTCATCCTTCCAAACCTCTGGCGAATCGTTCACCAAACTTGAGTCGGCGACCTCAACCAAAATGTAGAAGGCTTCGGACGTCCACAGCACCTTGAAACGTCCAGTAAGATCTGAAGGCCGACCCACACTGCCGATAACGACGTTCGTAATGTCCTGCCATGGAGCGTTGCTCCGGTTCCAGATGTCGTCTGTTTCGCCGTCAATGACCGGAACGCTGACAGTTGACTTGATCACGGGTACGTCAAGGATCACGCACTTCTTGTTAACGCACGCGGTATTGCTCGAACAGTCTGCGTCGCGGCGACATTCAGTGTCGCAGGCCCGCGTGCTGCACATATAGGGAGCGCAGGCTCGCGGGGCCGTTGCCATGCACTTGCCGTTTCCGTCACAAGTAAAAGGTGGTGTTTCCATTGCATCTGAGCACGAGCCCTGCCCGCACGCCGTTCCTGCGATGTGACTTCGGCAACCGCCTGCGCCATTGCAGGTGCCATCCAATCCACAGGTGTTTGCACTTTCCTTAAGACAAGTGTTGTCAGTTCGCGGCACCGTGCCTGCCGGAATTGGTGAACATTTTCCCACTAAGTTGGCCAAGACGCACGAAACACAACCGTTGGTACAGTTGCTGTCACAACACACGCCTTGCACACAAGCGCCAGTGCCGCAGTTTTTGTTCGCCGTGCATGCTGCACCTTGCGCAAGTTTGTCTGGTGGAGGTTGCGTTGTTCCACCTGGCAACATCCCTGCTGCGCCAGCTACGGCTCCCGTCCCGATGCCACCACCCATGTCGCCGGAACCACTGTCACCGACGCTCCCTCCTTCGCCAGGAACAACTGAATCTGAGCCGCTGCTTTCAATACCTGTGGTTGATAAGGAACACGCGGAGATCACCGCGGCCACGCAAGCCGTGAACCAGATGATCCTCGCCGAGGTTGCAATGCGTTTCGCAAGTCTAAGATTCGTCATTTTTAGACCTAGGTTATGCCCTACAAAGGTGGGTATTCGCCACTACAGTTGAACTAAAACTGGCCCCAGACGATGCGTTGCGTTGGCAAACTCACGGAATACTGTGCCGCGAATACTTGTATTGCTAATTACTTATGATTTAAAGTCTTCAAAAAACCCGCCGATATATCCTCATAACTGTGTCTGCGCCCCTCGAAAAATCCGCCGGTGAGCGGTTTGGGCGGTACATCCTGCTTGAGTCCATCGGACGCGGCGGGATGGCCGAGGTTTTCCGCGCGGTTGCACACGGCGTTGAAGGCTTCCAACGCGTTTTCGTGATCAAGCGGATCTTGCAAGACAAGTCGCAGTCAAAAGACTTCATCGACATGTTCGTCAATGAAGCGCGCGTCTCTGCATTGCTGAACCACCCCAATATTGTTCAAAGCTACGATTTTGGGCAAATTGGCAGCAGTTATTTCATCAGCATGGAGTATTTGCGCGGCAAAGATCTGCTGTCGGTGATGCGGCAGTTACGTGCCGCAAAAAAACAAATGGATCCCGCCGTGGCTGCGTTCATTGCGCAGCAGGTGGCGCTAGGTTTGCACTACGCCCACAGCTTGACGGGCTCGGGTGGCAAGCCCTTGAACATTGTTCATCGAGACGTCAGCCCTTCTAACATCATGTTGCTACGCGCGGGTGGTGTGAAGCTTCTGGATTTCGGTATCGCCAAGGTGGGGCCCAAGCAAAAAATTGATCCCGATCCCAACGAAGGCGATGCGTTTATCCGTGGCAAATTGAGTTACCTTTCGCCCGAACAAATTCGTGGCGATTCGATCGATGGACGCGCCGATGTTTTTTCGTTGGGAGTTTGTTTGTGGGAGATGCTCACCGGGCGTCGGTTGTTCTTTGATAAGAGCGACTACAACACAATGAAGAATGTCATGGACAGGCCCGTGATGCCGCCATCCATGCAACGTTCTGATCTTCCCACGCCGCTTGATTACATCGCTATTCGTGCTTTGGAGCGCGACAACTCGCGACGTTACCGCAACGCCAAAGAGATGGCAGATGAGCTTGAATCGTATTTGGTTGACGCGCACTTCGCCGCCGGTGCCGTGCCGCGTTTGCTTGACGATTTGTTTGGCGTTGATGCGGGGGCCTTTGATGCCCAGATGGACGACACAGTTGCTTCGTCGTGGGGAGAGTTGAATGTTGCGGAGCCCAACAAATCAAGCACGGTGCCTCCCGTGCTTTCGGACGACACCGCCGCCAAGAAGAGCAGAGGAGAAACGCCCGCGGCCGCGCGATCTCGTCGTCGGCAATTGATGATGGTGGGCATTGGCGCTGCAACCGCTGCTGCCATCGCCATGTTTGTGGGCAGACCAAAGCCTGCAGAGCTGACCACTCCTGTGGCTGCTGTCGTTGCTCCCGTCGTAGCTCCTGCACAGAAGCCCCAGGAAGCTGTCGTTGCCGCGGTTGTTGCGCCTGCACCCGCTGCTGAGCCGGAGTTTGTTGAACTTCGGATCGAAACCCAACCTCGGGGCGCTCAGATCATCGGACCCGATGGAGCTGTGCTAGGCACTACCCCTGGGTTGGTGAAGTTAGCGAAAAGCCGCGTGCCCACAACCCTGGTGTTGCGGAAGAAAGGCTTTCGCGACACGCTTTCACAGTTGGTTCCTGACAGAGATTTGTCTGCGGTGTTGAGCCTTCAACGCGCGTCTCGTTCCGGCAAAGTTACGCCTGTGATAGCGGAACCGTTGCAACCTGTGGTGGCCAAAGTGCAGACCACGCACGCCGCCGCTGCCGAAACGGTTACAGCTCCCGCAACGGAAACTGCTCCTGAGCCTGTTCCTGGCTCCGCTCCGCTGCCGAGCGCAGAGCCAGACGCTCCAGTTCCGCAAGTGGTTGAGCCGGCCGCTATTCCTGCGACGACGCCTTGAAGTCTCTGCGCAGGATCGCGCCAGAGCCGGGCGGGGTTTCTGAGGGCCCACTCGTGCATGCGAACCCTTCGGCCGCCTAGCGGCAGCGTTTGCGGAGTGCAGGGACCAAGGTGGGCCGTATGCCCCTGCAATCGCGCCCCATTTTGGTATGACACCTCCCGGAAACGACAATCGTGCTGGTACCTGAACAACACTTAGAATTCCTTGATTGGCCCGCGGTATTGCAAAGGCTTTCCGCCGGTGCCCAATCGGACCGCGGGCGCGCAGCGTGCCTTGCGCTGCTGCCGCTGGAAAGCGTTTCCGACGCCCGCGACCGCGCGACACTCGTGGCCGAATTGATGGCAATCCTGCGCCACGAAGGCCGTATGCCTTCCTTTGCCTTCCCTGAAATTGAGCCCTATTTGAAGTTGGCACGGCAGGGCGGCGCCTTGGGGGCTGACGAATTGGGCAAACTGGGCGTGTTTTGCGAAATCGGCGCCAGCGTTCGCAGGTTCTTCACGCGATTTTCGGCTGGTGCTCATGTGCTTGAAGCGGCAGGTGTGTGGGGTGTGGCGGGGGCCTTGGGCGAGTGGGACGAACTGGCTCGGATGGCTCGGGAAACGTTTGACGGCGCTGGAGAGATCCGTGACACCGCTTCGCCTGAATTGGCGCGTTTGCGTCGAGAACGCGATGGTTTGGCTTCGCGCGTGCGTATCAAAGCAGAAGAGCTATTGGCTTCGGAC
>Ga0105046_10006131_pt1 | contig 18992 bp, 16 predicted proteins | sample MAT03_FD_78385 | JGI IMG/M metagenome (GOLD analysis project Ga0105046, IMG submission 78385) | Freshwater microbial communities from Lake Fryxell liftoff mats and glacier meltwater in Antarctica - MAT-03 (megahit assembly) | ecosystem: Environmental > Aquatic > Freshwater > Ice > Liftoff... | reverse complement strand
TGCCACTGCGGCGCCGTGAAGTTCTCGCTCGAGTCGCACGAGCCCGTGCCGTACCAGCGCTGCTACTGTGGCATCTGTCGCAAGACCCAAGGCGGCGGTGGCTACTCGATCAACCTCGGCGGTGATGCGACGACGCTGCACGTCGACGGCCGCGAGCACGTGCGCGTCTACCAGGCGATGATCGACAAGGGCGGCACGAAGACGAAGAGCCGCCACGAGCGTCACTTCTGCGGCGAGTGTGGCTCGCATCTGTGGGCGTTCAACCCGCGCTGGCCCGAGCTCGTGCATCCGGTCGCGTCGGCGATCGACACGCCGCTGCCGTTGCCGCCGTCGTTCGTGCACATGATGGTCGGCTCGAAGGCGCCATGGATCGACGTCGGGGTCGACGTCGACGTCGGGGTCGGGGTCGGGACGGAGATTCCGGGGCATCCCGACGACGTCTGCTTTGTGGAGTATCCGGCACAGTCGCTCGCGAGCTGGCACCGCGATCACGGGTTCGAGGCGCCCCAGGGCTGAGACGAACGGACGCTCACATCGCGCCGAGCAACCGCTCGGCAGCGCCGGTCGAGTCCGACGGATCTGGCGTCGGCTCCGTCGTGCTCGGCGAGTCGGTCGTCAGACTGACGGTCGAGTCGTCGTGGTCGTCGTCGTCGTCGTCGTCATCACCGGCGTCCGACGAGCTATCGTCGTCGTCACCATCGTCGGCGTTCGCGATCTCACCGATCGTCGGGCCGCACGCGACCATACCCATCGACCCGGGCAGCGCGAGGCCGCCGAGCCACACCCATCGAGCTGTCATGAACAGGTAACGACGGGGGTAGCGCCGGCTTTCACCCCACGTTCTCGATGGCTGCGAGGCCTCACTCGTTCATGAGATCGCAGGCACAGTGCGCCTTCATCGGGCTCGGCCTGCAGCTCGTCGTCCTAGCCGCACCCGTCCAGCGAGCTGCTCGATCCGGTGCACGAACGCGTCGCCATCAGGACATCCGGGCAGCGCGTTCCAGTGCGGCGGCAGTGCGGCGAGCACGGCCGCGACGAGCGAGATCGCCATCGGTCGCCGAGCATCGCACGACGCTCGGCATCATGAACCAGCGCGGCGCTCAGCCGTTGCACACCGCGTTGTGCAGCGCCCAGCCCGTCATGTCCGAGCCGTGCGCCGAGACGTTCATGCCGGAGCTCATCGAGACGCTGCCGTCCTGGGGATCGTAGCGGTGCACTCGGTCACCACTGACCGACGTCGTCCACACGCGACCCGTGAAGTCGAGCGAGATCGTGCCGCAGCCACCGCTCGGACACACGGCGCCGACCGGCGCATCGACCTGCATCGTGTCGCCCTCGACGAACGTGCCGCCCGGCACGGGCGCGCCGGCGAAGCCTTGATACGCGAGCCACATGCGGCCGGCCTCGTCGGCGACGATACCCGAGCGACCGGTCGCGAGGATGTTCTGCGCGAGATCCCAGTCGTTGGTCGCCGGCATGTAGCGCGCTGCAGTCGCGAGACCGCTCGCACCGCGAGACGACAGCCACACGCGACCTTCGGGATCGATCGCGATTCCCGACGGGACGACCGGCGGCACCTCGATGACGAGGAGCTGGCCCTGGGCCGAGATGCGCCCGAGTCGTGGCGTCTCTGGATCGTTGGCTGCGAACCAGAAGCTGCCCTCGCGGTCGACCGCGCCCATCGTCGGCAACGCGCTCGCACACGGAAACGCGGAGAGACCGATCTCGTCGAGTACCATGCCGCTGTCACCGTCGATGCGCACGACACTCGACAGCAGATCCTCGTCCTCGTTGCAGCCGGCGGTCCACACGACCTGATCGACGTGGTCGCAGGTGATCGGATCGAAGTCGCCCGGCCCCCACGCGACCGTCGTCTGCGTCGTGAAGTCGAACGCCACGTGCCACGCGACGCACTCGTCCCAGCCCCACGCGAGCGCGGTGCCATCGGTCGACGTCTGCAGACCGGCTGCCGTGTTCTGCGTGGCGTCGCAGTCCTGTGGGTGTGCGTAGATCTTCGTGAGACCACCGCTTTGATTCGCGACCACGGCCGCGCGACCATCGATGCTCACCGACGTCGCCACAGGGCCGGTGACCGCAGCGCCTTCCGCAGCCGTCGACGTGCTGCCACCCGCGGGGATCATCGCCGGAGCGCGCGTCGCGAACCGGCCGACGATCTGCATGCTGCCGGTGTCGAGCTTGCTGACGGTGTCGTCCTGCGGGTTCGCGATCCATGCGTGCGAGAACACCGTCGGCGGTGCGCACTCGCAGTCGCTGTCCGGCGGCGGCGCGGTCGGCGGATCGCTCGGCTCGCCGCTCTCGCTCGATCCGCCGTCGTCGTCGCCGCCGTCCTCGCCTACTGCACCGGGATATCCGGTGCCGCGTCCGCCCGAGCCGCGCGTCTCGCTGCCGTCGTCGGCCTCGGGATCGTCGCCAGGCTCGTCGTCGCCGGCGGAATCGCTGTCGCCATCGCCGGTGCTGCCGGATCCACTACCACCCGATCCGACGGGTGGCGTGCCGCAGGCGACGACGCCGATCAACAAGCCTTCGAGTACACAACCCACTGAAACGATGCGTCGGCGGTTCACGGTGCCGTGCATCGGCGGCCGCCACCGCGAATGCGATACATAAAGTGGACGCCCTGCCCTCATGGTGTCCCACTTCGGACTCCCGACGCGCCGCCCGCTCATCACTCGAGCGGAGTCGTGCGATAGCTTCAGGCCGGCGCGCTGAATCCACGGCACGAGCAGCGCGCCGTCCTCGAACGTCGAGCTCGCGGTCAGCTCTCCCGTGCGCGGCAGCTCTTCGAGCGCACCGAGCAATGCGCGCGACTGCGCGTCGCCGAGCACGTCGCACAGGCCGATGTCGACCATGCTGAACGACTGGAGCTGACGCATCGCCTCGAACAAGCACTCGGGTCGCGTCCACCGGCCGAGTCGTACCCGGATCGCGTCGTCACCTGAGCGACGACGCGAACGCGCGCAGCCGCAGCCCGAGCACGGCGGCGTGCTCGATCGGTAGCATGTGCCCTGCGCCCTCGACGATCTCGAGCTCGGCGCCGGGGATCTTCTGCGCGAGGTAGTCCGCGTACTTCGGCGGCGTGAGCGGATCGGCGGTGCCGGCGACGACGAGCGTCGGTACATGGATGGATGCGACGTCGCGCAGGCGATCGAACGCATCGGTCGCCGCCCAGTCGCGGGCGGTCGATTCGACCGGTGTGCGCCGTGCGAGCGCCTCGACGGCCTCGACGAGCTTCGGATCGGACTCCGGTCGATACGTGTAGCGCGCGAGGTCGATCGGCACACCCGTGTCGATCGCCGCGCGCGTCGCATCGAGGATCGCCGGGAGCACCCGCAGGCGTGCACCGGTGCAGACCAGGGCGAGACCCGCGAGTGCAGGCTCGGCGAGCGCGACTTCGATCGCGATCGCACCGCCGTACGAGTGACCGACGACGATCGGGCGCGCGACCTTTCGCGCACGTAGCTCCGCGAGAATCCACCGCGCCCCGTCGGCCGCGGTCGTCGGCGCGTCGCCGCCCGTCTCCTCACGTCCTGGCAGCGACAGCGCGAGCGTCGTGAGCCCACCCAGATGTGGCAGCAGATGATCCCAGAACCTTCGATCGGTGCCGCACCCGTGGACAAGCACCAGCGCCGTCACGCGGCGTCCTCGTCGACCAGCTCCGGCGCGGCGACGCTCGCCGTGACCATGTGCTGGAATCGCCACCGACGGCTGCGATCATACGTGCCGGTGAGATCGAGCCCCGCCTCGTCGAACGTCGTCGCGGCGACCTTGCGCAAGCCCTCCTCGAACAACAGCGGCAGCGGATCGTCGGTGCCCCACTGCACGGGCTCCGCGAGCGCATCGACCATGCGACTGGTGTCGAGATCCTCCGGGTTCTTCGACGTGCCCTTCACCATCTTCGTGCCGATCGTGTCGAACACGACGCTGGTACGCGACGCACAGCCCCGCGCGATGCGCCCGAGCGTGCCGCGCACCGCGGCCTCGGTGAGGTAGCACGACACGCCCTCCCACACGATCGCAGCCGGGGCGTCGGCGCGAAAACCCGCGCCGACGAGCACGTCGAGAAAATCGTCGCGCTCGAAGTCGCACGGCACGCGCACGGCCGCATCGTTCGGAAACCCGGCAAGCGCGGCGGTCCGGCGGTGCTTCTCGGCCTGCGTCGCGGGATGATCGACCTCGAAGAAGCGCACGCCCGGCCTCGCGAGCCGAGCGGCGCGCGTGTCGAGGCCCGCACCGAGGATCACCACCTGCGTGAAGCCGCAGCGCGGTCCGACGAAGTGACGGATGCGCCGATCGATGAAGGCGGTACGCACTGCGATCCACAGCTCCATCGACGGCTGCAGTGCGTCCATCTGTTCTGCGAGCGCGTGGCCCTCGCTGCCGGCGAGCGCGTCGGCCCACGGATCGTCGAAGAGCGGATTCGGCCGCCGCGACGCCCGAGCCCGATACGCCGCGACCATCATTGCCGTCTTGCTGGCCGTGCCCTGCATCGGCGGATGGTACTGCAAGCTGATAACCTCCGGCCCGCGATGGGGCGAGCGCGACATGGTCGTTACTGCTCGGGCTCGTAGGCCCGGGCTGCGCGTTCGATGCGTCGGGCGTGCCGACGGCGAGTGCCGACGGCACCGGTCCGGCGTCGAGCAGCGACGGCGGCACCACCACGTCGTCGACGAACACCACCTCGAGCGCGACGACGGCCGTGAGCGCGAGCGCGAGCGACGACGGCTCGGTCGACACCTCGACGGCCGACGATGCATCGTCGACCAGCGAGATCGAGACGACAGTGACCGAGACCGATGCGTCGACGTCGGGCTCGGTCGATCCGAGCCTCGGAACGTCGTCGGGCGAAGGGGCCAGCGGGGCACCGGAACCGATCTGCGGCGACGGGATGATCGAGAGCCCCGAGACCTGCGAGACCGGCGATCTGGGCACGTTCGCCTGCAGCGATCTCGGCGATGGCTACGGCGGCACGCCGACGTGCGGCGGCTGCCAGATCGACGACGGCCCGTGTTGCCTGCAGACGGGCGTGGTCTGCGTGCCCGGGTTCAACGACTGCTGCGATGGTTGCGGCGTCGACTTCGTGTGTGACTGAGGAGCGGGATGCGATTGCGTGAGGTCATGCGGCGGTTGCCGGTGGTCGGCGACGTGCAGCAGCCACAAGGATCGAGACGCCGAGGTCGCCGATCCTGCACCGCGACCGCGCCTCTCAGCATCGCGGTCTGGGAGCTGACGCTCGCGTGCGATCAAAAGTGCGTGCAACTGCGCGCCACGAGCCGGCATCGCGCGCACTGGCCAGCACGCGAGATCGCTACTGCAGCGGGCCGACTGCTGTGACGGCGCGGCGCCCCGAGGTCAGTATGTCAATCCCTCGATCCTACCGCGAGCGCGCGGCCGGCAGTAGACGCGCGCCGCCTTCGCGCGACAAACTGCTGTCATGCGCCTGTGCACCACGATCTGGACCCTCACGATCTGCACCGCCTGCGCTGGCGACGACACCAGCGCGAGCGGCAGCGACACTGGCGCGACCGGCAGCGCGACGCTCGACACCACGGTCGGCTCGCAAAGCGACGGCACGTCGACGTCGAGCGGCGGCACGTCGCAGTCGACGAGCGTGAGTACGACGGAGCCGACGATGGCCGACACCACCGTCGCGAGCACCGGCGACGATCCGATCTTCGACGTCGGCGGCGCCGAGACCGGCACCGTCGTCGACGAGTGCTGCGGCGAAGCCGAGTTCAGCTACATCTGGATCGCCAACAGCACCGAGAGCACCGTCTCGAAGATCAACACGCGCACGCTCGTCGAGGAAGGCCGCTATCGCACGCGCGACACGCCCGGCAATCCGTCGCGCACGTCCGTCAGTGTCGACGGTCGCGCCGTCGCGGTCGCGAATCGCTTCGGCGGCGTCGTGAAGATCTGGGCGCGCCCCGAGGATTGCTCCGGCCCGAGCACGTCGGACGGCGCGGCCGACGTCCTGCCGTGGGGCTCCGACGATTGCGTCGCCTGGTACACGCCGTTCGCCGAGGCGTCGAGTCAGCGACCCGTCGCGTGGACATCGGGTGAGCTCGACGAGGACACCTGCGAGTGGAACAACCAGAAAATCTGGACGGCGGAAGGCGGTGGCGGGGCCGTCGACTCCGGCATGTGCAGCGACACCGAGATCCGCGTGCACCGACTCGACGGCGACACCGGCGTCGTCGAGGACTCGATCACCCTACCCTACGCGTGCATGACGTTCGGCGTGTACGGTGGTGCCGTCGATTCCAACAACGACCTGTGGCTGACGCGGCTGTTCGAGGGTAGCCCGGGCGCACTGCACATCGATCACGACACGCTCGTGGCCACCGAGATCGGACCGTTTTACGGCTACGGCATCACGGTCGATCACAACGGACGCATCTGGGGCGGCACGGGCGTGCCGGGTCGGTGGGATCCCGCGACGCAGACGTGGGCGCAGATCATGGGCTCGATCCCGAATGTCGGGGTCGGGCTGGCGGAGGATCGCAGCAATCGCATGTGGGTCGGGATCGTCGGTGGCATCCAGGCGATCGACGTCGACACGATGGCGCTCGGCGAAGCCGTGATGTTCGCCGGTGAGTCGATCCAATCGAAGGGCATGAGCGTCGACGTCGATGGCTACATCTGGGCGGTACCCGATGCGCAGAATCGGGCGTATCGCGTCGACCCCGAGGATCTCAGCTACGAGCAGATCGGCGGCCTCGTCGGCGCCTATACGTACTCCGACATGACCGGCGGCGCGCTGAACTCCGTCGCGTGCAATCCGCCCGCGGGTTGATCGATGTTCGTCGGTCACTTCGCGGTCGGCTTCGCGTGCAAGCCCGCCGCGCTGAGCTATCCTCTGGCCGTTGTCGCCTGCCCCGCACGAGATCGGTCGCCATGTCGTGCTCGACGGCACGGGTGACGTGCTGCGCGCGTACGATCGCGAGCGACGCCACGAGGTGACGCTCGTGCTGTGCGAAGCACCGGTCGCGGATGCGCAGGCGCTCGCGAAGCTGGCGCATCCGAACCTCGCCGAGGTCTACGAGGTCGGCCTCCACGAAGGTCGTGGGTTCGTCGCGACGGAAGCGATCGATGGTCCGACGCTCGCGCAGTGGTCGATCAGGCCACGAGGGTGGCGCGAGGTCCTCGCGATCGTCGTCGCCGGGGGTGATGGGCTCGCGGCAGCGCACGCGGCCGGCGTCGTGCACGGCGCGTTCTCCTCGGCGAACGTGATCCTCGAAAAGGCTCGCCTTGTGCGCGTCACCGGCTTCGGCACGAACGCGGGGACCAAGCTCGACGATCTCGAGGCATTCGCCGCCGTCGCATGGGAGGCGATCTACGGCAAGCCGCCGTTCGCTGATCCCGGGTCGACCGCGCGCGAGCTCTCCCGCGTCGACGAGCGGCGCGCGCCGAGCTGGCTGCACGCCGCGCTCGCGCGCGTGCTGACTGCAGCACCGAGCGATCGCCGTGACATGCCGGCGTTGCTCGCCGAGCTCCGACGCGACGTCGACCGCGCGAAGTACCTGCGGATCGCCGGTGTCGCCGTAGCGATCGGTGCGACCGTCGCCGGCGTCGCCGGCATCCGCAGCTGGATCGAGCACGAGCGCATCGTCGCCTGCGAGGAAGAGGGCGCGCTCATCGGCACACTGTGGAACGACGACGCACGTAGCGATCTCGAGACCTCGATCGCGCACAGCGGTGCCACGGATCCGCAATCGATCGCGGCCCGCACGACTGTGGCGCTCGACGAATTCGCGACGCGCTGGCACAAGACTCGCGCGCAGGTCTGCATCGGTCGCGAGATCGACCTCGTCGTCGGCCCCGAGGCCTACGCCGGCACGTTGTCGTGCCTCGAGACTCGTCACCTCGCGCTCGAGGCTCTGCTCGCCGAGCTCGCCCGCCTCGACGACAACACCGCGTATCGAGCGATCGATGCCGCCGCAGCCCTGCCCTCCCCGACCGACTGCAGCTCACCCGCGCATCACGGCGCGCTGCATCCCGCCGGGCTACCGATCGAGCCGGTGCGAGCGGTCCGCACTTCGCTGGCCCGTGCGAGCGTGCTGCTCGCGATCGGCAAGGTACCCGAGGCGCGCGAGCTCGCCGCCACCGCGCTCGACGAAGCGATCACGCTCGACTGGCGGCCGCTCGTCGCCGATGCGCGACTCCAGCTGTGCGCCGTCGAGAGGACCGCGCAGCACCCGGAGCCCGCTCACGCTGCATGCGAAGCCGCGTACTTCGATGCCGCTCGAGATCAACGGCTCGACGTCATGGCCGACGCCGCGATCCTGCTCGTCGAGATCACCGGTACTGACCCCGCTCGCGACGACGAAGCCCGGCAGTGGGCGATGCACGCCGCGGCCGCACTCGTGCAGAGCCTCGCGATCGCCGAGCGCGACCTCGGGCCCACGCATCCGCAGGTCACCGCGACGCGAACGAGGCTCGAGACGCTCGACGCTCCGGAGTGACGCGCGCAATGGACGGGCTGCGCCGACTCGTCCGCGATCGCTGGGACACGATCGTCATCGTCGTCGTTGCGAGCATCATCCTGTGGCCGGTACCGTTCGAGGTCCCGCGCTCGCAAGATCACACCGTGCATCTCGCACGCGCGTGGATCGTCGGGCAGAACCTCGCCTCTGGGCACGTCACGGGATGGAGCTCGATCTGGTTCTTCGGGTTCCCCGCCGGCGAGCTCTATCCGGTGCTCGGCGATCTCGGCGTGTCGACGATCCGCGGGCTGTCGCTGTGGATGCTGCCGTGGCCGCACTGCTACGCGCTCGCGTTCTGGCTCGGCTACGTCCTCGCCGCGCTCGCACTCGGACGGACCTCGCGTGTGCTCGGCTGGGGGCCGTGGCCCGGCCTCGTCGCCGGGCTGCTGCTCATGCTCGATCCCGGCGAGACCCGCGAAGGCGGCTACCGCTTCACCGCGTTCTTCGGCGTGTGGCTACAGCCGCTCGCGGTGTCGTGGACGTGGCTCGCGATGGCGCAGCTCCACGCCGCCCTCGGCGAGTCCACACTGTCCGTGCGTCGCATGCTGCACGTCGTGCTGCCCCTCGCCGGCGCACTGCTCGCGCATCCGATGACGCTGCCATTGTTCGCGCTGATGCTCGTGCCGTTCGTGCTCGTGCATCCACGTGGCACGTGGATCCGCACGGTGGTCGCGGCGAGTGCCGCGCTCGGGTTCGCGTTCGCCTTGGCGGCGTGGCACGTGCTGCCCATGCTGGCGATGAGCGCATGGACGGGGAGCTTCGGCGCGCTTCATCTCGGCCTCGGCCGCATGCTCGACGACGTGGCCAGCGGCGCGTGGGCGACGAACATGGCCGCACCGGTCGGCGTCACGATCACCGCCGGCCTGGTGTGGGCATTCGCGCGCGGCGATCGCTTTGCGCGCTTCGCCGCGACCACCGCCCTGGTCGCGTGGCTGCTCGCGAGTCGCGAGGCATTCTGGATCCCGCGCCTCGATCGATTCGCGGACGGCTTCGCAGCGCTGCAGTACCAACGCTTCATCATGTGCGCGAAGCCGGGGTTCTTCCTCGTTGCCGGTGTTGTCGTCACGATCGCCGCACGTGCGCTATGGCAGCGACGCGACGCGGTGCGCCGGCGACCCGCGCTCGTCGCCGCGGCGCTGCTCGTCGCCCCGTGGATCGGCTGGCTCGCGCATGGTGCGATCGATCAGGCAGTCGGCAAGGGCGTCGGCGCAACGCTCCAGCGCGGTGCGGATCGCGAGACGACCGTACGGTTCGAGTCGAGCTGGCGCGAGTATCTCGCGTGGGCGCGTGCACGCTGGGACGAGCGCGACGGCTTCTTCCGCTTCGCGTACCAGGCCGCGTCTCGTCACGGCCACGGCTTCGCCGACGCGCCGGTCTTCACCGGTGCGCCGGCGTTCAAGATCGGATCGACGCCGGGTGAGACGTTCGTGCACCGCGTCGAGAGCGAGCGCGCCGCGGTGCTCGATCGCCTGCGCGTGCGCTACCTCGTGACGCTCGCGCCGACCAAAGCCGAGCCGCTCGTGCGCTTCGATGCGATCACCGTGATCGAGCGCCCCGACACGGCAGAGGTCGCGCGCATCGTCGGCCCCGGCACGCTCACCGTCGTCGAGGACGATCCGGATCGCGGCCGCGTGATCATCGATGTCACCGGCACCGACGCGACCTCGCGGCTCGAGCTCGCGGTCGCTGGCTATCCGCGCTGGGAGCTGCTCCACGGCGGCGAGTCGGTGCAGTGGTACGAGGTCCCGGTCATCGGCGACGGACCGGTCGCGACGCACGACGAGCGCAAGGCCGGCCACTTCCGGGCAGGCATCGCCGATCGCACCGAGCCGACCGAGCCGATGCTCATCGCCGCCGATGCCGGCGACGGGCGCTGGGAGCTGCGCTATCGCCGAGTCTTGCCGATCGATCTCGCCGGCTTCGCACTGCTCGCAGGCGCCATCGCGATCGCTTTCATACTGCGCAAGCGCGACGCACCGATCGATCGCATCGCCGCCCGCGCGCCGCCCTTCGCCGTGCTCGGCCTCGTCGCGGTCGCGCTCGCATTCCCCATGCGCCGATGGTTCGAGCGCCGCGCCGACGAAGCCTCCCTCGCGAGCACGTGGCTACGTACCGGCGCAGCCGTCGAGGTCGAAGGCATCGAGGCATGCGCATTCGAGGTCGACCGGATCCTCGGCCCCGCCGCGTGCGTCGATCCGACGGTCGACACCGCGACGGCCACGTTCGCGGGTCTCGTCGTCGGCTCGGAACCGCTCACCGGCTACGTCGCAATCGACGATACGAGCCGCGAGCGGCGTGGCCACGCCCGCCTCGAGATCGCGGCGCGTGCCGAGGGCCACGATTGGGTCCCGCTCGTGCGGGAATCCGTTCGCTTCAGCAGGCCCCGGCGGGATCTCGCAATCGACCTCGCACGGTTCGCGGTCGGCAGCCGAATCGACGTTCGGGTCCGGTTCGACGAGATCGATGCCAACAAGACGCGCCTCGGCTTCGACCTCGACTTGGCCGAGACGTCGCGTTGACATATCGTCCGGCCCGTGCCCCTCACGTTCGCGTCGGTCCTGCTCGTCTCCTCCTTCGCCGCTGCCGAACCGGCGAGCGCCCCCACGCCGGAGCCCGCGACCGAGTTCGCGGTCCCGAACGAGCCTCGCCGACTCGAGGGTCCGACCGCAGTACCGGCGGCCGCCGATGCGAGCACGGCAACCGAGCCCGCGAGCGAACCGCAGCCGACCGATCCCCTACCCACGACGGACGCGAGCGATCCCGGCAGCGCCCCCGAGCTGACGACGATGCGCAAGGGCCGTCAGGGTCTGCAGCGTCATCGACTGGTCTACAAGAACCTCACCGCGCTGCGCTACAACCCGCTCGGCCTCGTGAACGAGCTGAGCATCGGCTATCGCCTGCAGCTCATCGACAAGAACACGACGCTGTTCAAGGAGAGCTTCGTCGCACTCAAGGCCCACACGTTCGTGAACCCGGCGTTCGGTCGCGTCGGACCGATGCTCGAGATCCAGCCGCTCGCGCTGCTGAACTTCTACGTGATCTACAACGCGGTCGGCTACTTCAAGACGTTCGATCAGATGCAGACGTTCCAGAGTCCGGCGGCGACGTACGACGACTCGACGCTCGAAGCTCGCACCGATCAGCGCTACCCCGGCATGGGCCAGATGGTCACGATCTCGGCGATGTTGCAGGCGAAGGCCGGTCGTGTCGCGATCCGCGACAACGTGAAGGCCTATTGGACCGACTTCGCGATGAAGAAGGATCCGCGCACCGGTCGCGCAGACACCGTCTACTACGATCAGACGCTCGACATCCTGCAGCCCGATCGCGGTTGGGTGCTCACCAACGACGCCGACGCGCTGTACCTGTTCGACTGGGGACTGAAGCTCGGCGCGCGCTACACGTACACGCACGCGTTCTACGATCGCGACATGTACCTGCCGGGCGAGAGCAGGGTCAACCGCAACAACACGCACCGCGTCGGCCCCGCGATCCTCTACAGTCCCCCCAAGTGGCGCGCCAAGGCGGCGAAGCGCACAGGACTCTCGCGTAAGCGCTGGTACAACCCGACCGCGTTCTTGCTCATGCAGTGGTGGGCGCAGCATCGCTGGCGCACCGGCGAAGACGTGTCGCCGGGCATGCCCTACATCTTGCTCGGCTTCACGTTCGAGGGCGACATCCATCCCTGAGGCCAGCGCCTGGCGTTGCCCGGCTGTTACCGCAATGTTGCGTGACGACCCGGCCGGCCGCCCGATCGCACGTGCAGTGCCATGGTACGGTCCGTTCCGCCGTGGGACTTCAGGCGTTCTTCCACAGCCTTTTGCCGAAGGACGAGCGCTGCTTCGACCTGCTGGAGAAGCAGGCCGCCGTGGCGAACGCGGCAACCCGTGCCCTCGCCACCCTCGCCGAGGGCGCCAAGGTCGGCGACGTCGCCAAGCGGGTGCAAGAGCACAAGAACGCCGGTGACGCGCTGCTCGCCGAGGTCGAGGAGGCGCTCGCACGCACGTACGTCACGCCGATCGATCGCGAGGACATCCATGCGCTGGCGATCGAGCTCGACGACCTCGCGAGCCTCGCCAATCAGGCGGCGCGCGCCTGCGAGATGATGGACGTGGAGCGCCCCAGCGCCGCGATGCTGGCGTTACTCGGCCTACTGGTCGAGACGACCGTCGAGGTGGCGACCGGCATCGCGAAGCTCCGCACCCGCAGCTACTCGGAGATCTTCGGCGTCAACGCCCGCGTGCGCACGCTCGAGAAGCGCGGCGATCGTGTTCGTCGCGTCGCGGTGAGCCAGCTGTTCCTCACCGGTGACACCGACATCCGGGTGATCCTCCGCGAGCGCATCGTGCTCGACGAGATCGGAAGCGCCCTCGAGCACTGCGAGGTCGTCTCCGACACGCTGTCGAACCTGGCGGTGAAGCATGGTTGAGCTCGTGATCGCGGTGGTGATCACCGCGCTCGTCTTCGATTTCATCAACGGCTTCCACGACGCAGCGAACGCGATCGCCACCGTCGTGTCGACGGGTGTGCTGCGCGTCCGCACCGCCGTCATCATCGCCGGTATCTTCAACTTTATCGGTGCGATCGTCGGCACTGCGGTCGCGAAGACGATCGCCTCTGGCTTCGCCGACGCCAGCGACGTCACGCAGACCGTCGTGCTGGCCGCACTCGTGGGCGCGATCGCCTGGAACTTGATGACGTGGTGGTGGGGCATCCCGTCGAGCTCGTCGCATGCGCTGATCGGTGGCCTGTGCGGCGCCGTGGTCGCCCACGCCGGCATATCGGCGTTCAAGTGGGGAGCGCTCGTGACCAAGGTACTCGTGCCGCTCGTCGTGTCGCCGCTGCTCGGCTTCGTCGCCGCGTTCACGATCATGCTCGGCCTGTTGTGGCTCGTGAGGCGGTGGCGCACCTCGACGGTCGAGGCCGCATCGCGCAAGCTGCAGCTCGTGTCGGCCTGCGCGATGGCGTTCTCGCACGGCTCGAACGACGCGCAGAAGGCGATGGGCATCATCACGCTCGCCCTCGTCGCGTACATGGTGTCGGGCGGAACGGCGCTGCCGGACTGGTCGGTACCATCGGGGCCCGACCACGTGCCTCAGTGGGTCGTGTTCGCGTGCGCGATCGCGATCGGCTTCGGCACGATGGCCGGTGGTCAGCGCATCATCAAGACGATGGGCAGCAAGATCATCCGCATCGTGCCGCTCCAAGGCTTCGCTGCGGAGACCAGCGGCGCACTGACGATCCTCGGCGCGAGCAGCCTCGGCGTGCCGGTGTCGACGACCCACGTCATCAACGCGTGCATCATGGGCGTCGGCTCCGTGAAGCGGCTGTCCGCGGTGCGCTGGGGCGTCGCGAGCAACATCTTCGTCGCGTGGGTGGTCACGCTCCCCATGAGCGCCGGGATCGCATTCGTCACGATGCTCGCGTTCGATGCGATGACGTGAGCGCCGGCGAGTGCTCGAGCGGCTCGCCGAGGTCGGCGGCGGCACGCACCTGCGCGTCGAGAGCAACGAGCTCGCGGTCGCGCGCGCGCTCGAGCTCGCCGGCGCGCTCAAGACTCCGGTGCTCACGGATCTCGAGATCGATCTCGGTGAGGGCCTGGACGACGTGTTCACCAACACCAACGGCAAGCTCGCGCGCGGGCAGGAGCTTGTGCTGTTCGCACGCACGCACCACGACCTGCCCAAGAAGATCGCGGTGCGCGGTCGGCTCGGCGGCGAGGCAATCGCGCGTGAGTACGAGGTCGCGATCGATGACGGTGCGATCGTGCAGGCGGGATCTCGACGCGCAGCTCGTGCTCGCCCGCACCGACGAGGTCGCGGTGGATGCGATCACGGGCAGCGGCACCGGCCTGTTCGCGCTGCAGACCGACGGCGCATCGCCGCTCGACGTCCGCGACGCAGGCCCCGACCACGGCCGCATGGTCGCGTACGAGCGCGTGGTGATCGTGTTCGACGGCAAGAACTTCGACGTGAAGGTCGAGCCAGGGAAGATCGGGCCCGCGGTCGCAGTGACCGAGTGACCTGCAGGCCCACCGGACGATTCGGGTAGCGCCCAGCGGCGATCGAACATCGAGATCCGCACACGTGCGGTGTGGCGACTGAACGGACGATCGGGCCAGCTGGTCGTCGATCCCGAGGTCGATCTCTCGCGCGTCGAATTCTCGCTGGGGCCGGCATCGTGGATCGTGCCGCTCGGCGCGAACCCGACGAAAATCGATGCCCTCCTCACCTCCGAGGGCGACGAGGCGCTTTCTCGGGTCCGTGAGCTTTTATCATCGTTGTGTGAAGGACTAGGCATGGACGTTCGAGGGGAATAGGCTCCCCCGCGGTTCGGACGGCATGCCGCCGACCCACAATCTCCACCGTCACGTTCAAAGGCACGATTCCCATGAAGAAGATTTTCTCCGTTCTGTTCCTCGGCACCGCTCTCACCCTCGCGACCGCTTGCGACGACAAGAAGGCCGACGACAAGAAGGCCGACGACAAGAAGGCCGACGCGAAGGCCAAGGCCGACGACAAGAAGGCCGACGAGAAGAAGGCCGACGAGAAGAAGGCCGACGAAGCGAAGGCCGAGGAGAAGAAGGCCGACGCGCCGGCCGCCGAGAGCACCGGCGCTCCCGAGTGCGACGAGCTCGTCAAGAAGACGAACTGCATGTACGAGAAGACCCCGGGCATGCCCGCCGAGGCCAAGAAGGGCTTCGAGGACATGGTCAAGGGCTACACCGCGGCGCTGAAGAACGAGGCCAGCAAGCAGGCCACGATCGACGCATGCAAGGCTGCCGTCACCAGCGGCAAGGCCGGCTTCGACGCGATCGGCTGCTAGGTCGCACCCGAGGGATCGCGCCAGCGCACGGCGATGATCGTGCGCGGCGCTCCCTCCCATCCCTGCGCGGTCATCTCGGCGACGACGTCCTCGCCGCCTGCGAGCTCGACCATGCGCACACAGAAGCCGAGCGTTTGGTGGCAAGCCGCACGCTCGGCTTCCTTTTGCATCCCGTAGCTCACCTCGCCGCCGTCGCATGGTGCCCTGGCGATTCTGCATCGCGCCGATGATGGACCGGACCGACCGGCACTTCCGCGCGATGTTCCGTCGCATCTCGCGGCACGCGCTGCTGTACACGCCGATGATCGCCGCGCAGGCCGTCGTGTCGCGCAGAGCCGACGCCGAGCTGGACCACGACCTCGCCGAGCATCCGCTGGCGATCCAGCTCGGTGGCAGCGATCCGCCGGTGCTCGCCGCCGCGACGCGCATCGCAGCGGACCGCGGCTTCGTCGAGGCGAGCCTCAACTGCGGCTGCCCGAGCCCCGCCGCCGCGCAGGCGACCTGGGGTGCAGCACTGATGGACCACCCGCAGCGCGTCGCGGATGCGGTCTTTGCGATGGCTGCGGCCGCGCCGATCGACATCACGGTGAAGCATCGGCTCGGCATCGTCGGACGCGACGACGCGGAGCGCCTGCTCGCGTTCGTCGACATCGTCACGGCGGCAGGAGCCTCGCGGGTGATCGTCCATGCCCGCGCGGCGATCCTCGGCGGCGCGAGCACGGCCGCGAACCGGAAGATCCCACCCCTGCGTCCGGAGATGGTCGCTGCGCTCGTGCGCGCGCGGCCCGAGCTCGTCGTCGTCGACAACGGCGGCATCGCGGATCTCGATCACGTACGCGAGCGTTCGCATGGCGTCGGGCTGCGTGGCGGCGTCATGGTCGGGCGCGCGGCGTACGACGATCCGTATCGGTGGATCGATGTCGACCGCGTCGTGTACGGTGACGATACGCCGCGGCCGACACGACGCGAGATCGCGGAGCACGCGTTCGCCCGGGCGGCCGATCATGCTCGACCGCACGCGATCACTCGGCACGCGCTCGGCCTGTGGCACGGCGTGCCTCGAGCCCGGCGCGCGCGCGATCTGGTCGCGACGATCGCCCACGGTCTCGCCGTGCACGACGCCGCTCCGGCACTCGCGGTGCTCGACGCGGCGCAGTAGACTCGCGCGCGCCTGATCACGATCTACAACTTCGTGCGCGGCATCCGAGGCCGTGCGCGCGCTCGCGGCCACGCGTCGCGCATCTTGATCTCGAACAGAGCTCGGGTGCGAGCTTGGGATGGATCTACTGGAGCCGGCGCATCCGGGGGTGTCAGTGCGTCGCTCTCGCGGCGTTGGGCACGGCGCACCCCGTCATGCCTGCCACGATCGCCCCCCACCTCGCCACCGCCCTCCTGCTCGCGACACTCGGCATGCTCGCGCCGACCGGCTGCAAGCGCGGCGATCATGCGGTCGTCGCCCCCGACGCGCCGCTCGGGCGCGTCATCATCTATCGCAACGGCGTCGCGTACTTCGAGCGCAACGCGATCGTCGAGGACGAGCTCGTGCTCGACGTCCCCGGCGATCGCGTCGACGATTTCCTCAAGTCGCTGACCATCGTCGACACGGCGACCGGCAAGTCGCTGCCGCTGTCGTATCCGACGGCGAGCACCCAATCGCACGGCTCGGTCGCGATGCGCATCGCGCTGCCGAAGGGCCGGCGCGAGGTCCGCATCGCCTACGTGACCGAGAGCCCGGCGTGGAAGCCGTCGTATCGCGTGATACTCGATCGCGCCGGCAAGGCTCGCCTGCAGTCGTGGGCGGTCGTCGACAACGTGTCGAACGAGGCGTGGCGCAAGGTCGCCGTCGGCGTCGGATCGACGTCGGCGCTGTCGTTCCGCTACGACCTGCACAGCGTGCAGACCGTCGAGCGCGAGACCATCGACACCGGTGTGACGCTCGCGGGCGCACCACCCGTGGGCGGCAGCCCGTACTCGATCGACGGTGCGAACGTGAACGTGCTCGCGGAGATCTCGGACGAGGTACTCGCGAGCTACGAGGCCCAGCTCGGCAACAGCACCAGCCGCGACATCTCGCTCGCCGGCACGACCGGCGTCGAGCACAGCTACCACGCCTCGTCCGAGTCCATGCGCGTGGTTTCGGGCGGTCGGCGGAAGGCGCGACGTGTACGCGGCAAGGCGGCGACGGGTACCTCGATCTCGCGAAATTTCGCGGCCAGCGTCGAGTCCCCACCGAACGGAGCCGGCGGACGCCAGCCGGGTCCCGCCGCCGCTGCATCGCCGCCGAGTGGCATCGAGGATGTCGCGACGATGCTCGCGGGCAACTCTCAGCGGATCACGATCGAGGGCTGGGCTATCGAGTCCGACGGCGATCGTGCGACCGCAGGCCTGCGCCGCGCGAACGCGCTGCGTGACGGGCTCATCGCGCGAGGCGTCGCGACCGACCGCATCGACGTCGTCGGCCACACCGAGGTCGCGAACGCCGACAAGCTCGTGAAGATCGTCGCGAACCAAGACAACCGCCCGACGCAGTCGCGTGTCGATGACGACGAGGCACCTCGTGGCATCGCCCACTTCATGACCGCATCGCCGATGACGATCGAGGCCGGCCACTCCGCGATGGTCACGCTGTTCGATCGCGGTACCGATGGTGAGCAGGTGTTTCTCTACGATCCGGTCTCCGATCGCGGCTCGAAGCGCTACGCGTTCAACGCGGTGCGGGTTGTGAACCCGACCAAGAACACGCTCGACAGCGGTCCGATGACCGTCTACGCCGACGATCAGTTCCTCGGCGAAGGTCTCGCCGATCCGATCCCGCCCGGTGCCGCCGCGGTCGTGCCGTTCGGCTTCGACCGCACGCTCGTCGCGACGCCGACGACGGAGATGCGCGAGGAGATCGAGTCGTTGAAGACGATCGAGCGCGGTATCGCGACGACCGAGACCCAGCGGATCCGTCGCACGGTCGTCGAGCTCGCGAACCGCGGTCGGCAGGACGCGACCGTCTACGTGCGTCACCACGTCGCGAGCGGCTGGACGCTGCGCAATCCCCCGAAGGATCTCGAGCGCATGGGCAACGACATCGTGATCCCGATCCGCGTCGCCGCCGGCAAGACCGCATCGCTCGCGCTCACCGAGTCCACGCCGATCGCCACCGCGATCGACCTGCGCTCGACCTCGGGGCTGCATGCGGTCGCCGTGTTCCTCGAGCGCGACGACATCGATGCCGATCTGCGCAAGGATCTCGAGGCGATCGTCGCCGCACAGCACGATGTCGCGAACGTCGACGACACCCTTGCGACCCGTCGCACCCACGCCCAAGCGCTGCGTAGCCGCGTGAACGAGCTCGCCGATCAGCTCGTCGCGTTGCGCAAGGTCGGCCGCGCACAGGCGCTGTCGGGTCACCTCGCCAAGCGCATGCGAACGCTCGGCGATCGCCTCGACGCCGCGGCCGCGGAGATCTCCGATCTCGAGACGCGTCGCCTCGAGTCCGGCATCACGCTCGACAACCTCGTCGCCGACCTCGCCCTCGAGCCGCCCAAGGTGGCGAGGAAGGCGGCTCCGTGACGGCTACGCCGGCATGGAGGGGGAAGCGGGCCGCTTCCCCTGAAAGCAAGGAGCGAAGCGATGGAAAGGGGGAGGCTCCGTGACGGCTACGCCGGCATGGAG
>Ga0105046_10006128_pt1 | contig 18995 bp, 18 predicted proteins | sample MAT03_FD_78385 | JGI IMG/M metagenome (GOLD analysis project Ga0105046, IMG submission 78385) | Freshwater microbial communities from Lake Fryxell liftoff mats and glacier meltwater in Antarctica - MAT-03 (megahit assembly) | ecosystem: Environmental > Aquatic > Freshwater > Ice > Liftoff... | reverse complement strand
TCGCCTGAAATTCAGAGTAAAAAGTGCCTCCGGCCCTTACGGGGTGGGCGTAAGCAGCTATAAAAAAAGGAGCACTTAAATGCGTCCTTCTTCCACCGCATGGCAGGCGATCTTCACGCCCTGGATACTCAGGAGTTGTGGGCGCTCGGCGCGGCAACGGTCGTTGACGTGCGGGCAGCGCGGGTGGAAGGTGCAGCCGGTCGGCGGGTTCAGGGGGTTGGGCACTTCCCCCTGTACCGGCGTGCGGGCGTGGCCGGTGTCGTGCATCTTCGGGATCGCGTCCAGCAGCATGCGGGTATACGGATGGCGTGGCGCGGCAAACAAGGTCTGCTTGTCGGCCAGCTCGACCAGGCGGCCCAGGTACATCACGCCGACATGATCGCTGACATGGCGCACGACCGCGAGGTTGTGGGAGATGAACAAATAGGTCAGGCCGCGCTCGCGCTGCAGGTCCTTCATGATGTTGAGCACCTGCGCCTGGACGCTGACATCGAGCGCGGAGGTTGGCTCGTCGCACACCAGAAATTCCGGCTCGGTGGCCAGCGCGCGGGCGATCGAAATGCGCTGGCGCTGCCCACCCGAGAACTGATGGGGATACTTGACCATGTCCAGCGGCGACAGGCCGACCGACTTGAGCAGGTCGCCGACCTTGGCCTTGAGCTGCGCCTCGTCGGTGATCAGACCGTGTTCGCGCAGCGGCTCGCCCACAATTTCCTCGACGACCCAGCGCGGATTCAGGCTGGCGTACGGGTCCTGGAAAATCATCTGGATGCGGCTGCGCAACTGCCGGCCCTGCGGTGTCTTGAAGGCGGCATGCGCGTCCTGGCCGTCAAAGGTCAGACCGCCACGCGTAGGCTGGTACAGCCCCACCAGCAGCTTGGCCACCGTGCTTTTGCCGCAACCGGACTCGCCGACCAGCGCCAGGGTCTTGCCTTTTTCGATCTCGAAGCTCACGCCGTCGACAGCATTGAGCATGAGCCTGGGCTTGCCTTCGATCACCCGGTTCAACCAGGGGGGCGAGACATCAAAAGTCTTGGCCAGGTCATGCGCCTGGACCAGGGGGGCAACCGAAGTCATCGCTGTATTCCCAGGTTTGTCATTCCGGGCTCGACCCGGAATCCAGGTAGTGCGCACGCAGGGATGGATGTCGGATCACGTCCGGCATGACAGTTTTCACTCATGCGGTCACCCCCACTGGCACATCATGCAGCCAGCACGCGGCGCGCGTGGCGCCGGCGGCCAAGAGGTCGGGCCGCTCCTGCCGGCAGCGCTCAAAGACCTTGGGGCAGCGCGGGTTGAAGGCGCAGCCTTGCGGGATGGCGTTCAGGCGCGGCATGGCACCGTCAATCTGGTTAAGCCGCTCGCGGTCGAGCGTGATGTCGGGGATGGCCGCCATCAGGCCTTCGGTGTAGGGGTGCGCGGGGTGGTTGATCACCTCATGCACCGGGCCGATCTCGGCAATGCGCCCGGCATACATCACGGCCACGCGGTCGCAGGTTTCGGCGATCACGCCCATGTCGTGGGTGATCAGCATCACGGCGGCACTGCGGTTTTTGCAGATGCTTTTGAGCAGCATGATGATCTGCGCCTGGATCGACACATCGAGCGCCGTGGTCGGCTCGTCTGCAACGATCAGTTTCGGCTCGGCGGCCAGCGCCAGGGCAATGACCACGCGCTGGCGCATGCCGCCTGAAAACTGGTGGGGGAAATGTTCCATGCGCTGTTCGGCGGCCGAAATGCCGGTGTCCTGCAACAGCGAAATCGCGCGCTGGCGCGCCTCCGCGTTGCTCACGGGCAGGTGCGTCTGAATGGTTTCGATCAACTGACGGCCCACGGTGTACAGGGGGTTGAGCGAGGTCAACGGGTCCTGGAAAATCGCGCCTATCTTGCGGCCGCGGATATGGCGCATCTGCTCGTAGGGCAGGTTATCGATGCGCTGGCCTTCGAGCAGGATCTGCCCGCCGCCAATGCGCCCTGGCGGCTCCAGCAGGCCGATGATGGCGGCGCCGGTCAGCGACTTGCCGGCGCCCGACTCGCCGACCACGCCGAGGATTTCACCCGGCGCGATGTCAAAGGAGATGTCGTCCAGTGCCCGCAGCGTGCCACGCCGGCCGGGAAATTCGACCATCAGGTTTTTTACTTGTAAAAGACTCATGTGCTTACCGCAGACGGGGGTTGAGCGCATCGCGCAGCCAGTCACCCAGCAGATTGACACTGAGCGAAATCGTCACCAGCATGGCACCGGGGAACACCGTGATCCACCACTCGCCAGAGAACAGGTAGTCGTTGCCGATGCGGATCAGCGTGCCCAGCGAAGGGGAGGTGGGCGGCGCGCCCACGCCGAGAAAGGACAGGGTGGCCTCGGTGATGATGGCGGTGGCCACCTGAATGGTGGCCAGCACCAGCACCGGCCCCATCACGTTGGGCAGAACGTGGCGGCGCATGATGCGCATGGGCGCAACACCAGTCACGCGGGCAGCCTGCACGTACTCCTTGTTGCGCTCGACCAGGGTCGAGCCGCGCACCGTTCTGGCGTATTGCACCCAGCCCGTAAGGGTGATCGAGATGATCAACACCCCCAGGGCCAGGACGTCCTGGGCGTTGGGAAACAGCGCCCGCCCGACCCCGGCAATCAGCAGAGCCACCAATATGGCCGGGAACGACAGCATCACGTCGCACAGGCGCATCAGGGCGGAGTCAATCCAGCCACCGTAAAACCCGGCCAGCAGCCCCCGGCCGACACCGAGCACCACCGATAGAATCACCGACGCAAACCCCACGGCCAGCGAAACACGGGCACCGTACATCAGGGCCGACAGGATGTCGCGCCCCTGGTCGTCGGTGCCCAGCAAGTACTTGGTCGAACCCCCTGCCGACCAGGCTGGCGGCAGGCGCGCGTCACTGAGCTCCAGCGTGGTCAGGTCAAAAGGGTTGTGCGGGGCGACAAAGCCCGCAAACACCGAGCAGAAAATACAGATCAGGGCAACGGCGGCCGCCGCCATCGCAACCGGGGAGGTGCGAAAGCTGTGACCAATGTCGCTGTCGAGCCAGCGGGCGAGGGTGTTTTTCATGGGGGGCGGCGGACTGGGTCACAGGCAAGCACGCAGAAAGCAACAAGGCCTGCCGTCGCGTCGCACCCGCTCTTCAAGGTCACTTGTTGACGGTTATCCACTTGAACGGCATGCGGTTGTCGCCCGCCTGCACGGTGTTTATCTTCTTGCTCACGCCCCAGGCCAGGGCCTGCTGATGCAGCGGCAAGTGGCCGATATCGGCAGAGTGCAGGTCAAACACTTCCTTGATCATGGCGTCACGCTTGGGTTTGTCGGTTTCCGACTGGATTTTGCCAATCAACTCGTCCACCTTGGGGTTGCAATAACTGCCCAGATTGAATTGGCCCGCGCCTTTGTCATCGACGCAGCGCATCAGGGCATTCAGTGCGTTGTGCGCGTCGTAGGTGGCGGGCGTCCAGCCCAGCAGGTAAAAGCTGGTGTCGCGGCGCAGTATCTTGGGGAAGTAGGTGCCCTTGGTTTCGGCGGCCAGATTGATCTTGACGTTGATCCGCGACAGGTTCGCCGCCACCGTCTGGCAAATGCGCGAGTCGTTCACGTAACGGTCGTTCGGGCAGTTCAAGGTGACTTCAAAACCGGCAGGGTAACCCGCTTCTGCCATCAGCTTTTTGGCCGCTTCCACGTCGAAAGGCAGGCGCTTGTTTTGATCGGCACTGAACCCGTTGATGCCGGGGCCCACCATCAGCGCCGTTGGATTGGAAGCGCCGCGCATCACCGTGCGTTTGATGCCGTCAATGTCGATGGCCTGGTAAAACGCCTGGCGAACGCGTTTGTCCTTGAACGGGTTTTTTCCTTTGACGCTGGAGTAAAGCAGCTCATCGCGCTTTTGATCCATACCCAGAAAAATAGTGCGCAGCTCGGGAGCCACCAGGGCTTTGGTGGTGGGCGTGGACTTGACACGCTCAATGTCTTGCACCGGCACCGGCTCCATGACGTCGATTTCGCCCGACAGCAAAGCCGCGACCCGAGTGGAGTCGTTGCCGATCGGCGTGAACACCACGTCCTGCACGTTGCCGTCAATCTTGCCCCAGTAGCTGCCGTTGCGGCTGAAGGTGGTTCGCACATTGGGCTGGCGCTCACGCAGGCGGTAAGGGCCGGTGCCGTTGGCGCGGAAAGAAGCGGCGTTCTCAATGCCCTTGCGGCGGTCTACCGGTCGCGTGGCCTGGTTGGTCTCGCTCCACTGCTTGCTCATGATGTACACCAGCGAAATCACGTCCGGCAAAATAGGAAACGGTGTTTTGGTTTCGATCTCGACTACGTGGTCGTTGACTTTGCGGACTTCCTTGAAGTCATTGGTGTAGCTCTTCATGTCCGAGCCGTCCATCTGCGTGCGCGCAAAGCTGAACAGCACGTCGTCTGCGGTAAACGGCGCACCGTCATGAAACTTCACGCCTTTGCGCAGCTCGAAGCGCCACACCGTCGGCGAAGTCTGCTTCCAGGAAGTGGCCAGCGCCGGTGTGAGGCGCAAGTCTTTGGCGCGGTCCACCAGCGGCTCATAGACGTTGCCCGTCACGCTCAGTTGCAATGATTCGTTGAGAGAGTGCGGGTCCATCGACAGCGAATCGCCCTGGTTGGCGATTCTCACGGTTTGGGCAGACGCTATAAAAGTGGTAGCTGCCAGCGCAGTCCCGATCAGGGTTAAAGCCGTTTTTTTCTTGAGGTTCATGAGTTTCTCCGGTTGAACAAAGGCATTGAGCAAAGGTGGTTAGCGGGGTAGGGCCAGGGGCATGGATTGCTCCACCAGGCCCGCATGCAAAGCGGCGCCCAGGGGCAGGATGTCGTCGTTGAAATCGTAACGGGTGTTGTGCAGGAAACAGCTGCCGACGCCGTTTTCGGCGCCCTGGCCGATGCGCAGGTAAGCGCCGGGCTTGACTTGCAGCATGAAAGAAAAATCCTCCGCGCCCATGCTGGGCGGCATGTCGCGCACCACATGGTCGGTGCCGACCAAGGCCTCGGCCACATCCGCCGCGAACACGGCCTCGTCGTAGGAGTTGATGGTAGCGGGGTAGATGCGTTCGTAATGCACCGACGCTGACGCGCCAAAGCCCAGCGCCACGGCGCTGCACAACTCGCTGAGCCGGCGCTCCACCATGTCCTGCACATCGGGGCTGAAGGTGCGTACCGTGCCCACCAGCGTGGCCCTGCCCGGCACAACACTGAAGGCCCCCATGTCGCCAGCCTGCATGGCGCAAATGCTGATCACCGCGCTGTCGATCGGGTTGGCGTTGCGCGACACAATGCTCTGGATCGCCGTGATGATGTGTGCCGACACCACCACCGGGTCCACCGTCATGTAGGCGTGGGCGCCATGGCCGCCGCGGCCGGTGATGTTGATGGTGACGCGGTCGGCTGCGGCCATCATCGGGCCGGGCCGTATGCCCACGGTGCCGGGCCGCATCGACGGCCAGTTGTGCATGCCGTACACCGCCTGCACCGGGAAGCGCTCAAACAGGCCGTCCTCGATCATGATGCGTGCGCCGGCAAAGCCCTCTTCGCCGGGCTGGAAAATCAGCACTGCCGTGCCGTCGAAATTACGGGTGGCGGCCAGGTAACGCGCCGCACCCACCAGCATGGTGGTGTGCCCGTCATGCCCGCAGCCATGCATGAGGCCGGTTTTGGAGGACTTCCAGGCGAATTCGTTGAGCTCCGTCATGGGCAGTGCGTCCATGTCGGCCCGCAGGCCTGTCATCCGGCCGCTGCCGCTTTGCCGGCCCCGGATCACAGCCACCAGGCCGGTCCGCCCTATGCCGGTATGCACCTCGTCCACGCCGCAGCGCTCAAGTGCTTCCCGGACCCGCGCGCCGGTGTAAACCTCTTCAAAGCCAAGCTCGGGGTGGGCATGCAGATCGCGGCGAAAGGCTGTCAGCTCCGGGTGGAATTCCAAGATATGTGCAAACACGCGGCCATTGGCCTTGAACGTGGGAGCGGGTCGGGGCACCAGCATCAGTGCCCCCCGGCGCTGTCCACGCGCAGGCGCGGGTCAACGACAAAGTAAAGCAGGTCCACCACCAGGTTGATCACGACAAAAATCAGCGCAATCAGACACAGGTAGGCCGCCATCACCGGAATGTCGGCAAAGGTCACAGCCTGGATGAACAGCAGGCCCATGCCGGGCCACTGGAACACGGTCTCGGTGATGATCGCAAACGCAATCAGCCCGCCGAGCTGCAGGCCGGTGATGGTCATCACCGGCACCAGCGTGTTTTTGAGCGCATGGCCGAAATGAATGGCGCGGTTGGACAGGCCACGGGCGCGTGCGAACTTGATGTAGTCGGTGCGCAGCACCTCCAGCATTTCTGCGCGAACCAGCCGCATGATCAGCGTGAGCTGGAAGATGGCCAGCGTGATGGCAGGCAAGACGATATGTTGCCAGCCCTTGGCCGTCAGCAAACCGGTGCTCCACCACCCTATTTGCGTCACATCACCGCGGCCAAAGCTTGGGAACCAGCCCAGGCCCACCGCGAAAAACAGGATCAGCAGGATGCCGATCAGGAAAGTCGGGAGCGACACGCCGACCAGCGACACGGTCATCAGGACCTGGCTGAAAAAGCTGCCACGCCGCAGCGCTGCATACACACCCATGGGCACGCCGATCAGCAGGGCCAGCAGGGCGGCCACCAGCGCCAGCTCCAGCGTGGCGGGAAAACGTTCGGCGATCAGGCGTGACACCTTGGCGCCCTGGCGCAGGCTCAAACCAAACTCTCCCTGCACCGCATTGAACAGAAAATGGCCGAACTGCACGAAAAAAGGCTTGTCCAGCCCCAAATCAGCGCGGAGCTGCCGGATCTGGTCAGGCTCTGCGTCCTGCCCCAAGAGAAACACCACCGGGTCGCCCACGTACTGGAACAGCATGAAAGCCAGAAAAGCCACCGTGATCATCACGATCATGGCCTGGAACAGGCGACGGAGAATAAATGCAAACATCGGATGGGATTTTTTATCGAGAGCCGATGCTAGCAGAGCAAGCAGCGTGCCGACACCGGGTTTACTTTAGGTTTAAAGAGTTTATTTTGGGCCAAAAAAAAGAGCCCCTGCGAGCTCTTTTTGATGTGCCGGACGGATTCGCGATCAGTTCACCTTGATCAGCCGCCAGTCAAGCAGGTTGTCCGCGCGGTGGGTGACGTCGACGTTTTTCTTCATTGCCCAGGGGATGATCTGGTTATGCAGAGGCAGGTGCGATACGGTGTCGTTGCTCAGCTGCAGACCTTCGGTCAGAAAACGGTTGCGCACCGGCAGGTCGGTTTCGGTCTTGACGCGGTCGACGATCACATCCATGCGCGGGTTGCTGTAGCGGCCGACGTTGTAATTGCCGTCGCCGCCCTGGCCCACGCTGCGCGTCAGCGATTGCAGGCTGTACAGCGCATCAAACGTCGGCACGCCCCAGCCCAACATGTAAATGCTCGCCTCGTAACGCAGGATCATCGGGAAATAGGTCACCAGCGGCAAGGTGCGCAGTTTGGCCCTGATGCCCACGCGTGACCACATCGCCGTCACAGCCTGGCAGATTTCCTCGTCGTTGATATAGCGGTTGTTCGGGCAGGCGAAATCCACCTCGAAACCTTGTGGGTAACCGGCTTCAGCCAGCAGCTTTTTCGAGGCTTCAGGGTCAAAGGGAAAGCGCCGGTGGACGCCCTCGGTCCAGCCCTTGACCTGGGGCGACACGAGGGTCCCGGTCGCCTGGCCCTGGCCGCGCAGGGTCACGCGAATAATGCTGTTGATGTCGATGGCCTGGTACAGCGCCTTGCGCACACGCAGATCCTTCAGCGGGTTCTTGCCCTTGACGTTCGAGCCGGGCAACTCATCGCGGAATTGGTCCATGCCAAAGAGGATCGTGCGGTTTTCGATGCCGTCGATCACCTAGAGGTTGGGGTTGCTGCGAAGCCGGGCCAGGTCCTGCGGGCTGGGGTCGAGGTTTCGTCTTTGGCGCGGATGTCCTTGGGTTCGACGGATTTGTTTTTCTCCGCCCACGCCTTGCTCATGATGCGCAGCTCGGTCAACTGGTTAAGCAGCACCGGATTCGGGCCCTTCATGATGAGGTCGACGGTGCTGTCGTTGACCTTCACCGCCTTGTCGATGCCCTGGGTGTAGATCGCATAGTTCGAGGTTTTGGCCATCGCGCGGGTGATGGAGTAAACCACATCATCCGCAGTGAAAGGGGTTCCGTCGCTGAACTTCACGCCGGAGCGCAGGGTGAAACGAATCTGCGTGGGCGTAACCTCGCGCCACGAAGTCGCCAGCTGGGCTTCTGGTTTGAAGCTCTGGCTGTTGTAATAAACCAGCGAATCTTAAATCGCCGCATGCACCCCATTGCCAAGCGCGTTGTTCTGGGAATGGATGTCCAGCGTCGGGATGTCGCTGGCGCTGGACCATTTGAAAGGCTTGGCATAAAGCGCGGGTGCGGCGGCGACCACCGCGACGGCGGCAGCAGATCAGACGAGCTGTTTGATTTTCACGAAAATATCTCCCCGGTTAAAAAAACCAACTATGCAGCAAGAGCGGTTGCGGCGTTAAAAGGGTTTTCCGTAATAAGGGCTTTACGGGCACCGCGCGTGCCCCCGCATCAGTCTGCAGGTGGCGCGGTGCCCAGCCTGAGCGGCCCGTACCAGGCCTGCGTCGTGCTGCGGGTGTTGTCGCTGTCGGTCATGATGCCAATGCCCACCAGGGCACCCGGCGCTTCGCCAAAGGCCTTTTCATAGTCGGCGCGGATGTTGCGCTCGTAGTCCACCCACTGGCGCAGCTTGCCTGTGCCGGACTCCACCACCAGCTTGCGTATCCTGTCGGTGCGCGGGTTGAAAATCACGCTGCCGGGCTGGCGAGTGTTGCACCATACATACATCAGGGTGGCGTACGGCAGATCTTCACCCGTCAGCGCGCGCGAGAGCTCGGAGAGCATGGCGTTTTTACCGGAGAACTTGCTGCGGTCCCCTTCGAACGCCAGCACGATGCGCACTGGTGAATCGTCAGTCTCGCGCAGCGCCATGTCGGCCTGGGCGATCAGGTCGGGCACTTTCCATGAAAACCGGACGCTGCCCATTTCCCCTGGCTCGATGCGCACGGCCTGGCGCACCATGCTGGCGGAAGACTTCGAGTGCGCCACCATCGCGTCGCGGCCATCCATATGGACATAGCTGAACTGGCTGGCCTGCTTGCCCGGCAGCAGGTAATGTTGCCAGGGGGGTGCGCCAGGCGCGGCACTGGAAGCGACGCTCCAGGGGGTGGCGGCCAAACCTGATTTAGCGGCTGTGGTCTCGGGCACAGCGGTCGGCGACGCGCAGGCTGCCAATTGCAGCAAAGCCACGGCCATCAACACTCTCGCTGCCCTGTGAAACATCGGCGCACCTGGGTAAAACAATGCCGCGAGTATAGGCAGCACTTTTGCCAATCGCCTACAGGCCTTTTTGGGCAACGGTGCAGGGGATGCACCTGTTGCAGCAAACAAGCGGCCAAGAAAAAAGGTCCAGACCTTGCGGTCTGGACCTGTAAATCCACCCTTTGGGGGATGGAGGAGACAACCATTGCATGAGAACATTTGCATGTTCGTGCGATGATTTCAGTATAGCGGGGCCGTGTTGCACCGCAGCAATAATCTGTTGTAAAAAATAAACGTTTAGAGCGCTGTATCTAACTATTTCCCAACTATTCCTGGCTCTAGAGAAAGACAAATTCATGGAATGCACAGTGAGCTGGACCGGCGCAAGCAGTTCATCGCAGACAGCAGGCGCCCCGGGCTCGGCCATGCGCTTTCTGGCAACCACCGGCAGTGGCCACACGCTGGTGATGGACGGCGCGCCTGACGCGGCCAAACCGGAAAACGGAGGGGCCAACCTGGCACCGCGACCGATGGAAACCGTGCTCGCTGGCACCGGCGGCTGCACCGCCTACGACGTGGTGCTGATTCTCAAGCGGGGCCGCCACGATGTGCGCGGCTGCACGGTCAAACTCAGGTCCGAGCGCGCAGCAACCGACCCCAAGGTGTTCACCAGCATCCAGATGCATTTCATCGTCACAGGTCGCGGCATACCGGCCAGCGCTGTGGAGCGGGCCATTGCCATGAGCCACGACAAATATTGCTCTGCCACCATCATGCTGGGGAAAACCGCTGAAATTTCCACCAGTTTTGAGCTGATTGAGGCTTGAGTCTGAACGAAATCGGGCGGCAGCCCTTATCAGGAGCGCATGAGCAGCTATCAAAATAATAGCCGAAACAAGCCGCCCATTCCATGTTCATTTCCAGAGGGTGGTCACCCCGGACTCGAGGAGCCTGCCCCCGGACCCCGATCCGGGGGAGGGATGCATTTCGCAAGAACTACTGACTGGGATAGAAGCAGCATGGATTGCGGGTCAGGCCCGCAATGACCGCCGGATTGAAATAGACACGGCCTCAGAGGTAATGCGCCGTCGTCGTCATGACTTTGGCCGAGGCGCGCATCAGGGCTTTGACGGGCGCGGGCAGGTCGAAGCCACCGGCGCCCTGCGCCTCCTGCGCGTGGCGCGCTTCATCGTCCTTCATCTGGGCCACGATGGCGCGTGAGGCGTGGTCGCCTGGCGGAAGGCGCTCCAGGTGGCCCGCCAGGTGTGACTCCACCTGACGCTCGGTCTCCATCACAAACCCCAGGCTGGCCCTGTCGCCCAGCCGGCCTGCCAGCAGCCCCAGCCCGAAGGCACCCGCGTACCACAGCGGGTTGAGCAGCGAAGGCCGGGCGCCGAGTTCGTCGAGCCGCTCACGTGTCCAGGCCAGATGGTCCCCTTCTTCCTTGCTGGCTTCAATGAAATGCTGGCGCAAGGCCGGATTTTGCGTGCTGATGGCCTGCGAGGCGTAGAGCGCCTGGGCACATACCTCACCCACATGGTTGACGCGCATCAGGGCGCCAGCCAGCGCTTTGTCCGCAGCCCCCAGCTCCGTCGTTTGCCCGGCCACCGTGGGACAGGTCCGGCTGGCGTGCGGTTTGGCAAACAGGGTGCGCAGGGCGTTATCGGCGGCGTTGAGCAGGACATCCATGGGGTCACCTCTGGTCAGTAGCTGAAAGGACAAACAACAGTTTATGCGCCTGAGCCCAAAGTTGCCACGCACCGCCTTTGGGCCAGTTCGCGGCGGGCAAGGTGGGCCGTCGACTTGCGTTGCAACTCCTGCGCCTGGAACAGGAAGTGACGGCCTGGCAGGCTTCACCTAAAGCCCTTGATCGCAGCGGGTCAGCGGCGCCTCTCCGGAGAACGCCTGGCATCTGTTGCAACGGTGCAACGGAAATGAATTTAGCGGGCTAATTCCTTTGCGAAAGCCTGCGGCCTCTGGTGCAATGCATATAACTTCCTAAATGGAGGTTGGCCCGGGGATCCAAAATCCTGGAGCCCTATGTTTAACCTTGGAGAAACTCGCAATGAAAAAATCCCTAGTTGCTCTGGCTGCATTCGCGGCTGTTGGCGCTTTCGCTCAGTCTTCTGTGACCCTGTCCGGCAACATCAAAGGCGGCGTTGCACACACCAAATATTCCAATGGCGGCATTGGTACTGTCAATGGCAACAGCATGAGCGTTGCTGACGGTTCTTCGCGTTTCATCATCGGTGGCACCGAAGACCTCGGTGGCGGCCTGAGAGCCATTTTCCAGATCGACACCCGTGTCCGCGTCGACGACAACGGCGGCGCACCTACTAACAGCCCACTGGCTGGCGGTAACACCTTCGTCGGTCTGCGCAGCGGCATGGGCACGCTCCAACTGGGCAAGCTCGACACGCATTACTGCCTGGGCGCTGACCAGCACGGCTCGCGTTCCACCGCACTGCAGGCTTCCAGCTGCGCATTGCTGGGTTTTGTCAATGGTTCCACCGCTGCTACCGCCATCGCCAACACCAGCCGTTCGGTCAATATCATCCGTTACACCACGCCTATGTTCTCTGGCTTTCAGGGCCAAGTGAACTACAGCACCAACTTCCAGGGTCCTGAAGGTGCCCCTGGCGACGCCAGCAAGGGTCGTGCAATGCAAGCCGGTCTGAACTACGCCAATGGTCCTCTGAAAACTGGCGTGTCTTTCTGGGATGCCAAGTCTGAAAACCGCAGCGTTGGTGCGGTCCGTGGTGACCAGCAAGCTGGCACCGCGTTCATCGACTGGAACTTCGGCATGGCCACTGTTGGCCTGACCTACGACCAGTCCGAACTCGAAGGCAACAGCGGCGTTCCCGGTGCTGCCACCACCGAACTGAAGCGTCGCGCGTGGTCCATCCCTGTGACCGTTCCCCTCGGCGCCGGCACTTTCCTGCTGACCTACACCAAGGCACGTGACCTGCGCGCGTCTGGCTTTGGCACTCCTGCTCTGGATGCAGCTCAGAGCGCCAACACCGGTGCTACGCTGTGGTCGGTCGGTTACGACTACGCCCTGTCCAAGCGCACATCGATGGGCGTGTCTTACGCTCGTCTGAACAACAATGCGAATGCTAATTACGCGCTGTACACCCAGGCTGCACTGAATGGCACGCCTGCCAACGCTCGTGGCCAGGATGCCAGCCAGCTGTACTTTGGCGTTCGCCACGCTTTCTGATCCCACGCTGGCTTAGGCCAGCTTGAGATTCAAAGCTCAAAAGCCGCCAAGTCTTCGGACTTGGCGGCTTTTTTTTGGATGGGCTCATTTCACGGCTGACCAACTACCGGTAACTACCGGTTCCAGCCCGCTCGGCGGGGCGCGAAACCCCACTATCATCGAGCCAGAGAGTGAGCCATGAAATCGTCCCCCCCAAAAACACCCACACCCAAAGTCGCCGGTCTTCAGCCAGCCGACTACCTCAAAAAAATCCTGACTGCCCGCGTCTATGATGTGGCGGTGGAGTCCGGCCTGGAGCTTGCCAAAAACCTGAGCCGGCGGGTGCACAACACCGTGCTGCTCAAGCGCGAGGACCAGCAGCCGGTGTTCAGCTTCAAGCTGCGCGGCGCCTACAACAAGATGGCGCACCTGAGCCCCGCCCAACTCAAAAAAGGCGTGATTTGCGCCTCGGCCGGCAACCATGCGCAAGGCGTGGCGTTGGGCGCACACAAGCTGGGAACCCGTGCGGTGATTGTCATGCCGGTCACCACGCCGCAAGTCAAGGTCGACGCTGTCCGGGCGCTGGGTGGTGAGGTGATCCTGCACGGCGACAGTTATTCCGACGCCCACCTGCATGCGGTCACGCTGGAGAAAAAGAACGGGTTGACGTTTGTACACCCGTTCGACGACCCCGACGTGATTGCCGGCCAAGGCACGATCGCCATGGAAATCCTGCGGCAGATCCAGAGCATCGGCAAGGGCTCGCTCGACGCGGTGTTTGTCGCCATCGGCGGTGGCGGCCTGATCTCTGGCGTGGCCAACTACATCAAGGCCGTGCGCCCGGAGGTCAAGGTCATCGGCGTGCAGATGAATGATTCCAACGCCATGGCGCTGTCGGTCGGCGCGGGCAAACGTGTGACCCTGCCCGATGTCGGCCTGTTTGCCGACGGCACAGCGGTCAAGCTGGTCGGTGAAGAAACCTTTCGCATCAGCCGCGAGCTGGTCGATGAGTTCATCACGGTGGACACCGATGCCGTCTGCGCCGCCATCAAGGACGTGTTCATCGACACGCGCAGCATTGTCGAGCCCTCCGGTGCCATGAGCGTGGCGGCCATCAAGCAGTACGTAGCCACGCACAAGACCAGGGGCGAGACCTATGCCGCGATTTTGTGCGGCGCGAACATGAATTTTGACCGCCTGCGCTTTGTCGCCGAACGCGCCGAGGTCGGCGAGGAGCGCGAAGCCCTGTTCGCGGTGACGATCCCTGAGGAGCGTGGCAGCTTCCGGCGCTTTTGCGAGCTGATTGGCGCGCTGCCCGGTGGCCCGCGCAGCGTCACCGAATTCAACTACCGCATCAGCGATGCTAGAGAAGCCCACGTGTTTGTCGGCCTGACCACCCACGGCAAGGGCGAAAGCACCAAAATCGCCAACAAATTCGGCAAACATGGCTTCAAGGCGCTGGACCTGACCCATGACGACCTGGCCAAGGAGCATATCCGCCACATGGTAGGCGGGCACACGGCACTGTCCAAAGACGAGCGCCTGCTGCGTTTTGTGTTTCCCGAGCGGCCGGGCGCGCTGATGAAGTTCCTGTCCACGATGAAGCCGGGCTGGAACATTTCTTTGTTCCACTACCGCAACCAGGGCGCCGACTACGGGCGCATCCTTGTCGGGTTGCAGGTGCCCAAGGCCGACAACAAGGCCTTCAAGACCTTTCTCGACACCCTGGGCTACCCGCATGTGGAAGAGACAGACAATCCGGTCTACCGGCTGTTTTTGCAGGCCTGAGGCCACGTTTCATGACGGGCGCGCCAATTATTGCTCTTTCCAGATACATGACTGTAAATTGGGCTGCTCTCTCCCTCGCCCTCTGGGAGAGGGTTGGGCTGAGGGATGGAGCGTTCCGGCTGCCATGAGTTTTGAAACACTCAACAATTCAGCCTGCCCTGCCTGTGGCGCGGCTTTTCGTTGTGGCATGGTGCGCCGCGCAGGGCCGCCCCAAGCAAGCACGGCCCCCATCTCAAGTGAAAGGGGCAGCGCAACGCCGAAGGCACGCGAAGCGACAAGCGTGGGGGCAGACATACTTGGCGCGGACAGCGAGTGCTGGTGCGTCCAACTGCCGCACATCATGCCAGCCGATGCGCCGCACCCACCCTCACCCCAACCCTCTCCCGCCCAAGCGGGAGAGGGCGCTGGTTACAGCGCTGCCAGCTGTTTTTGCCCCGCCTGCCTCAAGAAAATCACCGATGACCGACGACGCAACGCTTCAACTGCCACCGATTGACTCCACAGTGGACGCCGCGCTGGTAGCCCGGCTGCAGCACAAGATCGACCACAAAACCAAACCGCAGGGCGCGCTCGGCCAGATGGAGGTGCTGGCGCTGCAACTGGGCCTGATCCAGCGCAGCGAAAGCATCGCCTTCGATGCCCCGCAGATAGTGGTGTTCGCCGCCGACCACGGCATTGCTGCTGAAGGCGTCTCGGCCTTTCCGCAGGCCGTGACGGTGCAGATGGTCGGCAACATGCTGGCAGGTGGCGCGGCCATCAATGTGTTTGCGCGCCAGCACGGCTTTGCGCTGCGGGTGGTCGACGCCGGCGTGGCTGCCGAGCTGGCCGATCACCCGCAGTTGATCAAACGCAAAATTGCACCAGGCACCCGCAACATCTGCGATGCACCGGCCATGTCACCCGCTCAAGCCGATGCCGCCCTGCAAGCTGGCATGGCCGTCGTGCAGGGCCTGCCCGGCAATGTGGTTGCCTTTGGCGAGATGGGCATCGCCAACACCTCGGCGGCCGCGCTGCTGCTGGCACGGCTGGCCGGGCTGCCGCTGGCCGACGTGGTGGGCCGCGGCACCGGCCTCGACGATGCACAACTGGCGCACAAGCAGGCTGTGCTCACGCGCGCCCTCACGCGGCATGCCGATGTACGCGAGCCGCTTCCCGTGCTGGCTGCGCTGGGCGGTTTCGAGATCGCGATGATGAGCGGCGCCATGCTGCAGGCCGCCAGCGGGCGCCGCGTGATCCTGGTCGATGGGTTCATTGCCGGCGCCGCAGCGCTCGTTGCCTGCCGGCTGGCACCGCAGGCCCGGGACTACATGGTGTTTTGCCACCGCTCGGCCGAGCGCGGCCACCACCTGTTGCTGGCGCACCTGCAGGCGACAGCGCTGCTGGACCTGGACATGCGGCTCGGCGAAGGCACCGGCGCGCTGCTGGCCTGGCCGCTGCTGCAATCGGCAGCCCTCTTCATGGCAGAGATGGCCAGTTTTGATTCGGCCGGCGTCAGCGGGAAAACGGGGGCATAACCGTCATGGCCTCATGCTCTTCACTGGCACCCATGCTCCTGGTTTGTCATCCCGGACTTGATCCGGGATCCATCCCGCAGGTACCAACAGCTGTAGTGAGCCAGCATGGATTGCGGGTCAAGCCCGCAATGACAGCGCAACGCCGTCGCCACTCCAACACGAGCAAGCAGTCCTGAGTCATGCGCCAGTTTCTCCGCCACTACCTGCTGGCCGTCCAGTTTTTCACCCGCATTCCGGTGACCGGGCGGCTGGCGGCGTGGGTGGGTTACAGCCCGGCGATGCTGCGTGCCAGCGCTGCGCACTTTCCGGGTATCGGCTGGCTGGTCGGGGCGGTGGCGGCAGGTGTTTACGCCTTGCTGATGGCCCTGCTGCCCGTGACCGCATTCACCCCGCTGGTTGCGGCTGCGCTGTCCACCGTGGTGACGGTGCTGCTGACCGGCGCCTTCCACGAAGACGGCTTGGCCGATGTCAGCGACGGGCTGGGCGGCGGCAGCAATGCGCCGCGCGCGCTCGAGATCATGAAGGACTCGCGTGTCGGCGCCTTCGGTGCGCTGGCGCTGGTGCTGGTGCTGGCCTGCAAGCTGGCGCTGCTGGCCCTGCTCGGTTCGCTGGACGGCGAGCTGCCGGCCATCGACGAGGCCGGCGCGACGCTGGAAGGCTGGCTGGTGCCTGCCGCGTTGTTCGCCGCCCATGTGGTCTCGCGCGGCTTGCCCCTGCTGCTGATCCGCGTGCTGCCGCATGTGGGCGATGCAGCGGGCTCCAAGTCCAAGCCGCTGGCTGACCAGATCACGCTGGGCAGCCTGGCGGTCGCTTTCTTATGGTGCTTTCTGGCCCTGGCCCTTGCCAGCTATGTGTTGGATGCTATTGCATTGATAGCGGCGTGCAGTTTTTCCGTGATCGCCCTGCTGTGGATGGGGCGGATGTTCACGCGCCGTTTGCAGGGCTTTACCGGCGACTGCCTGGGCGCGACGCAGCAGGTCTGCGAGATCGCCTTTTACCTGGGCTTGGCGGTCAGCCTGTGAGCACGCCGGACTACGGCACTCCTTGATAAATCATGTCAATTACCTCCTTACCGTTCGCCCTGAGCGTGTCGAAGGGCTTCGACAGGCTCAGCCCGAACGGTGTGGTGTCATGACACTCTGGCTGGTGCGCCATGCGCAGGTCCTGGCGGCGGCAGGCACCTGTTACGGCGCGCTGGATCTGCCGGCCGACGCGGCGGCCACCCGCCAGGCCGCCACAGCCCTGGCTGCCGCCTTGCCGCAGCAGGCCGCAGTCAGCACCTCGCCGCTACAAAGATGTGAGCAGCTGGCGCAGGCGCTGCAAGGGCTGCGGCCCGATTTGACCGTCAAAACCGATGCGCGCCTGCAGGAAATGAACTTCGGCAGCTGGGAGGGCCGGGCCTGGGACCAGGTTGCCCGACATGAGATTGACGCCTGGACCGCCAACTTCGCCCACCACGCTGTCGGCGGCAATGGCGAGACCGTCAGTGCGGTCATGGCACGCGTGGGCCAGGCCTTCGACGAGGTGTGCGGCGCACCACACAGCGTCTGGATCACCCACGCAGGCATCATCCGCGCCGCGCAGCTGCTTGCCCAGGGCATCCGCCAGGTCTCGCGCGCAGACCAGTGGCCGCTGGACGGGACAGCCTGCGGCCAATGGCGCACACTTGAGCTATCGTTGGACAACAAACCAATCGCTCAAGCAAACAGGTAAGGCAAACAGACAAGCCCATGGCAGCAACTCTCGACGGACAACTGGTGGTGGCAATCTCGTCACGCGCGCTGTTTGACTTTGAGGAAGAAAACCGCGTGTTCGAGGACGGCATGGTGCGGCCGCCCGTGCCCGGCATCAAGAAGGATGCCGCCTACATGCGCCTGCAGCTGGACCGGCTCGACGTGCCGGCCAAACCCGGCGTGGCTTTTTCACTCGTCAAGAAACTGCTGGCCTTCAACGACGCGCCGGACAGCCTGGACGACGCCTCGCCCTCGGCAAAGCTGGCCCAGCGCGTCGAAGTCGTGATCCTCTCACGCAACGACCCGGTCTCGGGCATGCGGGTGTTCCGTTCGGCCCAGCATTACGGCCTGAACATCCAGCGCGGCACCTTCAACCGCGGCGAGGCACCGTGGCGTTACCTCAAGCCGCTGCACGCCAACCTGTTTCTATCGGCGCACCTGAGCGATGTGCGTGATGCGCTGGCGGCGGGCGTACCAGCGGCTCAGGTCTACCCGCATTCAGCCCACGCCAGCGACAAACACCCCAACGAAGTGCGCATCGCCTTCGACGGCGACGCAGTAATTTTTTCGGACGAGGCCGAGCGCGTGTTCCAGTCGCACGGCCTGTCGGCCTTCCAGGCGCATGAGCGCGACAAGGCGGCGCAGCCCCTGCTGGCTGGCCCGTTCAAGCCGCTGCTCGAAGCGCTGCACCGGCTGCAGCAGGTCGGCACCTCGCGCATGCGCATACGCACGGCGCTGGTCACCGCGCGCAGCGCACCAGCGCATGAGCGAGCGATACGCACGCTGATGGACTGGAACATCGAGGTCGATGAAGCCATGTTTCTGGGCGGTCTGCCCAAGGGCGAGTTCTTGCGCGAGTTTGAACCGGACTTCTTCTTCGACGACCAGACCGGTCATGTCGATTCAGCGTCGCAGCACGTGCCCTCGGGTCATGTGATCAGCGGCGTGTCGAACCAGCTGTCCTGAAAAGTTGAGTTTGTCATGGCGGACGTGATCCGCCATCCATGACCCCGTGTCACAAACCGTCGCCGAAGAGATGGGTCCCGGATATGGTACGGGATGACAGACAAACTAGCGGCCCTGAAACTTCGCCGGCCGCTTCTCCACAAACGAGCGCACGCCTTCAGCCGCGTCTTCGCTGCGCGACAGGCCCTGCTGGACAGTGATGAAATCCTGCATGGCTGCCAGCGGGCCCTGCTCCACCGCCTTGAGCGCGTTGTTGCGCGTGGCGACCACGGCCAACGGAGCCTGGGCCGCAATGGTTTCGGCGATGCGCAGGGCTTCATCCAGCAGCAGCCCGGCTGGCACCACCTTCTGCACGAAATTGAGCCGCAGGGCTTCGGCGCTGCCGAACTCGTCGCCGGTCAGCAGATGCAGCAGGGC
>Ga0105046_10006124_pt1 | contig 18999 bp, 13 predicted proteins | sample MAT03_FD_78385 | JGI IMG/M metagenome (GOLD analysis project Ga0105046, IMG submission 78385) | Freshwater microbial communities from Lake Fryxell liftoff mats and glacier meltwater in Antarctica - MAT-03 (megahit assembly) | ecosystem: Environmental > Aquatic > Freshwater > Ice > Liftoff... | reverse complement strand
GCCCACCGCGCGCACCCAGATCGCCCGCCCGCTGGCGGTGACGAGCGACAGCTCGACATCCCAGCCGGTGCCGCTGCGCATGGCTTCGGCGACAGCGCCTTCGACCGCCGGGCGGGCCTCGGGGGTGTAGTACTGGATGGCTTCTTCGAGCGTCGGCCGGTGGCCGGGCGCCAGGTCGTGGATGCGGCAGGTCTGGTCGGTCCACTCGATGGCCTGCGTCGTCAGATCCATGCGCCAGCCGCCGACACCGCCGATGCGCCCGGTCTGGTCGAGCAGCGCCTGGCCGGCGCGCAACGCCTCTTCGGCCTGCTTGCGCTGGGTGATGTCCATGTGCGTGCCGGCCATCCAGCGCGGCCGGCCGTCTTCGCTGCGGCTGAAGAGCTTGCCGCGGTCGAGCACCCAGACCCAGTGGCCGTCCTTGTGGCGCATGCGCGCCTCGCATTCGTAGGCGGCGGTCTCGCCGTTGAAGTGACGTTCCAGCAGCACGGCCGAGCGGCTCATGTCCTCGGGGTGGGCAAAGCGGGACCAGGTGTCGATGGTGGTGGGCCCGAGTTCGGTCAGCGTGTGACCGACGATCTCTGCCCAGCGTTCGTTGAACGCGGTTTCGCCGGTCTCGACGTTCCACTCCCAGGTGCCGACGCCGGTGCCTTCGATGATGTTGGCCAGCCGCTGGCTGCCGCGCGTCAGTTCGCGCTCGGCCTGCTTGCGCGCCGAGATGTCGAGGTGGATGCCGGCACTGCCCAGCGGCCGACCGTGCGCGTCTTGCCCGGACGCCTTGCCGCGGGCCTGGATCCAGACCCAGTGGCCGTCCTTGTGGCGCATGCGGAACTCGACGGCGTAGTCCGGCGTCAGGCCTTGCAGGTGGGCGTCTCGCGCCTGCGTCACGCGACCGGTGTCGTCGGCATGCACGAGGTCGAGGACCGAGACTTTCATGCGCGCCACGCACTCGTCGACGGTGTAGCCGAGCATCGCGGCATAAGACACGTTGATGTGGTCGGCGCCGGTCTGCAGGTCGTGCTCCCAGGTGCCGGCCTGCGTGCCGTCGAGGATGCTCTGCAGGCGCTCGCGTTCGAAGGCCAGTTCTTCGGACACGCGCCGGCTGGCGGTGGTGTCGCTGGCGATCTCGACGAAGCCGATCGCCCGGCCGTCGGCGTCGAGCGTGGGCTGCACGTCTGCATCGATCCACACGTCGCGGCCTTCGGCAGTGCGGTTGACCAAATCGACCCGGCAGCCAATGCCCTCGTCGGCAGACCGGCGCAATGTCGCGAGCGCCTCGGCGGGCGTCTTCTCGCTGCGCAGCAAGTCGCCCGGCGTGCGGCCCAGCGCCTCTGCGGCTGTGTAGCCGTACAGCCGCGTGAAACCGTCGTTGACCCAGGTGATGCGCAACTCGCGGTCGGTGATGATCACCGCATTCGAGGTGCGCTGCGCCACCATCGCCAGGCGCGACAACTCGGCGCGCGCGGTTTCGAGCGCGGCGCTCACCGCCTTGCGCTCGGTGATCTCGGTCTCGATGGCCATGAAGCCGGTGAGCAGGCCGTTGTCGCCGTGCAGCGGCTGGATCTCGAGCTCCAGCCAGTAGTCGCGGCCGGTCTTGCCACGGTTGAGGATCTCGCCGTTGAAGGTCAGCCCGGCATTCAGCGCGTCGCGCAGGCGTTTCAGCGTTTGCGGATCGGTCTCGGGGCATTGCAGCAGGCGCCCCGGCGACTGGCCGATCACCTCGGCCGCGCTGTACCCGGTGATGCGGGTGAAGCCGTCGTTGACCCATGTGATGCGCCGTTGCGCGTCGGTGATGACCACCGCGTTCGAGGTGCGTTGCGCCACCAGCGCCAGACGGGAAAGATCGGCCGTCATGCGCTCGGCAAGCAACTCGGCGCGGTGGCGGCCGGTGGCCTGCTGGCGCAGCAGCGCGGCGAGCAGCAGGCTGGTCAGCGCGCCGCCCAGAAAAAACAACCAGGGCGGCGAACGCGGGATCAATGCATCGAAGCCAGGCGAACTGTGCACCCGCAGGGTGTGGTCGCGGCCGGGCAGCGAAACGATGCGGCTCGCCTCAAAGCGGCCGTGTTGTGCGGCAACCGCCGCGCCGCCGGCACGCCGGGCGATGTCGGCAAGAGAATCGAAGACCGGCGGGCCGTCGTTGCTGGCGAGCAGCACGAAATCCATCAGCCCGGCTTCTGCGTCGGCGACGCCGCCGAGCAGGTCGGCAGGGACGATCAGCGCGTAGAGCAGGCCGGCCAGCGCGGCCTGCCGCTGCGCCGGCGTCGCCGGGTCGGTGCCTGGGCGGAACACCGGCAGGTAAAGCAGGAAGCCCGGGCTGCGGCTTTCGTCCTGCACCAGCGTGATCGGCGCGCTGAGCGTCGCTTGGCCGGTGGCGACCGCCTGCTCGGCGCCCTGCCGGCGCAGCGGCTCGGAGCCGACATCGAGCCCGAGCGAACTGAGATTCGGGGCCAGCGGCTCGATGAACTTGATGACGTACAGGTCGTCATGGCCGCGCTCGGCCAACCGGCGCACGGCGAATTGCGGCGCGCCGTCGGCACGCTCGGCGGCGACAAAGGCGTCGAGCCCGTGGCTTTGCACGCGCTGGATGAAGCCGAAGCCGCGCACGCCGGGGAATTCGCGCGGCAGGTCTCGGGCTTCGACATGGGCGCGGAACGCGGCCCGATCGACCCGCAGGCTGGCCGCATAGAATGCGTTCATGCCGCGCAAACCGTAGACCGGCTGTCGAAAACGCTGCGCCACCGCGTCGGCGACGCGCTCCACTTTGCGCTCGAATGCAGCCTGCGCCTGGGCTTCGATCTCACGCTGCAGCCACAGCCCGGCGGCGGCGGCGACGGCCACGCCGAACAGGCACACGGCGGCGGGCAGCGCGGCCGACCGCCATCGTTCAGACCACCGGAACATAGGGCGCGACATTTTCATGATGGCCGTGCGGGCTCTAAGGCTCGCTGCGGAAATCTCCCAGTCCGGCGGATTCTGGGCGGTGCGCCTGGATTCGGATCGGCAGAAATGCACGGTTTTTCCGGCCCGCCAGCCAACGCGCGGCGTGGCTCATCGGCCCGGCAGCGCCGGCTTCATGCTGCTTGCGTCAGCGATTCACGGAAAGGCAGCCAGCGGGTCACGCCACCAGCCCGTGCCTCTTCATCAGCCGCGCCCGTGCGCCGAGCGCGAAGTTGATGCGCGCCGGGTCGCGCTCCACCACCCGCAGAAGGCGGCCGTCCATCACCTTGAACCACAGCGGCGGCACGTAGGCGACGAGGAACATGCCGAAGTAGCCGTTGGGCAGCTGCGGCAGGTTCTCGAAGTGGCGCAGCGACTGGTAGCGCCGCAGCGGGTGGGCGTGGTGATCGGAATGGCGCTGCAGGTGGAACAGCGCCCAGTTCGAGAAGACATGGTTGCTGTTCCATGAATGGTGCGGCTGGCACGGTTCCCAGCGGCCGTTCGCGTCCTGGCCGCGCAGCAGGCCGTAGTGCTCCACGTAGTTGGCCGAACTGAGCTGGAACCACGACCAGAAGGCCATCAGCAGCACGAAGGGCAGCACGCTCCAGCCCAGCCAGACCACCAGCGTGCCCCAAAGCGCCGCAGTGATCAGCGCCGGCTGCACGATCTGGTTGTGCAAACTCAGGACAGGCCGGCCGGCGGCGCGCAGCCGGGTGGCTTCCAGCACCCAGGCGCGGCGCGCTGCGCCGGGAATCTCACGCAAGGTGAAGCGGTAGATGTTCTCGCCCATGCGGGACGAGGCCGGATCGGCCGGCGTGGCCACGTCACGGTGGTGGCCGCGGTTGTGCTCGACATGGAAGTGGCCGTAACCGCTGGGCGCCAGCACGATCTTCGCCAGCCAGCGCTCCAGCGGCGTGCCCTTGTGGCCCAGTTCGTGGCCCAGGTTGATGGCGAAACCGCCCACCGAGCCGCCGATCAGCAGGCAGGCCAGCACGCCGTGCCAGGGCAGTTCATGACGCGCCACGAACCAGACGCAGAAGACGAAGGCCGCCCACAGCACCGGCACCAGCAGGTAGGTGACGCGCCGGTAGTAGCGGTCGGCATCGAGCTGCGACACGGCGGCTTCGGGCGGGTTGCTGCGGTCGACGCCGAGCAGCATGTCGAGCAGCGGCACGATGACGTAGCTGAAGAACACCGGCAGCCACAGCATCCAGGCCTGACCCGTCCACAGCCACAGCGCCGGCCCGGCGCCCACGGCGGCCGGCACCGCCACCGAGAGCAGCCAGAGGTGGCGCTTGGGGTCGCGGTAGGGCACGGCCGGCAGCGGCGGTGATGGAGGGCGGGTCATCGTGTTCATGCGGGTGTTTCCTGCGGTGCGCGCACCATCTTGCGTCTGGCGGCCAGTATGGCGAGCCGGGCCGCTGGCAAACACCGTTGAAAGTGGCAACTTCCCGTCATAAAGTGACAGGGATGACCTCGGCCACAGACATCGAAGCCCGGCGCGGCGCGCATGACGCGGCGCCCGACGGGTTCGACGCGCCCAGCATGCATCCCACCTACGCGCGGCTGCTGTGCATGCTGCTGCGCGGCCTGCAGGTGGATGTGGACGCGGCGCTGGCGCCCGCCGGCCTGTGCTGGGCGGACCTCGCCACACGCGAGCAGTGGCTGAGCCAGAACAGCGTGGAACGGCTGGCGCTGGCCGCGCTGCAGGCCAGCGGGCGGCCGGCGCTGGGCGTCGAGCTCGGCCTGGCGGTGCCCCTGTCTGCCCACGGCCCGCTGGGCTACGCGGTGGCGGCCAGCCGCGACCTGCGCCAGGCGCTGCAGGTGGTGGCGCGTTTCGGCGCGCTGCGCCACCGCGCCCTGCGCTACGAGTTGCTGGCCGCAACCGGCGGCGGCATGGTGCTGCGCGTGCATGACCAACTGCGCCCCGGCGAGGCGCGCCGCTTCGTCCTCGACACCCTCTTCGGCACCTGCCTGCGGCTGATGGAAACCGTGGCCGGGCCACGCCTGTCCGGCCTGCGCGTCGAATTGCCGCTGGCCGAGCCGTCCTGGCGCAGCGCCTACCAGGCGCAGGTCGAAGGCGAGCTGCAATTCGGTGCGCCCAAGCTTGCTTTCCACCTCGGCCCGGCCCTGCTGGCGCTGCCCTGCCTGACCGCCGATGCGCCGGCTTTCGACGCCGCCTGGCAGGCCCTGGAACTGGCTCTGTTGCAGACGAAAACGCAAACGAAAACGCAGACGAAAACGCAGACGCGGACGCGGACACCACTCGCGCCCGACGCCGGCCGCACGGTGCCACGCGTGCTGGCGCTGCTCGGCCCGCAGGCCCTGGGCTACCCGCCGCTGACGGCGGTGGCCGCGCGGCTGCACCTGTCGCCGCGCACGCTGATGCGGCGCCTGAAGCTGGAAGGCCGCTGTTATCAGGACCTGCTCGACGAGGTGCGGCAGACGCAGGCGCTGGCGCTGCTGCGCCACAGCGAGGCCAGCTTCGAGGTCATCGCCGCCGAGCTGGGTTTTGCCGACACCTCGAACTTCAGCCGCACGGTGCGGCGCTGGTTCGGCATGACGGCCAGCGCCGTGCGCGCCGGTGGCCCGGCCACTCTGCGGACGGGCCGCTGAACCTGCAGACGGCCCGGCCTGCAGGTCAGCCGGCGGGCGGCGCCTCCAGCGCGCCGGGGTCGGGCCAGTCGAGCAGTTCGGCCAGCCGGCGCAGCACCCACACCGATTCAGGCGCGCTGACGCCCGAGTCTGGCGAGAGCAGGCCGCGGTGGCAGCGCTCCAGCACGGCCGCCTCGTCGATGCCGAGATCGAACTGCATCGCGCGAGCGTGTTCGGTGAGCAGCGTGGCCAGGTCTTCGCAGAACTCGTAGCGTTGCGCGATCTCATGGCGCGGCGCGCTCAGCTTGACGCGGCCCGGGCTGCGGTACAGATTGATGAACGAGTCGGGCACGACGATCTGCGAGTCTTCGTTCATGGCTGGGCGGCAGGAGGGCTGCGCGCGTGGGAGCGGGGTGTCGCTGCATTTTCGCCCCGTGCCATGAAAAAACCGGGCCGAAGCCCGCTCGACGAAAAAAGCGGGCCGAAGCCCGCTTTGTCGCTACGTCGGCCCGAGGGCCGTGTGAAGGTTGCTCAGACAGCGCGGCGGCGGCGAGCCAGGAAACCGACGACGCCCAGGCCGGCCAGCATCAGCGCATAGGTTTCGGGTTCCGGCACCGGGGTGGCGGACATCGTGACCGAGTACGAAGCCAGCGGGCTGGTGATGGTGGTGCCGGTCACGGTCAGCAGCAGAGGGGTCAGGGACTGACCTTCAAGGTAGGCGAAGCGGAAGACGCTGAAGCCGTTGACCGTCAGCGGCTGCAAGTTCAGGCTGGCGCCGAGGTTGCCGATGAACTGGCTGGTGATCGACACCGTGAAGTCGTAAGTGCCGCTGGCCAGGTTGGTGAAGGTGATGAGGTCGTCACCGCCTTGCAGCAGTGGCGCGGTGCTGCCGAAAGCGGCGTAGCCCGACGACAGGTCGATGGACTGGTCGGCGGCCATTGCCGGCGCCAGTGCGGCGACGAGTGCGAGGCCCGACACGGCTGATTTGAAGTTCACGACGTTTCCCTGTTTTCGAAGATCGCCTTGCCGAGACATACGGCGTTTGGCATGACCCAGGTTTTACTGGGGCCGGCGCGCCGCCACCATCCCGCGCCCCGGGGGTGCCTGTGCGGCATCCCGTGCCTTTTGCACAGACGCGGCCGCGCGGCGGTTCATCGGCCCGAAAAAGCCCCAACGCAGCCGGGCCCGGCCTGCCTGCCTGCCTGCAGAGGCTGCACGCAGTTACGAGCCAGAACAATGTTTGCCTCGGCATGTAAAACGGGCATCGCCATGGCGAGTTCGCCTACCGTGCAGTCCCGCCCCGAACCCGCCGCCAAACCTGCCGCCCATTGCCGGCCGCCCATCACCTGCCCGCCCCGCTGACCAGTGCCCAGCGGGGACCGTTGATGCGTCTGAAGGTGGCCGGGCTTCACGACGGTATGGGCGAACCGCACCGTGCTGCAGCACGCGCGGCTGCTTGAACCTTCGACCGCGGCAACAGCGCGGCGGTGCAGACGGCCGCGCAGCTCGGCACCGCCGGCACGAGCACCGAACAGGCGATGGCCACCGTCATGCGCAGTATCGATCAGCAGGCCTGCACGATGGCTGTCACCGACCCTGTTCTGCCTGTCGTCGGCGCTGTTCGTGGTGCTGATCGGCGTGGTCTGGATGGCCCGGACGACGCGCGGCGCGGCGGGCGGTGGCGGCGGGGCGCATTGAACCTAGAAACGGCAGTTGACCGCTCTTCACCGCTCGCAACGCCGCATGAACTCTGTGATTGACGCTCACGACCGCGTTCACCTGTTGGGTGAGAGCGCTACGCTCCCGATTGAGCCGCGTGACGGCGCGCTGGCTGCGTTGCTCCTCCTTGCGGGCAGGAGCCCGCCGCGTCGTCGCGCCTTGCCGGCCCGCCGCCGCGCAGCCCCCTCGGGCGCGTCCAACTGCCGTTTCTAGGTTGAACCTGCAGCAGGTCGACCGGGCGCCCGCCCGCGTCAACCGCGCACGTAGCTCAGCCCGCTGAAGCGGCGGCGAAAGGCCGTCACGTCGGCGGCCACGGCCGCCGGCGGGCCATGCAGCGCGCGGGCGATCAAAGCGCCCAGATCGGGCATGTGTTCGGGCGCCATGCCCAGGCGCACGATCTCGGGCACGCCCAGCCGCAGGCCGTTGACGTCGCCCACCACGGTGTCGATCGGCAAGCCGATGCCGCAGGCCAGCAGCCGCGCGCCTTCGATCCGCCTGGCCGCCGCCTGCCCGCCTCCCCAGCACGCGGCTTCCACCGCGAACTGGTGCGAACGGGTGGCGCCGCGCGCCATCGCGTAGACCGGCAAACCCGCGCCCGCCAGCGCTTCCGCCAGCGCCCGCGCAGTCGCCTGCATGGCCAGCGCATAGGCGCTGCCGTGCACCTTCCAGTCGAGCAGTCCGAGCGCCAGCGCCGCGGTCTTGCCGGCGTCGAAGTTGGCGGTCAGGCCGGGGTAGGCGATGGCGTCGATGCGCTCGAACAGCGCCGCGTCGTTGCCCACCACCAGCCCGCCGGGCGGGCCGCCCAGGCTCTTGTAGGTGCTCATCGTCATGACGTGCGCGCCGTCGGACAGCGGGTTCGGCCAGGCGCCGCCGGCGATCATGCCGCTGAGGTGGGCGGCGTCGAAGAGCAGCCGCGCACCGACTTCGTCGGCGATGCCGCGCGCCGCGGCCACCGGGTGGGGGAACAGGTTCAGGCTGCCGCCCAGCGTGATGAGCTTGGGCCGCACGGCGTGTGCCAGCCGACGCAGCGCCGCCACGTCCACCGTGTAGCCGTCGGCAGACACCGGTGCTGCCATCGTGCGCAGTCCGTAGAGGCCGGCGGCACCGGCGGCGTGGTGCGTGACGTGGCCGCCGATCTCCGGCGGCGGCGCAATGATCACGTCGCCCGGCTGGCAGCAGGCCATGAAGACGTACAGGTTGGCCAGCGCGCCCGAGCCCACGCGGACTTCGGCAAACCGCGCGCCGAACACCTCGGCGGCCAGTTCGGCGGCAATGATCTCGATGCGCTCGATGGCCTGCAGCCCCATCTCGTACTTGCCGCCCGGATGGCCGAGCGAGGCGCGCGGGCCGAGGCCGGCGGCCATCAGGGCTTCGGCCTTCGGGTTCATCACGTTGGTCGCCGGGTTCAGGTTGATGCCTTCCTCGTCGTGGATGCAGTGGTTCCAGGCGACCAGGCGATCGATCTCGGCGGCGGTGCTGTCGGCGTCGGCGCCGGCCGTGGCGCGAGCGACCTCTTGGACGAGCGCTTCGCAGGTGGCGGGCACCCAGGGACGGTGGTCGAGCATCGGTCTTTCTCCGGATTCATGGAATTGCATGGACAGGCGATAGCGTAAGGGCCGCGGCATGCCGGCCGGTGCGTTGCCGATTGCGCGATTGCGGCGAGAATGAGACGCAGGGCAATTTGCCCACCTTCAGCATGCCGCCCGCGCACCCACCGTTCGCCCGCCTCATCGGCCAGTTGCTGGCGGCTGCCGCATTGGCCTGGCCGCTGGCGCTGCCGGCGCAGCCGGCAGGCTTCCCGTCGGGCGCGCCCATGCGGCCGGTACCCGTGGTGATCGGTTCACCGGTGCTGACTGACCTGGTGCAGCGCTCGCTCGACGACCCACGCGCCGCGCTGGCACACGGGCGCCTGCAACTGGCCGCCAGCCTGACCGCCGGCGACCGCGGCGGCCAGTTCTGGCTGCGCCTGGCGCTGGCCGATGCCTTGCTGCAGACCGACCGCGAGGCCGAGGCGCAAGCCGAACTGGCCGCCGCGGGCGAGGTCGTCGACAGCGGCCCGGGGGCGGAGCGCCAGCGCCTCTGGCTCGCCCTCTACAGGCAGTTGGTCGACAGCGCGCCGGCCGACATGAACGCCTTCAGAAACCGCCAGGCCGCGTTGCGCGAAGACGCGCGCGGCCAGCGTGACGAGGGCCTGCTGTGCAGCATCGACATGGTCGATGCGGTCGTGCATGTCGAACGCGATGCACGCGACGAGGCCTGGCGTGCGCTCGAGACCGTGGAACGCTGTGCCGCCCGTCTGGGCGACGTGGGCATGCAGACCTATGCGCTCGGCGCCATGGGCCTGCTGGCCGCGCGGGTCAGCGCGCATCTGCCGCCGCAGGCCTATTTCGAGCGTGCCATCGAGGCGCTGGGCACCCAGCCGGCTCGCTACAAGCGGGCCTGGCTGCTCGATGATCTGGGTTGGGCGCTGGTGGGCCGGGGCCAGCTCGTCGAAGCCCGGCAACGCTTCGAGCAGACGCTGGCGCTTGCCGTCGAGCTGGGCGATGTCTCGGGCACGATGCGTGGTCATGAGGGCCTGGCTGAAGTGCTGCTGCGCCAGAAGGACGGCGCCGCCGCGCTGATGCACGCACGCGAGTCCCTCCGGCTGGGCGGCACCGAAGGCATGCTCTACCGCCCGGTGACGGCGCGGACGCAGGTCGTCGAGGCGCTGGTGCTGCTGAAGGGCCCCGAGCTGGCGCAGGAAGTCGAGATCCTGCGTGCGCTGACCGCCCGCGATGCGTCACCGCGCACCGGCGCGCTGGTGGCGAAGGCCGCCGCGCATGGCTACCGTGCGCTCGGTCGCTTCGACCTCGCCTATGGCGAGATGGAACGTTATCTGGAACTGTTCCAGGTCGAAGAGAAGGCGCGCCGCGACAGCGAGGCCCAGCGCCTGCAGGTGCTTTACGAGTCGGCGCGACAGGAGGCCGAGAACAGCGAACTGCGCCGCGCTGCCGAGGCAGCGCAACACGAACTGCTGGTGCGCCAGGAACGCCAGCGCGCGCTGCTGCTGGTGGTCGTGGCGCTGCTGCTGGCGCTGGCCGTGGGCTTTTGGTACTTCACGCAGGCGCTGCGCCGGCGCCGCCGCCTGGCCGACCTGGCGCTGCGGGACGAACTCACCGGCCTGCCGAACCGGCGCGCCGTGCTGGCCTTCGCGCACGAGCAGTTCCTGCTGGCGCAAAGGCTCAGGCTGCCGCTGTCCGTGGCGCTGATCGACCTCGACCACTTCAAGCAGATCAACGACACCCATGGCCATGCCTGCGGCGACCGCGCGCTGCAGGCCTTCGGCATGGCGGCCGAGCGCATCCTGCGTGGTCAGGATCGCATCGGCCGCTGGGGTGGCGAGGAATGGCTGCTGGTCATGCCAGGCGCGCGCGCCGACGAGCTGACCAGTGTCTTCGAGCGGCTGCGCGGCAGCCTGGCCGAGCAGCTGATTCCTGGCCTGCCGATGCCGCACCGCATCACCTTCTCGATGGGCGTGGCCGAGCGTCGGGACGGCAGCGAATCGCCCGACGCGCTGATCGCCGAGGCCGACCGGCAGCTCTACCGTGCCAAGGCGTTGGGGCGCGACACGATATGCGGCCACGCTGGCGAGGGCAATCCGGCCACAGTGGTGGCGCTGGGGCAGGCGGCCTGAACGGCGTCAGAAGCTCAGTTCGTGTTCGGCGGGTCGACCTCGTCCCACAGCGCCTCGGCGCTCAGGTCCAGCTTCACGCTCGCCAGGCGAACCGCCTGCCCGGGCTCGAAGGGGTGCAGCACCCAGAGGCCGTCAGCACCCTTGCGATACAGGTCGCAGCGCCTTGATTCAGTGTCGACGAGCAGGTATTCGTCCAGGCTGGGCAGCTGCCGGTAAGCGGCGAACTTGTCGCCGCGGTCGTGCGCGGCGGTGCCGGTGGACAGCACTTCCACCACCAGCGCCGGCGCGCGCTTGACCTTCGTGTCGGCGGTGTCGGCGGGGCTGCAGGTGACCATCACGTCGGGGTAGAAATAGCAGTCGGCGGCCTCGACGCGCAGCTTCATGTCGGTAAGGAAAGTGCGGCAAGGCGTGCCGCGCAGGTGATTGCGCAAGGCCATGTAGATGTTGCCAGCCACCGTGACGTGCCGCTCTTCGGCACCCGCCATGGCGAACACCTCGCCGCGCATGAACTCGCGGCGCTGGGTTTCCGTGTCGTCCCAAGCCATGAATTCGGCGGCGGTCATCGGAACCTTGACAGCGGCATGTCCCATGATGGCTCTCCTGCTCAACACGCAAGGTTCCAGTTTAGGCCCATCCCCGGGCTCTGCGCCGCCGGTCACCGACAATCCGGCGATGGCCATCCTCTCCCTCTCCAACGCCCACCTCGCTTACGGCCATGTCGCCCTGCTCGACGGTGCCGCCTTTTCCCTCGACACCGGTGAGCGCCTGGGCCTGATCGGCCGCAACGGCGCCGGCAAGTCGTCGATGCTGAAAGTCATCGCCGGGTTCGAGAAACTCGACGACGGCTTGCTGCAGATGACGCAGGGCGTGCGCATCTGCTACGTGCCGCAGGAGCCCGTGTTCGAACCCGGCCACACCGTCTTCGAGGCCGTGGCGGAAGGCGTGGCAGAAGCCCGCGCGGTGCGCCAGGCGTATGAGGAACACGCCGATGGCGTCGACCTCGACGCCCTGCAGACGCGCATCGAGGCGCTCGACGCCTGGACCTGGGAGCAGCGCGTCGACACCACGCTGGCGCAGTTGCACCTGGACGGCAGCCGCGAGATCGGCCAGCTGTCGGGCGGCATGAAGAAGCGCGTGGCGCTGGCGCAGGCGCTGGTGGCGGTGCCCGAAGTGCTGCTGCTCGACGAACCCACCAACCACCTCGACCTCGACTCCATCGCCTGGCTCGAAGAACTGCTGCGCGGCTTCAAGGGCAGCGTGATGCTCATCACCCACGACCGCGCCTTCCTCGACGCCGTGGCCACCCGCATCATCGAACTCGACCGCGGCATCATCCGCAGCTACCCCGGCAACTTCACCGCTTATGAGCGGCTGAAGGAAGACCAGCTGGCCTCCGACGCGCTGGCCAGCGCGCGCGCCGACAAGCTGCTGGCGCAGGAAGAGGTGTGGATCCGCAAGGGCGTCGAGGCGCGCCGCACGCGCAGCGTGGCGCGCATCCAGCGGCTGGAGGTGCTGCGTGGCCAGCGCCAGGCGCGGCGCGACTCGCTGGGTCAGGTGCGGCTCGACATCGACGCCGGTGCGCCCAGCGGCAAGATCGTCGCCGAGCTGAAAGATGTGAACATGTCTTTCGACGACCGCACCCAACCCAAACTCATCGTCAAGGACTTCAGCGCCACCATCCTGCGCGGCGACAAGGTCGGCCTGATCGGACCGAACGGCGCCGGCAAGACCACGCTGCTCAAACTGATACTGGGCGAACTGCAGCCCACTTCGGGCAAGGTGCGCCAGGGCAGCAAGCTCGAAGTGGCGTACTTCGACCAGATGCGCAGCACGCTCAATCTCGATGCCACGCTGGCCGACACGATCAGCCCGGGCAGTGAGTGGATCGAGTTCAACGGCCAGCGCAAGCATGTGATGAGCTACCTGAACGACTTCCTGTTCTCGCCCGAACGCGCCAACTCGCCGGTGCGCACGCTGAGCGGCGGCGAGCGCAACCGCGTGCTGCTGGCCCGCCTGTTCGCGCTGCCGGCCAACGTGCTGGTGCTCGACGAGCCCACCAACGACCTCGACATCGACACCCTGGAACTGCTGGAAGAACTGCTGCAGAACTATGCCGGCACCGTGTTCCTCGTCAGCCACGACAGGCGCTTTCTCGACAATGTGGTGACGAGCACCATCGCCTGGGAAGGCGACCCGGCCTACGGCGGACAGCCCGGCCTGTGGCGTGAATACGAAGGCGGCTACGAAGACTGGCAACTGCAGCGCAAGCGGGCGCTGCAGCTGAAGAGCGCTGCGGTGGCCTCGCCTGCGGCCGCGCCAAGGCCCGCCGCCGTGCCGTCTTCATCATCCGTGGCGCCAGCCTCCGCCCGCAAGCTCAGCTTCAAGGAGCAGCGGGAACTGACCGAGTTGCCCAAACGCATCGAGGCGCTGGAAACCGAGCAGAAGCTCCTGTCCGAGCAGCTGGCCAGCAGCGAGCTCTATAGCGCCGGCCCGCAGAAGGCGACCGAAGTGCAGGCGCGCTACGCGAAGATAGACGAGGAACTGCTGGCCTGCCTGGAGCGCTGGGAACTGTTGGGCGCGCGCTGAAGGAAATCACTGCCCGCCGTTCGACCAGCCTTCGTTCGTCGCCGCCGGGTGTGAGCGGCTGACCATCAGCCCGGCCTGCAGGTACAGGCCGTTCAGCATGCGGACGGCGCGTGCGCGGTCAAAGCCCGGCCACTCGGCAATCTCGCGCAGGTTGGCGGTGGTGCGCTTGAGCCGCCTGATGGCCTGAACCATGCTGCCCGTGAGCGCCAGCCCGCGCAGGTTGACGCCGGGTGCGATGCGGTACGCGGACTGGCCGGCGATCTGCGGCAGCAGTTCTTCACGCGCACCACGCAGCGCGAGTTCCCAGAGCAGCGGGCCCAGCGGCGCGTGTCGGCCGGCGTCACCCACCAGCAGGCGCTGGCTGTCGCCGGGCGGGCGCAGCAGTGCGGGCTCGACCTGCAGCAACTGCAACTCGGCCAGTTCGCAACGCAGGAACTCGGCCATCGGCAAGGGGCTGTGCACCAGGTGTTCGACGGGGAACACGGTCAGCGGAATGACGCGTGTGCCGTCCTGCAGATGAATCAGCAGGCTGCGGGCGTGGCGCACGCAGGCGGCCAGCACCTCCAGCACCTCGGGGCCGGCGCCCGGACGCCGCTGGTGCTCGAAGCGCAGCAGATCCTGCATCACTGACGGGCTCAGAGACGCCATCAGGCTGCTCGGCACACCGGCGGTGGAGTCGGGCTCGGCATGGCGGCGGAATTCGCTGACGCGCATGAGGTCCGGGGCACCGAAAGGCAAGGTCGATTCGAAGATCACGTCGGTTTGCTGTCTGGCGGATCGCGCCGCAGCGGATGAAAAATCGGGTTTTCAGATGGTACGCCGCCATGTTGCGCCACGCCTGCCCCCGTTTCGGGGGGGGCGGGGCGGGGCGGGGGCGCCTTCCGGGGCTCGCTCATACGGCGCGAATCGCACGCCAGAAATTGGAGTCCTGCGCGGTGGCGAAGTTCACTCGCATCAGTGAACTCGGCCGCGGCGTGGCGTGGAACAGCGAGCCCGGGGCGATCAGCCAGCCGTCGTCGAGCAGGCGCTGTGCCAGCCGGTCGGTGTCGACGCCGGTGTCGACCCAGCCGAACAGGCCTTGCGGAGGCGTCACGAAACGGCAACCGGCGCCGCGCGCCAGACGCTCGGTGCGCGCGCGCGCGGCGTCGAGCCGCGCCGTCACGCGTTCGGCGTGGCGGCGCAGCGCGCCTTGCTCCAGGCACCAGGCCAGCGCCTGCTCCAGCGGCGCCGCGGTGGTCAGCGTGCTCAGCAGCTTGCTGTCGATGAAACGCTCGGCCAGCGCCGGCGGCGCGGCGATGAAGCCGACGCGCCACTGCGGCGTCAGGATCTTCGAGAAACCCGACACATGCACCGTGCGCCGCAGGCCGTCGAGCTGCGCCAGCCGGGTGGCGTGCGGCGGCGCCAGGTAGGCGTAGGTGTCGTCTTCGACGATGGTGAGGTCGAACTCCTCGGCCAGCCGCAGCACGCGGTGGGCGGCGGCCGGCGGCAGGGAGCAGCCGGTCGGGTTGTGCAGCACCGACACGGTGACGTAGAGGCGCGGCCGGTGCGCCTTCAGCAGCGCTTCCATCGCCACCAGGTCGGGGCCGTCGGGGCCGCGCGGCACCGGCAGCAGGCGCATGCCCAGGCGGGTCAGGCGGGCGAATTCGACGGCCCAGCCGGGTTCGTCGACGAGCACCGCGTCACCCGGCTGCAGCAGCGTGCGCGAGACGATGTCCAGCCCGTGCGTGGCGCCCACCGTGGTAACGATCTGCCCGACATCGGCCGGGATGCCGAGGTCGGCCAGCCGGCGCACGAGCGCCGTGCGCAGCGACAGATCGCCGGCCGGGTCACCGTATCGCAGCCAGCCGGCGGCCGCCTCCGCGGTGCAGACGCGCTTCAGCGCACGCTGCAGCAGCGCGGCGTCCAGCCAGTCTTCGGGCAGCGTGCCCATGCCGGGCGCCGGCCGCCCGCCGTGCGCCTGGAACATGCTGCGGATGAGCGCGGTGGCGTCCACCGGCGCCGGCCGCGCGGTGCCGCGTGTGCCTGCCGCAGCCTGGCCGGCAGCGGCGCGCGCCGCCGCCGGCACCTCGCGCACGAAGAAGCCCCGCTGCGGCCGCGCTACTACCAGGCCCTGGGCCTGCAGCCGGTCGTAGGCGCCGACGACAGTGCTCGGGCTCACGCCGTGCTGCAGCGAGCAGGCCCGCACCGATGGCAGGCGGGCGCCAGGCGGTAAAAGGCGCTGCTGAATGCGGTCGGCAAAACGCCGCGCCAGCTGCTCGGCCAGCGTCGCGCCGACGGCGTGCGCAAGCAGCGGCGCACTGTCGGTTGCCTGGGCGGGCTGCGTGCGGGCTTTCATGTCCTGCGCCTGTCCTGCGTCTGTGCTGCTCTTTCCATCGGTACACCTGTCGAGTCTGTGCACAAAAGTGTACTGGTTCTGTGCTGGTCTGCTCGGCTAGACTTGGCTGAATGCTTCAACTCCGCTCCTAGTCATGCAGCTGGCCATGCCGATGTCAGAACTGCTGGCGCTGTTGCTCTTCGCCACCGCGATGAGTTTCACGCCCGGTCCCAACACCACCTTGGCGGCGGCGCTGGCGGCCAACCACGGCCTGCGCCACGCCATGCGGTTCGTGATCGCCGTGCCCTTCGGCTGGGGCTTGCTGCTGCTGGCCTGCGCGGCCGGGCTGGGCGGCGTGATGGCGGCGGCGCCGGCGCTGCGCGGCGCCATCAAGTGGGCCGGCCTGGCCTACATGCTGTGGCTGGCCTGGAAGCTGGCGCACAGCGGGCAGATGGCGGCCAGTGCAGGTGGCGGCTTCGACGTCGGTTTCGCCAAGGGCGTGGCGCTGCAGTTCATCAACATCAAGGCCTGGATGAACGCACTGCTGATCAGCGCCGGCTGGATCACCGTGGCCGAGCCGATGGCGCCGCGCCTGCTGCTCGTGCTGCCGCTGATGATGGCCTACGGTTTTGCCAGCAACTTCACCTACGCGCTGATCGGCTCGGCGCTGCGCCACTGGCTCGCGCAGGGTCGTCGGCTGCTGATGTTCAACCGTCTGCTGGCGGCGGTGCTGGTGGCCACGGCGCTGTGGATGGCCAGACTGTGAGCCGGCACACCCACCCGCAGGCTGAGGCTGCGTTCCCATGAACGCGCGGCCCTTGTCCGCGCATTCCATGTCCGCAGGCTCGCGCGGCCTGCTGTTCGGCGCGCTCGGTGTCGTCATCTTCGCGATGACGCTGCCGATGACACGGCTGGCCGTCGGTGACGCCGCCAGCCCGCAGCTGCCACCCGCCTTCGTGACGGCCGGCCGCGCCGCGCTGGCCGGCTTGCTCAGCATCGTCTACCTGCTGGCCGTGGGCGCGCGGTTTCCGGCGCGCCGGCACGGGCCGGCGCTGGCCTTCAGCGCGGCGGGCACGGTGGTCGGGTTTCCGCTGTGCCTGGCGCTCGCGTTGCGCCAGGTCGATGCGATGCACGCGGCGGTCGTCACCGGTCTGATACCGCTGTCGACGGCGGTGATCGCCGCGCTGGTGTTCCGCCAGCGGCCATCGGCCGCTTTCTGGGCTTGCGCGCTGGCCGGCTGTGCGCTGGTGCTGGGTTTTGCCGCCTGGCAAGGCGGTGGCGCCGTTTCGGCGGGCGACGGCTGGCTGCTGCTGGCCGTGCTGTTCACCGGCATCGGCTACGTGGCCGGCGCCAAGGTGGCGGTGGACCTTCCGGCGCCGCAGGTCATCTGCTGGGTGCTGGTGTTCTCGCTGCCGCTCACCTTGCCGGCGGCGCTGTGGTGCTGGCCGGCCGCGCCGGCCAGCGTCGGCGCCTGGGGCGGTTTTCTCTACGTCTCGATCTTCTCGATGTGGCTGGGCTTCTTCGCCTGGTACCGCGGCCTCACGCTCGGCGGCGTGGTGCGCGTCAGCCAGGTGCAACTGCTGCAGCCCTTCCTGGCGCTGCTCTTCGCCGTGCCGGTGCTGGGCGAGAAGCTCGACGCCATCACCGTCGTCTTCGCGCTGGCCGTCATCGGCGTGGTCTTCATCGGCCGCCGGCTGCCGGTGGGAAAGGACGCCTGATGCGCTGCCTGGGGCTGGTCGGGGGCCTGCGGGTCGACACGCCCGCCGAGGCCGACCGCGACACCGTGCACCGCGTGATCTACGATGAGCTGTGCCGCGGCCGCGTCGAGCAGTCGTCGCGCCGCGCTTATGTCGAGGTCATCGGGCGGCTGGCCGGGCGCGGCGCCGAGGGCGTGATCCTCGGCTGCACCGAGATCGGCCTGCTGATCGACGCCGACAGCAGCCCGCTGCCGGTGTTCGACAGCACCACGCTGCACGCCGCTGCCGCCGTCGACTGGCTGCTCGCCGAACCTTTGACTGGAGAACCCGCATGACCTGGACCCTGGCACGCCGCGCCGAGCGGCTGAACCCCTCGACCATTCGCGAGATCCTGAAGATCACCGAGCGGCCGGGCACAGGGCCCTCCGGCATCATTTCGCTGGCCGGCGGCCTGCCTTCGGCCGACAGCTTCCCGGTGGCCGAAATGGCGGAAGCCGCCGCGCGCGTGCTGCGCGACTCGCCCCGGGAAGCCCTGCAATACGCCGCCAGCGAAGGTTTCGCGCCGCTGCGCGAGTGGGTGGCCGGCGAGCTGAACGGCCACGGCATGCATGTGACGGCCGAGCAGGTGCTCATCACCACCGGCTCCCAGCAGGGGCTGGACCTGGTCGGCAAGGTGCTGATCGACCCCGGCAGCCGGGTGGCGGTGGAGTCGCCCACCTACCTGGGTGCGCTGCAGGCCTTCGCGCCCTATGAAGCCGAGTTCGTGGCGGTGGAAGGTGACGACGACGGCCCGCTGCCCGACGGGCTGGACGCCGTGCGCGGCGCACGCTTCGTCTACCTGCTGCCGAACTTCCAGAACCCGAGCGGGCGCTGCGTCGGCGCGGCCCGGCGCGCCGCGCTGGTGCGCCGCACGGCCGAACTCGGCCTGCCTATCGTCGAGGACAACCCTTACGGCGACCTCTGGTTCGATGCCCCGCCGCCACCGCCGATGTCGGCGCTGGCGGGTGACGACGCCGTCTATCTCGGCTCGTTCTCCAAGGTGCTGGCGCCCGGCCTGCGGCTCGGTTACGTGGTGGCGCCGAAGGAGCTGTACCCCAAGCTGCTGCAGGCCAAGCAGGCCGCCGACCTGCACACGCCGGGCTTCAACCAGCGCATCGTGCACGAGGTCATCAAGGACGGCTTCCTGAGCCGCCATGTGCCGACCATCCGCGCGCGTTACAAAGCGCAGCGCGACGCCATGCGCGCTGCGCTCGACCTCCACATGCCCGCCGGCTGCCGCTGGGCCGTGCCCTCGGGCGGCATGTTCTTCTGGGTCGAGTTGCCGTCAGGGCTGGACGCCACCGCGCTGCTGCCGCGCGCCGTGGAAGCCGGCATGGCCTATGTGCCGGGCGCCGCCTTCTTCTGCGCCGCGCCGCGCCACAACAGCCTGCGGCTGAGCTTCGTGACGGTGCCGCCGGCGCAGATCGCGCTGGGCGTCGCGG
>Ga0105046_10006121_pt1 | contig 19005 bp, 17 predicted proteins | sample MAT03_FD_78385 | JGI IMG/M metagenome (GOLD analysis project Ga0105046, IMG submission 78385) | Freshwater microbial communities from Lake Fryxell liftoff mats and glacier meltwater in Antarctica - MAT-03 (megahit assembly) | ecosystem: Environmental > Aquatic > Freshwater > Ice > Liftoff... | reverse complement strand
CGTCGTGCTCGTGGTCGGGCTTGAAGTGCCGGCTGATCACGGCCTCTCGCGGGGTGCCGCCGACGATCGTCTTCATCTGGAATTCGTCCGGGTGGTGTTCCGTGAAGAACGCATAGTACCCGGCCGTCGGCACAGTGAGCTGGAAGGTTGCGGCGCCGCCGGAAAGATCGAGCGTGTGCAATGTGTCGCCCGGCGTGACGCCACCGCCGAGCGCCACCTGGCGGTCATCGCCCGAATAGGCGAGCACCGCCGTCATCACCGCCGACTCGAGCGCCGACGTCGTGTCGTCGGCGACGGGGAGCACGACCAGACCGATCGAGGGGTCGGGGCCTTCCTCGAGCGCCACGGCGTGCGTGCCGGCCTCGAGATGGACGATGCCGCCCCATTCGAAGGGGTACTCGGGCTCGAGAAACTGCGGGTCGACGCTCATCGCCCGGCTGAGGTTGAAGCCCCCTTGGTTCAGGATCGCGTCCATGTCGATCTGGGCGTCCTTGGTGCGGTGCACCTTGGCGGCGGCGTTCATGGAACGGATGCGCGCTTCGAGCTTCGCGAGATCGGCCTCGGGAACCAGATCCGTCTTGTTCAGCAGGATCACGTCGGCGAACGCGATTTGTTCCTTCACCTCAGCGGCATCGTCGATGTGCTGCCACACGTGCTTGGCGTCGACGAGCGTGACGATCGCATCGAGCGCCAGCTTCTGCTGCATCTCGTCATCGACGAAGAAGGTCTGCGCGACCGGGCCGGGGTTGGCCATGCCGGTGGTTTCGATCATGATGTGGTCGAAGCGGTCGCGCCGTTTCATGAGGTTGCCGAGGATGCGGATGAGATCGCCGCGAACGGTGCAGCAGATGCAGCCGTTGTTCATCTCGAAGATCTCTTCCTCGGCACCGATCACGAGATCCTGATCGACCCCTACTTCACCGAACTCGTTCTCGATAACGGCGATTCGCTTGCCGTGGTTCTGCGTCAGGATGCGGTTCAGCAGCGTCGTCTTGCCGGACCCGAGAAAGCCGGTGAGAACGGTGACAGGGACACGATCGGTGGACGGGGTGGTGCTCATGAGGTCACTCCTTCGACTGGGTCAAGGGACGCGCGCTGGCGCGTCCAGGTGCGGCGCAGGCGCGCCTGCACCATCACGGCGGGGGTCAGGGACTCGATCGGGCCGCTCAGCACGGCGGCGCCGTCCACCAGGACGAGCACGTCGTCGGCCCACTCGCGTGCGAGCTCCACATCATGCGTAGCCATGAGCAACGCGACGCCGGCTGAGGCCAGTCGTTCCAGCGCGTTGAGCAGGCGTCCCTCGGAGTCGGCGTCGAGGCCAGCCGTGGGTTCGTCGAGCAGCAGCACCGCCGGCTGCATGGCAATCACACCGGCCAGCGCCACGCGCCGCTTCTCGCCGGCACTCAGGGCGTGCACCGGCCGCGCCGCCAGGTGCGACAGGTCGAGTTCGGCCAGCGCGCCGCGCGCCCGTTCGTCGGCCGTGATGTCGTCGAGGCCGAGGTTGCGTGGCCCCATGGCGACGTCGGCCAGCACGGTGGGACCGAAGAGCTGATCGTCAGGGTGCTGGAACACCAGGCCGACCGCTCGCCGCCACTCCGTGAGCGCCGCCGCATCGCGTGTGAGGCGGCGCCCTTCGAGCCAGACCTCGCCGCCGGCTGGCGCGAGCAGGCCGTTCAGGTGCAGTAGCAGCGTGCTCTTGCCGGCGCCGTTCGGGCCGAGCAGCGCCGTCCGGCGGCCACGCCGCAAGGTCAGCGAGATGCCGTTCAGCCCGCCGGCGTCGCCGTGATGGCGAAACGTCAGCCCCCGCGCCTCGAGTATCGGAGTCACGGCAAGCCTCCCGCGAGAGCCGCGAGCAGACTCGCCGCGAGAATGACGACTAGGCGCTGCGGTGAACACGCGTGCCGGTGACGTTGCCGCAGCGACAGGCCCCCCCTGGCCGCGACACCGCGCCCGAGCGCCTCGGCCTGCGCCACTGACTGGCCGAACAGGTTGGCGCTGATGAGGCCGAGCGAGCGGATGGTGCCGCGCCAGCCCACGAAGCCCAGCCGCGCCCGCTGCGCCGCGTGCAGCGTGCTCAGGGTGCGGGCGAACTGGAAGAGGAAACGATGGACGGCGAGGCTGGTCAGCACCACCGAGGCCGGGACGCCGAGGCGACGGGCCAGCCAAGCCAGGTCGTCGACCGGCGTCGTCAGGGCGAGGGCGAGCGTACACGTCATGACGGCGCCGGCCCGCACCAGCGTGCGGGCCGCCAGTGTCAGACTCGTGGCGTCCACGTGCGGCGCCGGCAGCCACGTCGCCGGGGAGGCCACCAGGTTCACCGCGAGCGGCACTGACGCGGCAAGCAGGAAACCGAGCGGCATCGCCGCGGCCTTCATGAGCACACCCAGCGGCACGCCGGCGCGGTGCAGGCTGCCGGCCGCGACGGCGGCCACGGCCAGCGGCAGCCACTCCGCATGCGGATGCCCGGCGAGCGCGACGCCCGCGGCGGCCGCCGCGACCTTCTCCATGGGGTGGCGTTCGGCCCAGCGGTTCGTCCGCGCGTGGTGCTCAACGACGAGCGGCAGATGCATGGGGTGCGCCCCGGCGCGAGCGCCGGCCCGCGATGACCAGCACGACCCCGAACAGCACCATGCCCGTCACCGTCTGCAGGCGGAAGAACACGGTCTCCTGCGTCTTGTCCGGTTCGAGCACTGGCCGGGCCCATGGCACATAGCCGGGCGCGAGCGCCGTGGCCAGGGCCTGGGCGCGCTCGTCGGCGTCGCCCGTGACCCCGGTCTCGCTGGTGTTCAGGGCAATCGCCGCGAGAATGAGCGCGGCACACGCCACGAGCCCGACGCTACGCGCGTCCATGCGCCACTCCGAGTCCCCGTACGGCCAGCACGTTGAGGGCCGCGACCGTCAACAGAGCTTCAACGACGCTGAGCGGCAGCTGGGTCACGGCGAAGATGCCCGCAAACTTCACGAACCCCCCGGCAATACCACTGGCCGGGTCAGGGAAGGCCAATGCCAGCTGTGCCGCGGTCGTAGCGTACGTCGCCAGCACGCCGATGGCCGCCCCGAGGCCGGCCGCCACGCCAGGCGCGCCGCCAACGCGCTGCACGAGCCGCCAGACTCCCCAACTCGTCCACGGCCCGACGATGGCCATCGCGACGGTGTTCGCGCCGAGCGTCGTCAGGCCACCGTGGGCGAGCAGCAGCGCCTGAAACAGCAGCACGATCGGCCCGAGCACCGCCATCACCGCCGGCCCGCACAGATACGCCCCGAGTGCACACCCCGTCGGGTGCGAGGAACTGCCGCCGACCGAGGGCAGCTTGAGTGATGACAACAACAGTGTGAACGCGCCGGAGGCGCCGAGCAGGAGCGGCGCCGACGGCGAGGCGGCGGCATCACGCGACAGCCGCCGCATGCCGTAGCCGACAAAGGGCGCGGCTACGACGGTCCAGGCCGCCGCGTGAGAAACCGGAAGGAACCCTTCGGCGATGTGCATTGAAGTCTCGTCAGGCCCACGCCGGCACGGCAGCGGCCGATCGGAAGCGGTCGATGCGCTTGTGCGCGATCGCGTGAGGCAGTCGCGCCAGCACGCCGCCGCGTGCGCAGGCCGTGGCCCACTCGACCACCGTGTCGAAGTCAGCCTGCGTCGTGAGCCGGCCGTAGTAGTCAATGCCCGCCGGACCGGCAACAGCGATGACGTTCACCAGATCGCAGGGGCCAAGGCAGCCGCTGATCGACAGCTGGACGTGTTTCAGCAGGGCTCGCCGCTTCCATTCCGCCTTCAGCCAGTCGACCGGCACGTCGGGCTTCCCCTTGTCGGGGCGGCCGCAGCAGCAGCCGACGCACACGAGCAGATGTCCGAGCGTTTGGCGGCGCGTGGGTTCCATGGCGGATCGCCATCGTAGGCGGCGGCCACCTGGGCGCGCGGTATCGCCTGCGACCCCCACTCGGTGTCGATTCGCACCAACTCAGCGATGGACGTGTCGCTCGACGACGTGCAGGACGAAGCGCTCCTGCTGCCTGTCGCCCTCGGTGTCGAGCACGCCCTCGTTCCGCAGTTTGCCGATGACCCGCGTCACCGTGGCGCGGGTCGCGCCGATCGCCGCGGCCAGTTGTCCGTGCGTCAGGCGGACATCGACGCAGACGCCCGACCCGCGCGGTTCGCCGAAGCTTTCGGCGAGCAGCGACAGCAGCCCGATCACGCGGTCCTGGAGGTGAGGCCGGGCCTGCACCGCCGCCCATGCCTCCATCCGCCGGACGCGCGCCCGCAGCCGTTCGGCGAAGCGCGGCGTGCCGGCCATGTGGGCCCAGCTCTGGACGATGGCGCGTGCGCCGGTATGCGCATGGATCTGCAGGCAGCAGGAATCCTCCGGATGGCCGATGACGACCGACCCCGGACCATGGAGCGCGGTGAGCACCTCGGCGCCGTCCTCATGCAGCACCGTCGTGGCGATGATGCCGGTTTCCACCACGAGGACGTCGTCTTCTGCAATGTGGATGCGGGCGCCGCGTTCGAAGCGCCCTTCACCGCGCGTCAGTCGGGTCGCCGTCCGCCGGTGGGCCTGCGCGCGTGCGAACGCCGTGCGCAGGGCTGAGCCGAGGCCCTCGCGTGTGAGGCGGGCCGGCAGCACCGCCAACGCGCCGTGTTCGTAGGCCGCGTTGGTCAGTGCCGGATCGTCCGTGCGGTTCCAGGCCAGCCAGGCCCACCGCTCGTGCGCCATCGTGGCCTCGATCGCGGCCGCGCCCGGCACCGGCGCGAGGAGCAGCGCGGTATCACCAGGCGGCGCCGGTAACTCGAGTGCGGCATCGACGTCCGGCACGAGCGTCACCGAGTACTCGCCGTCGGGCACCAGGTCGAGCAGCGTGCGCACCTGGTCGAGCGCGCCGACGATGAGCAGCCTGGGCATGCGCTACACGTTAGTCCGGCTGCCGGGGCGCACCGATCCCGACTCGATGAGGCGTCCCCGCATGCGGATGAACGGCTGCGCCGGGTGGATGAACAGCGCCGGCCTCAGCCGCTCGTTGCCTGCGGCGCTCCGTCTGCGTGCGTCGCGCGTCTGTTCGTCGCGCGATCGGGGACGCCGTCGCACGCTCGCGGCTATCGTCAGCGCCGTTGAGCGATGCTGACGACAGCCGTGGCGACCACCCGGGGGCCGGGCCCCTTCCTGCTGCCGGCGAGGTTGCGCCGTCGCGGCGAAGCGCTGCTGCGTCAGCAGTGCTGGTGCTGGGGGCAGGACATCCGCCGCGCCGAGGGCAACCTGGTGCTGCCGTGCGGCTTCTCGCGCACGCCTCAGCCGCAGGTCGCGGCCGGCGGCACCCGCTGCAGTCTGACCCTCGCGCCGGCGCGCCGGCCGCGACGCCCATGCCCCGGGGGATGTCCGTGGCCTGGCTGTGGCCTGGAGGAGCGAGGACTGGCAGGCAGCAGGCCGCCTGCTCACGCTGGCGCTCGAGTGGACGGCGTCGTACGAGACGTGGGTCACCGCGGTCGCTGGCGCGCCGTATCGCGACGCCGTGCTCACGGCCTGGGGGCACGGACGCGACCGCGCGGCCACGCTGCCGCGCGCGTTTCGTTGGCGGTTCGTGACGTCCTGCCCGGTGTGGCGGACTGTTCATCGAGATCGGGTTGGTAACGTCGGCCGACGCCGCAAGACTGACGGCATGACCGACTCCCGTCTGCCCGTCACCGTGCTTTCTGGCTTTCTCGGCGCCGGCAAGACGACGCTGCTCAACCACGTGCTGCGTAACCGCGAGGGGCGGCGCGTGGCAGTCATCGTCAACGACATGAGCGAGGTGAACATCGACGCCGCGCTCGTGCAGCACGGGGACGCTGCTCTCAGCCGCGTGGACGAGAAGCTCATCGAGCTGTCGAACGGCTGCATCTGCTGCACGCTGCGTGAAGACCTGCTCAAGGAAGTGGCGGCGCTCGCGCGCGAGGGCCGCTTCGATTACCTGCTCATCGAGTCCACCGGCATCTCCGAGCCCCTGCCCGTCGCCGAGACCTTCACCTTCGAGGACGAGCACGGCCACAGCCTGTCGTCGGTGGCGCGGCTCGACACGATGGTGACGGTGGTCGATGCCGGTGCCTTCCTCGGCGAGTGGGCGGCGGCCGACGGTCTTCTCGATCGCGGCATGGCGCTCAATGCCGACGACGAACGGACGGTCGTCGACCTGCTGGTCGATCAGGTCGAGTTCGCCAACGTGATCGTGCTCAACAAGGTCGACCGCGTGGACAGCGAGACCCTCGAGGCGCTCGAGGCCGTGCTGCACCAGCTCAATCCGAAGGCCGCGGTGGTGCGCGCCGAGCGCGGCCTCGTGCCGCTCGACACCGTGCTCAACACCGGCCGCTTCGACTTCCACGCTGCCAGCCGGGCGCCCGGCTGGCTCGCGGTGATGCGCGGAGAGGAGGTGCCGGAGTCGGAGGAGTACGGCATCCGCAGTTTCGTGTATCGCGGGCGCCGGCCGTTTCACCCGACGCGTTTTTGGGATCTGATTCACGACGACTGGCCGGGCGTGTAACGCTCCAAGGGTTTCTTCTGGCTGGCCACCAAGTACTCGGTCGTGGGGGAGTGGTCGCAGGCCGGAGGCGCCTGCAGCTACCAGCCCGCCGGACTCTGGTGGGCGGACATTCCCCCGGTGGAGTGGCCCACCGACACCGAGGCGCTCGAGGACATCGGCCGCCACTGGCGCGACCAGATCGGCGACCGGCGTCAGGAGATCGTGATCATCGGCCGGGAGATGGACCAGCAGGTGCTGACCGCGCGTCTCGATGCCTGTCTCCTGGCCGACGACGAGATGGCCCTCGGCCGCGAGGCGTGGCAGGCCTTCGACGATCCGTTTCCCGAATGGCGCGTGGCCACTGACACCGGCGAGCCTGCGGTCGCTGCCGGCCGGACGCCGTGACGGCGCCCGGCCGCGCCGACGCCGTCAGGCGAGCGCCACGCGTCCGTGATCATCGCAGTGCGATCCATGGGGGTGGTGCAGGTTGCCACGGCCTACGCGGGCGCCGCTGTTGCGGCGAGCGCCATCATCCTGCGGAAGGCGTTCACGTCCGCTCGTGCGGGGCGTCTCGACATGCACGTCCTCGTCGCGATCGCCATCGTCGGCGCCGCGTGGCTGGGCGAGGTCTCGGAAGCGGCTACGGTAGCCAGCCTGTTTGCCGGCGCCCAGCTGCTCGAAGCGTGGAGCGCCGCGCGCGCCCGCCGGTCGGTTGGTGCGCTGATGCAGGGCACGCCCGGGCACGCCTGCTGCTGGGTCGACGGCGCCGACCACGACGTCACGATCGAGAGCATCGAGCCCGGCATGACCCTGCGGGTGAAGCCCGGCGAGCGGATTCCAGTGGATGCGGAGGTGCTGTCCGGGTCGTCGAGTGTCGATGAGTCAGCGCTGACCGGCGAACCCACGTACATCCGAACGCGCGCCGGAGACGTCGTGACGGCGGGGGCGGTGAACGGCTCAGGCGCACTCGAGATCCGTGCCCGCGCCCGCGCCAACCAGAGCGGCCTCGCGCGCATGCTGTCGGCCGTCGAGCACGCCCGCCAGGGCCGTAGCGAGGCCGAACGCTGGGTCGAGCGATTCGCTGGGATCTACACGCCCGTGGTTGTGCTGCTGGCGCTGGCCGTCTGGCTCGTCCCGCCCGCCCTGGGCTTCGGCACCTGGGACGAATGGTTCCGACGCGGCCTCGTCGTGACGCTGGTGGCGTGCCCCTGCGCGCTGGTCGTCTCGACGCCGGTGACGATCGTGGCCGCGCTCTCAGCGGCCGCGCGTCACGGTGTGCTGGTCAAGGGCGGCGAGTACCTCGAGCGGTGCGCCACCCTGAAGGCGGTCGGGTTCGACAAGACCGGGGTCGCCACCACCGGCCAGCCGAAGATCGAGAGCCTCCGACTGCTTGGCTCGCGCACCGAGCGCGAGGTGCTCGATCACATCGTGGCGCTCGAGTCGCGCAGCGAACATCCCCTGGCCGAGGCTCTGCTCACCTTCGCGGCGAGTCGCGGCGTGACCGACACCACGGCCCGCGCCCGGGACGTGCAGGCTGTGCCCGGGCGTGGACTCGTGGGCGAGGCGTGGGGCCATGAATTCTGGATTGGCAGTGCCCCCTCGCACTGACTTGCGTCAGTCGGGGCGCCGTCGCCCGCTCACGAGCAGGGTCGGGTGGAACGCGAGATAGCCCACCGATGCCGGCAGGTACCGGCGGCTGCCGGGCGTAATGAGCGGCAGCAGTTCGGCACGATCCAGGCGCGCAGATTCGGTGCTGGCAGCAGCGAGGTAGTCGGGCCACACACACGTCTCGAGATAGTGCCGCCAGGCCGGCCACGATGGCAGAGACTGATGCCCAAGGATCGGGTGCATCGACACGGTGACCTCGTCGGCGCCGGCGGCCGCCAGCCACGTAGCGGCCTGTTCGTGATGCTGTGGGGCCCCGTCGGCCGGCACGTGCCACCGGCCGGCGTTGGTACTCAGCAGCCGCCGCTCCAGGTCCGGATAGGTCCATAGAAAGCGGCTCGAGTACCAGTTCGCGGTGAATACGGCCAGGCACCCCCGGGGTGCCAGCGCGTCCATCAGGCGGCGGACGACCGAGGCCGGGTCGGAGAAATAATTGCGCCAGAGCACGTCCCCGGCCCAGATCAGATCAAAGCCGGGGCTGCCATCCAGCCACGTGACTACATCGCCCTGGACCTGCGTGACGCCGAGCCTCGCCGCCTCCGCGCGGCTGGCCGCCAGGAGCTCGGGATCGAGCTCGATGGCGGTGATCGCGCCGCCGAGGCTGGCCAGCGCCGGCCAGGCTAGCCCCGTCGCCGCCCCGAGGTCGAGCACCCGCGGCGCTGGCGCCAGGTCCAGCGTGGCAATCGCGTCGCGGATCGCGTGTCCGGCGATGGCGCCCCAGGCCCGATGCCACAGGAGTGTACTCATCAGCGGCTTGAGAGCGTGAATGACACGCCGAAGCGGCGTGGCAGTCCCGGTACCCGATAGAACCCCGGGATGATCGCCGTGGAGTAACGCGCCGCGGTCAGGTTGCGGCCATATACGTGAAGGCCCCAGCCCGGGCGTTGGAGGCCCAGTCGCGCATTGGCGACCGCATAGCCGGGGGCGACGCTGATGTTTGTCTCATCGAAGAAGATCCGCCCGGTGCCTGCGACTTCGAGCGACGCGTCGAGACCTCGAGGACCGGCCCAGTCAGTCGCGGCAAGGAGCGTGTAGCTCGGCACGGCGGGCACATGGTTACCCGAGAGATCCGCGAAGCCGTTGTCGAAGGTGTCAAGACGGGCTGAGGTGAACGCGTAGTTGCCCCGCATGGACACCCCGCCCCCGACCCGCCACCGTCCTTCCAGTTCGACGCCTCTGGCGCTCGCCTCGCCGGCGTTGGCCACTGCGAAGAAGCCGGCCACGAACTGCTGGAACTGCAGATCGGAGATGAAGGATCGATAGACCGATAGCGCCACGTCAACCCGGCCGTCCGCGGCCCGCGCCTTCAGCCCGCCTTCCAGAGAGAGCACGTATTCGCCATTGAACCCCGCGAGGTCCGGATTGTCGGTCGTGAAGTTGAAGCCGCCGGATCGCGCGCCGCGCGCCAGGCCCGCAAACGCCATGACCGCGGGCGCGACCGTGACATCGAGCGACACGCGCGGCGAGACGAACGTGAACGCTTTCGACAGTGTGAACCCTGGCGCCGTGAAGTCGTCGGCCGGCGACGGTGTCGGGAAGCCGTAGCGACGGTCGTCTCGGCGCATTCGTCTCGCATCGCGATCAACCCGGACACCGGTGGTGAGCCGCGCGCGCCGGCCGAGTGGCCATTGCACCTGGCCGAAGAGCGCCGCCGTGCGATCGTCGTAGGAGGCGGCGTTGCGCTCACTGTAGCCCTGGAAGATGACGGGCAAGAAGGTCTCGTAGGCATCCGTGGCGTCGCGGGTCGCCGCATAGGCGCCGGCGAGCCAGCGCACCCGGGCGGAGGCTGGAGACAGCACGCGTACTTCTGCGTTCCACCGCGTGTCGTCGAGATCGGACCAGGTGTATTCCTCAACCGGGCCATCGGCCAGGTCCTCGTCGCTGATGCGATAGACGCCGGTCGCCCGCCTCGCACCGATGAACAGCAGGGAGGCGCGGGCGCCGTCCTTTCTGACGCGCAGCGACTGCTGCGCGACGTGGCTGTCTTCGCGGCTGTCGGTGTCGGAGCGCACCTCGTACGGGTCCGCAGCGCCGATTGGGGAAACGAGGAACGCTCCGTCGCGCCAGACGCCGGTATCGCTGCGGAGCTGCACGTCCCACGAAGACCCGGGCAGCCAGCGCAGCTGCGCGCGCAACGTACCGCCGTTGCGACGGTCGACGGCGCGCGGATTCACGCGATTCGTGAGGAACCCCGACCGATAGTCGTAGACGCCGCTCAGACCGAGAAACAGCCGGTCGGTCAGCGGTCCCTGGAGCGACAGCGGCACGACCGTTTCCCCGAAGGCGCCCACCGACAGCCCCCCGCGGGCCATCCAGGTCCGGCCTGGCGGCGCCGTGATGAGATGCATCATGCCGCCGGACGTATTGCGGCCCCAGACGACACCCTGAGGGCCTCTGACGACCTCGATCTGCTGCAGATCGCCCAGCGGCGTGGCCAGCCCCATCCTCGGGTCGACCGGCACGTCGTCCACATAGACCGTGACCGCCGGGTCGTTGAACGGGCTGGACGTGATACCGCGCAGGCTCGGCTTGTTGAAGCTGCGGTCGCCGTCGTTGCGCAGGAACAGGCCAGGCACCTGTGGTCCAACCTCGTTCAACAACACGGCGCCTGAGACGCGCAGGTCTGTCGCAGTGATGACACTGAGCGACAGCGGCACCTTCGATGCCTCCGCGTTCCATTTCTCCGCCGTCACCGTGACGACTTCGGCGTAGGTTGGCGACGGTTCGGTTGGGGATGTCTCGGCCGGTGGCGGTTGGGCAGGCGCGGTCTGGGCCCCGGCCGCGGAGACCGGACCGAGCCACAGCAGCGTCAGAACAGCAGCGTGACGAATGTTCATGCCGACAGCGTACGCGGCGCGCGCATGGGCCGCGATGCTGTGCGGGAGCGATGTCGTGCCGTCCGGGATTCTTCTCAGTGCCCGCGCCGGAGGGCCGAGGGACGGGTGCCGAACTGGCGCCGGAAGGCCGCCGCGAAGCGGCTCGGACAGGCATAGCCCACGAGCCCCGCGGCCTCGGTCACACTGACCTCTCGGTGGAGCAGCAACTGGCGCGCTCGTTCCATGCGATGGCGGCGCAGATACCCGAACACGGTCGTGCCGAAGAGGGCGCGAAACCCCTGCTTCAGTTTCAGCTCGTTGGTGCCGACCATGCGGGCCAGTCCGCGCAGGCTCGGCGGCGCGTCGAGTGACCGCTCGAGCACGGAGGCGGCCGACCGCACCAGCCGTTGGTCGTCGTGAGACAGGGAGGGTGGTCGCTGGGGCGAGGCGTCGGCCGCTTCGCCGACCAACAGTTCGAGCACCTTCGCTTCCAGGAAGAGGTCGCGGGCCCGGCCGGAGAACGGACACTCGACGACCTGCCGGGCGAGGCGGGAGGTCTCGACAGCCATCGGCCGCTGCGGCTCGATGAGCGGCATCTGGCGCGCCAGACCCTCCAGCCACCGTTCGGTGCGCGGGCTCTCCGGCGCCGGAAAGAGCTCGAGCATCGCCCGGGGGGAGACGCCAATGGCCACGGTGAGCACCGGCTGGCCTGGCAGGAACCGTACAACCCCGCCGTGGCCGGAGGGGGCGAAGAGGCCATGACGAGCTCCGGCCCGCGTGGCAATCCGCTCCGCCACCCCGTCAATCGCCCCTTCGGACCGGCCCTGCAGGTAGAAGCCCCACTCGAAATACCCTGGTCCTGATGGCGCGGTGATGCGGACCTCACAGGCCGGCGCGAGGTCAATCACGTAGAGCACCACGCCCGGCCTCACCTCGGTGAACGAGAAGGTGCCGCGGCCCACCGCCGCCGGCCACGGGCGCGAATCATCTATTGGCATACCGCCCGCAGCGTCGTGTGCGAGCAGCTCAGCGAACGTGTCGGTGGAGAGTTCCAGTGGCATCGTTCGATCCGTTACGCCTTGGCTTCGCGAAACCCCACGTGCTTGCGGATCCGTGGGTCGTACTTCCGGAACTCGAGCTTGGTCGTGTTCGATTTCTGATTCTTGGTGGTCGTGTAGAAGTAGCCGGTTCCCGCTGTCGAGACCAGCTTGACGATGATGCGCGCCATGGTTCATCTCCGGCGCCAGGTGGAACGGCGCGGCCCATCAAGCCTGCCAGAGCCGCCGCCGGAGGATGGTGTCCGATGGCACCATCGCCCGGAGGGGTTCCGACGCACGATCGGCCGATGGCCATCAAGGATCTGACACAGGTCGATCGGCACCTGTTCCTGTGCAACGGTTCGAGCTGCGCGGCCCGTGGGGCCGCCGCGAGCACGACGGCGCTGCGTGAGGAGATTCACGCGCGTGGGTTGCACGAGCGCGTGCACACCACCAAGACCCTCTGCAACGGGCGGTGCGACGACGGCCCGGTCGTCATCGTGCAGCCAGACGGGCTTTGGTACAAGTACGTGGACCCCAGCCTAGCGCGCCGCATCGTCGCGGACCATCTCGAAGGCGGGCGCCCGGTCGAGACCCACGTGCTCTACGCCTGGGGTGCCACGGATATCGACGATCGTGTGATGCCAACGCGGCCGCCTGACGCGGACGGGAAGCCTGACGCGTGATTGGGCCCGTCCTGCTGGTGCTCGGACTGGCCTGTCTGTGGCCGCTGCCGCTCGTGGCCCAGCCGGCGTCGGCGGCGTCGCCGCGGCGCCCACACCTGGCGCTGGTGGACGTGCCCGCCGCGGCGATCTCTCCGACGCCGAATTGGCGCTGGCGTGGGACGTGTGGATCGACCGTGCCCGGGTCACCAACGATGCCGACCCGCCCTACTCACACGGCGTCTTCCAGCTCGTCCGGCTGGAGGATGTCACGGGCAGCGACACTGCGGCGCATCGAGACGCGAGCCCGCGCCCCACACACCATCGGGCGTGAGGTAGGGCCCATGGGCGGTCCTACCGCGTCGGGTGCGTCAATTCGCGCATCCGCAGGGCCGCCACGAGCGCTTCGAGCGACGTGACGGAGGTGTCGTCCGCGTTACCCGTCAGCAGCCAGCGCGGCGTGTCACCGCCCGACTGCACCTCGACCCGCAGCGGCGCCTGCTCGCCGCCGGCCGCCACCCGGTACCCGGCCCGTTCGAGCGCGCGCGCGGTCCACGCCGCCACGCTGCCTTCGCCCACGAGGGACACGACGCCCCGGGTCGGTTCAAACGTGCGAAACACGCCGGCATCGCGGTCGAAGGCGAGTCCATCGGCCGCGAATGCCTGCTCGAAGGCACCGTCCATCACCAGATCCTCGGGCGCGCCGGCGTGAATACGTCCGGCCGCGCCGAACAGCCACAGCCGGTCCGCGGTGCGCAAGGACAGCTCGAGGTCGTGCGTCGAGACCAGGATCGCCACGCCACGCTCGTGCGCGAGGTTCGCCAGCAGCCGCATGATCGCGACGCGGTGCGGCAGATCGAGGAACGCCGTGATCTCGTCGAGCAGCATCACGACCGGCTCCTGCGCCACGGCCCGCGCCACCATGACTCGCTGCCGCTCGCCGTCGGACAGCTCGGCCACCTGCCGCGACGCCAGTAACCCGGCGCCGGTCGCGTCGAGCGCCCGGCGGACGACCTCGTGGTCGTGAGCGGTCAGCGCGCCCGTCCAGTCGGTGTGCGGGTGCCGTCCGAGCGACGTGACCTCGTAGCCGGTCAGCATGCCGGCCGTGATACGGTCAGTGAGCACCACGCTCAGTCGCTGCCCGCGTGCGGTGACCGACATGGCGTGCAGGTCCTGGCCTTCGAGTAGCACGCGGCCGTCGAGCGGCCGCTGCAGACCGCTCAGCGTGCGCAGCAGGGTGGACTTACCGGCGCCGTTCGGGCCCATCAGGCACACCAGCTCGCCGGGCCGCAGGGCGAGGGTCACGTCAGAAGCCACCGTCCGCGACGCGCCATTCGCCTGGCGATAGCCAATCGAGAGAGCGCGCGTTTCGAGGGTGGGCAGCAGGGCCACTAGATCTCCAGGGCGCGCATCTGACGACGGCGCAGAATGACCCAGAGCGCGATCGGCGCCCCGATCATGCCGATGACCGCGTCGAGGTGTAGGAAGTGCTTGTTCCAGGGAAGGTGCGTGACGAGATCCGCCGCCAAGCCGAGGATCGCGCCCGTGAGCGCTGCCGCCGGCATCAGCAGCCGGTGGTCTGAGGTGTGGAGGAGGCCGCGCGCCACGTGGGCCGCCACGAGGCCCAGGAAGGGAATGGGACCGCAGAATGCCGTGACCGGCCCCGCCAGGAGCCCGACGCACGCAAACGCCAGCACGCGGGCGCGCACGATGCTGACGCCCATCGTGGCCGCATACGACTCACCGAGCAGGAGCGCGTTGAGCGGCTTCACGAGCGCATGGGCCAGTGCGATCCCGATGACGACGAGCGGCATCAGGATGAAAAGCTGCTGCCGTGTGATGCCGTCGAAGCTGCCGCCGTCCCACTGGCTGAACGCCCGTGCCTGCACTTCGTCGACGAAGTGCAGCAGAGCGCTGATGAGGCCGATGCAGACGTAGCCCAGCAGGAGGCCGACGATGAGCAGCGTCACGGTGGTGACGCGGGCCGACACTGCCAGCATCAACAGCAGCACGCCAATCGCGCCCGCCGCCGCAGCGGCCGATGTGGCGATCGTGCCGAGATCGCCGAACCGCGCCGCAAACGCCGGCCCGGCGACCCCGGTCGCCACCACGAGAGTCGCCACGGCGAGGCGAGCGCCATGCATGATGCCCAGCACGAACGGGTCAGCCAGCGGATTGCGGAACAGCGTCTGCAGCAGCACGCCGCAGGCGCCCAGGGCGGCGCCAGATACCAGGGCGTTGATGGCGCGCGGCAGCCTGAAGGTGAGCACGATCCGCGCCCACGTCTCCTGCTCGGTGTGTCCGCCGGCGAGAATGCTCACGACCTCGCCCAGGGGAATGCGCACCGCACCGATGGCCAGTTCCAGGAGGAACGCCGTGACCAGGGTCGCGGCGAGCACCACATAGATGCCAGTGGAGGAGGCACGGGACGGGCCCGCAGCGGGCGTCATCGTGGACCCGACGGCGGTGCCTGCGGCGACGCTGTTCATTGGGGCAGCTCGTGGTGGAAGGTGAGCGCGTGGGCGGGCAGCAGATCGGGGTGCAGGATCCGGATGATGTCCGCCAGAACGGCGTCCGGGCGGCCAATGCTCTCGTTGGCGAGCGGAAACGCTCCTGAAGGCAGCCGGCCCAGGTCGTTGCCGAAGACTCGGCGCCGTTCGACCGGGCCGAAGAGCGCGAGCCGCGGATCGTCAGCGGCCAGCGCCCCGAGCGTGTCGTGACCCAGCTGGTTGCCCACCCACACCTCCGCCTCGGCGGCCAGGTCGAACACCTGCTCGATGTGCGCCAGGTCGAGGCTCCGCGACGAGTCCGACGTCCACACGTAGGTGCCGCCGGCATCCTCCACCATGCGCGCCATGTAGTTGCGCCCGCCGTTGAGCGCCCATTGCTGTCGTGTGGATGGCCAGCCGAGCAGAACTTTAGGCCGGTGTGACACCTGGACAGCGCGCGCCGCCAGCGCCCGGTATCGGCCGGCGATGCCCGTGAACGCCTCCTCCACGTGCTGTTCCTCGTTGAAGAACAGGCTGAAGAACTTCATCCACTCGCTCCGCCCAAGAGGCGTCGGTTCGAAGTGATCCGCCAACGGCACCGCGCTGATGCCCACGTCCCAGAGTTTGGGATGCATGTTGGCGTCGGCAAACGCGGAGTACCACGTGAAGACGACATCGGGGTCGACGGCCAGCGCCAGTTCGATGGCGGAATGGGTGCCGCTGCCGACAGCGGCAATCAGCCCCTGGTCGTAGCGACGGATGATGTCGGGGTCGGCGATCGAGGCGATGCTGCTAATCCCGACCAGTCGGTCCTGGAGCCCCAGGGTTGCGACGAGGGACGAGAACTCGGCCTTGGCGAGGACGAAACGCGCCACCGGCACCGAGATGACGTGATCGCCTTCCGCGCCTGGCGGCACCGGTGTACCGCACTGCACCAGCACGTAGCGGGCGGTTTCCTGGGAGCCCACGTCGGGGACGAAGTCGATCACCTTGTAGTGGCCGTGATAGGTCACTCGGAACGACTGCGCCTCCTGCACCGACACTTTCGCTGGAAAGTAGTCGACGCCCGGTGAATAGTCGGCCACGCAGCCGTTTGTCAGGTTGCCCGATGGCGTCCCCACGTCAGTCACGGGCCACGCGGCTGGCGACAGGGCGTCAGTGGATCGACAGCCGGCGCAGAGCGCCAGCGTCACGACGAACGACAGAGTCCGTGACGTCATGCTGAGGCTAGAACGACAGCTTGGCACTGAGTTGGATCTGCCTCGGCGTGGTCCCGGCGGCGGTCGATACGATGCGCCCGAATCGCGCGTCGCTGAGCGTTGCGATGGGGGCCGCGAAGTTCGCGCGGTTGAAGACGTTGAAGGCGCTCAGCTCGACAGACAGGTTCACGCGTCCAGCCACGGGCGTGCGCTTGGCCAGCGACAGGTCGTAGAACCAGATCGACGGGCCGCGCAGGGCGTTGCGCGGCACGACCGAAAAGGGGTCGAGAGGGGTGCCCGAGGTCCCGAGGATCCGCGTCGCTGCGTCTCGCGGCACGAGGAACTGCGTCTTCTCGCCACCAGATGCGTAGAGGTCGTCGAGTGACCCGCCCAACAAGGCTGGACGGTCTCCCGCATCACCATCGTCATTGGCATCAGCGCCCAGGCCGAGGTTTACGGCCTCACCCAGTTGCCGACACCGCCACCCTGAAAACCCGCTGAGGCAGAGGCCCCTGTGTTCACAAGGCCGGGGAAGATGCCGAACGATTCAGCCGACGAGTCGTCCTTGGCGGCGGCCAGCGTGTAGGCCACGGTGAAGCCCACTCCGGCATGCAGTCGTTGCCGGGCGATCACCTGCAATGCGTGGTAGTCGGACGACGAGGTGTTGGCAATGAGACGGGTGGTGGAAAAACGCGGATCCGGGCGCAGCGCCTGCGGCACGCCGCCGCCGCCGTTGACGTCCGCCACTCCGAACAGGCCGCGTCCGAAGGACCCGACGTAGGCTGCCGTAAGGCTCGTGCTCGACCACAGCTCGTGTTCCACGCTGGCGTTGACGCGGTGCACGCGAGGATTGCGCAGCGTCGGGTCCAGACCGAAGATGCTGGGGGTGCCGGTCACGACCGGCAGGGTGCCGCCGAGTTGGAACGGCACGTTGGCGGCGTTGCTCGCCAGGGTGAACGGGGGGTTGTTCACGAGTCCGCCCTGGGCACTGAAGATGAGCTGATAGAGGCGGTCGTCATAGGCGCCGTAGGCGGCGCGAAGCGCCGTGGTACCGCGGCCACTCACGTCCCAAGCCACCCCGACGCGCGGCTGCCAGTTGTTGCGGTCGGGCTGATAGAGGTCTCGACCGGCAGGGCGCAGCGTGTTGGCGGTCCGCCCGAAGATGAACGGCGGTACGTCGTTCACGACCGCGCCCGAAGGATTCACTGCGTAGAGATTGGCAATCGCATCGTCCGACTCGGTGTAGCCGCCGAAATCACTGTAGCGCAGCCCGAGGTTGACAGTGAGCGCGCGCGACACCTGCAGGTCGGCTTGACTGAAGTACTCCCGTCGCGCCGACGTGAAGCTCCGCAACGCAGAGGTGGGCCCACCGCCAACCCCGAAGACCGAGGCCGCGGCGGAGGTCGAGATGGCCGTGGTCTGACTCGGGCTGGCCCCGAGCAGGCCATTGACGCCGACGAACCCGTTGAAATTGTACGAGGGGCGGCCCGCGCCGTTGTGGATGTCGATGTCGAACCGCGTCAGGTCGAATCCGGTTCTCAGAGTGAGGCGGCCGCGTTGCCACGTGTGGAGGGCTGACACCGAGGGAATGGACTGGTCGTCGCGGAAGCCGCTCGTGCCGAGCAGGCCCACGCTCGACAGACCTGTGCCCGCGGAGTTGACGACGGCACCCAGGTCGTCGCGCACCCCGATCGCGCGGAAGAGGTCGCCGACGCCGTCGGGCGGCAGTTGCGAAAACCGCGTGCCGGTCCACCCTCCGCGCACTTCCACGACATGCGCAACGCCGAGCACGCCCACGGCTTCGCCCACCGCGGAGCGCCAGGCACGCCGGGCGATAAGCCGGTCGATCTGATTGGTCGCCGGGCCGGTTTGCGGCCCGGTCTGCACGGGGTTCGCGGAGGCGTAGCGTGCCGACACGCGCCAGCCGGCGGAGATCGCGTGGTCCGTCCGCAGTAACACGGCGTCCTGGTCGACATCCTGCGGGATGGTCGTGCTCTGCAGCAGCGTGCCCGCTTCGCCGTTGGCCGGATCGCCATCGAAGAGCCGCGCCTCGAATCCTGCGGCGATCGCGGCGCTGCGGTCGGCGGCCGTGAGGGCGCGAAACTCGCCCGGTCCGGTGGTCGACTGGACCAGCCCACGGTTCAGATAGTAGGTGCGATAGAGACGCCCGAGGTCGCCAGGGATCAGGCCGATGAGGTCGGCGTTCGGGAACGTGAACGCGCTCGTGGCCTGGCGCTCCTGGCGGAAGCCCTCGTAGCTCGCGAAGAAGAAATGCCGGTCGCGCTTGAGAGGACCGCCGGTGGACGCGCCGAACAAGTGCTGCCGGAAGGGCGGCACCACCGACGCACCCTGGGCGTTGAAGAAGGGACCCGTGTTGAAGAAGTCGCGCGCGTCGAGCGCGTCGTCGCGGAAAAATTCGTAGGCGGAGCCCTGAAACCGGTTGGAGCCAGAGCGGGTGATCACGTTGACCTGCGCCCCGGAACTGCGTCCGAAAGTGGCATCGGCATTCGAGGTGATCACGCGGAACTCCTGAATCGCTTCGTTCGAGATGAGGTTGGGGCCGGCGAATGACGCGGCGCCTCCGCCCACCGGCTGGCCGGTGGAGCGCTCGTTGTTGTTGCCGACGCCGTCGATGGTGAAGGTGTTGTTGG
>Ga0105046_10006119_pt1 | contig 19005 bp, 17 predicted proteins | sample MAT03_FD_78385 | JGI IMG/M metagenome (GOLD analysis project Ga0105046, IMG submission 78385) | Freshwater microbial communities from Lake Fryxell liftoff mats and glacier meltwater in Antarctica - MAT-03 (megahit assembly) | ecosystem: Environmental > Aquatic > Freshwater > Ice > Liftoff... | reverse complement strand
GTGGAGGCGAATGGGAACGGCGACGGCACCGTCTCGGACGGCGACAGCACCGTCTCGGACGGCGACAGCACCGTCTCGGACGGCGACAGCACCGTCTCGGACGGCGACAGCACCGTCTCGAAGGCCTCGAGCGGTGGGCGGAGCGTGGCCACGATCGAGCGCGCCGCCGACGTCCTCTTCCTCTTCGCAGAGGGCGACCAGCCCACGCTGGGTGTCACCGAGATCTCCAAAGCGCTCGACATCTCCAAGGCCGTGGTCCACCGGATACTCACCTCGCTGCGGGAGCGGGATCTGATCGTCGTCGATGGGGACAGCCGTCGGTACGCGCTGGGGCCGGCCGTCCTGAAGTTGGCCGCCGCGTACCGGGATCGCCTCGACATCCGACTCCTGGCGCTCGACACCATGCAGCAGCTCTCCGCCGTCACCCACGAGACGGCGACCATGTCGGTTCGCAACGGCGACACTCGTGTCTACGTCGACCAGGTGACGCCATCACGCGAGGTCAAGATGACGGTCAAGCTGGGCCAGCCATTCCCGTTGCACGCCGGGTCATCCTCCAAAGCGTTCCTGGCGTTCCTGCCCGACTCGGAGCGCGATGCCTACCTGGCTGCCCATGTGCTCGAGCAGGTCACTGATCAGACCATCACCGACGAGACGGTGCTCCGCCGTGAGCTGGATCAGATCAGGATGCAGGGATTCGCGGTGAGTCTCGGTGAGCGCCAGAGCGACGCCGCGTCGGTTGCCGCGCCGATCTTCGATCAGGACGGTCCCGTGGCCGTCATCTCGGTCTGCGGTCCGTTGGAGCGTTTCCGGCCGGTGGTGGCGGAGACGGCCGCCGCAGTGGTCGAGGCGACTCGCGAGCTGTCGGAGCGGTTGGGGCATCACGGCTCGTGATCGGCCTGCCGGTTCCTGCCTCGCTCAGCTCGGCGAATCGGTGGTCGCCACGTCGTCCGATGCCCCACCCGACGGCCCGGCCGATGCGTCGGTGGGCCCGCGCCAGATGATGGTGGTCGCCGCAGGGTCGTCCTCGTCGAGTTCGATCTCCACTCGCCGTCCGCCCGGGGGAGCGCCCGGGGCCTCGACCTCGATGGGGGCCTCGTCGCGTGGGGTCTCGAGGAGATCCCTGATGCCGAGGCCCACGCCGGCCAGCATCATGCCTGCGGTCGTGGTCCGGAATCGGTCCACGCTCCTGGTCGGGCTCATCTGCTCGGGGTGTGTCCAGGTGTCGGGCAACCACTCGGCTCCGGTCCAGAGGCTCGGACTTTCGTCGGGTTCGTCGTCCGGATCCGGTGGGAACCCGAACTGTCCGCCGGTCGGATCGTCGTCGTGGCCCATGGGGGGAAGCTACCGCTCGTCCATGGTCGGTCGCCCATGATCTCCGCAGCGGAGCTCATCCGGGTTGGATCCTCGGCCGTCTCCGACGGAGGCGGCATTCCCCTGATCGGACTTGTCGCCCGTTCACCATTCGCGGTGGCCGGTCCGGTGCGGGCGGTGTCGTGCCCGCTGGGGGACAACCTGGCGGTCCAGGTCGGCGTCACTCGGGCTCAGCCGGGCGAGGTCCTGCTGGTCCATGTGGTGGGGGAGGGCGCACCGGTTGCGGTGTGGGGCGAGATCATGACGGTCGCCGCGCTCGAGGCCGGGTTGGCCGGTGTGGTCGTGGACGGGGCGGTCCGCGACGTGTCGGCAACCGCCGAGCGTGGACTTGCTTGCTTCAGCCGTGACGTGACGCCGGCCGGTCCGGCCAAGGCCGGGGGCGGTTCGGTCGATGGAGTCATCCATCCGTGCGGGGTCCGGGCGGTCACCGGCGACTGGATCGTGGCCGACGCCGATGGAGTGGTGCTGATCCCGGCTGGTTTCGTCGACCGGGTCGCAGCCGCAGCGGTGGCGAAAGCCGGCCGGGAACCGGCGCTCATCGAGGGGTTGGCCCGGGGTGAGACGACCATCGGACTGATGGGTCTCGATGCCTCGGCCGTTGCAATCGGGTTCGACCGCCCCGGATCTGACTGACGCCTCGAGCTGTGGTGTCCCGTTGGGGTGAGCGCCGCCGCGCTCCACCCACCCCAACGGGTCGGGCAGCGGTCAGGCTGGGAGTGCCTGGACTTCCAGCTCGATCTTCACCCGCTTGCCGACGAGCAGTCCGCCTCCGGCCAGCGGCTGGTTCCAGGTGAGGCCGAAATCCTCGCGATCGATCTCGGTCTCGGCGGCGAACAGGGCGCGGGAGTTGCCCCACGGATCGGCGATCACGCCGCCGAAGGTGACCTCGAGGACCACGGTCCTGGTGACGCCGCCGATGGTGAGGCCGCCGGCCACGTCCCAGACATCGCCGCGGGGCGTCACCGCGGTGGAGGTGAACGTGATGATGGGGTGGTTCTCCACGTCGAGGAAGTCGGTCCCGGTCAGGTGGCCGTCGCGATTGTCATCGCCGGTGGTGATCGATCCGGCCTGAATGGTCACCGCAACGGTGGAGTCCTCGGGCCGCTGCGCAATGGCCAACGACACGTCGTAGTCGGTGAAGCGCCCTCGGACCTTGGTGACCATCAGGTGGCGGGCCACGAACTCGACCTGGCTGTGACTGGTGTCGACGGCCCAGGTTCCGGCGGCGGGGACGAGGTGACCCTCGATTGTTCGCGTGGTGGTTGTGGTCGTGTCGCTCATGGCGACCTCCTGTGTTCTGTGTGGTTGGGGGGTTTGTTCGATGGTGCCGAACACATAGTTCGAAATCGAACAAGACTGAAGGGGGCATATACTTCGAAATCGAACAACCCAACCCGCTACCATGTACCCATGCCGCCGAACGACCGACAGCGAGCGCCCGAACCGGAGTGGTTGAGCGATGTCGAGCAGGCAGCCTGGCGGTCGTACATCCGGGCCGCAGGGCGGGTCAACAGATTGGTCAGCCGCCAGCTCAAGGACGCCCACGACCTCAGCATCGAGGACTTCGGCATTCTCGCCATGCTCTCCGAATCAGAGGGTCACCGGCTCCGGTTCGGTGAGTTGTGTCGGCTGCTCTGTCTCCCCGGGCCCTTTTTGACCTACCGGGCTCGTCGACTGGAAGAAGCTGGCCTGGTCGAGCGATTGGACTGCCCGGACGACAAGCGGGCCGCCTACCTGGCGTTGACCCCGTCCGGAGCATCTGCAGTGGTGGAGACGGCGCCCTGCCACGTGGCTTCGGTTCGGCGGGCCATCTTCGATCATCTCGATGACGACCAACTGGCTGCCTTCGCCGAAGTTATGAATGTCCTGGACCGGGCCCTGGGGCACGATCCCGACCGCGAGTGCGACGGGACGATCGGTGCCGACGGCCAGGGTTGATCGCTGCGGGCCGCTCGTGTCGCTCCGGGACGTGACCATACGGTTCGCCGGTCGAGCCATCCTGGATCAGGTGGATCTGGACATCCCCTCCGGGGTCACCGCGTTGGTCGGCCCCAACGGATCCGGCAAGACGACGCTGATCAAGCTGGTGCTCGGGTTGATCGCCCCGGACGCCGGGCAGATCAGGGTGATGGGGGCGGACCCGACTCGATCCGGCCCCTGGATTCGCCGCCGGGTCGGGCATGCCGCGGACCACCAGCGATTTCCCGCGGGAATCGACGCCGTGTCGTGGGTCGCCTATGTGGCGGAACTGCACGGCATCCCCCGGCGCGTCGCCGAGGTCCGTGCTGCCGACGCGCTGTGGTTCGTCCGCCTCGGTGAGGAACGTCATCGTCCTGTCCGGAGTCTCTCAATGGGACAGCGCCAACGGGTCAAGGTTGCGGCGGCACTGGCGCATGACCCGCAGGTCGTGATCCTCGATGAGCCGACCGAGGGGCTGGATCCGTCGGCTCGGCGGTCGGTGATGGAGTTGCTGCTCACTGCGCACAGCGAGCTGGGCACCGACGCGGTCCTGGCGACCCACGTCATCGATGACCTGCGGTCAGAATTGACAGCGATCGTCGAGCTGGGCGGAGTGCCCCGAGTGCGAGCGGTTGACCTGAGAGCAGCTCGGCGGAACGCTTCATTCGACCAGTGCACCGACGGGCGGGCCGACACTGGCGGGGGCGGGACCCTGGTGGTTCGCGTCGGAACCATCGGTGATCCTCAGCCGTTGCGTGCTCGGCTGGTGCGGCTCGGACTCACGGTGCGCCGCGGCGAACGGGAGTTGGTGGTCGAGGTCGGTGGTCGCACCGCCGATGCGGTCACCGATGCGATCCGGGACGCCATCGCCGATCTGGGACTCGGATTGGTGTCGCTTCGGGTCGGCTCTGAGGTACCGATTCCGGAGCACTCGGATGCCTCGACGCAGATCACGCTCCCGGCGGCCACCTTTCAACCCATCACCCTCCCCATCATCCCCGCTCGACCAGATGGCTCGGCGGTGTCACGATGACCGCGCTCGGCGTGATGAGGTACTCCGGCCCCAGGACCGGCGTGTTCGCCGCCGGGTGGACGGTCGGCCGGATGAGCGTCCGGAGGGCGTGGGGCTCGACCGGTGCGCCCCGGGATCGGGTGGCTCCGGCGTTGGCGATCGGGCTTGCGTACGTCCCCACCATCGTCTTCATCGGCACCAGGGTCATGGGCCGCCGAGCGGAAATCGGTGGCGTCGATCAGCTGGCTGGTCTCGGAGTGGCCGTCACGCCCTCGTTCGGTCAGCACTACCTGCAGATCAGCCTGGCCGTGCTGGTCGTGGGAGCCTTCATCGGACCGCACGTCCTGTGCGACGACCGCGCAGATGGTCTGGTGGAGCCGGTGCAGGCGTCGCCGCTCGGACCGTTGGGCTACCTGCTGGCGAAGTTGGCCTCGTTGCTCGTCGTGTCCAGCGTCGTCACGGTCGGCCCGGTTGCGCTGCTCGTGCTCGGATACGCCAGCCAGGGAGCAGGACCGGTCGGTGTGGCGGGCTGGGCGACCGCCATCGGCCGGATCCTCCTGGGTGGACTCGCCGTGTCGCTGCTCCACATGACGGTGGCGTTGGCGGTCTCGGCGTGGTCCACGTCTCGAGCCGTGGCCAGCGCGTCGTACCTGGGACTCTTCGTCACTTCATCGGCGGCGGTGGTGCTGCTGGTGTCCTTCGGAGACCTGTCCAATCGACTGGGCCTGCTCAACCTCGGGTTGTTGCCATACGAACTGGCTGCTCGGATCTGGGGTGAGCCCTCGGCGGTGATCCTCAGCCCGAGAGCCGAGGTGCCGGCGGCGCTGGTGGTCGGCGGGTCGCTGCTGTGGATGCTGTCGGCCATGGCCGTGGCGCTGGTGGGTGTTCGGCGCCGGATCTGGTCGTCGTGAAACCTCTCCCGTCGGCCATTCCCGGCTCCCACATGGTGTCGGCCAAGGAGGTGGTGGTGGCTCGAGGGCGGCGGATCGTGCTGTCCGGCGTCGATCTCCAGTTGGACGCCGGCCTCCATGCGGTCATCGGCCCCAATGGGTCCGGCAAGTCGACGTTGCTCGGAGCGCTGTGTGGTTTGCTCCGGGTCCGATCCGGCGCTGTTCGAATCGGTGGTCGGGATCCGCGACGGCACCCGGGCGTCTTCGGGGCGGTCGGCATCGTCCCCACGATGGTGGTCGGCCAACCGCACGAGACCGCCGCAGATGTGGTCCGACACGCGGCACTCCTGGGAGGAGTGGCCGAGCCGGATCGAGCAGTCTGCTCGTCGCTGCTGGCAGTCGGTGTGGAACCAGATGACCGGACACCGGTTGCCGAGGTGTCGTTGGGTACCAGCCGCCGAATCGCCGTGGCCTCGTCGTTGGTCACCGGTCCATCGGTGTTGTTCGCCGATGAGCCGCTGGCCTCGATCGATCCGTCCGGTCGCCAGTCGCTCCGCGACCTCTTCGTCGAGCTGGCATCGCAAGGTCGATGCGTCATCACCACGGCCCACGATCTCCGTGAGGCAGCGGTGGCGGATCAGGTCGTTCTCCTGGAGGGCGGGCGGGTCGTGGCGCTCGGCGCACCAGCCGACGTGGGCCGTCAGCTCGACTCCGGTTCGGTGGTGGTGCTCGAGGCCACGAGGTGTCTCGACCTGTCTGCTGCGCTGGTGGCCAGCGGACTGGTGACCGCCGTCGACGTGACCGAATCGGGCCGGATCAGAGTGGTGACGACTGACCTCGACGAGATGGCCGGATCACTGGCGCCCATCGCCCGAGATGTCGGATCGACCCTCCGCAGCGTCGAAGTCATCTCGGCCGAGGCGGACCTCACGGGTCGCGACCCGGCCTCGCGACGTGGTGAGTGGGGCGCCTCGTGAGTCCCGAAGTGGCCGTGTGGCGAGGGTTCGCCGGGGTGACCGCAACACCGACGAGGGTGGGCACAGCGGTCGGCGTCTGCGGGATGGTGTTGGCGTTGGGCGCGGTGTTGGGCCTGGTGGCGGGCTCGGCCGACCCGACCCGGGCCATCGTCGATCTGGTGGGCCTCTCGGCCCTGGTCCCGTTCGTGTCGATCATGTCGGGTTGCGCCGTCGTGGGTGAACCACGGGCCGACGGCCGGTTGGCGACCTGGTGGGCCCGCCCGATCGGCCGGGGCTCGCTGGCCGTTGCCGCGCAGAGTGCCGCCGAAATGATCGCCGTTCCTGTCGCCGCGGTTGGCACCGTGCTGTGCGTCCTGGCGTCGGGGGGCTCGGGGCGCGCCGTGGTGGCCGCAGGCGTGGCGGTCGGCCTCGTGGCCTGGGCCATGTGCTCGGTGGCGGTCCTGGTCGGTTCGGTGTCGACCCACGCCATCGGGTGGGTGGTGGGCTACGCCGCGATCGTCGACCAGTTCGTGGCCAGGAGTGGGCGCCCGCTGGCGTGGCTCTCGCTGCGAGCTCACGGATTGGCGGTGTACGACGGCATCCGGGGGGTTGATGCCTCGATGTTCTCGGTTCCGGTGTCGATCGTGGCCGTGTCCATGGTGGCTCTGGGCTCACTGGCCGGGACAGCGATCGCATTGCGTCGTATCGACCTGGCCTGAAATGACCTTCTAGGTTTCGTCGCCATGAGCGGCGAACACGTCTTGACGATCGACCTGGGCACCTCGGGTCCCAAGGTCGCCATGTTCACCCTCGATGGCCGGTACCTGGACGGCGAGTTCAGTCCGGTGGACCTGGTGCTGATCGAACCCGGCGGAGTCGAGCAGCGGTGCGACGACTGGTGGTCCGGCATCGCCGGGGCGGCCCAGCGCCTGTGGTCGCGGCTCGACGTGGATCCGGGCAGTGTCGCCGCGGTGTCGGTCACCAGTCAGTGGTCGGGCACCGTGGCCGTCGATGCCGAGGGGCATCACCTGCACAACGCCATCATCTGGATGGACGCGCGGGGTGCGGACGTGACCCGTCGCCAGTTGGCCTCGCGGATCAAGGTCGCCGGCTATGACCCGCGTCGTCTCCGGGAGTGGATCTCGTTGACCGGCGGTGCGCCGTCGCACAGCGGCAAGGACCCGATCAGCCACATCCTGTTCATCGAGGAGGAGCTCCCTGAGGTTGCGGAGGCCACCGTGGTCTACCTGGAGCCAAAAGACTGGGTGAACCTCCGCCTGACCGGCCGTGCGGTGGCGACGTACGACTCGATCGCGTTGCACTGGGTGACGGACAACCGGGACACGATGAGAATCGACTACTCGGCGTCGTTGCTCGAGGCGGCCGGCCTGGATCGGTCGAAGCTCCCGGACCTGATCGCCGCCACGGACATCGTCGGTGGACTCACCGCCGAGGCGGCCGAGGCACTCGGACTGCCGGTCGACACGCCAGTGATCGGCGGCACCCCCGACGTGCAGTCGGCCACCATCGGGTCGGGGGCAGTCGACGACTTCGCCGGGCATCTCTACATCGGGACGTCCTCGTGGCTGACCTGTCACGTGCCCTTCAAGCGGACCAACCTGATGTCCGGCGTTGCGTCGCTCCCCGCGCCACTCCCAGGGCGCTACTTCGTGGCCAACGAACAGGAGTGTGCCGGAAAGGCCTTGACCTGGTTGCGAGACAACGTGATCTGGCCCCAGGACGCGCTGGGCGGCGGTCCGCCGCCGGATGACGCGTTGGCGCAGATGGACGCCTTGGCGGCCACCGTGCCGGCCGGCTCGAACGGCGTGATCTTCACGCCGTGGTTGAACGGCGAGCGGACCCCGATCGACGATCACACCATCCGCGCCGGATGGCACCAGTTGGGCCTCGGCACGAATCGGGCCGACCTGGTCCGCTCGGTTCTGGAAGGGGTGGCGCTGAACAGCCGGTGGCTGCTCGAAGCGGTCGAGGGGTTCATCAAAGCTCCGTTCGGTCATCTCAATTTCATCGGCGGCGGGGCCAACTCGGACCTGTGGTGCCAGATCCATGCCGACGTGATGGATCGCGAGATCCGCCAGGTCGAACATCCCATCCGCGCCAACGCCCGCGGCGCGGCGCTGCTGGCCGCCGTGGCCCTCGGTCGTCTGACCCCAGATGAGATCGGCTCGTTGGTTCCGGTGAAAGCGGTGTACCGGCCCGACCCGGCGAACCGGGTCTTGTACGACTCGCTGTTCGAGGAGTTCCGGGCCATCTACAAGGCGACCAAACCCATCCACCGGCGTCTGGCGGCCGGACGCTGAGGCCAACCGGAGCCGCCACGGCTTTCCGAGCCCGACGAGCATGTTCACAGACCCGTCACAGACGAGGCTTGAGCGGACCCGATCCGCGTGGCAGTGTTCCACAACCGGCGAAGCCCCGCCGGAAAGGGGTGTCGTGACGGCTGGAGTGGTGATCGATCACGTGTCGAAGCGGTTCGGCACGTACGTGGCGGTGGAGGAAGCCGATTTCGCCATCGAGGAAGGCGAGTTTTTCTCCATGCTCGGTCCGTCCGGCTGCGGAAAGACCACCACCCTGCGCATGATCGCGGGGTTCGAGCAACCGACCACCGGGCGGATCCTGCTCGGCGGTGACGACGTGTCCCGCACGCCGCCGTACAAGCGCGACGTCAACACTGTCTTTCAGAACTACGCGTTGTTCCCCCACATGACGGTGTTCGACAACGTTGCCTTCGGCCTGCGGAATCGGGCGGGGAAACGCCCGGACAAGGCTGAGGTCACCCAACGGGTTCATGAGATGCTGGAGATCGTCCGGCTCCCGGACATGGCGCAGCGCAAGCCCGCCCAGCTCTCCGGAGGCCAGCGTCAGCGGATCGCATTGGCCCGGGCGTTGGTCAATAGGCCCAAGGCGTTGCTGCTGGATGAGCCGTTGGGCGCCTTGGATCTCAAGCTGCGGCAGAACATGCAACTCGAGCTGAAGCGGATCCAGCAGGAACTCGGCATCACCTTCGTGTTCGTCACCCACGACCAGGAGGAGGCGCTGACCATGTCCGACCGCATTGCGGTCATGACACAGGGTCGCGTCGATCAGATCGGGACCCCCACGGACATCTACCACCGTCCGCAGAGCGTCTTCGTGGCGGGGTTCATCGGCACGGCCAACCTCCTCAGTGTGGACGTCGCCGGCGTGGACGGCGACACCGCCACGGTCACGACCCGCGGCGGTGGATCGTTCCAGGTGGCGAGCGATGGGCGCGCCCGGGTCGGCCAGAGCGCCACGCTCATGGTTCGCCCTGAACGACTTCGTTTCGCCGATCACGGGGCGGCCGGCCTCGAGGCGGTGGTGCAGGCCATGGTGTTCCAGGGCCCGGTGCTGCGTATCGAGGCGGTGACCCACCAGGGGACCAACCTGGTTGCCCACCTGGCGCCACACGAGATCCCCGAGGGATGCCTGCCGGGCAGTGACGTGACCCTCGGCTGGGATCCCGACGCGGCCTACCTGGTCCCCGAAGCCATCTCCCACGCCGAGGCCGGGGTGACCGAGATCTCCGAGGACGAATCCGTCTCTGCCTGAGCACGTCGAAAGGTTCAGCCGCCCACCACGTACCACCCCACCCCACCCCACCCCACCCCGAGGAGACGAACCATGAACGATGACGAGATGCTTCGCCAGGCCATCGCGCACAGCAGGGCGCTGACCCGTCGGCGCTTCCTGCGCAACGCCGGCCTGGGCGCCGGCCTGTTGGCTGCTGGACCGGCGTTCCTGGCCGCCTGTGGTGACGACTCCAAGGACAGCGACGCAGGCGGTGGCGAGTCCGAGACCACGACTGCCAAAGGCTCTGGTTCCGCTGACAACAACGACCTCTACCACGCCAACTGGACGGCCTACCTCGACGAGGAGTCGGCCGGGCTGTGGGAGAAGTCATCGGGCAAGAAGCTTTTCTACTCCGAGGAGTTCAACGACAACAACGAGTACTTCGCCAAGATCTCGCCGGAGCTCAGCCAGGGCAATCCCATCAAGCCGGACATCATCACCCCGACATTCTGGATGGCCGGGCGGCTGATCAACCTGGGATGGCTGGAGAAGCTCCCCGTCGACCGGGTTCCCAATGCCAAGAACCTGGTGACCAGCCTGGTGAAGCCGTCCTGGGACCCGACCGGTGAGTACACCCTGCCCTGGCAGTCCGGAATGGCGGGCATCGCCTACAACGCCAAGGTGACGGGGCGCGAGATCAAGTCGATCGACGACCTGCTCGACCCGGAGTTCAAGGGGCAGATCGGCATGCTGACCGAGATGCGTGACACCCTCGGACTCCTGGCCCTGGCCCAGGGCATTGCCCTGGACAAGCCGACCTTCGACGGGTTCGCACCGGTGTTCGATGTCCTGGACAAGGCGGTCTCGGACGGTCAGGTCCGTCGCTTCCACGGCAACGACTACATGGATGACCTGTCGGCCGGAAACTTCGCCATGTGCTTCGGCTGGTCCGGCGACGTGGTGCAGCTGTCCAAGGACAACCCGGACGTCAAGTTCGTGATCCCGGAGTCCGGCGGCACGTTGTGGTCGGACACCATGGTGGTCCCGAAGGGGGCGACGAAGCTCGACAACGCGGCGAGCTGGATGGACTTCTGTTACGACCCCGTCAATGCCGCCCGCATCGCCGCCTTTGTTCAGTACATCAGCCCGGTCCAAGGGGTTCAGGACGAACTGCGAAGGATGGGTGGAGACGCGGCTGTCGCAGCAGACAGCCCGCTGCTGTTCCCCGACGAGACGACCTCGGCCCTGCTGCAATCGTGGGGCAATCTGAGCGAGGACGAGGAGGCGAAGTTCGACGCCCGGTTCGCCGAGATCACCGGTAACTGATGGCGACCGACGTCGACGGTCGTCGACCTGGCCGGTTCGTTCCGTGGGCGTTGCTGAGTCCCGGCACGTTGTGGTTGGTGCTGTTCTTCCTGGTCCCTCTTCTCACGTTGATCCGCCAGGCCCTGTCGTCGAAGCCGTCGCGATTCGTTCCCGCTCAGTTCAGCTGGGAGTGGTCGAACTTCGGTACGGCCCTGAGCGACTACGGCCCGCAGTTCACGCGGTCGTTCGTCTATGCCGGAATCGCCACCCTGCTGGCCCTGGCCATCGGCTATCCGATCGCCTACTTCATCGCCACGAAGGGTGGTCGCTGGAAGGACCTGCTGATCGGACTGGTGGTGGTTCCCTTCTTCACCAGTTTCCTGATCCGGACCATTGCCTGGAAGGCCATCCTTCAAGACGACGGGCCGGCGGTCGGGCTCTGGCGTGTGTTCCTCGGTGCCGACGCACGGATCCTCTCGACGCCCATGGCGGTGGTCGGAGGCCTGACCTACAACTTCCTGCCCTTCATGATCCTGCCCATCTACGTGAGTCTGGAGAAGATCGACTTCGGCCTGGCCGACGCCGCAGGTGATCTCTACGCCACGCCACTCGCCACCTTCCGCAAGGTGATCCTCCCGTTGTCGCTCCCCGGGGTATTCGCCGGGAGCCTTCTGGTGTTCATCCCGGCCGCCGGCGACTTCATCAACGCCACACTCCTGGGGAGCCCGAAGACGACCATGATCGGCTCAGTGGTCCAGAACCAGTTCCTGGTCCAATCGAACTTCCCGGTGGCCTCCGCGCTGTCGTTGGTCCTCATGGGGATCATCACGGCTCTGGTACTGGTGTACTCCAAGTTGTTCGGAACCGATGGGTTGGCAGCCTGATGGTTGCGCCGACGAGCGACCGGGCGCGGAGGGCGGGCTCCGGCATCGGATCCAGGGTGTTGACCGGGGTGACCGTCCTCGGCTTCCTCTACCTGTTCGCCCCGATCATCTGGATCGTCGTCTTTTCGTTCAACGCGCCGAAGGGCAAGTTCAACTACCTGTGGGAGCGCTTCACCCTGGACAACTGGGCAGATCCGTTCAAGGACCAGGGATTGACCCAGGCGTTCTGGACTTCGCTCAAGCTGGCGGTGGTGGCCGTGAGCGTGGCCACGGTGCTCGGCGCGCTCATCGCCATGGCCTTGGCCAAGTACCGGTTTCGAGGGTCCTCCGCGGTGGACATCTTCATGGTGCTCCCGCTCACCACGCCGGAGATCGTCCTGGGTGCCTCGTTGCTCACGTTGTTCGTGGACACCGGAACCGAACGGGGTTTCTGGACCGTGGCGATCGCCCACATCCTGTTCTGTTTGAGCTTCGTGGCCCTCACGGTCAAGGCTCGAATACGCGGGTTCGACTGGTCGTTGGAGGATGCCGCCCTGGACCTCGGCGCGTCCCCGTGGCGGACGTTCACCAAGGTCACGTTGCCGCTCATCCTGCCCGGAATCCTGGCCGCCGCCTTGCTGAGCTTCGCTCTGTCGATCGACGACTACATCATCACGTCGTTCAACGCAGGTTCGACTCGGACGTTCCCGCTGCAGATCTTCGATTCGGCCCGGGTCCAGGTGTCGCCGCAGATCAACGTGCTGGCCACGATCATCCTGGTCTTCAGTGTGGCGGTCCTGGTGGTGACGTCGATCTTCAGTGCCCGCCGGGCCACCAGCTGAGGACCGACGGGAGGAGCCGGCGCGCCTCGGCCAGACTGGCGCCATGAAAAAGATCCTGATTCCGGTAGCGGTGGTGGTGGTGTTGGCAGTCGGAGCCGTGGTCGGCTTCGTGATCTATACCAACAGCACCGAGCAGGACGAGACGAGCCTCGCTGACACCGGCGCAGAGCGTGATGCTGCACCGGATCTGGCCGGGTCCCCCGACGGGAGGTGGGCTGTGGCCGAAGGCTCCCAGGGTGGCTACCGGGTCGAGAACGAGATACTTCAGGGGGCCACCGTTACCGCCACCGGGTACACCTCGGACCTGTCGGGGTCGATGACCCTGACCGACGGCGGCGCGGCCATCATCGCGGCGTCCTTCACGATCGACGTGCCGTCCATCACCAGCGACGGTTTCGCTCGCCGCGACAACGCCTTTCGCGAGGTGTTGGCAGCAGACGAGTTCCCCACCGCCTCGTTCGAGATGACCGAGCCGATCGGCCTGGCCGCCTTTCCCGACGAGAACGTCGAGACCAAGATCGAGGTCATCGGCGAGCTGACCCTGAGGGGGTCGACCAATGCCGTCACGTTCACTGCCACGGCGGTCCGGGGCGGTAACCGGATCGACGTGAAGGCCCTGATACCGGTCACCTACACCGAGTTCGGGATCAAGAATCCGTCGAACTCGTTCGCCCAGATCACAGACAGCGGGTTCATCGACGTGAGCATCGGCTTCACGAAGGGCTGAGGACGTGGCGGACATAGCGCTGGTCACTGCGGCCGAAGCGCGCGAGCTCGACGAGGACCTTCCGGGACTCCTCGACGCGCTGGGGCGACGTGACCTGGTCCCATCGGTCGTGGTATGGGACGACCCCGGTGTGGACTGGTCGGCCGCCGCTCTGACCGTTGTCCGCTCCACCTGGGACTACAGCACCCGTCGCCCGGAGTTCCTGGCTTGGAGTCGCGTGGTGGCCAGCCAGTCGCGACTGGTGAACTCGCCGGCCGTGATCGCCTGGAACACCGACAAGGTCTACCTGGCCGAGTTGGAGGTAGCTGGAGTCGAGATCGTCCCGTCGCGCTTCCTTCAACCGAGCGACCCCGTCGTCCTGCCGTCGTCGGGAGAGTTCGTGGTGAAACCGACGGTGGGGGCCGGGAGCCGCGACGCCGGCCGATTCGACGCCGCCGACCCGGAGCCGGCCATGGCGCACGCCGCAGCCCTGCTGGCGGAGGGCAGAACCATGATGATCCAGCCCTATCAACGTTCGGTGGATGAGCGGGGTGAGACGGCGTTGCTCTACTTCGGGGGTTCGTTCTCGCACGCCATCAACAAGGGCCCGTTGCTGGCCAGGCGGGATCCCGGCGATCCGTCCACCCTGCAGCCGTCCCGTGCGCTGTTCGCACCGGAACGGATCACGCCGACGTCGGCGACGAAGGCGGAACGGGGTGCGGGGGATCGGGTCTTGGAAGCGCTCGCCGGCCTTGGCTCCGTGGGCCACGAGCTGTCACCTGCGCCGTATGTCCGGATCGATCTGGTGGAGGGAGACGACGGCTCCACGTTGCTTCTCGAGGTGGAGCTCACCGAGCCGTCGGTGTTCCTGGACGCCGACAGCGGTGCGGCTGACCGCTTCGCCGACGTGCTGGCTGCTCTGTTGGTCGCTGAACGATCTCGTTGAGCGGGCCCGCCCACGACAGGCGGGTCCGCTCGACGCGGAACGGATCAGCGGCGGCGCCGTCCGGCGATCATGACGCCGAGCCCGGCGAGGATCAGGCCGAGGCCCAGGAACAACGCCGACGTGGAACGACTGTTGCCACTGAACGCCAGGTCGGACGACGGGGACGAGTCGGGTGACCGATCCTGCGCCTCGTCCCGCACGGAGACCGGCGGGACGACGGTGGCCACGGTGGTCTCTGAACGGATGGTGGTGGAGGCTGCCACCGACACCGGGGGAGCGGTGGTCGTGGTGGACGTCGTAGTGGGGACCTGCCCGGTGTAGACCGCCGGATCCGACGACGTGACCTTCCGGCAGCCCTCCACGATCGTGGTGGGAGGAGCAAGGGTGGTTGACACCTCCGTCGGGGGTGGTGGCAGGGTGATCGTGACCTCGGGCTCCTGGCCCTCGATCGTGGTGGTGGTTGTGCTGCTCGTGGTGGTGGTCGTGGTGGAGGTGGTGGTCGTCGTCGTTCCTGTCTTGGGGCAGTAGTCGCCGGTCACGGTCCCCACGTTGGTCTGCTCACCGGCCTTGGCCGTGTCGGGGGCGTTGCAGGTCATGGCCTCACTGCCGGCCAGGACGGTCTTCGGGCAGCTGATGGACCCGAGTTTGTCGTCGACCAGGGCGATGTTGGTGATCTCGGTCGGCGTGGTGTTGGTCACCAGGTAGGTGAAGGCGAGCGCCGATCCGACGGCCACCACCGGACCGGGCCCGGCATTGGCGTTCTGGCCGTTCACCGACTTCACCAGTACGAGGCCGGGTTGCGGCTGGGCGCGGAAGCCGGCGTCGCGGGTGTGGTCGTTCGATCCGGGCCCGCCCGTCACCAGGGCCACCTGGGGGAGACCGGTGCCGCCGACGGCAGCGTCGTTGTCGATGGTGTTACCGGCTGCTCCGACGGTGGTGGGGGTCAAGGGCGCGGGCAGCGGACCGAGCGGAGCGAGGTTCGCGGTCGTCAGATCGAACGTGATCGTGTACGGCGTCGAGGGGGTGATGCCGCCGGCGACGAGCCCGAAATCCGGTCCCGGCGAGACGGGCAGGTTCGGTGCACCGGCCGAGGCGAAGATGTACTTGCCCGCAGCATTGGTGACAGCGGTGGCGAGCACCGATCCACCTTCGCCGAGGAGCTTGACCGTGGCGCCGCCGATGGCCAGCTCGGTCGGGTCCTGGACGCCGTCGCCGTCGGCGTCGTACCAGACGAAGTTGCCCAGCTCGAGGGGGGCCTCCTGGCACAGCGCCTCGAGGTCGCCGAGACCGTTGGCCTTACCGAACGGGATGGTCTGGCTCAGTGTCCCCTGGTACAGGGCCTGGGCCCGATGATTGAGGTCGGTGGAGTCCAGGCCGTTCGGCGCATCGGTGCCGCTGTCGGTGAGGTACTTGATCCCGAGCACGTCCCAGCGTCCGAACACGTCGTAGGCCGTGGTGGCTGCTTCGTCGGTTCCGGGCAGATAGGCAACGGCGCCGCTGGTGCTCTCGTCGTGCCCTTCGAGCACGTTCGCGCCGAGGGTCGTCAGGTTGTAGAGCGAGTTGTCGGCGTCGTAGAACTCGCCGCCGCCCGGACCCTGGCCGCCGGCGGTCCCGGTGACGCCACCGGAGGTGCCGCCGGACTCGATGGTGAAGGCGCCACCGTTCGCCGGAGCTGCCCGGAGGGTGTCACCGAAGGCGAAGCCGTTCAGCCACAAGCCGACCGGGGGCAGGAAGGCGCCGAGCGGGTTCGCCACGGTGCCGGCGGGGATGTACCGACCAGTCTGATCGCCGAAGCGGTCGCGGAACCCGAGGATCATCGATCCGTCGGAGTCGAACGCAATGTCCGAGAGCATGGGCTGGGGGTTCACCTCGGTCCGGATCACACGGTTGACCTGGAGGAACGCTCCGAACTCGGGCTGGTCGGCGGACGACGCGACGGCACCCCACGGACGCCACGAGGCGCCGCCATCGAGGACCGTGCATCGTCCCGGGTTGATTGCTGTCTTGGCCACGTAGGCGCAGCCCCGGTTGAACCCGAGGGAGAAGGTGGTCACGATCGGCCCGAAGTTGTTGGTGGCCGGGTCGAAGGAACGAACCCACGCGGTGGGGGTGCCCTTCGTGGATTCCTTGGAGTCGACGCCGCCCACGTAGAGCAGTCCGTTCCCGACGCCCAGACCGAAGGGCCGGCTGTCGCCGGCGACGGTGCCGCCCGAGGGGATGTCGAAAGTGGCAGTGGGCCCGCTGCCCACCAAGGCGCCGGCGGCGTCCAGTTGGAAGACGTAGAGCTTGCGGTCCTCGAGGTTCACCGCGTAGAGCCGGTTGCCGATGACATCCAGGTCGCCCCACCCGGTCTTGCCGATCTGGTCGACCCACGGGTCGGTGAACCAGTCGGTCGGGTTGGTGGGGACCCGGTTGGTCGGGGAGTTGGAGGACCAGAACGGCGCAATGGTGCCGTTGGCGCGGCGCACCAGGATGGCGCCCGAACCGCCGCCGCCGAACGGCACGTACTTCTTGGCGTAGGCGCCCAGGAAGACCGAGCCCGACACCGGGTGGTAGCCGGCTCCGTAGATGCCGCCGGTCTGGGTCAGGGTGGCCTGGGTGACCTCGTCCGGCTGATCGAAGCCGACCGGTCCCGGCAGCGACTGGTTGTGCGCCGAGGTCTCGACCGCGCCTCCCTGTCCGAACTGGGCCAGCGTCTTGGTCGTGCCGACGTCGGTCCCGGCCACGAAGCAGGTCACCACCAACTGGGGGTTGTCCTGGCAGTAGCCGTCCGGATCGACGACGCCGAAGTCCTGGCTGCCACCGGCAGCCGACACGACGACCGATGTGGGGTTGCCGGTGCCGTTCGGGCCGGGCCGGTAGCTGGAGGCCCATCCGCTGTACTCGACCCGGAAGGGCCCCGGGCCGATTCCGTCGAGGTTCACCGAGTACGCGCCGGTGGATCCCGACGTGCCGGTGGTGTTGGTGCCATCGGCCGAGGTGACCCGGATCTGTATGCCTCCGAGGCCCGGGTCGGCACCGTTGCGCGCGCCGTTGGAGTTGGTGTCCACGTAGGTCGTGCCCGACACTGTCTGGCCCGTCGCCGCTCCACCGGGCAGAACGATGGCGCCGGCGCCGGCGGCGATCAGCCCGATGGCCAGGGCCGAGCGGAGCGCCGAGCGGATGGCCGGACGGCTTCGTTCGTTGATGGACCGGGGTGTACGCACGTGATCTCCCTCTGAGCGGCCAGGTTGTGTGCCCATCGCCGCGACAGCCTGCCACGGGCCGAACGGTCCGCGAACTGGGCGATGATACCCCTCGAGGCCCCGGTGATCACCAAAGTTGGCGGCTGACGCTGATATTCGATCGGTCGGGGCGATGACCGGCGTTCACCCTGCTTGACCTGTTGGGCCGTGATGGGTCGCGGTCAGACGGTCACTGCGTCACGACGCCCAGCCCAGCCACGGGTCCCCACGTCGGGAAGCATGAGGTGGCCGACGAGATCCCGCCGCGAACCGTGAGGACCTCGGCCAGCACCGTTCGATAGTCGGTCAACACGGCCAGATCGCCTTCGGGGCCCTGGGTGATGCTGGATGGAAAGGGTCCGTGTACCCCACCGCGAACGTGATCGCCGACCACGAACATCACCCCACCGCGTCCGTGATCGAACCCGCCCGAGCCGTTCTCGTCGATGCACCGGCCGAACTCCGAGGCCACCACAACGGTGACTTCACCCATGCTCGGACCCAGGTCCCGGGCGAACGTGGCGATGGCGTCGGACAACTGGGTGGCCTGGAGTCGGAACCATCCCTGCGGGTCGCCCGGCGCTCCGGCGGCGACGTGCTGGTCCCAGCCCCACATGTCGACCTGGGCGGCGCGGAGCCCCACGCCTGATCGGATGAGGGCCGCCACGTCGGCCAGACCTCTGGCCACTTCGTCGTTGGCGTAGACGGCCCCGTTGCGAGGGGCGAGGCCGCCGGCGCGGACCCGGTCGATCTCGGCCATGGCCTCGAGGGCGACCGCGCCCGTTCGTCTCACGGCGTCGGCCGATCGTGGGCGGTGCAGTTCGGTCAGCGCGGCCGTGGCGCCGGACGAGTCGGCGAAGCCATGAAGTCCGGCAGAGCGGAGCGAGTCCACGGTCACCGCCGGGTTCGGGCCGGACATCACCCGTGGCATGGCCGAGCCCACAGCCACGCCCGGGACCCGGACCTCTGCGCCCGCTGCGGTGAGGAACCGGTTCATCCAGCCCGACTCATACGACAGGTTGGCGGTACCGCACTCCCAGAAGCGCTGCGCCTCGAAATGGCTCCGAGCGGCGCTCTCCGACGCCGGCAGACCGACGGCGTGGACAATGGCGACACGGCCCCGGGCGAAGAGCTCGGCCAGGCCGCCCATGCCCGGAGCCAACGCGAAGACCCCATTGAGCGGGAAGGGGGCCACAGCGGCTCCCGACATGACCGGGATGCCCGCGTTGGCGCTCGGCATGGCGAACTCCTCGGGCGAGCGCACACGAAGGTTGGGCCGTAAGGCGCGGTAGGTCGGCATCCGGTGGGGAGCCACCAGGTTCAGCCCGTCCGCTCCGCCCCGCAGATAGACGAGGACGATGACGTCGCCTTGTTCC
>Ga0105046_10006117_pt1 | contig 19008 bp, 12 predicted proteins | sample MAT03_FD_78385 | JGI IMG/M metagenome (GOLD analysis project Ga0105046, IMG submission 78385) | Freshwater microbial communities from Lake Fryxell liftoff mats and glacier meltwater in Antarctica - MAT-03 (megahit assembly) | ecosystem: Environmental > Aquatic > Freshwater > Ice > Liftoff... | reverse complement strand
CGTGAGCATCGTTCCGCGACGCATTCTTCATGCTTCGCGGTTTCTCAACGCGTGCTACGCCGCTTTCGTCGATCACCAATTCGCCGGTGCGCTGGCGGCCAGTCCTCCGTACATCGAGATGGGCGCAATGGAGCGTGGTCTGAAGCTGTTTCGACTTTGGGAGCGTGAAACAACTCATCTGACGCCGGGTTCAGAATACAAAATCGTGGACAAGATCGCGGCGGACTTGCGACTGGACGGCTGGTTCCGCTGGCTGGACGAACCCAGCGAAGCGACGCCACCAGACTCAGGGAAGGGTAGCTCCAACCCCAGACTCCTCGCAATGAAATCACCGGCCGCGGTTTTCTACTTTCTAGATATCTTGAAGCGGCTCGATCGCATGGATATTGAGAAAATCCAGCACGTCGGGGCCGAAGCTGCGCTCGCAGGAAAAGACGGGCTGGACTATGTCAGCCCAGAGAAGAATTACCGGGTGCCGTCCTTCGGCGAAGAAATGCTCTCTGGCCTGGAAGTGATGTGCATCGTGTTCGCCGCCTTTCAACGCTTCGCGCCTCAGCAGGACCTTTCGATCGATCTCAACGAAGCGTACCAAAAGGCGCTCGCATTGCATGAAGAGCGAAAACGTGAACGCCAATGACGCAGTTTGAATCCAGATGGACCTTGTCGTATACCAGTTCAGTCGCTCGAAGGTAGAGCAGGGCGACTTCAGCCATTTCCTCGAACTCTACCGTCCCGAGAAACTCCCCGAGGGAAGACGACTGCGGGAAATGATGAACAGCATGACCTTCATGGTCGAAGGATTCGATGATGACCCCCGAGAGCTTCATTCGATTCCTGAGGTCCGCGCCTTCTACACGGCGTTTCGCTCGGCGTGGCCTTATTGGCTTTATTTCTGCAACCTGGATTCGGAGGAGTTCCAGATGATGGTACTATGTTGCCCGCCCTCGATCGCGGCACTCAAAGTCGATATACGAGCCAACGTATCGGTGGAATACGACTGCCAGGAGCTGACCATTTTTCTTCGAGGAGGTTTCGGTCCCATGAACGCAATGGGTGAACGCGGTGGGATGTTCGAGCGACTGATTCACGACCGAACGAAGGCAATCTTCGCGTATTTTAAACTGCCGTTCTACGCTCCTCCTCCGCCATAACTTGCCAAGGAAAAGCCTTTGCCCGAGTCGGTCAAAAATGTCGCACCGGACATTTTGCGTTCAGGTTCTATTTGGCACAGCGTGGGAGGTAAACGCTGGCAGCTTCGGCTTGTCCGCTCTGCGATCCGAAGTGTGTCCGTCATTCTTTTCATTCGGAGCCCGGGAACATTACCAAGCTTCCTGTGGCAACAGTTTGCTGATTGGACGTTTCAGGTGAGTGAGCGCGACTGCGGCTCGCTTTCCATTCAACGACGTTGGTTCTGGTTCCTTGTTTCGTCTCAAGCGCAATTTTAATGGGCCGCCCACTTTTGGGCCCGGTGATCTGAGAGTCCCGTGGCTTGGGCAATTTCAGCAATCATCTACTCACCGGAATGTATCAGCGCTTCTGCCCGGAGGAGACGGCCACGGAGGATGTACTTCTCCTGCGTCATGTTGAGGGTCGCTTTGAACAGTAACCGGAACTGCCCCTGGCCTAGGTGCGCCTCCTTCGCCAGAGCCGATGGGGATAGGATTCGTGGAGAGCGGTGAAGGTGACTTGGGCCATGGCGGACTATCCTTTGATGGCTCCTTGGGACAGCCCCCGCACGAACAGGCGCATGGTGAAGGCGAAGAGAATAAGCAGGGGCAGCGCGGCAAAGAGGTAGGCGGCCATGATCTGGCCCCACTGCTTCACGTACTCCCCGTCGAGGTAGATAAGGCCGACGCCGATCGTGAAGAGTTCGCGGTCGCGCAGGATGATGAGTGGCAGTAAAAATTCGTTCCACTTGTTGAGGAAGGCGAGGATCGCGAGCGTACCGAGAATGGAGGCCGACATCGGCACCACGACGTGCACCAACTGCTGGAAGTGCCCGGCACCATCGATCTCAGCGGCTTCGAACAGGTCCCGCGGCAGATCCTCGATGAAGCCGCGCAACACGAAAAGGTTGAAGGCCTGCCCCCCGGCCACCCCGACGAGCACGAGGGCGTAGAGCGTGTTCAGCAGGCTCATCTCTTTAAGCAGGGAAAACAGAGGCACGATGTTGGCGATGCCCGGCAGCATCATGAGGACCATGAACGCGGCCCAGAGCAACCGGGAGAACGGCAGGCGGCTGCGGGCGAAGAAATACGCGCCAGCGAGCGCCAGCGCGAGGGTAAGCATCGTCCCGGTCACAGCGACGAACAAGCTGTTGCTCACATAGGGCAGTACAAGGCGCGCGGCATGCACCCAGTTCTCCCACTGCCAGTCGGCGGGGGAAGACGGCAGCCAGGGGTTGCGGATGAAGGCCGCGTTGTCCTTCAGGCTGACCTGCACCATCATGTAAAGCGGCAGCAGCTCGATGCCGAGCAGCAGGAGAATGAACAGGTGCTTCGTCCAATCCGAGGGACGGCGGAAAGCGGCGGGAGTGGAGCCGGATGTGTTCATCGGCGGGTGCGCACGTAGCGGTTGTTCACGAGGCTGAGCGCGAGGATGAAGCCGAATAGGATCAATCCGATGGCGCAGGCATAGCCGAATTCACCCGCGATGAAGGCGCGGTTATACATCCAAAGGCCGGGCGTCATGCCCCGGCCGCCCGGGCCGCCGGTGTCGCCGAGGAGCAACAGCTGCAAACCGTAACCCTGTAGCGTCGAGATAATGAGCAGTGTCAGGTTCAACCGCACCTGGGTGAGAATGAGCGGCAGCTCGATGTAGAAGAATTTCCCCACCGGCCCGATGCCGTCGAGTTCAGCCGCCTCGTAGACCTCGGTGCCGATCGCCTGCAGACCCGCAAGGTAAATGAGCACCCCCACCGCGCCGATCCACGGAAAGCCCCATAGAAAGAGTGACGGCAGCACGAGTTGCGGCTGCGACAACCAGCCAATCGGCACACCCTCGGCGAACACGCCCCACCCCGCCAGCCGGTCGAGGCCGACCAGCGCCGCTTTGAGGCCGGTGGCGTCAAGCAGGCGGTTGAGCAGCCCGAGGTTAGGGTCGAGATAGAACTTCCAGATGAACAGCGTCACCAATCCCGGCACGAGCATCGGCACGACCAGCAGCACGCGATACAGATACTGCCAGCGTTCGCTGCGCAGGCGGTGGATGACGACCGCAAGTGCGATTGACGGCAGCATTTTGACCAGGTTGAAGCCCACCAGGAAGGCTACCGTGACGAACGAATCCCAAAGCACACGGTCGCTCCACGCGCGGTTGAAATTGGCCCACGCGACGTATTGCTTGGCCTCGCCGCCCTGCCAGTCGAAGAGGCTGTGGTAGATGGCACTGGCTGCCGGGAAGTAGGCGAACAGCGCCACCAAGAAAAGCGACGGCAATACGAAAAGATATAGTCGCCATTCGCGAAAGGCCGCAGCCGGGGAGGAGCGTGAGGCGGGCGGTTTCATGGCCGGGCAGGCGGTTGGGTGGCGGCCGCGGTGCGGGCCAGCTCATGCATGATGAAGTAATTCTCGGCCTCATTTCCGTCGATCTGCTCGGCCACCTCGTTAAACCGGCGCTTCAGCACGGTGTCATCCGGCGCGGCCTGCGACATCCAGCGGTAGGCGGCCAGGTTGCCGTCCTGCCGCATCACGTTGCGGCGGGTGTTGGCGACACGGTTCTCGAGGTCGAGGCGCAGTGCGGGCGGATAGTCACGGGCCAGCGCCGCCGTGTAGGCCGCCACGGCCGCGTCGTCTGATCCAGCCGCGATCAGCAGATGCAGGTTGGTGTCCGCCACGCGCTTCGCATCGGGGTGTCGCCGGCGGATGGAAAGATCGAACCCATTCGCGTAGCCGGCCGTCACAGGGCGGAAGGGATCGAGCGCCGCCGGGATCTGCGCGTCCGCTACGGCGGTCAACCACCCGCTCAGCGCGGCGAACCGTGCGGCCGTGGCCTGACTCGTGAGATATCGCAGAAAGTCCACGGCCTGCACCGGTTCGCGGCTGGTGCGCGTCAGACCGAAGGCGCCCGCCGGCCGGATGTTCGCCTCCGTCACCGGGCCGAAGATCTGCGCACCGTAGCGCGGGTGGTCGGTGCCGGGCACCGGCAGCGCGAACACGCCGAGTGGAAATTCCGCCTGGGCTCGCAAGCTCGCGGCCTCGTGCGCCCCGCTGGCCAGCATGACGGCCCGGCCCTGGAGGAACGCGAAATTGGCGTCGTCCCGCTGCAATTGGAGGAAGCCGGGTTGGATATGCCGCCCGACGTCGCGCACAATGCGGAAAGCCGCCTGGAGCGCCGGGTCGGAAAAATCCCACCGCCCCTGCAACAGGGCCACCGAAGGCGAAAGATCCGCCCGCAGGTGCGCGGACCAGGCCACCTCGAACTGCCGGCGCTGTGTTTGCGTGCCGAAAAGGAAGTCAATGAGAAACGGTGCGTTGTAGACCGAGCCCGCGAGCGGCACCAGGGGCCGGCCGCGGGCCGCACCCCAGGCCTCGATCCGCTCGCAGGCCGCCAGAAAGTCCTCGTAGTCCGACGGCGGGGTCTCTGTCCCAAAAATTTCCCGCCACAACGCCCGGTTGAAGAAGACGCGGTTGGTGAAGAGGCTGGTTGGGATGCTGTAGTAGCTGAGCAGCCGACTGTCGTAGCTGCCCGTCAGGCCGTCGATGAAGGTCTCGCGCCACGGCAGGTCCGCCACGTCGGTGCCGGAGTTGTAGGGGTTCGGCGCCTCCACCCATTCGTGCAGGGGCGTGAAATGTCGTGCGAGATCCTCGAGCGTGAACTGTCCGCCATCGACCAAGACCAGGTCGGGGGCAGTGCCGCCGATCAATTGTGTCTTGGCCCAAGCGTTGAATATCCGTTGGGGCACGGCGATCTGTTCCACCCTCACGCCGGGGTGCAGGTGCATGTAGTCGGCGGCGATCTGCGCGTAGGCCTCGCGCAGTCCCGGCTCGAGATAGAAATGGGCGAAGCGCACGGTGACCTTTGCGTTCGCGACCGGGCTGGCCGTCGCGGAGAGGATCAACACCCGCACGGTGGCGACGGCGTAGATCAGCGCGAACGCCGCGAGCCCGGCCCAGACCAGGGGGCGCCGCTTCATCGTCTGTCCCCTTGTTCAAGGTCAGCAACCTTCTGCGTGATCCAGTACACCCGCTCGTCCCGGCGGAAACGCCGTAGGAACTCGGTGAAATAGCCGCGTGCCTTGGCCGGATCGCCGATCCGGCGAGCCAATTCGCCCATGCGCGCGAGAAAGTCGCCTTGGTCGATGCCGCGCTCGATGCCGGCCGCCCACGCCTCCTCCAGGTGGTGCAACGCCGCCGGGAGCGAAATCCCGAACTTTTCGTAGCCGTCCGCCAGGATGATTTGCAGGTCCTTTCGCAACGTGGGGCTAGTCAGGCGGGCCAATTCCTTCTCGGCCTCCGCGAGCCGGGCCGCCTTCTCCGACCACGGCGTGACCTCGTAGACGTGCAGCGTGGCCCATTTCACCGCTGCCACCTCCGCCCAAAAACCGCCGCCCGGTGTGCGACTCAACTCACGATAGGCCAAACGCGCGGCCGCAAGATCCGGTTTCGACTGGTGCAGTTGGAGAATGCGCGCCACGTAGAACCGGGCGGCCAGCGTAATCTCTTCATCGGGCGCCGTGGATTCCTTCACGAGTGCCGTCAGATACCGGCGCGCCTCGGCGACCGTGCGATCACTCTTCGGCTGACGGTTGAGCAGGCTGACGGCCAGCGCATAGCGGTGTTCCCGCGACGGCTCCCGGTCAGCCAACCGGCGAAATAGCGCCTCCGCCTCGTTGAACCGGTAGAGCGTGACCAGTTCCCAACCGTCCTGCAGTGTTCCGGGCCTGCCCTCGGCCCCTGGCAGCACGGGTGCAAGCAAGCCGAGTAGCAGGCTCAGGCGGAATGCAGGCGTCATGGACCGCACGCTAGCGCGTCGCGCCTAGCGTATACTCGCTGAGGACATGACCGTGAGTGTCATGATGGCGGAACGTCAGCGATGGCCGGCCTGCCGGATAGGTCATCTCGCCGCTGAGGAACCCGCCATCGATGCGCAGAAACCGGTGCATGGCGCTGCGCCGAACCTTGCCGACAAAACCTTCGGCCATGCCGAAGCACGCCGGACCGCAGCCAATCTCATGCAGGCCTGTCGCCGGATCGACAGAATGGTACTGCCAGTGGCGGTCACCGGTGACCACCACCGTGTTCGGCTGCGCGGCCAGGAAGCGGCGGATCTCATCGCCTTCGGTCCGGAAAGCCTCATCGGCCAGCGAGTCGCCCTTCTCCCCCGCCTTGTAGTCAACATTCGGCCCCACGACGGGCGTGCCGGTGATCACCACCCGGAAAGTGGCGTCGGACGTGCGAAGGGTCTCGAACAGCCAGCGCTTCTGCGCCTCGCCCAGCAAGGTCTTCCCCGGTCCGTCGAGCGTCCTACCTTCGCTTCGGAACTCGCGGCTTTCCAGCAACCAGATCTGCAGGTCCCGGCCCCAGCGGATCGTGCGGTAAGGCAACCCACGCGGCATGGGCAGCTGTTCAAACTCCACGGAAAGACCCTGCGCCCAGGTGAGCTCGCCGTAAGTCATGCCTGGATGACTATCGTTGCGAAGGACATCGTGATCGTCCTTGAGAAAATAGGCCGAGGTCCCGCGGTAGAAATCGCGGACAAACGGCCAGGCCGAAGTCCGGTTCCACTTGAAGCGGGCCAACTCGGCGCTCACCGCGAAGGGATAATACTTGTCGAGATAGACAAAGTCGCCCGTCTGCACGAAGAAATCCGGCTGCCATTTCCCCGTCGCCTCATACATGTCGAACCCCATGGCGTCGTTGTCGCGCCGCCAGTCGTCGTGGCAGGTGGTGATGATGAAGCGGGTGGCATCGGCCACTCCGGCCTGCGGCACAGTCTTGAAACGTCCATCGACGGACGCCCCGGATGTCCCATCCGCGCCGCGCGACTCAACGCGCAGTCGATACCAGGTGCCTGGTGCCAATCCGGTCAGTTGAAATTGGTGGGTGTGGTCACGCGCCGGCTCGACGGCAGTCCAAAGGGTGGACTCTTCCGCCCCGGACGGCGCCGTCTCGGGTGCCCATCGGACCCGCACCTCGCCCAAAGTCCCGGGCACGGCGTACTGCATTTCCTCCAACTTCCGGCCCGCCGGAATCTGGCCGGCAGCGACGGCCTCGTGATTCCCCTTGGTCGAGTTAACTTCCACAAACGGAACCCCCTCGCGCAGGGCATCGGCGTGACGCGTGAGGCGCGTCCAGACGATGGCCCCTGTTTGGGACACTTCGCCGATCTTGATGCCTGTGGCCTGGTGAACGGAGGAGGCCCCATCCGCAACCGTAGCCACGGCAAGTAAAATTCCGAGTGAGCGCAGCATGGGTAGGGATGCCGGCTAGTCGGCGGCGGGTTTCTTGGGCGGCAGCTTGTCGATGCCGAGGCGTTTCGACCAGGCGGTCCACTGCGCAATCAGATCGGCGGTCAGCGAGGGTTGCGTGGCGACGAGGTTGCGTTGTTCCGCGCGGTCGGTCGCCAGATCGTAGAGTTCCCACGGCCGGTCGGCAAACGATACCAGCTTCCAGTCGCCTCGGCGCATGGCGCGGTCGCCGTTGTATTCCCAGAACAGCGCGTCGTGCCCGGCCCGGGATTCCCCGCGCAGGAGCGGCACCAGCGAGCGCCCTTCCATCGGCGGCAGGGTTTCACCGCGGAATTGGTCCGGATAGCGCGCCCCTGCCAGCTCAAGCGCCGTGGGCATGAGGTCCATGATGTGGCCGACGGCCGGGGTGATGACGCCGGGCGGGGTCTTGAGGCCAGCCGGCCAGTGGACAATCAGCGGGGTGGCGAGGCCGCCTTCATAGCAGGTATCCTTGTAGCCGTAGAACGGCGTGTTGCTCGCGTCGGCCCACGGCGTATCGTAGGTGTGGAACGAATCCAGCGGACCGGGCCCGGACTCCGGCGACTGCTTCGGGGTGGCGCCGTAATGATGCGTGCCGGAGGAGGCCCCGTTGTCGGATAAAAAAATGACAAGGGTGTTGTCCGCCTTGCCGAGATCGCGGAGCTTGGCCATCAATCGACCGATATTCTGGTCCATCCGGTCCACCATGGCGGCATAGACGGCCATCTTCTGGTCCCACTTGTCGTGATCGGCCACCTGTTCCCACGGCAGGATGCGGCCGTCGTCGCCCCAAAAACGCGACATCCACGGCCCGGCGTCGCGGACCACGGCAAACGCGGTGTCGCCGCGTGGGGCCAGGTTCATGCCAGGCGTCAGGAGCCCCATCTCCTGCTGCCGTGCGTAGCGATCGGCGCGGATGCGGTCCCAGCCCACGAGATATTTTCCGCGGTATCGGGCGATATCCTCCGGCCAAGCCTGGATCGGATAGTGGGGCGCGGTGTAGGCGACGTAGAGGAAGAACGGCTTGTCGTCCGTCTGCTCGGAGATATAACCGAGTGCGCGGTCGGTAAAGGCGTCCGTGGAATAGAACTTCGGATCATCCGGGGTCCAGGGTTTGAAGATCTGGCCGTCGATCGACCACGTCCGCTCCCACTTGTCCTGCGACGGCACGGCCTCGCCCGGCCGCTGCCGGCCGGGGTTGAAGTGGTTGACCTGCCCGTCCACAAGGCCGAAATACCGCTCGAAACCACGGTCGGTGGGAATATCTTTTCCGTGCCACTTCCCGGTCATCCATGTGTGATAGCCGGCCTCCCGCAGGACTTCGGCGACCGTCGTGGAATGCTGCAGCCGATCCACCCTGCGCCCCATGCCGCTTTGGTGCGGATAAAGCCCGGTGAGCAGCGAGGCCCGGGACGGAAAACATTTGGGCGTGGTATAGAACTGCGAGAAGCGCAGACCATTTCTCGCGAGAGCATCGAGGTTGGGCGTGGCGATCTCCGAGCCATAGCAGCCGAGGTCGGAGTAGCCCATGTCGTCGGCCATGATGACCACGATGTTGGGCCGCTGGTCAGCCGCAACCAGGGCGGTGGCAAGGGCGAGGCTGCCGCAGAACACGGAGAGTAAGAAATTTCGTCTGGGATGGATCATGGAACTTCGGTAATCTCGGGTTTTTGTGGGATCCTCGGGAGGCTGATTGCAATCGCCGCGACCGGGAACAAAGCTTTCATGGCAACGGCCGGTTCTGCCCATCCGGGATGCCGGAGATCTGTTGGAAATAGCCGTTGATCGAGCGGCACCACTCTGCGGCATAACCGGCCTGCGCAGCCAGCCGGTCGCGGACATGCGCGAAGCGTTCGTCGTCGATCCGGCCGCGCAATGTTTCCCATTCGCGTTGGAAGGCCCACACCCGTTCCAGGCCGGCAAAGTGGCGGTCGTAGATTTCTTGAATAACCGTGCGGCCGTTTTTGAGGCGATGCGTGTAAGGCACATGGTGTAAGAAAAGCAACAGGTCATCCGGACACTCCGTCGGAGATTCGTAGCGCGAGCGCCACGGCTCGAAATACTGGCCGACGTAGCCGGTACCCGTAGCCGAGGTTCGGTCCATGCCCACGCCTAGGGCATCGGCGCCGTGGTAGTCGACCCGGTTCGCGGGATCGGGCGTAAAATGATCGCCGCGGCGTGTCAGGTGGCCGAGGCCGATCGGCGCAGTGTAATTTTCGAAAGCCGGCCACGAGTCCAGTAGGATCCGGCTGATGGTGGCAACAACCAGCGGATCACGGTCGAAGGTGAGCCGCACCCACTCGGCAGCAAGTTGCTCAGGTGGCAGGTCCGGATCCCACGCCAAGCGGCCGAACGCATACGTGTTGGCCTGAGCCAGCAAATGTCCGGTCCAGTTGCGGTCGTCGCCGGTATTCATGACGCCGACAACGCCGTTGCGTGTGCCAGGATTCGGACTGTCCCGCACCAGTCGACTGATCGTGGAGCCTGGACCACGGGCGTGCGTGTCGAATTGCAGAACCTCGTGCCACTGCGGGGCGAGAAAGCACACATGCTTGTCCTGCCCGGTGTATTCCTGAGTGATTTGTAGTTCAAGCAGTTGATTGGTGCGTTGCATGCCGCCCAGCAAGGTCGAGACGGGTTCGCGTACCTGAAAATCGAGTGGTCCGTTTTTCACCTGCAGGAAAACATTGGCCGCAAACTCGCCGTCCAGCGGCATGAACGTCCGATATGCTTGCGTGACGCGGTCGCCCTTGGTCCGATCATAGACAAAAGCGCGCCAATGGAGGCTGCCGCCGTGCGGTGCCAACGCTGCAGCGATCATATTGGCACCATCCGCATGACTGCGGCCGTATTTCATCGGACCCGGCTCACCCTCTGAATCGGCTTTCACGAGGAAGCCGCCAAAGTCCGGAATCGCTGCGTAAATCTCGTCCGCTTTGGTCTGCCACCAATGCTGCACCGCCGGGTCTATCGGATCTGCTGATGGCAGCTTTTCAATCAGCACCGGACTGAAAAAGTTGACCGACACATAAAGCCGTACCCCATACGGGCGCAGCACCCCGGCCATCGCCGCGAGCTTTGGCAGATATTCCGGGGTAAGGAGCCGCCACCCCTCGAGGCCGCGCTTGGCGGTATTGACATTGTTGATCATTACCCCGTTCAGACCCATCGCCGCCAGCAGGCGGGCCCAGTCCTGGAGCCGCGGGTCAATCCGATCCGGCAATTCGGACCAAACAAAGAAGCTTTCTCCGGCGTAGCCACGCTCGATGGACTCATCCCGAAATGCGTTTGTGCGAACCGGATTGTCCCAATGATTAGCGATGCGCTCGCGCACGCGTGGGGCATCCGCCACGGCCAGGCCGTCGAGCGGCCGGCCAAGTTGCAGGTGCCGCAGCAGCGCGAAGGCCCCATGCAACACGCCCCGGTCTGTGTTGCCCGCAATGACCACCGCGTCGTGGCCCTGCCACTTGCCCGCCCGAAGCACAAAGCCCTCGTCACCGAGCGGAGCCAGCTCCCCGGTGGAGACGAGCGCGAAGATCGCGGAATGGTCGGTCCGTGTGCCGAGAAAGATCATGCCTCTCGGTCCAGCGGCCGCGGGGGCGATCACCGGAAGGGCTCGCTCCAGCTCGGCTCGGGCGGCCGCGATCACCGCCCGCTCCGGTGCCACCACGCCGCCGCCCAACCTAGCCGCATACTCGACCCGCCGTGCGGCATCCGGCTCCGGCCGGTAGCGAAGCCACAGTTCGTAACCATCCTCAGCGCGCAGCGACACCAATCCGAGAAGCCCAGCCAAGGTGCACGCCAGCAGGCGCCTCGACCGGCTTCGCTGGAGTTGGAGCGTAGTGGGCATGGAATCAGACGAGTTCGTGCAGATGAGACACACCCGGTCGGAGATTCACCAGATCGGACAGCTTGACCCGCCGACCGGTGGCCAGCGATTCGTTGGCCGCGGCCCCGACCAGAAGCGACGCGGCGCCCTGCTCCTGACCGGCGAGCCGACCGAGCTTATCCGCCTGGTCACCGTTCGAAAACAACTGGCGCACCATCAGCGGATCGCCGCCCCAGTGGCCACCGGGGCCCGCCATGGCGGGAACGTTGTAGGACGGGGCATGATGGGGATACACCCGGATGAAGGTCTGCTCGGTCAGCAGGCGCGGACCGCCGTCCTCACCGTTCATCTCGTGCCCCTCGTCGTTCTCGCCCTTGGAGGAATGGGTCTTGTCGAACTGGTAATACTCCAGCCGGCCGCCATCGCCGTTGAAGACCGCGCGCATTCCCTCGCGGGGGCTAAAGGCATTGAGCGTGTAGGTAAGCAAGAGGCCGTTGCGGTAACGCACCATGACGCTCGCCTGGTCCTCGATATCGATGCCTTCGCGAAAGACATTCCGGTCGCGGATGTAGCCGGTCTCCTTCTCGGCCTCGAGGTACAGCGCACGGAAGTGAGGATTGACCGCTAGATCGAGCGCGAATGGATCCCGGGCCGCGCCGGCCTCCCCAGTGTAGCGCTGGTAGTGAGTCAGGTCCGTCCGGCCGCGGGCCACGGCATTGGCCTTGCCGTAGAAGTCCAAGCTGCCGCTGGCGAAGACCCATTCCGGAACCGAATCGGTCCACCAGTTCACCAAGTCGAAGTGATGCGTCGCCTTGTGCACGAGCAGGCCGCCCGAATGCCGCTTCTCACTGTGCCACCGGCGAAAATAGTCGGCACCATGCTTAAGATCGAGCAACCATTCCAGGTTCACGCCCTTGACCCGGCCGATGACACCGGATGCGAGGAGTTCCTTGACCCGTGCGTTGGTAGGGGCCCAACGGTAGTTGAACGCCACCGTGATGTGGCGATCGGGATGGCGGCCGGCGGCCTCGAGGATGAGGCGACATTTCTCCGCATCCGTAGTCATCGGCTTCTCAGTGACCACGTCGCAACCGAGTTCCAGACTGCGGATGATGTATTCGTGGTGCTGGGCGTCCGCGGTCGCCACGACCACGACCTTCGGCCGCGTGGTGCGCAGCATGTCGGCAAACCCGTCCGGCGCATAGCCCGGCACCGGCGGACAGCCGCGCTTCTCGCCCAGCCAGCGGTTCTGGGCAGCGATGCGCGTCTGGCTGGTGTCGCAGAAACCGGCCAGCTCAACACCCGGCCGGCCGGCCAACTCGTCGATGAAACGGGTGGCGCGATGGCCGACGCCGACAAAGGCTATACGCATGGACTTCATCCGGCCTGGCGTTCAAAGCTCCCAGGAAAGGCCGACCGAATAAAACCGGCCGGTGTCACCGTAGAACAACGCCCGGGAGGGCGAACCGTGGTACTGCAGTTCCGGGGAGTTCTGAAGGTTGTTCGCCGCGAACTGCAGCGTCAGACCGCCGCGGAGTTTGTAGCCGACCTGCAGATCGAGGCGGTTGTCGTCGTCGAAGTAAACGTCGATGCCCTGCCCCGCGAGTTCGCTGAGGTATTTGGCGCGGAAGGTGTAGGAAAGGCGCGCGTTCCAGCCGTGCTTCTGGTAGAAGACCGCAACATTGCCGACCGACTTGGCCTGCTTGAAGAGGGAGAACTCCTCGCCGGGACGCTCCGGGATGTCGACGCTGGAGTCCACAAAGGTGAGGTTGGCGTAGACTCCCAGACCGTCGAACGGTGCCGGAAGGAATCGGAGCTGCTGCTGGTAACTAAACTCCAGACCGTCCAGTTGCGCCGAACCGGCGTTGAGCTTGGTGACATAGCGGTAGGACTGCACGCCCGTGCCGTCGTTGAAGGGCAAGGTGGTCGTGCTGCCGTAGATCGGCCCGGCCAGCCGCTTGCTGAAGACACCGGCGGAGAGGACGCCGACGGACGACAGGTAATATTCGGCGCTGAGATCGAAATTCTGCGAATCGACCGGGCGCAGTGCGGGGTTGCCGCCAGTGATGATGCGGTCGACGGTATTGACACTGAGGGCGGGCAACATATCGGCGGCGTTGGGCCGGGCCAGGGTGTTGGTCCAGGCGCCGCGCACGATCAACTGCTTGCTCACCTCGTAGCGAACGTGGAACGCCGGCAGAAAATTGTCGTACGACGATGCACTCAGGTAGGGAGTGTAACGGCTGCGGTCGGTGTTGGGTCGATTCGCATTGACCTGGATGGCGTTGAACCTGAGGTCGGTCTGCTCGAAGCGAGCGCCCAAGATGAAGCCCCAGGGACCACGCTGCCAGTCGGCACGCATGTAGCCGGCGCCGATGTCCTCCTTGACCTTGTAGTCGTTGACCAGGGAGTTGTTGAAGGTGTTGCCGAGGTTGGGCCGGAAGAGACCGGTGTCCGTCGGGAAGGCGGACGCCGCGGAGTCGTAGCCGGCACCGTTGTTGGCAAGGAAAAACTCCTGCATTTTCACGGCGTCGACGCTCGGGCCGAAATCGTAGCGGCCGCGCAGGTAGGAAGGATCGATGACGATGTTGCCGCCGAGACGCGGATCGTTGAAGTCCAGCGTGCCGGTGAACACGGAGTCGTAACGCACCGGGGTGTTGTCGCGCGACTTGGTGTTCCAGCGCTGCTTGCCTCCGGCGGAGAGCTTGAGGGGCTCGCCCGCAAGCCGGAAGGTGCGAGAGGTATCGGCCTTCACCATGGTCTCGTCGTTGAAGAGATAGTCGTTGCGGATGAGCAGCTGGTTGAAGCCCAGCGTGGAGGGTTCAAAAAAGGCGGCGCCCGAATTCTGGGTCAACCGCCAGAAATGCGGGTCGGTTTGGTCAACCGTGGCGCTGTTCAGGTTGCTCTTGCTGATCCACTGGCCCTGCACGGTGTTGAGGTCGCTATCAGCACGGTTGTAGGCGGCGGCCAGATCGATGCTCCAGTCGGGCTTCTGCACCGAGAGGCCGGCGATCACGCCGCCCGAGGTGTCGTCGATCGCGCGCGGCTGAATCTGCCGGCGGGCGGTGACGCGCGTGGCGGCGTATTGCTGGAAGGTGCCGTCCGGCGAAATGACGACGGGCCGGGTGGTGTCGAGGTTGCCGCCGGTAGCGGTGACGCCAAGGGCGTAGCGCAGGCCGTCGCGGAGGTTGAACTCGTTGAATGTATTGGAAAAACCGCGCACGTACAGGCGCAGATCGTCGCCGATCTTCTTCTCAAGAGCCCCGCTGATCGACTCGCGGGTTTTCTCGACCGTGACGTTGGTCAGCAGGAGCGTGGCCGGCAGGAAACCGGTCTTGGGAGTGCCGCTCAGGGATGCCGTCGTCGGAGTCCAATTGTTCGTCTCGACGTTTTGCTCGAGGCCGTTGACCCGTTCGTAGCTGTAGGCGACTTGGATGCCCCAATCCTTGTGGCGCCCGAAGATGTCACCGTAGCTCACGGCGCCGCGGTAACCGAAATCGTCGGCCAGTTCGCTGTAAGTCGCATTGACGTTGGCCGTGAGCACCCGTCGCCCGGCGTCGAAGGCGCTCTTGCCCTTTAACACCACTGCGCCGCCAATGCTGTCCGCATCCATGTCCGGCGTGATGGCCTTGACGACCTCGACGCCCGCCAACTGCGCCGTAGGGAAGACGTCCAGCGAAACCGTGCGGAAATCCTGCTCAGTGCTGAGGATCGACATGCCGTCGAGGGTCACCGAGTTGAGGCCGGGAGCTGCGCCACGAATGGTGATGAAGCGCGGTTCTCCACGTTGACTCTCGGTGTGGATGCCGGGGATACGCTGCAGCGATTCGGCCACGTTCTTGTCGGGGAAATTACCTATGGCGTCGGCAGACACGATGTTCTTGAGGTTGGCGGAAGCCTTTTGCTGATTGAGCGCCCGGGCCTGGCCTTCGCGCGCGCCCTCGACCTTGAAAGCGGGCAGCTGCAGCATTTCGGTGCCCAGCTCGACCGCCAACTCAGCGGTCCGGTCCGCCTCGATGAGCACGCTGCGGGTCATCGGCTCGTAGCCCAGATAGGAGAAAGTCACTGTCTGCTCGCCCGCCGCCAGCGCCGGCAAGCGATAGCTGCCGTCGCGTCCCGAAGCGACGGTACTGGAACCAGCGCGGATTTGCACGCCCGGCAGCGAGGTCTTGCTGTTGGCGTCGGTGACGCGGCCGGCAAGAAAGCCGGTCGCCTGGCCGGACAGACCGGCGGCGGACAGGGACACCAGCACGAGAACGAGCGTGGCTCGCGGGAGGAGCGACTTCATAGGGTAACGGGGGTTGAACAGTACAAAAAGGAGGCGAGAGGTGACCAACGCCAGAGCCTAGCTGAAACGGTTGGCTGACTCTAGGTCATATCGCGTTTATACATTTACATTTTGCGTCATTTAGCCGCTCATGTCTGCGTGTCTAGGCCGGCCTATCGACTTGGCGTGTTTCTGAAACTGGAAGCCTATCACTCGCATGGCATTCTCCGCGGGCTGGCGCGATTCGCGCGCGAACACCCCGAATTCGAGATCCTGAAGCTGCCGCAGCCCGACCGCTACACGCTGCCGGCGCTGCGCGCCCTGCAGCTTGACGGACTGGTGGCGCGCGTCTCATCGCGGCACGATGAGACCGTGCTGCGCCGCGTGGGTCTGCCGGTGGTGAACATCTCCGGCCAGGTGGCCACGCCCGGTGTCGCCTGGGTCAACTCGGACGATTGCGCAGTGGGCGTCATGGCTTTCCAGCATCTGTGGCAGCGCGGCTACCGCCGCTTCGCCTATTGCGGCAACCGCACGCACCTGGCTTCGCTTCGGCGCGCCCGCAGCTTCAAGGCGGCCGCGCTCGCAGCGGGCTGCCCGTTCACCAACCACGTGCTTCCCCGCCGCGAGGAGTCCACACCGTTCCCGGAGCCCGTGCGACGCGGTCTGGCCCAATGGCTGCGGAGACTGCCCCGCCCCGCCGGCATCCTGGCCTTCAACGACCGCGTGGCACTGGAGCTCGCGGAAGCCTGCCACTTGGTCGGCCTCAACATCCCGAGGGACATCGCGCTAGTCGGCGTCGGCAACGACCTGACCAGGCTCGAATTCGCGCGCACGGAGATCACGAGCATCGACTTGCCGACCGTCCAGCTCGGCTATGAGGCAGCCATGACCGTACGCCGTCTGTTGCACCAGCCACACAGCCCGCCCGAGATACTGCTGCCTCCCCCCAAGATAGTCACACGGCGGTCCACCGACCACTACGCGGTCGACGACGAAATTGTGGCGGTGGCGCTCGATCACATTCGCGAGAACCAGAGCAATACAATCTATGTCAACGAGGTTGCCCGCGCCGCCGGCGTGTCCCGTCGTGTGATCGAGAAACGGTTCCGCCGCACGCTTGGCCTTTCCGTCTACGATGTCGTGCAGCGCGTCCACTTGGATCGCGCCAAGGAACTGCTGGTTGATCCAGACCTCTCGCTGGCCGAGATTGCCTATGCCAGCGGCTACGAAAGTCCGCGCCACCTGAGCCTGGCCTTCCGACGGCTGCAGCAGACCACGCCGGGCCGATATCGGGCCAGCCTCGGCTGGCCGCAACAGCCCGGGCGAACATAACGGTCGTCAGCCCGGACCCGACCGTCGCCACCCATGGCGGCGCTTGAACGCTCAGATTCCGCCTTCTAGGGCCTTGAGAATCTGGCGATGCGCGCAATGAAATCACCGGCCGCGGTTTTCTACTTTCTAGATATCTTGGGGTCCGAATGGTTTCCGTTAACGACAAAATAGACGCTTACACTCTAACCACCATAGCGCCGCGTGACCATATCCTTCGACTCAGGTCACAGGCTCGGACTGGAGGTAAAACGTGCGAGCGACGCCGAAACAGTGGCGACACCCGGAATGATCTCGCGAACGGAGTCGGGCTGTCGCGTCGGTTCGCACCTCCGACGCCTGGCGGCTTGGCGCGAATTCGGAGCGGCGGTTGATCGTCAATCCAGAAACGGGTTCCCCGTTCCTCTACTTACGGAGTCGGTGATACAAACGAGACTCGGCCGCGAGTGCCAGAGGTCTACAGGGGCGATGCGGAGTGCATCGGGGCGGGCCCGCTTCCAAAAAGCGGGGCTTAAGTCCAGGCCGATGCATCCGATTTGAGAAAAGCTACCGGGACTAGTAGGGACGCTCTGCCCTAGCCCATCCACGATCAGTCCCTTTCCCGATCCCTCGCCGTCATGCCCACAGATTCATATACGCTTCCTGATGCCATGGAAAGACTTAGGTACATAGTCCTAACGGACGTTCTCACACTTTCGGTTTATGTGACCGTGCTCTGTGTTCCCGTCCTCGTCGTCATCGTCGTCCTGTTCCGCCGCCAAAAGGCGTACGGGGCCGAAGCCCGCGCGCCGTTCACCGAACAGCTGCTTCGGCCACCCGGTGAGTCGCTTCGGCTGCGCATGGAGGAGCTCGACGAACGTTTTATGGAACACGCCACGGCGTTACTTTTCATTCCATCGCTGTGTATCGCCCTCGGTTTCGGCAGCAAGTTCTCCGCCCAACCCTGGTTGGGCGGAATCCTGGCCGCCGGTTCTGGGCTCTATGTGACTCTTCAGGCGCGCAAGGTCCTCAAGCTGCAGCGCACACGCTGGGCTCATCGTCTGGGATTCGAAGGGGAACGCTACGTGGGCGAAACTTTGAACCATTTGATGGCCGACGGGTATATGGTATTCCATGACATACCTTTCCCGAACTACAACATTGATCATGTGATCGTCGGGCCGGACGGGATTTACGCGGTCGAGACCAAGGCGCGTCGCAAACCAAGGAACAGTCCGTCCAACTCGAAAGCGCGGGTTGAGGTGGACGGTGACCGTCTGATCTTCCCTCACACCACGGACACGGCCGCCATTCCTCAAGCCGCTCGCAACGCCCAGTCGCTGGCCGACTGGCTCACTCGCGCCACCGGTGAACCCACGTCGGTCGAACCGCTCGTGGTCTTGGTCGGCTGGTATGTCGTGAGAAAGCCATGCGCGCGGGTGCGGGTGCTCAACGAGAAGGAAGTGAGGCACGCCTTCCCGAAGCGTAAAGCCGCGTCGTTTTCACCCGAACGCCTCCAGCGCATCGTCCACCAACTCTCCGAACGCTGTCGTCTGCCACAGTGCGACATTACATCCCAGGCCACCGGCGGATCCCCCGCCCGCACATCATTTCCGGTGAACGGACGGGATTAAAGTGAATCAGGTTTTCCAGGAGTATGGCCGGGTGGATCTGCTTTCGTAGCCGCCAACGAAGTATTCTCAAGAGTGACCTTGGGCTAGCGTCCAAGCCCGCTTATGATACGGGGAGCCGTTCGCTGCAGCGAAGGGGCGGCCGTTGCCGTCATTTGCTAAAGATACGCGCCACCTGTTTCCACGAACTTAGGACTGAACCGTTTTTCAAGGACACTTTGGCTGCCGTCACATCCTTTAAATAGGCGTCCCAAAACGCCAACGTGCTGGCCTTGACGGCTTCGGTGATTTCGCCAAGACGAGCGCCTCCGAAGGAGGCGTGATTAGCACCCTCGATTGAGCGTGAGCTAGTAAATCGAGGGACGGAGCGCGGCCTTTGAGCTTGGTGGTTGAGGGAATCGATTTGAGTCCATCATTCAGCTAGGTCGGCGGCGTTGGGAATGGCGGCAGAGGTGAGTCGGACCATCAAATAGTAGGCGAAAATAAAGCCCCTACAGAATTGCTCCGCAGGGGCCTATTCTTCCCGATTGTAGGGTAAGCGACCGCG
>Ga0105046_10006116_pt1 | contig 19009 bp, 12 predicted proteins | sample MAT03_FD_78385 | JGI IMG/M metagenome (GOLD analysis project Ga0105046, IMG submission 78385) | Freshwater microbial communities from Lake Fryxell liftoff mats and glacier meltwater in Antarctica - MAT-03 (megahit assembly) | ecosystem: Environmental > Aquatic > Freshwater > Ice > Liftoff... | reverse complement strand
GCGAGAGGCAGTGACCGAAGTCATAAACTGGTCACCAGGGGTCAAAGAAAGCGCCCAGCGCCGAGGCGTGGCCCGCTAACTCAGACGCGTATGTGCGCGGACAATGTGGCCGGGGCGATCGCCAATGGACGCCTCAGCCCCCGCACCATGAGGCTTATCGAGCGGCGCCAGTCGAGGCGGGCCAATGCCTCCTCCGGGTCCTTGCGCCGCTCGGTCTTTACAAGCGCGGCGATCTCGAGATCCTGTAGGAGGCGCGCGGCGAGGTCGGGCTCGAGGTCCTCGCGCAGCACCGCCGCGTCGCGCAGCCGAGCCAGCGCCGAGGACAGGTTGTCGCGCGCGAGCCCTTGCAGCCGCTCGACCTCGACCTCCGACTGCGGCACCGTCGCGAGCGTCTGCCCGACAAGGAGCTGGCGCACCAGCGGTCGCTTATGGACCTCGCGCAGCTCGGCCTGGACCAACCCCGCGAGCAGCTCGACCGCGTCGTCGAAGGCGCTGAGCACATTTCGTCCGCTCACCAGGAAGCCACGCACCTCACGCTCGACCGCGCTCAGGAAGAGCTCGTCTTTCGAGGCCACCGCCAGATAGATGGTGCCTTTGCCGACGCCGGCCTCGGCCGCGACCTCGTCGATAGACGTCTTGCGGAAGCCCAGGCGCGAGAAGGCGCGAACCGCCGCCTTCAAGATGCACTCGCGCTTGTCGTCGTCCATCGTCTCGCCTTGCCCTAACGGGCTGTACGCAGGTCGTCGAACGAGGTCGAAGCCGCTGCTGGGGCGGTTTCGACTCGATGACTGGATTGTGTTTCTAGTCACCCGATTCGGGAAGGTCAAGGGAAAGATTGTGTCGCGCGCCCGCGGCCGGTACATCACGTCGCCGCGCCCGATGCCCCCATGCGGCCGTTGCGCCCCCGAGGAGACCGCCCATGGAACCCGCTGTTCGCGAAGCCAAGCTCGACGCGGTCACCGAGCTCGTGAAGCTCGCCATCAAGTCGGCCGAGAGCGGCAACTGGGACGCCGCCCTGCAAAACCTCGACGAGGCGGCGAGCGCCTACCAGCCGATCCCACCCGACAACGCGGCACTCCCGGCCGGCAAGAAGGACCCGCGCTACCTCGGCGTCGGCGCCGCGATCGCCGAAGGCAAGGGCCAGCTCGCCCTGCGCGGTGGCCAGGTCGAAGAAGGTGTCTTCCACCTCGAAGCGGGCGTGAAGCTGCGTCTCGATGAGGAAGTCGCGGGAGGCTCGCCGCCGCCGCTGTCGCTGTCGATCGGCCTCGTGAACCTGACCGGCGCCTGCCACCGACTCGGCCGCTTCGACGACGCGCTCCGCTATAACGGTATGGCCATCGAGCGCCTGAGGCCGATCGACATGCCTCCCGCGCGCATCTTCCTGGCGGCCGCCATCGAAGGTCGCGGCAACCTGCTCTCGCAGCTGAACCGCCACCCCGAGGCGATGGCCGCCCTTTATGAGTCGGGCGCGCTCGCAGCCCAGCTCGCGGCCACTGGGATCCCGGGGGGGCCACAGCTCCTGACCGAGATCTTCGTCGCGCACTCACGCGCCGCTGCCAAGGCGGGCGACCCGGTCGAGGCGATGCGCCTGTCGCAGTCGGCCGCCGACGTCGCCTGGGATCGCTTCGAGAAGAACCCGCAAGGCGACCGCGAGGCGATCTCCCACTTCGTCGCCGCGCAGATGAACCTGCTAGGCTTCGCCGAAATGTGTGGCCGCTATGCCCAGGGCGAAGACGCGCTCTTCAAGGTGCTGCGCCTGGTCGGCCCCGACCCGCGCGTGCTCGCACGCGGCAAGGCGTACTACGAGGCGCTGAAGAAGCTCGACGACGACAAGCTCGAAGCCGGCAACCTGCCGCGTGACGAGGTCGAGGAGAGCTACGCGCAGGTCCTGCGCTTCGCCGCCGCCCCGCCGCCCACTCGCGGCGCCAGCGCCTGACGTTCCCTACGCCCCGACTCCGCCACGAGCTGAGGGACATGGCGCGCCTCGCGGGCCCGCTCGCCCTGGCGCAGATGGGCATCATGCTGATGGGCGTCGTCGACACCGCGGTCGTGTCGCGCTTTGACCCAATCCACGCAGCCGGCACGACGCTCGCCAACAGCCTCGCGTTTGGCTTGCTGGTCTTCGGCATGGGTGTCACCGCGGCGCTGGAGCCACTCATGGCGCAGGCTCGTGGCGCCGGCGAAGAGGGTCGCGCCTGGGGCTGGTGGCGGACCGGTCTAAGGGTCGCGCTCATCGTGGCCGTGCCGTTGTCGCTGTTGGCGATCTTCCTGTGCGCGTTCGCCGACAAAGTAGGCATCGACCCGGAGATCCGGGACCGTGGCCTCGAGCATCTCATCGCGCGCACGCCCGCCAACCTGCTCGTGCTCCTCTCGATGAGCGCACGCAGCTTCCTCCAGAGCCACCAGCTGACACGCCCACTGCTGCTCGCGTCGCTCGTCGCCAACATCGTCAACCTCGGCATGTGCGTCGCCCTGGTCGACGGGCTCGTCACCTGGGGTGCCGCCGGGGCAGGCATCGCGACCTCGGTCTCGACGGGCGTGCTGGTGCTCATCCTGACGCTGGCGGTCGGTCGTCATCGCCCTGCGGCCGGCACGCCGGTGCACAACGGTGATCCACGGCTACTGTTGCGGCTTGGCCTGCCGCTCGGCCTCCAGCTCGCCGCCGAGTTCATCGTGTTCTCGACCTGTGGCATCCTCGCGACCGCGATCGGCGCAAACGAGGGTAACGCCCATCAGATTGCGCTGCACTGCACGACGCTGACGTTCATGGCCGCGGTCGGCGTCTCGGGCGCGACCGCCGCGCGCGTCGGCGAGGCGGTCGGCATGCAGCGGCCCGATCTCGTGCGATTGCGGGCGCGCGCCGGGTTCCTGCTGACGCTGGTGATCATGGGCACCTCGGCCATCTTCTTTGCCCTCTTCGCCGAAGGCATCGTCAGCCTCTTCGCTCCCAAAGCGTTCGAGGTGCGCGCGCTATCGGTCCAGCTGCTCGGCATCGCCGCGCTGTTCCAGCTCTTCGATGGCACCCAGGTGCTCGTATCGGGCGCCCTGCGCGGGGTCGGCGACGTACGCTTCCCGTTCGTGCTGACCGTCATCGCCTACTGGGGCATCGCGTTTCCGGTGGCGCTCGTGCTCTGCTACCCGCTGGGCCTTGGGCTCAATGGCCTCTGGTACGGCCTCACCGCCGGGCTGTTCGCCGCGTCGGTGGGCCTCATGTGGCGCTACCTCATCGTAGAGAAACGCGGCATTGCCCGCCTGGAACGCTGATCCAGAACTTCAATCAATCAGTGCATAGCTGAACGTGAGGAGGAGGTTGTTCTGGATCTGCCAGATGTCGACGAGCTGCGGCAGGCGCAGGATCTTCAGCTCGTAGTCGAGCGAGGCCCACTCGAACAGCTTGAACCCGAGCTTGGCGCCGATGTCGAAGTTCGTCAGCTCGCCCGCGCCGCGGTTGGCGGGGTCGTCGTTGATGAACGGGACCATCACCTCGGCGCGCGCCGAGTAGAGGATGCGCCCCTCCTCGAGCTCGCCACGCGTCTGCACTTCGAGCACCGCACCGGCCTGGATCACATCTTTGAGCGATGTGAGCTCGATGATGTCGGCGGTGGCGCCGTCGTCGGCCAGGATGTTGGCCCCGTCGGCGAACGTCTGGCTCGCGCCGAAGCCACCGCGGATGTCGATCTCGACCGTCTTCTTCGAGATGGGGCGCACGAAGAAGCCGATCGCCTCCTTCAACTGGAGCGGCTGGAAGCCATCGGTCAGCTTGAACGAGTTGACGTCCTCGGCGACGAGCGTGCCATCGACCGTGTAGTCGACGGCGCCGCCGCGCACGTCGCGCCCTTCGAGGATCGAGGTGTCGAGCTTGAAGCTCGCGAACGGACCGAACAGGTCCGAGATCCGGTAGTAGATGACCGACTCGAAGGAGAGCTGGTCGATGCTCTTGACGAACTCGTCGACGATCGGGGTACGCGTGAAGACTTCGTTGATCTTCAGGACATTGCGCCAGTCCACGACCCCGCGCAGGTAGTCGATGCGGCCGAGCAGGTTCAAGCCCCCGGTAAACGAGTTGCCGCTCGGCTGGCCCACGAAGTTGCTGTTGGTCGACAGCGCCAGGCTCACGCCGAGCGTCAACGCCGGATCCCAGCCCTCGGGCTTCACGTCCTTGACGACCTCGGCCTCTTTCGGCAGGAGGCCCGGATCGGCGGCGGCCAGAGCCGGGCCTGACATCCCCACCAGCACACCCGCCGCAACCCACTTCGAACACTGGAATGCACGCCGCATAACCCCTCCGTGAATGAGCCCGAGCACATCGAGAGGGCCGGTTCACCCCGACCCTTTTGAACGACCTGGGAGGCCGACAGCTAGCCTTCACCCGGCGTAGGGTCAAGGCACCCACCCCGCCATGACGCGATTGCGGACCCGCCTTGTAACCTCGCGTACGACCGCGCTCTCTGAGCCACTTGCGCAAGCCTCAGACGACAATCGTCATGACCCGAAAAGATCCGGCTTAAGGTTCTGCGACCTCGGGCCGACCTGCTCCTCACGCCGGAGCGCTCAGCGCTCGGGCTCAGGTCCCGGCTCGGGGCGTCATCCCTTCATCGATTCGAGGAGTGTGCGATGCGGCGAAGCCTCGCGACGGCGTTCGTTTGTCTGATGAGCAGCGCCGCCGCCCTGGCCACCGCAGGAGATGCACGCGGCGACGGTTCTTCGGACTTGACGCTCGGGCTCGGAGCGGGCATCGGCATCCACAAGGCGGGCGGGCCCGACGAGAAGGCCAGCACCGCGCTCATGAACCAGGCGAACCTACGCCTCAAGTTCCTCCAGGTGTTCGGCATCGACTACGCGCTCGACCTCGGCCGCGACGACAAGCTCGTCAATCCCGCCGATGACGAGCTGCACTACCAGGCCAAAATGCGCCTCACCGCGCTCATCTATCCCTATAATGGTGAGGCGGTTGCCTTCTACTTCGGGGCCGGCATCGGCGGTGGCAAGCTGGCCGAGCTGCTCAAGACCAACGCCGTGGCCAACAGCTATCACGCGGGCATTGGCTTCGAGTTCCACCTGGGCGACCACCTGAGCATCGACACCTCGTTCATGCTCGTCGCACCCGGCTCCCGCTCGGTCGAGAACGTCGCCGTCGCGCGCGTCGAAGCGGCACTCGCCGCTGGCGACGACAACGCCATCAACAAGCTCTCGGCGCCCGGGCTCGACGACTTCATCAGCCTGAAGAACCACGAGTTCATGATTCGCCTGTTCCTGTTCCTTTGAGCTGACTGGCGGGTGATGGCCGAGTTGCGGTAGAAGACGTCCGACCACCGCTCGCTGGGTGCCGCTTGCCCGTATTCCAAGACGCGCTCCAATACGCTCTGACGCTCGTGCGCCAAGGGCGCTTGCGTCTGGACGAACTGTGCAGCGTCATGGCGCTCTACGGGGCGCGCACGGTCCATGGGGTCGAACCGGCCGATCCGTCGACGCCCGCCGCCGAGCTCATCGACGAGCTGGTCGCGGAGGTGTTGCAGGGGGCGCAGGGCTCGTCGCTGATGGTCGCGTCTGACCTCGTGTCGCTGCTCGAGCTCGGGCCAGGCTTTCAGGAGATCGACACCGACCAGGGTGCTGAAGGTGGCGGCTCGGGCTTCGAGAGCGGGCTTGGCACCGACCTCGAGGGCCTGCAGGAGGACTCGACCGACCTCGGTGCGGCCGGCTTCGATGCACCCAAGGACCGACGCATCATCAAGCGCGCGCCAACCGTGGCGCCGGTTGAAGGCAGCACCGCGCAGCGCCCCGCGACCCGCACGCGGCTCGCGCAATTCTATTCGACCCACGGCATCGAGCCGACCGTCAACCCCGGCCTCGACCGCGACGGGCCGGCCCTCGACGGGCCCGGCACGACACAGTATGCGCTCGGCCAGGCAATCGGCGAAGGCGGCGCGGGTCACGTGTTCATCGGCGCCGACCGCGACCTGCGGCGCTCGATCGCCATCAAGGTCCTGCACGAGAAGCATCGCAGCAACGCGCTCCTGCTGCGTGCGTTCATCGAAGAAGCGATCATCACGGGCGGCCTCGAGCACCCGAACATCGTGCCGGTCTACCACCTCGGCTACAGCGACGACCTCGGCCCCTACTACGTGATGAAGCGCCTCGACGGCATCACGCTCGGAACCGCACTACAAGGGCTTCGCAGGCACGACCCCGAGATGGAGGCGCGCTTCGATCTCGACCGCCTGCTCCAGATCTTCATCGAGGTCTGTCAGGGCGTCATTTACGCGCACGACCGCCAGGTCATCCACTGCGACCTGAAGCCGAACAACATCCTCATCGGCCATTACGGCGAGGTCATGTTGGTCGACTGGGGCCTCGCGTTCGTGATGGGCGACGAGGGTGCCCTCCAGGCGCGGGCCCAGTTCTGGAGCGGCACGCCGGGCTTCATGGCGCCCGAGCAGGTCATCGGCGACGTCTCGCAGTACGACCCGCGCACCGACGTGTGGGCTCTGGGCGGCATCCTCTATGCGATGTTGTCGCTGGCGCGACCCTTCGTCGGCCGCACCAAGCAGGAGACGCTCGAGGCGGTGCTGACCGGCGAGCTGCTCACCCCGTCGCGCCGGAACCCAGCGCGCAAGATCCCAGAAGGGCTCGAGCGGATCTGCATGCGGTGCCTGTCCAAGCGCAAGGAGGACCGCTACCCGACCGTCGCCGAGCTGATGGCCGACGTAGAGGACCACCTCGCGGGGCGGCGGCGCCTGCGGCAGCGGGTCGAGCTCGGACAGCGGGCCTTGAACAGCGCCCGCCACCAGCTCGACAACCTGGCCGGCACCGAGGCGGTGGTCGACGCGCTGCAGCTCAAGATCATGAACGCGCAGGGCCGCAGCACGGGCACCAGCATCGCCGATTGGCGGCGCGACCTCCAAGAGCTGCGCGAGACCATCGCGGTCGCCTATCAGGAGTCGTCACGCATCGGGGTCGAAGCGCTCGAGGCTGGCGCGCATCACCCGCCGCTCGACGCGCTGATGGGCGACCTCTACTGGCGCGTGTTCAAGCGCCTCTATCCGGCGCGCGTGCCGTCGAACCGGCAGATCCAGCGGCTCGCGACCGACATGCTGAAGCTCTTGGCGAAGTCGACGCTGCAATCGATCGTGGTGCAGGGCAAGCGGCTCTCGGCGGGCGGTGACGAGGCCCCGCCGCTGCCGATCGACGCGCTCTCGCCGCTACCGAAGCCGGCCGTGCTGCCCGCGGGCGCCACACCCGAGCCACCACAGACCGAGGTCGAACCGAAGGACCCGTGGCTCGCCGCGGTGCTCGCCTATTGTGGGCCCGACGCGAACGCGCCGGATGCGGACCGCGATGGGGTCGCCTCGCAGCTCGGGCGGCGGCTCGCCTTCTTGAAAGAGGTGTCGCTCTTCCACGACGTGGCCGGCATCGAGCTGCTGTCGATCGCCGAGGCGTGCGAGAAGCGCAACTTCAAGGCGAACACACCGATCTTCAACGAGGGGGACTTCGGCGACTCGCTCTACATCGTCGTCGAAGGTGTCGTGAACATCGTGCGCGGCGCATCGGTTATCAACACGGTCGGCCCGAGCCGTTGCCTCGGCGAGATCGCGATCATCGACGGCGCGACCCGCACCGCTGGCGCGGTCTGCGCGACTGACGTCATCGTGTACCGTCTCTCGGCTGAACGCTTCCGCGGCATCGTCACCGACAACGGCACGGTGGCGCTCGGCGTGATGCGAGTGCTCGCGCAGCGGTTGCGCGAGTCGACCGCGCGCGAAGAAGCGCTGCGCATGATGCACCGCCGTTGAGGCAGGCGCTCGCGCTGACCGGTCTGTTTGACAGCGCGGCCAGACCATGTTTCGTTCGCGTCAATTGAGGACCTGACATGGCGGCACCGGCGTTTCCAAAGCAGTTCGGCAAATATACGCTCATCCGGAAGCTTGCGACCGGAGGCATGGCCGAGCTGTTTGTCGCCAAGACGAACGAGGACGGTGACGAGCGGGAGGTCGTGCTCAAGCGCATCCTACCCTCGTTCTCGGAGGATGAGTCCTTCGTCAAGATGTTCATCGACGAAGCGTCGCTCACGTCGAAGCTGCAACATCCTAATATCGTGCAGATTTTCGACTTCGATGTGACCGATCGCCAGTACTACATCTCGATGGAGTACATCCAGGGCGAGGACCTCTCGAACCTCATGAAGGAAGGGGTCGACAAGGGCACGCCGCTGTCGATTGCCCAGTGCGTGTGGGCCGTCATCGAGCTCGCCAAGGGCCTGCACTACGCGCACACCAAAGAGCACAAGGGCCGCGCGCTCAACATCATCCATCGCGACGTGACCCCGCACAACGCGATGGTCAGCTACGATGGCGAGATCAAGTTGATGGACTTCGGCATCGCCAAGGCGGCCGAGCGTTCGACCAAGACCCAGGCCGGCATGGTCAAGGGCAAGGTCGCCTACATGAGCCCGGAGCAGGCGCGCGGTAAGCCCCTCGATCCGCGCTCGGACCTGTTCGCGCTCGCGACCGTGCTGTGGGAGATGTTGACCCACAAGCGCCTGTACCTCCGGTCGAGCGACTTCGAGACGCTGACGGCCATCCTCAAGGAGGAGGCCGAGCCACCGTCGAAGTATCGCAAGGGCATCGACCAGGAGCTCGACGACATCATCGGGACGGCGCTCGAGAAGGACCGCGAGCACCGCCAGGCGAGCGTCGAGGTCTTCGCGCGCGAGCTGACGCGCTGGTACTACAAGCACGTCACCGACCCGGAGAGCGAGAGCATCCGCAGCTTCATGTACCAGGTCTTCGGCGACAAGATTGCGAAGCTGCCGCGGCCCGCGGGTGCGCCCGAGCCGGCGACGCAGCGGGGCGGCAACGAGACGGGCGGCGGCGCGCGCAAGCCCACCGGCCGCATCGAGGCCGCGATGGCGGCAAAGAAGGTCGAGCCGGCGCCGGCATCATCGTCGAGTCGCAATGCGAAGCTCGAGGGAAAGCCGCCGGGGCGCACGCTCGAAGCCTCGGTGCCGGACGTTCTGAAGGCCAAGCCGCCGCGCCGCGCGTCGACCCATGCGCCGGGAGACTCGCCCGACTTCCAGTCGGCGGCGACGATCCTCGAAGACGCCGGGCCGAGCCAGGCGGATGTGGCGCGCGCATTGGCCGAGCGCAAGCAGTCGGGGGCCACGGGCGATGCGAGCGCGCGTGGCGCAAAGCCCGGGGCTGGCAAGTCAGGCGGCGGCAACACCAAGGTCATCGTCATCCTGGCGGCGGTCGCGGTCGTCGTCGGCGGCGTGCTCGCCTTCGTCCTGACCCAGTAGGCGCCGCGATGGGACGCCTCGATCCTGGGTCGAGCCCGGGGGGAGCCGTCCCTGCTATCGCGACGGGGTCGGGCGCATCGTAGTTCGACGCGGCGCGTCCGCGGAGACGGTCGTAGCCTCGTGCTACGAAAGCAATCGGAGGTCCTATGTGGTTCAAGGTGCGCGCCTCGGATGTGGCGTTCCCGGAGGCTTCGAAGAAGCACTTCACCTACGACTTCCGGGTCGAGATGGCGCCCGCGGACGCGTTCGCGGCGGTCACGAGCCCGACCGAGATGGGGCGTTGGATGCCCGATATCCGCTCGTGCAAGTGGGTCACCGACGAGCCGCACGGGGTCGGCAGCGTGCGCGAGGTGCGCCTGACGACCATCGCGGTGCACGAGAAGATCCTCGTGTGGGAGCCGGGGGAGCGCTTCGTGTTCACGGTCGTTCGGGCGAGCGTGCCGATCCTCAAGCGCATGGTGGAGGACTTCCGCTTCGATGCGCTGCCCGGGTCGGCGACGCGGGTGCGCTGGACCATCGCCTATCAGCCGAGAACCTTGGCGATGCCGCTCGAACCCTTGCTCGCGCCGCGCTTCGCGCGCATGTTCGAGACCGGCTGCCGGCGACTCGCCCAGCTCGGGGTGGAGAGGACGCGCACGTGAGAGCAGGATGGTGCCTCGGGCCGGTGCTGATGATGATCGCCGTGACGGCATGCGACGAAGGCGATGCAGCCGACGTGTGCGATGGGTGTGCGAGCGACGAGCACTGCGAGGTGGATGCGGGAATCGGAACCTGCGAGGCGGTCTGCACGCCGCCGCGGTTGCCGCGCCTGGCGCTGTTGCCGGTCGGCGTCACGTTGCCGCTCGCGCCCGGGACCCAGGTCGTGCTGAACTTGGACGCGAAGTCAGCCGTACCAGCCGACGCCTGGCGCGATGCCGCGGCGGTGACGCTCGACACGGTCGGCGTCATGACGGTGCACACGCGCTGGAAGACGTTGCCCGAGGCCTGTGCCGATGAGCCATTCGTCGCGGACGGCAACGGAGCGGCGGCCCTCGAGTTCGTCGCGACCTACACGGTCGTGGAGCGGTTGCCGGACGCGCTCGAAACCGACACGGCGGGCGACGCGGTGGCACTCGATGATTCACGGATCGTTGCGTGGGCGAGTGGCTGGACGCGCGACAGCGACTTCGGCAGCAACCTCACAGACGCCTGGAAGGACATCACGCGGGCCCTCGGCCCGGCGACCGGTGTCTGGAAGGACGTCGTTTCGCTCGGCAACGGCGGCACGCTGACGTTCACGTTCGATGCGCCCATGGCCGATAAGCCCGGGCTCGACCTGGCCGTCTTCGAGAACGGGTTCACCGCCGCCTTCCTCGAGCTCGCCTGGGTCGAGGTGTCGAGCGACGGCAACCACTTCGCACGCTTTCCGAGCCTGTCGATCCAGACCGAATCGGTGGCGGCCTACGGTACCCTCGACGCGAGCGAGGTGACTGGGGTCGCCGGGCGCTACGCGGGGGGCTACGGCACGGGCTTCGACCTGGCACACCTGAGCGACGACGATGCGGTGCTCACGGGTCGGGTCGACCTCGCGGCCATCCGCTTCGTCCGGATCGTTGACATCATCGGTGATGGGCTCTCGCTCGATTCGCTGGGCCACGCGCTCTACGATCCGACCCCGACGTTTGGCCCGGCGGGCTTCGATGTGGAGGCGATTGCGGTCCTTGGAGGTGGGCTTCCGTGAGCGGCGACGACCTCGTCCCGACGCTGCGCTCGGACGTCGTGCTCGCGGTGACACCCGAAGGTGTCGGCACCCTGACGGACCCACTCTTTGGACGCCGCATCCGACTCGACGCGCTGGGCGTCGCGTTGTGTCGCGCATTGCTGCCCGAGCACGGCGAGACCGTGGCGGTTTTTGCGATCGCAACCGCAATCGGAAGCGCCGTCGAGAGTGTGCGGGCTTTTGCGACGCGGCTCGTGGCGCTCGACCTGTGCGCCACGCCGCGGGCCGCAGTCCGGGTGGCGGAGCGGCGCGCACTGGCACAGGTGAAGGCCGCGCCGGCAGCGCACTTGAAGGTGCTCGCCGGGGCGCGCTTTGGCTGCACGATGTGCGGTTCCTGCTGTGGCGGGCACAACATCGGCCCGGTCTCGGAGGCGGTGCTGGCGGGCCTGAGGCTGCCGGTCGCGACCCTCGAGCCGGTGGTCCGGGCGGCGCGACGCCTCGACAAGGAGCTGTTCGTCACGTTGCCCGGCGAGCGCGCGACGCCCGGCGCGGACGTGATGTGCCACGCGTCGAACGGCTCGTGCGTGTTCCTCGATGATGTCGGCAAGTGCCGGATCCATGCGGCCGTTGGCGGTGACAAGAAGCCTCTGCCCTGCCGCATCTTCCCGTGGGAGCTGGTCGCGACTCCGACTGGCGTGCGCGTCTCGGTGCAGCGCGAGTGTCGCGATTTCATGCGTGCGACCGGACCGGATACGCCGCCGTTGGAGGATGCGCTGGAGGAGCTGACGGCGCTCGTGAACGCGATCGGAGTGCTGCCGACGGCGCGCGCGATTCCGACGGTGCGCGGACGTGAACTCGCGTCGTGGGCCGAGTGGGAAGCGCTCGAGGTGCGGCTCATGGATATCGCGACGGCCAGCGATGGGACCGACCCAGGCGCGACGTTTATTGCGCTGAACGCATGCCTTGAAGCAGGCACGGGTGTGGACCTTGCCACGAAGGTCGCCGCGGGCGATGGGTTCGCGGGCTGGCGGGCACGGCTGAGCGGCCCGCTGTCGCAGATGTTGCGGGCGGCGCCGCCGCCGAACGAGCGCATGTTGATCCGGGTCGACGCGCTCAGGCTCTTGCTGGGGGCGCTCGAGAGCGCACGCGGCTGGGTATTGGCGCGCGCGCTGATGCCGCTCGAGGGCAGTGCGGCGCTGCTCTTCAAGGAGCACCTGCGACATGCGCTCTGGTCGGTGACACCGCTGCGTGCGAGCAACGTCGAAGCGGGGCTCGGCCGACTGGTCGCGGAGTGGGTGTTGGCGCGGCTCGTGGCGCTGGCGCGTGCGCGTGAGGTCAAGCGCTTCCACGTGACCGACCAGGACCTGCAGGACGGGCTTGCGGTCGTATCGTTCCTGTTCCGGCACGATGACCTGCAGCCGATCCTGAACGAGCTGGACCCGCTGACGGTCGACGTCTTCGTCACCGGGCTCGCGGCATTCTTGCGCGCTGCGCCTGACCAGGACGCACCCGACCGCCGCATCGAGCTCGTGAAGTTCTAAATGGCGGAGCGCGGCGACCTGCTTGGGCCACCACCCGGCGAGGGGGCGACTCGCGGAAGGCGACTCGCGCGCATCTCGGTGGCCACCCTCAAGACGGTCATCGCCGTCGCACGCTACCTGATGCAGCGGGACGCGTCGCTGCTCGCGGCCGGCCTCGCGTTCTTCGCGATGATCTCGCTGGCCCCGTTCATCGTGCTCGCGGTCGCCCTCGGAGGCGCCTTCTTCGGGCGCGACACAGCCCAGGGCGAGCTGCACGCGCGAGTCGCCGGTGAGCTCGGAACGCAGGTCGCGGACTTCGTGGTCGGACTCGCGAAGAATGCCGCGGATGCGCAGTCGCTGTCGATCGCGACCATCGTCGGCATTGTCTTGCTCTTGTGGAGCTCGACCCGTCTCTTCATGGAGGTGCGGCGCGCGCTCCACGCGATGTGGCAGATCCCGCCGCCGATCGAGTTCACCTTTCGGCTGGCGGTCGTCAAGTACCTGAAAGCGCGCCTCTTTGCCGCCCTCGGCACGGTGATCTTCGGCGCGCTGTTCCTGGCGCTGCTCGGCTCGCGCGTGGCGCTCAATGTCGTGGCAGACCTGGTGTCGGGCTTTCCGATCAACCTGTGGGTGGTGCTCGAACCGGTGCTCGCGGTGGGGCTCGTCACGCTGCTCGTGATGATCGTCTTCAAGCTGCTGCCCGACCAGGGGCCACGCGGCTGGCCGCTCTGGGTGGGCGCGCTCGCGACCGCGGCCTTCCTGCTCGTCGGGCGTACCCTGGTGGCGCTCTACGTATCGGCCGGCGCCATCGACACGGCGTACGGTGCCGCGGGCTCGGCGGTCGTGTTCCTCATCTGGGCCTACTGGAGCTCGCTCGCGTTCCTGTTCGGCGCCCGCCTAGCGTGGGCCCTGGCCGAGCAGCAGGCGCTACGTCTCCGCGACGCGAACGACGACTGAGCGAGACACGCACGCGAATTCGCGAAGCGAAGCGCGCGCGGCCGAGGACCCACCCGAATGCGCGAAGCGGAGCGCGCGCGGCCAAGGACCCACCCGAATTCGCGAAGCGAGGCGCGCGCGGCCAAGGACCCACCCGAATGCGCGAAGCGAGGCGCACGCGGCCGAGGACCCACCCGAATTCGCGAAGCGAAGCGCACGCGGCCGAGGACCCACCCGAATTCGCGAAGCGAGGCGCGCGCGGCCGAGGAGCCGCGACGAGGCCAACCTCATAGGTTGCCGAGGAGCGAGCGACGAAGGCCCCGCGCGCCTCGCGAGCGAATTCAAGGGGCTTCGCACAATGCGGGTAGTCTCGCCGTGCAGCTGACGTCGTTCCAGGTGTCGGGGCCACCAGGGTCACACTCGGCACAGTCTTCGTTGCCGCCGTAGTTGTTCGGCTCGTTGTCCTTCCAGTCTTCGAAGCCGCTGGCGGCGCCATTGCCAGGAACCGCGGTGCCGTCCGGCCACAGGAACGCACCCTCGGTAACGCCGTCGTTCGCGCCGATCCAGCCCGAGTTGATGGTGCTCGGGATCAGCGTGTTCTTCACGAAGTCGTTCTCGGCCTTGTTGTCGATCTTGACGAGCTTGGCACCCTTGCCGTTGCAGACGTTGACCGCCTCCGCGTACGTGAGCGTCTGCTCGCAGAACCAGTAGTACTTGTTGTTGAAGGTCGTGCGCGCGCAGCTGCAATTGGGTCCGTCGTCCGCGCGCCCGCTGCAGTCCTGGTCGATGCCGTCGTCGCAGATCTCGACCGCGCCGACGTGCACGGTCGGATCACCCTCGGAGCAGTCGCCTTCGCACACGTAACCGTCGTTGTCGCGGTCGGCGTTCGGGTCGCGGGCGCAGTCGAGCGTGCTGTCGACAAGGTCCCGGCGGGCAATGAGAAACGTCCACGCCTCGTTCAGGAGGTTCAACGCGTTGCCGCCGCCATCGCGTGGCTCGGCGTTGATGAACGGCTGGATGTAGGTCGCGATCGGGTTGGCCCAGTTCAGGTAGCCAGTCAGCCGCACGATGCCGGCGAGCAGGATGAGCTTGTCCTCGTACGCGTAGCGACACGCGGGATCGGCGACGCACTTCGACAGCAGGAGCCCGCGTCCATCATAGAGAGCGCGGCGATCGCCGAAGGTCTGGTCGGTCCCCCAGGGCGACATCCGCATGATGCCGTCGTCGTCGAAGTGCACGAAGTAGTTGTTGCGCGTTGGGGCATAGCCGTCCCAGTGGCCGATGAAGACCTCGGTCGCCATCATCGCGAGCACCTCGTCCCAGTCGACGATGTCGTCGAGATTCGCCATGAAGCCCACGGCTGGGGCGGCGTTGACGCGGTTGATGAAGTTCGTGAGCACGGGCAGACCGAGCACCTCGTCGCCGCCGTCGAAGTCGAAGTCGCCGGCCTTGCCGGTGAAGAAGTCGTCGCCGTACTCACCCTCGTACATCGCGAGCGTCGAGGGGTAGTGCTGCTTGCGCCAGACTTTGTCGACCGCTTCGAGGTTCAGGTAGAAGCCATAGTCGGCGCCGTTGACCTTGACCCAGGCATAGGCGGTCCGGGGCGCAGGCACGTTCATTTGGGCGAAGATGTCGTAGGCGATGACCTCGTGGATGCGCGAGTCGTCCTGGACCATGTTGTTGAGGGTCATCGACTCGAGGCCACGAAAGCTCGCGCCGGGCCAGTCGCGATTGAAGTCGAGCTTGAACGCCGCCTTCTGGTCGAGCTCGCGGAAGCTGCCGAGGCGCCCCTTCAGGCGCACCGAGACGGGCTGTTCAGGCACGACCGGGGCGGCGGCGCCGGCCTCGGTGAATGAGAACGTGCCGGGCGCCCAGACGCGTGCACAGCCCGAGTTGGAGGTGCCGCAGGGGTCGGCGTTGATGGCGTCGATCGAGGACTGCGGCAGCGTGATGTTGATCGTCGCGACCGGCAGGAACGGGTCGTAGATGGCCGAGCCGGGGTCGGTCGGCTCGTAGTCGGGCAGCACGTTGGGCCCACCTGGAGTCGGCGCGGTGATCGTGAAGTCGCCGACGACGTCCGTGAAGCGACCGTAAGAGAAACCGCCCGGGGTATCGAACGCCGGAGCGTCGACGACGACCACCCCGGCGCGCACGATCATGAGCCCTTCGAGTCCACAGGAAACGCCGAAGTTCAGCGGCAGATCGACGAAGTAGCCCGGCGGTATCGAGCCGAAGAGCGGCTGGAAGTGCGTCGGATCATCGAGCGTATCGGTGATGTAGAGCCCATCGAGGTTCACGACATCGAAGCTCGTGGCGACGAGCTCGAACCACTCGTCATGGCAGTCGTACTCATTGATGGCGAGCGGCGGCGGGGGCGGAGGGCCAGTGTCGACCTCTTCGGTGACGTCAGGCGTCGTGTCGGCGACGACGGTATCGACGATCGGCGCCGTGTCCTCCGGCGGGGCCGTATCAGGCGGGTCGGCCGTGTCGACGGCGGTGTCAGCGACGACCGTCGTATCGGGTGCGACGTCGGGCTCGGTTGTGTCGACCGCGGTGTCGGGCGCGGTGTCGGGCGCGGTGTCGGGCGCGGTGTCGGCGGCGACTGTCGTGTCGGGCGCGACGTCAGGCTCGGCCGTGTCCACGGCGAGCGTCGTATCGGGCGCGACATCAGGCTCGGCCGTGTCGACCGCAACGGCCGTGTCCGGGGCGACTGTGGTATCGACTGCAACGGTCGTGTCGGGGGCGACATCCGGCTCCGTCGTATCGAGTGTGTCCGTGGTGTCGACGGCCAGCGTCGTGTCGGGGGCCGCGTCGGGCTCGACCGTATCGGGGACGATGGCGGTATCGGGAGCGACGTCGGGGGCGAGAGTCGTGTCGGTGGCGAGCGTCGTGTCCGGGGCGACATCGGCCTCGGCCGTGTCCGGGGTGACGGTGGTATCGGGCCGACTGTCGTCAGCTACATCGTCGCGTTCGTCGCCCTCGGAGGCGCCGGTCGCGTCGCCGGAACCCTCGCCTGAGGACGTGTCGGTCACTTGAGGCCGCGTTGCGTCGGGCAGGATCACCTGTGGCAACGGTTCGGTCCCATCGCAACCGAACCAGCCAAGCACCACCACCACACAGATCCCACGCATCGACATCGAGCCCTCCGCTACGGCACGCGATAGATTACAGCTCGACGGGTCCTGATTGAACATAAACCAACAGGTAGGCTCGTTGAAAGGCCCATGACCTTGCATGACACGCGCTGGCCGGTTCCCTTGGGTTCCTTGGGTTCCTTGGGTTCCTTGGGTTCCCTAGCCTGCCGGCGGTTCCAAGAGCTGGGGGCTCGACACAATGAACGAACACGCACCAACAGGTCAGGACCGGTTATCGCGACGTCGCGCATTGCGGCGCATCGCGGCCTCGCGGCTGCACCGGTCCGGTAAAAAAGATGTATCAGCGTAGATCCTTCTGAATCGCTCCGGCGTCCCTGGGCAAGTCAATCAGACCCCCGGAGGATCCCATGAAGCAGCCGCTCCAGCGCACCGCCCCATCGCGTCGTCGTTTCCCCAAGCTCTCGTCGATCTTCGCCTGGGCCGTACTCGGTACCGCCGGCCTCGGCGCGGTCGCGTGCTCGACCTACGGTACTTATGTGGAAGCACCCGAGTCGTCGGCACTCGGGCGCGTCGTCGTCTACCGCAACGGCATCGCCTACTATGAGCGCATCGCGAAGGTCGAAGGCGGCAAGATCACGCTGACCGTGCCCGCCGACAAGGTCGACGACTTCCTGAAGTCGCTGACGATCGAAGATGCGGTCACGCATAAGCCGTTGCCGGTCGCGTACCCGACCGCGGGTGCCAATCAGGACGGCAAGGTCGACATGGTGATCCAGGTGTACGAGCCGGGCGTAAAGGAGGTCATCCTGACGTACATCACCGAGTCGCCAGCGTGGAAGCCGTCATATCGCGTGGTCGTCGACGACGCGAAGAAGGTGAAGCTGCAGGGCTGGGCGGTCGTGGACAACACGTCGGGCGAGACATGGAACAAGGTCCGGGTCGGTGTCGGGTCGAGCTCGGCGCTGTCGTTTCGCTTCGACCTGCGCTCGGTCAAGACGGTGTGGCGCGAGACGCTCAAGACCGACGACCGCTTCGCGGTGGCGCCGCCGACGGGTGGCTCGACCCACAAGCAGACGACCGAGACCATGACGGTGCTGGCGGCGCTGGACGACAGCATCCTGCCGACGAACGCGATGGACTACGAGGACGAAGACGACGTGAAGGCCCCCGAGCCGAGCGGCGGGCCCCAGAGAGGGGGTCCGCGGCGGCCGCCGATGACCCAAGCGCCGTCGGCGAAAGTGCAGGCGGACAAGAAGAAGGTCGACGACGCGCGGCGCCAGGTGAAGGACCTCGCGGGGCGCATGGCGGGCGGCGATGGTGACATCGTGCTGGAGGCGTTCGAGCGCGCCGACAAGCCGGGCGAGGTCGGCGAGACCAACGTCGACAAGGCCCACTGGCTCAGGAACGAGCTGATCAAGAACGGCGTCGCGCCGGCCCGCATCAAGGTCGAGCAGCGTGACGCCAACGGTGGCGCGGACAGCGGCGTGCGCATCGTGCAATCGGATCTGCCGAATGCGCAGACGCCGGACGACGGCGAGCCGGTCGGTGAGTCGCACTTCCAGTCGTCGACGCCGGTCACGGTCGAGAAGGGCACGTCGGCGATGATCGCGGTGCTCGACGACGGGGCCGAGGGAGAGGTCGTCTACCTCTATGATTCGGAGAGCGAACGGGGCAACGCGCGCTTCGCGTTCAAGGCCGTGCGCTTCGTGAATCCGACAGCGTTCACGCTCGAGTCGGGGCCGATGACGGTCTACGGCAAAGGCACCTTCATTGGTGAAGGCCTGACCGAGCCCATCCCGCCGCACTCGACCGCGGTCATCCCGTTCGCGCTCGACCGCCAGGTGATTGTCGAGCACGAGGGTGACGAGCACGACCGGATTTCGAAGCTCGTGACATTGCAGCGCGGGATCCTGCGAACCGAGGTCCAGCACGAGCGAACCACCAAGGTGAAGGTGACGAGCCTCCTGCGCGAGGATACCAAGGTGTTCCTGCGCCACTCGGTGAGGAAGGGCTGGACCCTCGTGAAGAGCCCGACTGTGCACGAGCGCATGGGTGAGGCGCACCTGTTCCAGGTCGACCTCAAGGCGGGCGAGACGAAGACGGTCGAGATCGTCGAGTCGACGCCGCTCCAGCGGACGTTGGACCTGCGGTCGCCGGACGCGATCGAGCTCGTGCGGATCTATCTCGAGGCGAAGGACGTGGATGCACGCTTCGCGGAGGAGATGCAGGCGCTCCTCAAGATCCATACCGAGATGGCGGACATTGGCGAGCAGATCGACCTCGAGCGGTCGAAGATGGAAGAGTATCGCGTGCGCATGACGGAACTGCAGGAGCAGATCCTGACGCTCAAGGGGGTGCCCAACTCGGGTCAATTGATGGCGCATCTCCAGGCGAAGCTGCGCGAGATGTCGAACGGGGTGCAGAACGGCACGATTGCGGTGGTCGACTACGAGCAGAAATTGATGCT
>Ga0105046_10006115_pt1 | contig 19010 bp, 13 predicted proteins | sample MAT03_FD_78385 | JGI IMG/M metagenome (GOLD analysis project Ga0105046, IMG submission 78385) | Freshwater microbial communities from Lake Fryxell liftoff mats and glacier meltwater in Antarctica - MAT-03 (megahit assembly) | ecosystem: Environmental > Aquatic > Freshwater > Ice > Liftoff... | reverse complement strand
GTCCTCAGTCGGCGATATATGGTAAGCAGGTTAGATGTTTATTTAATTTTAAAAGGCTTACAGTCCTGCAATCACCCGAAGAACTCAACGAATCAACCCGCCGCCTCCACCTCCACAATCGAATCTTTTTTTAGCCCCGAAAGGGCGGTGAATTCGTTTAAAGTAAATTAAATTCAGAAGGCTAATTCTATTCTAAAGTGAAAAACACTCTCAAAACCCTTCCGGGACCCAAAAAAGAATTTACCACCGAATTCACCCTCCACCTCCGCAATCGAATCTTTTTTTAGCCCCGAAAGGGCGGTGAATTCGTTCAAAGTAAATTAAATTCAGAAAGCTAATTCTATTCTAAAGTGAAAAACACTCTCAAAACCCTTCCGGGACCCAAAAAAGAATTCCCCACCGAATTCACCCTCCACCTCCACAATCGAATCTTTTTTTAGCCCCGAAAGGGCGGTGAATTCGTTCAAAGTAAATTAAATTCAGAAGGCTAATTCTATTTTAAAATGAAAAACACCCTCTAAACCCTTCCGGGACCCAAAAAAGAATTTACCACCGAATTCACCCTCGAATTCACCACCGAATCCACCATTGAATAAGCCAATAAACTTTAATACTTGTACGTTTGTTAGTGGTTTTACGTCCATTAATTAAGGTACAAATAGGATCAAACCGGAAAAAATCGTAATTTTGTCACTCAGCCCCGAATTTTACATGGAATCTCAGCCCGGAGCCCTTCTTAAAAATATAAACCTACCTGCCGATTTGAGGAAACTCAAAGTGGATCAGCTTGAGCAGCTTTGCGAAGAACTGCGTCAATATATTATTGATGTTGTTTCCGTAAACGGTGGCCATTTCGGCGCCAGCCTGGGCGTTGTGGAACTGACCGTTGCTCTGCATTATGCATTTAATACTCCTGATGATCAATTAGTTTGGGATGTAGGTCATCAGGCATACGGACATAAAATTCTTACCGGTCGCAGAAATGTTTTTCATACCAACCGAATTTATAAAGGAATTTCAGGTTTTCCAAAACGCTCTGAAAGTGAATACGATACATTTGGAGTTGGCCATTCCTCCACCTCCATTTCAGCAGCGCTAGGAATGGCCGTGGCTTCCCGACTTAAAGGAGATAAAAAACGTCAGCATATTGCTGTGATCGGTGATGGTGCCATGACGGCCGGACTGGCGTTCGAAGGATTGAACCACGGAGGTGTTGAAGACTCTAATTTGTTGGTAGTACTCAACGACAACTGTATGAGCATCGATCCAAATGTTGGTGCTCTCAAACAATATCTCACCGACATTGCTACTTCTCATACATATAATAAAATCAAGGATGATGTTTGGAACATCCTGGGTAAAATCAGTAAGTTTGGCCCTAATGCCCAAGCCATTGCTCAGAAATTTGAGAATGCTTTGAAATCGGCTATACTCAAGCATAGTAATATGTTTGAATCACTCAGCTTCAGGTATTTTGGTCCTATTGATGGACATGATGTGAATCACCTTGTGAAAGTGTTTAATGACCTGAAAGATATTCCCGGTCCCAAAATTTTGCATTGCGTTACCGTGAAAGGGAAGGGTTACGAATTGGCCGAAAAAGATCAAACCAAGTGGCATGCTCCCGGTCTTTTTGATAAAATTACCGGCGAAATATTTAAGCCTGTTAAGAACGATCCGCAACCTCCAAAATATCAGGATGTTTTCGGAAATACCCTCGTGGAGCTGGCACTGAAAAATAAAAAAATAGTAGGTGTAACTCCTGCCATGCCCTCCGGTTGCTCTATGAATATTATGATGAAAGCTATCCCCGAAAGGGCTTTCGATGTCGGTATCGCAGAACAACATGCAGTTACTTTTTCAGCCGGAATGGCAACACAAGGTTTGATTCCTTTCTGCAATATTTATTCGTCCTTCATGCAACGCGCCTACGATCAGGTGGTGCATGATGTGGCTCTTCAAAACCTACAGGTAATTTTTTGTCTTGATAGAGGTGGATTAGCTGGCGCAGATGGTGCCACGCATCACGGTGTGTTTGATTTTGCTTATTTCCGCTGCATCCCAAATATGGTGGTTTCGGCTCCTATGAATGAAGAAGAATTGCGCAATCTTATGTACACCGCAACACTCCATCAAGGTCCTTTTTCTATCCGGTATCCAAGAGGAAATGGCGTTATGATTGACTGGAAAACACCACTGAAAAAAATTCAGATTGGGAAAGGTCAGAAGATGAGAGGTGGCGAAGAAGTAGCTATTCTAACTATTGGGCACCCCGGCAATTTTGCAATTCAAGCTTGCGATCAATTATCTACTGAAGGATTTTTTCCTGCTCACTATAACATGCGTTTTGTGAAACCTCTTGATGCCGAAATGCTCCATGAAGTTTTTACTCAATTTAATAAAATAATTACGGTAGAAGATCACTCTGTTCAAGGTGGGTTTGGTGGTGCCATTGCCGAATTTATGATTGATAACGGGTACACTGCTCATATCACCAGGTTGGGTGTGCCCGATAAATTTATCGAGCATGGTGAACAAAAGGAACTTTATGAGGAATGTGGCTTCAATGCCAACGCCATTATGGATGCCGTCCGAAAAATGGTGGGAACCGCGGAACTGGTCAATTCCTGATAACTGATTTTCTTTCCCCGAAAAGGTTGATTTTAGCATTATTTTTTTTAACAACATATTTATAATTAATTGAAAAACAATGCATTGTAATTTTAGCCCCTCTTTCTAGCCTCTAACCCTTGATTTTGTAATCATTTTGTATTACTTTTAATCCTCCAAAATTGTTAAACTATTCAAAAATCTAATAAAATGAAATACATCAGCACCTTGTTTGTTCTTGTGGCATTATTTACCGCTGGAACTGTTAATGCTCAATCTGCTTCTAAATTGAATGGCACCAGTTACACTTTCGTGATGAAAGATGCTGTTAATGGTGGAGAAGAAATGTTTGATCAAATTACATTTAATAATGCAATGGTTTCTTCTCAAACTTTCAGCAAAAACGGTTACACCAGTAGCAAATTCATTGAGAAAAACGCAGTGAACACTTCTAATTTCGAATTTACTTTATCCAGCTCGACTGAAGGAAGTCGTTTATACAGAGGTAAAGTTGAAGGTAACAATATTGACGGTACCATCATCATCACTAATAAAAGCGGTGAACAGGTTACTTACGCTTTCCGCGGGATGACTACTGCAGAGTGGAATCGCACCATGGATATGAAAAAAGGCAAATAAAAAATTTGGTTTATAACCGCAAGTCAAAGGGCCGTTACATTATGTAGCGGCCCTTTCTCTATTTAAGGCATTATTTTCATTAGTAACCAAGTTTTTTAATTTTCAGTTTTAGTGTCTCCGTGTTTTTTTAGGCACTAAGTCCACAAGGATATTAAATAGCACAATATAATTTCACATTGAATAAAATCTCTCCGTGAACTTAGTGTCTCCCTGCCTCCGTGTTTTTTTAGGCACTAAGTCTACAAGGATATTAAATAACACACTATAATTTCACATTGAATAAAATCTCTCCGAGCCCTGGTGGAGGAACAATAAAATATTTCAAATTTTACCTTAGTTTAATAATTTTTCGTGAGCCGATATTTTGATTTCGATCTTTAATGATGATGAAGTAAATGCCATCCTCAAATAAGCTCAAATCAATTACATTTGGAATCGTGCCATAAGGTGCTTTGAAAATTACAGCTCCGAGAGAATTGTAAATTGTCAACTCAATAATTTCACCATTATTTTTAAGATACAATTGATCAATAACAGGATTGGGATAAATTCCTCCTTCCAATGTTTCCACATTCCAAATCGAAGTATTCAGAATAATTTCTGTTGAAGATGATGAGCAGCCGTTACTATCAGTCACAGTCACATAATAGGTACCATTTTGTGTCGATATGTATTCATTGCTCGATGACGAAACCAATAACACACTATCACGATACCAGGTATAACTAATAAACCCCGGAGTTGCAGTAAGCGTATCTCCCATTGACGTTAGTAAAGGAGCCGCAGGATTTGCATTTACTACTACTGTATTTATTGTAAGTGTATCACTTCCTGCAGCACTCCCTGCAATAAGAGTCACTGTATAATTACCGGGGTTGCTATAACAAATCTGTGTAGGATTTTGCACGGTTGAAAAACCTGTCGAAGCACCCTGAAAAATCCACAACCATGAGGTCGGATCTCCGGTAGATAAATCGGTGAAATCAACACACCCTCCTTCACAAATAGATGAATCGGAAACACCAAATGCTGCAACAGGAGGTGCCGATAAAGTTTCTCCATCAATAAAAACTTCATCAATTCCGAATGCAGGATCAGTGGCACTAAAAGTAATGTTATTTACAAATCGAAAACCAAATCGTAAAGTTGTTTGTCCGGCAAATGCAGGTAAAGTGATCACCTCTTGCACCCATGTATTTTGATTGATATATGCAGTAGGAGAGGTGTTTGCAAGTACCCAGTTAATTCCGCCATCGATACTGTAATACACTTCACCAAACGAATTATTTCCTCCGCCACACATCCACCAAAACGACAAGGTTACTATGGAATAACCGGTTGAGGATACATCCTGATTCATGGCTGTGAAATAGGATTCGTTTCCTCCGCATAAACCATTTGCAGCCAAAAATGAATTATTAAAAATGTTCGACGCCTGAGCAGCATCGCTGGATATATGCATGAAATTTGTTGAAGGGCCACCCGTCACTCCTGACGGCTGCAATTGGTTATCGGGAATAGTGAAAGTGGTCGGAAAACCTGCACAAACCAGCTGACCCGAGCCACCTGTATATGAATTATTTACTATCCATTGGTTGTAACCGGTTGCCGCATTTACGCCACCCATATCGGCAGTATTCAGGGTAAAACTGTTGCCGCCAGTCTCAAATCGTTCATAAAATAATGTATCTGAAGTTTGTGCCTTTACAAGGGTCACACTTAGCAATAATAGAAGTAAAGCTATTTTTTTCATAAGTTTGGTTTAGTACAGTTTGATGGTAGCTAATGTATGTAAAATAGTAATTCAAGCAACAAATGTTTTTATGATTTCTTTTGCAGGATAAGGAATATTCTCCCGGACACCCGGAACTATAACTATTATTCATGTTGATAATTCACAGTGATAAATTTTTCTGAACGTTCCATTATTTATTAGGAAAGCTTATTTTTACAGCGCCCTGTAAAGCCCGAAACTAATCACAATTTAAGTTGGATATTGAGTTAAACGACGCATTAACATGTGCCTTATGAATGTCATTATAGCCTGTGATTGTAAAATATGAAGCTTCTGCATGTCGTATGTGTCCTCTCTTTATTTTTGCTGTTTGGCAACGATATGGCACATGCTACTCTTGTTTCCGGAAAGGTAACGGGTACAAATGGCGAAGAGCTCGCTTATGCCAATGTGTATGTAAAGGGCACTTCTAAAGGAACTACCACCAACATTGATGGATTCTATAAGCTGGAGCTTTCTGAAGGCCCCTGCGAACTGGTCTTTCGTTATATCGGATATAAAATGAAGGTGGAGTCCGTAGTGGTTGGGGCCTCTCCAATTTCGATCAATGTTGAACTCGACCGTGAAAATTACACTCTCAACGAAGTCAATATAAAAGCCAATTATGAGGATCCTGCTTATCCAATCATCCGTAATGCAATTGAAAAGCGAAAATTTTATTTAAATCAGGTTGATGAATATTCCTGCGATGTGTACATTAAAGGGCTACAGAAAATTACCAAATCACCTGAGAAATTTTTTGGTGTTGATGTAGATCTCAGCGAATTTGTTGACAGCATCACGGGAATTGTTTATTTGTCGGAATCGGTTTCTAAATTTCATTTTAAAAAACCGGATGGCATCAAAGAAGTGATGATCTCTTCCAAAGTGAGTGGCAGCAACCGGGCTTTTAGTTTTAATCAGGCGTCGGATATGGATTTTAATTTTTATGAAAACATTATTGATATAAGTGGATTAAGTGAACGAGGTTTTGTTTCTCCCATTTCGGCATCTGCAATGATTTATTACCGCTACCGACTCGATGGTTCCTTTTTGGAAAACGGGCGCTGGGTGAATAGAATTGAAGTGATACCCAAGCGAAAAAGTGATCCTGTTTTTGCAGGTTATATTTATATTCAGGATAGCACCTGGCGAATACACAGCACCGATTTGTATCTTACTAAAGAATCTCAGGTGCAGTTTGTAGATACTCTGCGGGTGAATCAAACTTTTATTCCGGTCACCACCGATGAAGAAGTGTGGTTGAAAGGTTCAGTCACTTTCAAGTTTATATTTAGTGCTTTTGGTTTTGAAGGCAATGGAAATTTTGTGGGTGTGTTTTCCGGATATGATGTGAACCCTGCTTTTAAAAAGAAATTTTTTAAAGGCGATGTGATGAAGATTAATGACGATGCCAATAAGCGTGATACTATCTATTGGGAAAAAATTCGACCTATTCCGCTTACTTTGGAGGAGTTCACCGATTATGTGAAACGCGATAGTCTGCAGGTGATTAAAGAATCAGAGCCTTACCTCGATTCGCTCGATAAAGTTTCTAATAAATTTAAAGCAGGTAATTTGTTGCGAGGATATACCTATCAAAACAGATATGCCGATTCTGAATTGGAATTTTCATCTATTCTTGAAAATGTTCAGTTTAATACGGTAGAAGGACTTACCCTGGGACTAGGAACATCTTATCGAAAGGATCTCGAAGCAAATGCATCATTGGAGACGGAACTTGATTTTAGATATGGATTTTCGAATGAGAAATTAAGCGGACAGGCAGCTGTACAGCATAACTGGAATATAAAAAAGTTTGCATTTGTACGCATCGAAGGCGGCGATGAACTGGTTCAGTTTAATGAAGCAGCACCTATCACCCCTCTCATCAACACAGGATACACACTTTTCGCCGAAAAAAATTACATGAAGCTTTTCAAAAAATCATTTGGCAAAATTAGTTCCCGCATAGAACCCATCAATGGAATTAGATTTTCAGCTGGGATTGAATGGAGCGAGCGAACTGCAGTGCTTAATACCACAGATTATACTTGGGTAGATACCGAAACTCGGAAGTATACTTCCAATAACCCACTCGATCCATCTACTGATTCAAAATTTTTCACCACCAATCAGGCGCTTAAAGTAGAAGCTAAAGTACGCTTTCGTATCAAACAGAAATATATCGATCGTCCCGACATGAATTATATCCTCGGCTCCAAATACCCAACTTTCGAAATCGAATATGTCGCAGGTGTTGATCAATTATTAAGTAGTGATGTTAATTTTGGAAGGATAGAACTTGGTGTGTATGATAATATTAAACTTGGCATGCTGGGGAAACTCAATTATGTGGTTACTTATGGAAATTTTGTATCGAATAACAAAATGTATTTCATGGATGCAACACATTTCAACGGCAACCAAACAATTTTTTCAGGATTCGAACGTCGTCGTTTCGATATGCTTGAATATTATCAGTATAGTACCATTAATGAATATGTTCAGGTTTTTACCGAACATGAATTCGGCGGATTTCTGCTCAACAAATTACCTCTCATCCGTAAATTGAAATTAAACGAAATCGCAGGCTTCCGGTACCTTTACGTTCAAGGCCTCAATGATCATTACGAAATTTCTTTCGGCTTCGAAAAGCTGAGGGCTTTCAGAGCTGATGTTGTTTGGTCGATTGAAGAAAATGGAAAAACAAAAGTGGGTTTCGTTTTCGGAATTAAACAACAAATTGGCAGGTAAAGATATTGATATTGCGAACAAGTTTCTTTAATACAAAACATATCAGCTACCTGAATTATATTATTTAAACATGCCTTCCAAACTGTGCTACTTCCTACTCTTAATTGTTGCTGTTATTGCTCTTCATTCATGTAAATCAAAAGAAGCAACAAATGAGCAGCCGCCAATTGTTACACAGGATACTATTGTAGCCGATACATTAGTCAAGTATCAAATCCCACTTCTGGATTCTGCATATCTTACTTCTTTTTTTAATACTTACAAAGAGTTGAAAGGAGAATACTCACAAGTAGTCGATTTTTATAACACAAGAAATTATAATTGCGCGTGGTTCAACAGTTACGGATTAACTGAACAAACCGGCAAAGTAATCAACCTGGTCACCGATTATATTGAAAGTGGAATTGTTGATACCACCATTTTGATTCCTGGAATAGTGTCACTTCTTGATTCGATTCGATCCGAAACATTTACTCCGGAAGGTAACGACTCTCTCATATTATATTCTGATGTATTGTTCACCACTCAGTTTTTCATATTTTCCCGCACCGCATGGAAAGGTGTGCATGCCTCCAAGGTGAAGAATCTCGAATGGTTTCTTCCTGTCAATAAATCTACTGAAGTAGCTTACCTGGATTCAATTTTATCCGCTCCTCCATCCGAAATCGCCGGCACTGAGCCGGTCTTCAAGCAATATTTGCTCTTGAAAGGAAAAATTAAAGAATATTCTGAAATTCAAAAAAATGGAGGATGGGATTCTCTTCCTTCAATCATCAAATCAATACAAGTTGGCGATTCATCTGATTTTTTAATTGCATTCAAAAACAGATTGAAAGTTACCGGAGATTATGGCTTAGCAGAAAGATCACCTGTGATGGATTCAGCTTTCGCATCAGTGGTTTTTTCTGTGCGCAATAGATTTGGATTGAGTGCTGAGCCTGTTATCGATGCAAAGCTTATTAAACAATTAAATGTTTCTGTTGCGACACGCATCAGACAAATTATGATCAATCTGGAACGATGGAAATGGGTGCCTCCTGATCCGGGTAAAAAATTTATTGCAGTTAATATCCCTGAATATATGTTGCATGTTTTTGAAAATGGAACGAATATAAAAAGCATGAAAGTAATAGTCGGTAAAGCAGCTAATAAAACGGTCATCTTTAGTGGTGATCTAAAATATGTTGTATTGAGCCCTTACTGGATTATAGGAGGCAGCATTCTCGCCAAAGAAACCTTGCCGGCCGTGAAGCGAAATCCATCATATTTATCAAAACATAATATGGAAGTGGTCACCAATTCTCACCCTCCCAAAGTTGTTAATCCATCATCCATTGATTGGAACACTTACACAGCTTCTAATTTTCCTTACATCATTCGCCAAAAACCCGGACCAAGTAACTCCCTCGGCTATGTGAAATTTTTATTTCCCAATAGCTACAGCATTTATTTGCATGATACCCCAACACGAAGCTTATTCGAAAAGGAGGGAAGAACTTTTAGTCATGGCTGTATAAGAATAGCAGAACCTGCCTGGTTGGCCAATTATCTCCTCCGCGACAATCCTAATTGGAACGAAGAATCAATAGATATGGCAATGCATGGGGGAAAGGAGCAATATGTAACACTCAAAAAAACTGTTCCCGTTTACATCACCTATTTCACCGCCTGGATCGACAAACACGGCCACCTCAATTTCCGCGACGATATTTACCAACATGATGCCAAACTCGCCAAAGAAATTTTCAAATAGCACCCTTTAACACCAGAGCATTATCCAGCTTTCTGTAGGCGGGCATAAACCGTCATTATTTAGTAAATTTGCCCTTCAATAATCACCTCATCAAATGATACGCCTTACCAAAATTTTCCATTATGAAATGGCCCATGCTCTTTACGGGTACGATGGTCCTTGTAAAAATATTCATGGCCATTCTTATGAGCTGGAAGTCAGTATTGGTGGCATTCCGCTCGACGACCCCAGCCAGCCCAAACATGGCATGGTTATGGACTTTTCCGACCTTAAAGCCATAGTTAAAGATCAAATAGTCGACCGACTCGATCATGCTTTATTGCTTAACGGCAATTCTCCACACAGGGACATACCCGAGCTGGATAGCAATTTTGAAAAAGTCATTTTCGTTGACTATCAGCCTACTTGCGAGAACATGTTAATGGATTTTGTGACCCGTATCAGTCTTCTGCTTCCTCACAACGTCAAGCTGATCAGTCTTAAACTAAAGGAAACCCCTACTTCCTACGCCGAATGGCATTCCATTGATCAGAAGTGATCAGGTGTTAATAACCTGCTTAATTTTCAACATCTTACTATTAAAAATCATAGTTTCGTATATTGGGCAATCTGAATTCTTAAAGGTTGTGCTTATGCGATATTATTTGATTCTTTTACTGCTTTGTTTAATTGGCGCTTCACCGCTCTATTCCCAGCAGCATCATCTTTTACCGGTACCAAAGCAACTGGTCTTTGGGGAGCAGCGATTTCAAATAGATAAAGGGTTTCATGTAGTTCTCAACGATACCACCAATTCCCGGGCGGGGCAGGCAGTTTTGCGCTTTTTGAGAAGAATAGACAACCGTACACAATTGCTGATTGCCAAAGAATTTTACAAAAAACCACTTGCAAATCAAGGGCCCTATCTGCTTATTGAATTTTCCCGCAAAGGGTTGTTAAAGCCGGGCGAAGATGAATCCTACTCGTTGCAGATCACCGGTGATCAGGCTGTTCTTAAAGCCACCACCGATATTGGTGTGCTTTATGGTCTCGAAACTTTTCTTCAGCTAATTTCTTCTGACCAAATTGGATATTTTATTAAAGGAGTCTCTATCACCGATCAGCCTCGATTTACGTGGAGAGGTTTGTTGATTGATGTAGGTCGTCATTTTTCTCCTGTTGATGTGATAAAGAGAAATCTCGATGCCATGGCCATGGTAAAAATGAACGTTCTTCATTTACACCTTTCCGAAGATCAGGGCTTCCGCATCGAAAGCAAGGTGTTCCCAAAGTTGCATCTTCATGGATCTAACGGTGAGTACTATACGCAGACACAAATATTGGATATCATACGCTATGCTTCCGACAGAGGGATCAGGGTGGTTCCCGAATTCGATATCCCGGGCCATGCTACCAGCTGGTTTGTAGGTCATCCCGAACTTGCATCGGCGCCGGGCCCTTATACTATTGAAAAAAAATTCGGCGTGTTTGATCCAACCATGGATCCAACAAAAAAAAGTACTTATAAATTTTTGAAGAAATTTCTTACCGAAATGTGTCGCCTTTTCCCTGATGAATATTTTCATATTGGTGGAGATGAAAATAATGGTAAACAATGGGATGCCAATAAAGATATTCAACAATTTATGAAAGACAAGGGTTTGAAAGATAACCATGCTTTGCAAAATTATTTTAATGGACAACTTTTGGCAATTTTACAGAAAAACAAAAAGAAGATGATAGGATGGGATGAAATTCTCCAACCCGGACTGCCCATGGATGCAGTTATTCAGTCGTGGAGAGGAAAGGAAGGACTAAAAGATGCCACCACCAAAGGGCATAAAGTGATCTTATCCAATGGTTATTATATTGATCTGGTGCAACCTGCCTGGAAACATTATGCCAATGATCCTTCCCCTCTTGATTTAAATCTTACTGCCGAACAGGAAAAACTAATTCTGGGTGGTGAAGCAACCATGTGGGCCGAACTGGTGACACCGGAAACAATCGATTCCCGAATTTGGCCCCGTACCGCAGCCATCGCCGAACGACTTTGGTCGCCCCGTGAGATTCAAAATCTCAACGATCTGTACCGCCGTTTGAGTGTTGTGAATATTCAGCTTGAAGAGGTCGGAATACATAATATAAAAAATCAGGAGATGATGCTGCGACGGTTGGCGAAAACATATACCGTTGAGCCGTTAGTGAATCTGATTAGTGTAGTAGAGCCGTTGAAAGATTACAATCGCCACTCACAGGGAATCGCCTACAGCACAGATCTTCCTTTCACCCGTTTGCCGGATATTGCCTTTCCTGAGTCAGAAGTTGCACGAAATTTTAAATTGTTGTCCGAACAATTGGTCACAAAAAAGGATACTTCTGCGAAAGCAGCCATAGAAAAACAGCTATTGTTTTGGAAAAATAATCACGCCGAAGTTGTAAAACTTTCTCAAAACAATCCTGCCCTGAAAGAATGGGAAAAATTATCAGTAATTCTTTTTGATGTGGCTGTAATTGGATTGGAAAGTCTGAAATTTATGAATAACAAAAATGAGATCATGGATCAATGGGTCGCACAGTCGCACCGCACTCTTTCAGATGCAAAAAAACCTATTCAAGAATCAGAATTAGTAGTGGTTGATAGTGTGATGATGTTGTTTCAAAACTCTTTACCCAAAAATTAGTATGATAGAAATTTGTGTTGATAGTGTTGATTCTGCCGTTCGTGCACAAAATGCAGGTGCCGGCCGTATTGAGTTGTGTTCCTCTTTGTTGGAAGGTGGCTTAACTCCTCCGCTGTCGCTGGTCCGGATGGTTTGTGAATCGGTTGAGATTCCTGTGCATGTACTGATTCGCCCCCGTGGTGGCGATTTTCTTTATTCCGATGCAGAGTTTCAACAAATGAAAAAAGACATTCATCATTTTTCAAAAGGTAATGTAAAAGGTTTTGTTTTTGGAATTTTACATGATGATGGATCCATTGATGATGACCGGTGCAGAGCATTAATAAGTATCTGCAAACCATTACACGTAACTTTTCACAGAGCATTCGACATGACCTCCGATCCTTTTCTGGCATTGGAGGAAATTATCGCTCTTGGAGCTAATACCATCCTCACTTCAGGTCACCGTCAAATTGCTGAGGATGGATTTGAGTTGATTCAGGAACTGGTGAAACGTTCGGGAGCACGCATCTCCATAATGGCCGGAGGTGGTGTGAATGCTTCCAATGTGCAATTGTTGCATGAGGCCGGTGTAAGAGATTTTCATTTTACCGCCCGCAAAAAAGTGGATGGGAAAATGAAATATCGCAACGAAGCGCTACAGTCAATAGGTTCGCAATTTTTATATAGTGAGTATGATACTTTTGTTTTTGATGAAGATAAAGTTCATGGAGTAATAAAACATCTTGGAACGTTATGAGATTTCTTCTATGCATGTGTTTAGTAGTGTTGATTGCATTTTCAGCGTGCACAGATAAAGTTCTTAAAGTAGTTAAACCCGTTGATACGGAGTTGCAATGGCAGTTTACTGAAAAAAATAAAAATACATGGCTGCCTGCTTCCGTTCCCGGAGATGTGCATTCTGATTTGTTTAATGCCGGATTAATTTCAGACCCGCTTTTTGATAATAATGAAATGCAATTACAATGGATTGGCGAATCTGATTGGATTTATAAAACAACTTTTGTGGTAAGTGATAGTTTGTTCGGATTTAAATCGATTGATTTTATTTTCGAAGGGCTCGACACCTACTCAAAAGTATTTCTCAATGACTCTTTGTTATTTTCTGCCGACAATATGTTTCGTGAATGGAGAGTTGATGGTAAGAAATTTATTAAAGTAGGCGACAATACGCTTCGGATCGAGTTCTATTCCCCATTCAATCGGGGAAAGCAAGAAATGGTTAAACTTCCGTATCGTTTGCCGGCACCTAATGATCAGGCGAAGGATCAGGTAAGTGTGTTTGTGAGAAAGGCACCTTACCAGTTTGGCTGGGATTGGTCACCGCGCTTTCTGACAATGGGAATTTGGAAGCCTGTAAAAATTGTTGCACACGATAAAGTGTACATTTCTGATATATTTATTAGTACCATTGAAATTGCTGATACATGTGCCTGGCTGAGCGCCGATGTAACCATTCAATCACAATCGGATGTTTCAAATGCAACAGTTACTGCCGGTGATGGTTACAAGCAATTTAAAATCAAGAAGGGTGAGACAACAGCTAAAGTCAGATTTAAAATTACTCAGCCTGAGTTATGGTGGCCAAATGGTTTTGGTAAACAACAGTTGTATGATGTAACCGTGAAATTGTTTGTAAATGGGTATCTGGTTGATTCACTCAAGGATCGAACAGGAATTCGTACTATTGAATTGATACAGGAAGAAGATGAATGGGGAAGAAGTTTCTATTTCCGGATTAATGGTTTACCTATTTTCATGAAAGGAGCCAATTATGTTCCACAAAGTAATTTCCCGTCCACTGTAAAAGCTGATCAGTATAAAAAAATTATTGATGATGCTGCTGCAGTTGGTATGAATATGTTGCGAGTGTGGGGTGGTGGGATTTATGAGGATGATTTGTTTTATAGTTTGTGTGATGAAAAAGGAATTTTAGTTTGGCAAGATTTTATGTTTGCTTGCAGTATGTATCCCGGTGATTCGGCATTTATTAAAAATGTAAGAAAAGAAGTCACCCATCAGGTCAAACGTCTTCGTAATCATCCTTCGCTTGCTTTATGGTGTGGAAACAACGAAGTGGATGTAGCCTGGAAGAACTGGGGATGGCAAAATGAATTTAATTATTCAGCAAATGATTCCACAGAAATTTATCGAAACTATCTGAACCTCTTCGAAAAATCTATTCCGGATATTCTTCAAAAAATTGATCCCTATCGGCCTTATGTACCTTCTTCACCTGTTAGTAATTGGGGTAACCATGCAAATTTTAAAGTGGGTAACAACCACTATTGGGGTGTGTGGCATGGAGATGATGATATCGATTCTTTTCGTGTATTTGTTCCACGCTTTATGAGTGAGTATGGGATGCAATCCTTTCCTTCCTACGCATCATTAAAAAAGAACACAGCTCAAGAAACTATAACACTGAATTCTGACTTTATCAAAAATCGGCAACGTAGTTACAAAGGAAATGGGTGGTTGCTCAATTACATAAGCAAAACATACCGTGATGTTAAAAATGTGGAAGATCTCTCTTATTTATCACAGATTCATCAGGCCGAAGCCATGCGCATTGCCATTGAGAGTCACCGTAAAGAAGCACGGTTTTGCATGGGCTCTTTATACTGGCAGTTAAATGATGTTTGGGATGGAGCTTCGTGGAGCACAATTGAACATAATGGAAAATGGAAAGCAGCTCATTATCGTTTGAAAAGACTTTATGCCACCAATATAATTATTGCTGAAACGGTGAACGATACAACTAAAATTTATATCCAGAGCGATAATATCGAAGGACTTGCCGGTACTTTGTATGTTGATGTACTTGATTTTAAGGGAAGGTTGTTAGGCAACTACCAGAAAGAAGTTTATACGGGTTATCTGGTAGCATCCAAATCAATTGAGATCCCTGTCGCTACATTGTTACGCAACTATTTAAAGGAAGATTGTTTTCTGCGAATACGATTACTTTTTAACGACACGGTGGTCACCGAAGCCAATCATTACTTTGTGGTTCCAGCAAAATTGAATCTTCCTGTACCCGAAATCCAACAGGCTATCACCGTTACCCCCACCGGTGCCGAAATAAAACTCACCACCAACACACTGGCCAAAAACATCTTCCTCGATTTCGAAAATGTAGAAGGTGATTTTTCAGATAACTATTTTGATCTGTTGCCCGGCGAAGAAAAAACCCTCCTCTTCACCCCTAAAACAACCGAAGTTAAAGAATATAAACTCAATCTAAAGTTTTTTCAAAAATAGCCTATGCAAAACCGCCTTGCCCTGAAGGATGTCACTAATCACTAATCACTAATCACTTGTCAACTAATCACTGGTCACTTGTCAACTAATCACTGGTCACTAATCACTGGTCACTAATCACTGGTCACTAATCACTGGTCACTAACCACTTGTCACTAATCACTTGTCACATAAAACAAACTCAAGAACCCAAGAACTAATCTCTATAAACGAGCTCCTTTAATTTCTTCGACAACACCGGGATCTAAAAGCGTAGAAGTATCACCAATATTTTCCATTTCTCCCTCGGCAATTTTTCTTAGAATCCGTCTCATAATTTTTCCACTACGTGTTTTTGGCAATCCGTTTACAAACTGAATCTTATCAGGTCTTGCTATAGCTCCTATAATGCGGGATACTGTTTGAATAATATCCTGACGAGCCAGGCTTTCATCTCCATGATGACCATTGTAAATAACGTATGCGTATATACCCTGACCTTTAATTTCGTGAGGATAACCTACCACTGCACTCTCCACAACACCTGCATGCATGTTAATGGCATTTTCAACTTCTGCAGTTCCAATGCGGTGACCACTCACATTCAGTACATCATCAACACGACCGGTGATGCGGTAATTGCCATTTTCATCACGCAAGCAGCCATCGCCTGTGAAATATAAATTCTCGTAAGTCGAAAAATAATTTATTCGGCAGCGTTCATGGTCTCCATACGTAGTTCTTAAAATCCCGGGCCACGGAAACTTCATACACACATTCCCGCTTATATTGTTACCTTCAATTTCAATTCCGTTCTCATCAACCAAAACCGGATGAACTCCCGGCAAAGGTAGTGTAGCAAATGATGGCTTTGCCGGAGTAACACCTGCCAGGTTGGAGATCAACACACCTCCTGTTTCCGTCTGCCACCAGGTATCAACAACCGGACAATGTTCCTTACCAATATTTTTATGATACCAATGCCATGCTTCTTCGTTGATGGGTTCACCAACTGTACCGAGAACTTTTAGTGAGGACAAATCTTTACCTTTAAGAAAATCTAATCCATAAGCCATTAAACTTCGTATTGCTGTGGGGGCAGTGTAAAGGATATCAACTTTATAACGGTCCACTATATCCCAAAATCGACCTGCATCGGGCCAGGTGGGAACGCCTTCAAACATTAAAGTTGTTGCCCCGGCACTCAATGGGCCATACACAATATAACTATGTCCTGTTATCCAACCAATATCGGCAGTACAAAAATGAATTTGTCCGGGTTTATATTGAAACACATTCACAAAAGTATAGTTTGCCCACACCATATAACCTCCGCAAGCATGCACTACACCTTTTGGTTTTCCTGTTGAGCCGGAAGTGTAGAGGATAAACAGCATATCATTGGCATCCATCACTTCGGCAGGACAATCGGGGTTGCCCTGCGTTTCCACTTTTTTAATTTCATCTTCCCACCACACATCACGTCCTTTAATCATACTAACGGGTGTGCGTGTACGTGTGCACACAATAACTCTTTTTACAAAAGGACAAGCTATCAATGCATCATCAATAACACTCTTCAAAGGAATATCTTTTCCTCCACGATAGGCACCGTCGCAGGTGATAATAAATTCCGCTTTGGCATCTTGCAAACGGTCGGCGATTGATTGAGCACTAAAACCCCCAAAGACTACCGAGTGAATGGCACCTATACGTGCACAGGCCAGTAAAGCGATTGCCAGCTCAGGAATCATGCCCATATAAATGCAAACACGATCACCTTTTTTTACACCGTTATTTTTTAACACATTTGAAAATTGCTTCACTTTAAATAACAATTCTTTATAAGTTAAAACACGATGATGCTCCTCCTGATCGTTTGGCTCCCATATCAAGGCAGGTTTGTTTCCCAACTTTTCAATATGCCTGTCCAAACAATTTTCGGTAATATTTAATTTCCCACCAATAAACCAGTTAATAGAAGGCTCTTTAAAATTCCAATCTAAAACTTTGTCCCATTTTTTCTGCCAGGTAAAATGCGAAGCCACATCGCCCCAAAAGTCTTCCGGGTTCTCTGCACAATCATTATAGGCTTTATGATATTGGTTAAGCGATGTAATTTGATAGGAGTAGCTCATAGCAACAGAATAGGATTGTTTTACTATGCCAAGTACTTAATAATTATTGATTAAAGCAATGATTTTTAATAATGGAAAATGGCAATTAGTTTACTATCAAGTGCTTAGGAACAGGTTTAGTTACTGAGTACCAATTCAAAACACGATTTCAAAAAAAGAAGAGTTTGCTATAAAAAAGAATCTTGTCCGATTTCCTTTTATTCCACAAAATGTTTAATTTTAACAGGTCGAAAAGCAATTTGAGAGGTATTTATTTCGTTTTTAAACAGTTATAAAAGAAAAGGCGAGATGTTACTCCCGCCTTAAATAGTCGGGATACAGTATATTGAAGAACTGCAAAAGGTTCTGTAAAAAAAGAATAACAAAAGATGAAACGTACTCTTTAATGTGAACAATTATTCCTGTTTGTGTTTAAAAATTGTACAATTGATTGCTCATTTGACTGATTTAGAAAAAAATCATTCAACATTTTCAAAGTTTGTAATTTTGGAAATGATTTAAACGAACATGATGTAAAGTAATGAAAAAGAAAAGAAAAGAATCGCTGGACGAAATTCCAAAATCGATTAATGAACCTGAGTTAGCTTATGAAAGCAGACGTGTTGTGTTTTTTAAATCGTTTGAAGAGGAAAACGAATATACCCATAAGCAAAGAGCTTTAACGCCACCTTTAGAGCATTTTCAAGCGGTAACACGTATGGTAAAAAATAACTACCAAACAGAATTAAACCAATACCCGACATTAGGCAACCGCATATATTTTGACTAAACAATGGACATATTGTTACAAGAATATAAAAAGTTTTTACTTCTGCTTTTAAAACAGCAAGTAGATTTTATATTAATTGGAGGATATGCGGTAATATATTATGGCTATGCCCGTATTACAGCCGATATGGACATTTGGTTGAAACCGGACAATACTAACAAGGAAAAGTTAGTTCATGCCTTGCTCGAATACGGGATTTTTTCTGAAGACACCGACTTGTTAAGAAAACTTGATTTTAACACCTCACTGGCATTTCATATTGGAATAGAGCCAAACAAAATTGATTTTTTTACCAAAATACAAGGAGTAACTTACGACGATGCAGATAAAGAAAAAATATTTTTTCCACTCAAAAATAAGAAAATACCTATCATTCAATATCAACATCTTATTATCAGCAAACATATAAGCGGAAGGGGTAAAGATGAAGCGGACGTAGATGAACTTGAACACATAAATAAATACCGAAACAGGGTTTGATAATTGTTTTCATCTTTTTATAGGAAGGTTTCAACCAAATTAATATAACAAATCGTATAATATTGATATGGTAGATTCAAGGTTCTAGTGCAACACAAAAATAGTCTTATGTTGCATTATGACAAAATATACGAGGATTCAATTTGAAGAAAGAGTTAAAATTGAGACATTTATCGGATTAAAT
>Ga0105046_10006114_pt1 | contig 19010 bp, 10 predicted proteins | sample MAT03_FD_78385 | JGI IMG/M metagenome (GOLD analysis project Ga0105046, IMG submission 78385) | Freshwater microbial communities from Lake Fryxell liftoff mats and glacier meltwater in Antarctica - MAT-03 (megahit assembly) | ecosystem: Environmental > Aquatic > Freshwater > Ice > Liftoff... | reverse complement strand
GCCCCGCAGGACCTGGTCATCGGGCCGGTGGATGCCATGACGGCCGGAGTGCTCGACGGCCTCACGCGGGTCGCGACACGACCTGGCGCCACCACGGGCTTCACCTGGCAGGTCACGACCGGCGGGGCCCCGTGGGCGTTCGGATGCATCGATGCGACCGGGGCGATCCGCTCCGTCGTGCCCCTCGCGGCACCCTCCAGCCTCGTGACCGTCCCGGACCTGGCGGGCCTCACCCTCGGCCGGGCAGCGGGCACCCTCGCGGCCGCCGGCCTCGCAGGTTCATCGCCACGGGTGGTGAACGACACGGCACCGGAGGGGACCGTCGTCCGGACCGATCCTCCGGCCGGGTCCCAGGTGGCGCCCGGCACGGCCGTGACGCTCTACCTGTCCGACGGGAACCCGCAGCTCCTGACGCCCGGCCCCGCGCCCGTGCCGACGCCGGCACCGACCCCGACACCCGCCCCCACCCCCGCGCCGACCCCCACCCCCACCACCGCACTTGCACCAAGACCCATGCCCGAGCCGCTCCCACCCATCACCGACCAGTACCAGGGCCCGCGCCCGCGCGTCTCGGTGGTCATCTTGACCCTCAATGAGCAGGTCAATATCGCCGCGTGCCTTGCCTCATGCCGATGGGCTGACGATGTCCACGTGCTGGACTCTGGCAGCACCGACGACACCGTCACCACCGCCCGCGCGCTGGGCGCGAGCGTTTGGCACAACCGCTTCGACGGCTTCGGGCAGCAGCGCAACTGGGCCATCGACCACATCCCGCTCAAGCACGACTGGGTCTTCCATCTTGACGCCGACGAACGCTTCACCCTGCCGCTGGTCACCGAGATTGCCGCCCTGCTTGCGCCCGCCGACCCGCCACACGCCGGGTTCCTCTGCCCCAACCAGATGATCCTGCTCAACCGCTGGATCAAGCGCAGCAGCGGATACCCCGCCTACCAGGTCCGCCTCTTCCACAAGGGCCGCCTTCGCTTCGCAGACCACGGGCACGGCCAGCGCGAGAGCACCACCGGCACCCTCGGCACTCTTCGGCACCCCTACGTTCACCACAACTTCTCCAAGGGCCTCTCCGACTGGCTCACGCGCCACGAGCGCTACAGCACCAAAGAGGCCCAGCTCGCCTGGGAACAGCTCCACTCCGCCGCCGCACCCGCGCCGCTGATCTCCACGCTCCTGCGCGGCCGGGGCTTGGAGCGCCGCCGCGCTCTCAAACGCCTCTTCCAACGCGTTCCATGGCGAGGTTCGGTCCGCTTCTGGCACACACTTCTTATCCAGCGCGGCATCCTTGACGGCCACGCCGGCGTCCAGTACGCACGCCTCATGGCCATCTATGAAACCATGATCGCCCTCAAACTCGCCGAGCTAAGGGCCGGCCACGACCGCGCCCACGCCCAGCAGGAGCCCGGCGCCTGAGCGCTCACCCCACAACCACGCCCATCGTGCACGTCATCAGCACGCTGGACCCGGCGCACGGCGGGCCGCCGGTGGTCGTCGCTCGCCTCGCCGCCGCACAAGCCGCCCTCGGCGCTAAGGTCCGGATCCTTTACGTCGCCAAGCCCGCACTCGCAGGCCCGCGCACGCACCCAACCACAGACGTTGACCCCCACGCCACCGCCCGCATCTCCATGATGCTCAGCGAGGTCCCCGGCGCCGACCGCGTCGCGGTTGAGGCCGTGCCCAGCGCAGGGCTCGCCGTGAGCTGGCTGGGCCTCTGCCCGCTGCGGTCACGCATCGATGAACTGGCCCAGAGTGGCCACCTCGTCCACGTTCACGAGCTCTGGACGCACGTGAGCCGCAACGCCTCCGCCGCCGCCATGGCCAATCGCGCACCGCTGGTCTTCACCGTGCACGGGATGCTGCACCCCTGGTCGCTGGCCCAGCGCGCGCTGCGAAAACGCGTCGCCCTCGCCGCCCACTTCCGCGCGGCACTTTCCCGCGCCGCGTTCATCCACGCCCTTAACGCCGACGAAGCTTCTCACCTGCACGCCATGCGCGTTGGCCAGCACGTCGAGGTCATCCCCAACGGCGTCTTCGCCCAGGAGTTCGCCCCGGGCACGCCCGGCCTCAACCACTCCGGCTCAGCCCGCGCCACACTCGGCATCGGTGCTGCGCCCATGGCTCTCTTCCTCGGACGCTTGCACCACAAAAAGGGCCTCGACATCCTCGCCCGCGCGTGGGAACTCGCGGCACCCAAGCTCCCCACTGCCACGCTCGTGGTCGCCGGGCCAACTGACGCAAGCGATCCCGCGAGCGCTAGTTCGCAGCGCACGCTCGCGCTCGCCGACCGCGCCCGTGTCATCGGGCCCGTCTACGGGCCAGACAAGCTCGCCCTGCTCGCCGACGCCGACTGCTTCATCCTTCCCTCGCGTCAAGAGGGCTTCAGCATGGCCATCCTCGAAGCCCTGGCCTGCGGCACCCCGGCGCTCATCAGCCCGCAGTGCTGCTTCCCAGAAGTCGGCCTGCGCCGCGCGGGCATCGTCACCGCCGACCTCTCACCAGAGGCGTTCGCCCGCGGCCTTGAAGCCCTGCTGACCGACCGCCCCGCCGCCCGCGCTATGGGCGCACGCGGCCGCGAGATGGTCCTGGCCGACTACACCTGGCCGACCATCGCTGCGCGGATGCTCGACGCCTATGCCAAGCACGCGGCTTCCTAACTGCTCCGCAAATGCGCGCGTGGGGCAGGACTTCCTCCGCCCCTTTGATCGGCGGCGGCTCGTTTCCCTCATCGCTGCCTTCCCTCCGCTCGCATCTCTTCTATCTACTTCGTGACCTTCGCACCCTTTGAGTTCACTCGCGCCTTCTCTCCGCGCATCTGCGCACCTCCCGCGGCCTCCGCGCTCCTGCCCTCTGCTTCAACTGATTCACACAGCAGCGCACAGCACACCCTCACGCCCGCACGCCAACCATCTCTTCAAGCAACCCCGCAAAGCCCTCGGCAAACTTCGGCCCGTCGCAGACCGGCCCGCCCAAAAACCTCTCGCGCACACGCGCGTGCAACGCCGTTAGGCCCGCACGATCACCAGCTAGCGCCGCCGCCTTCGCCACCAGCGCCTCCTCGCTCGCGCACACCAGCTCACCCAGCCCGCTGTGCGTCAAGATCGACGCGCTTACCCGCGCCGCGTGCACAGGCCCCAGCATCGCCAGCACCGGCGTGCCCATTGCCAGCGCGTCGCACGTGCTGGTTGTCCCGTTGTAAGGCGTCGGGTCCAGCCCGATATCAACCTCGTGATAACTGTCCAAATGCCCCGCAAACCCCGCGTCATACGGGCGGATCGTCACGCGATCAACATCAAGCCCAAGCCCGCGCCAACGCTCCAGCACAAACCGCCGCGTCGCCGCGTCGTCCAGCGTTGATGACTTGACCACCAGCCGCGCGCCAGGCACCGCCGCCAGCACCCGCGCCCATAGCCGCACCGTCTGCTCGCTGAGCTTCTGGATCACGCTGAAGCACCCGAACGTCACCGGACGCGACGCGTCACGCGCCCGCGCCACCGGCAGATCATCCGGCGGCTGATAGCACAAGAAACACCCCGGCGTGCGCGCCAGCCGCTCCACGCTCAGGCGCTCAAGCTCGGGTGGGTCGGTGATCGCATCGACCACCCGCCGGTCAATGAACCCGCAGCCAGACGTGTTGGGATAGCCCAGGTACGTCACCTGCACCGGCGCAGGCCGCGAGCGCAGCGCAAGCAGCCCACGCACGCCCATCAGCCCGCCGAGGTCGATCGCCACATCGCACCGCTGCGCACGCACGAACGCCGCCGCATCATCGGGCGTGTGCTGCGCGCCGCCCAGGTTGCGGTACGCGGCAAACCGCGGCCTCAGCCGCGCCGTGTAATCATCCTCTGTTGGCGAGAGCATCACGCCCACCAGCTCTACACGCTTTGCATCAAGGTGCCGCGCGAGGGGCTCAAAGAACCGCACCACGCTGTGACGGCGAAAGTCCGCCGAGAGCACCGCCACACGCACCGGGCCCGAACCACGTGCGCTACGCACACCGGCCACCATGACCTCCGCCGCCCTCGGCTCGCTCGCCGTCACTGGCGCCACCGGCACCGAGGCGAGCACCTGCCCAACCGCCTTGTGCATCTGCAACACCTGCAGCGGCGTGACCCACCCCGCTGCCAACGGGGACGTCCCGTCCGCCGCCACACTCGCGTAGTTCGCCAGCGTCGCCTGATACTCGCTGAGCTTGATGTTCGTGCTCGCGCCAGAGAGCCGCAGCGACCGCAGCCGCGCCAGCGCCGCCTCGGGCATCGCCAGGTCCATCTCACACGCCGCCAGCCGCTCGACCAGCTCCTCATCGCCCGCGTTTCGCCCAAGCCCCAGCGCCGCCGCGTCGCGCGCCTCGGCCACGCGCCCCATCAGCAGCAGCGCCGCAACCTTGGCCACAAACGCCCGCTGAAAGCCCGGCTGCAACGCCAGCGCCCGCTCCGCCTGCGCCAGCCCCTCCGCATAACGCCCCAGATTGCTCAGCAGCCCGCCAAGGTCCGCCAGCACCCCAGGATTTTCAGGCGCCAGCTCCGCGGCCCGCTGCGCATAAAATAGCGCGGCGCCCTGCTGCCCAAGCTCGCAAAGCACAAAGCCCATCAGGTCGTTGGCATGCGCACTGCTCGCATCGCTGGCCAGCGCGCGCGTCAGCGTCTGCCGCGCCGCGCCAAACTGCCGGGCCTCGACCTGCTGCTGGGCCTGCGCGAGCAACCGTGTCACGTCAGCCATGTGTCGCTCCACGCCCGTCAACGGGCACACCCGCCAGCTCAAGCACCGCGCGCCGCGCCGCCGCGTCCGCACAAAGCACATCCTCGAGCGACCGCAGCTCCGCCGGCGCCACCGCGTCCATCGCGCCGCGCGCCAGCTCCGCCAGCTTGCCGAACGGCACCCGCGCGTCGCCCGCCAAGTACAGCTCCGCCGCCTGCTCGCTGGCCGCGTTGAACACCGCGCCCGCCGTCCCACCCGCCACAATCGCACGCCGCGCGAGCGCCAGGGGCTCAAACCGCGCCTCGTCGGCCTCAAAGAACTCGAGCGCCGCCCCGCGCGCCAGCCCCAGCCGCGCCTGCCGCTCTTGCGCCGGCGCGTGCCCCGGCCAGCTCAGCGCAAACTGAATCGGCACCCGCATGTCCGGCGCGCCAAGCTGCGCCAGCACAGACCCGTCGCGCAGCTCAACCATCGAGTGCACGACCGACTGCGGATGGATCAACACGCCAAGTCGATCCTCCGAAACGCCGAACAACCAGTGCGCCTCGATCACCTCCAGCGCCTTGTTCGTCAGCGTCGCGCTGTCCAGCGTCACCTTCCGCCCCATCGTCCACGTCGGGTGCCGCAGCGCCTCCGCGGGCGGCGCGTGGTACACCTCAGCAAGGCTCCGCGACCGAAACGGACCGCCAGAGGCCGTCAGCACCAGCCGTGAGACCTGTTCGCCCAGCACCAGCGGCGGCGTAAGCCCCTCGCCACCACCCAGCCCCAGCAGGCACTGCCAGATCGCGCTGTGCTCACTATCCACAGGCAGCAGCGCCGCGCCGCTTTTGAGCGCCAGCGGCACAATCAAGCCGCCCGCCGCCACCAAAGATTCCTTGTTCGCCAGCGCCACCGCGCGCCCTAGCCGCACCGCCGCCAGCGTTGCCTCAAGCCCCGCCACGCCCGCGATCGCCGCGACCACCACGTCGCACTCAACCTGCTCTACCAGCGCCCGCGCCGCGCCGGGCCCGGTAAACGTACAGCCGCCGGGCGTGCCAACCTCGTCCGCCAGCGCGGTCACCACAGGCGTGCCGGCCCGCGCCAGCGCCTCGGCCTGGTGCGCCAGCAACCTCGCGCCGCGCCCCGCCGCCAGCCCGACTACGCGCAGCGAAGCCTCGCGCCCCGCACCCCGCTCCAGCGCGCACAAGTGCTCGATCACCTCGAGGGTTTGCGTGCCAATCGAACCCGTGCTGCCCAGCACGATCACGCGGCGCGCAGGCTGTGTCGCGTCACGCGGAGCCATCACTCGTCACGCTTGATGCTGCCGGCCTGCCCAGGCTTGAGCTTGCGGACGCTCGAGCCGTACAACGTCCGGATCGCCGGCTTCGCTGGCACGCCGCCCGCACCACCACCTGGCACGCCACCGCTCGGCGCACGCTGGCCCCCGCCCTGCGGCGCACCTTGTGGCGCGCCCTGCGATGCGCCCTGTGACGCGCCCTGTGACGCGCCCTGTGGCGCGCCCTGTGGCGGCATCGACGCCGCCCGAGACTTAGGCTCGGTCTGCGAGCCGCTCGGCGGACGCCCACCACCGCGGTCGTTCTGCCCACGTTGATCACGCGGCCCGTCACGCGGCCCATCACGACGACCGCGACCACCGCCTCCACCACCACCACCACTCTGCTGACCGCCACTCTGCTGACCCGCACCACCACCACTCTGCTGACCGCCACTCTGCTGACCCGCGTTACCCCCCGTGGGCCCACCCGTGGCCCCACCTTGATCGCTACTTGAACCACTCGGCGCGCCCTGCTCAGCGCCCTGCGACCCACCATTGCCACCACCATTGCCACTACCACTTCCACCACCGCCGCCCTCACCGCCGCCACGCCCGCCGCGACGACGACGACGGCGACGACGCTTGCGCCCGCCACCCTCGCCGCCCTCACCACCGGGCCCACCGGCCTGACCCTCACCACCCTCGGGGCCCCCATCCGGACCATCATCATCTGGTCCGTCATCGAGGCCGTCGGCTCCCTCAGCACCGCCCGCCGCTGCGCCGCTTGCGCCGCCGCCCATCGACGGCCCGCCCTCATTGATTCCCGGCCCGCTGGTGCCCGGCGGCCCGCCCTCATTGATTCCCGGCGCACCAAGTGCGTTCGCCGCGCTCTGCTCGCGCCGATGCCCACCACCACTTGCGCCACCACCACTTGCGCCACTACCACCACCGCCGCGCCCACCGCGACCACCACCACCACCACCGCTATGGCCACGACGGCTCGGCGCCTGGCTCAGGTCAGGCGTCGGCCGCGCAAACCACAACCGAACCTGCGCCTCAAGCTCGGCGCTCATCACCGCATTCTCATCGCTCACTTGCTCATCGGGCACGCCCTCATCAACACACCGACCGATGACCTCCTGCACGCGCACGCGCAGTAGCCGCGACAGACGCCCGACGCTCATCGGCAGCGTCGGGTCAAGGTCCGCCGCCGTCGGCTCGGGCACGTTCAACTCAGGCACGCCCGGCACCGGCTCGTCGTTGTCATCCATCGGGCCAGTGCCACCGCCGCCACCCTGCGCCGGCGCACCCTCTTCACGCCCGCGCCCGCGACCACGGCGACGACGCCGACGACGACGCCCGCCCTCGCCGCCATCACCGTCACCGCCGGGCCCGCCCTCACCAGCAGAGCCAGCACCAGACGGACCAGTACCAGACGGACCAGCACCAGATGCGCCAGCACCGGCCTGGCCAGCCGCTTGCCCGCGCGCCGCGCCCTGCGCACCCCCTTCAGCCTGCGCACCCGAACGCGCCTCAGGCCGTGGCTCAGGCCGTGACTCGGGCCGTGATTCGGGCCTGGCCGGGGGCTTCGCCGCCGGACGCTCCGGCTCATCACGACCGCCGCGACCACGACGCCGCTTCTTCTTCCGCGTCACACTCGAGAGCGAGAAGTTGTCCCCGCCCGCGGTGTCCGTCGAGGGGTCCGCCTCCATCAGGTGCGGCTCGTCCTCGCCCGCGCCCGTTTCCAGCGGGTCCTCGTCCACCATCACCGGCGTCTCGTCCAGCTCGTCGTCGCCCATCGTCTCCGCGTCGCGGTCAGGATCAACCCACTCGCGCAGTGTCTCATCGCTCGGGCGCGGGCGCGGCAAGCGGTCAATCTCAAGGTCGTTGCCCTGCGCGTCGTACGCGTAGAAGGTCACACGGTCTAGCGGCGTCGCGTCAGACAGCCGAATCGCCAGCTGCTTCCCGCTCGAACGCTCAAGCCGGTTGATGTGCGCTCGACGCGAGCTCAGCAGCTCGCCGGCAATCCGCGGGTGCACCACCATCTCCGCCTTCGCCACCCGCGCCTGGTCCAGCAGCGCCGCCAGTTCGCGCAGCGCGTCGGCCGCCACAGAGTCAGGGCGCTGAACCATCCCGCGCCCCCGGCACGTCGGGCAGTCGTGGAAGTGGATGCTCTCGTGGCTCCCACGCATCCGCTGACGCGTCAGCTCCAGCACCCCAAAGTCGCTGATCGGCAGCACCGTGCTCCGCGCACGGTCGCTCTCCAAAATGTCGTTGAACTTCTGCTCGATCTCGCGCCGGTGCTTCGCCGAACGCATGTCGATCAGGTCGTTGATCACAATCCCGCCAAGGTCACGCAGCCGAAGCTGACGGCAGATCTCGTCGACCGCCTCCATGTTCGTCTGGTACGCGTTCTCCTCGCTGTCGCCCGCGCTGCGGCTCTTCCCGCTGTTCACGTCGATCGCCACCAGCGCCTCGGTCTCGTCGATAACCAGACGCCCGCCGCTGGGCAGGTTCACCTCGCGCGCGTACATCGTCTTGATCTGCTCCTCCACGCTCAGCGCGTGGAAGACCGGCGTCTGACCCTTAAAGTGCAGCAGACGCGTCGACGCACGCGGCGAGAACACACGCATAAACCTCGCCGCACGCTTGAGCCCAGCCTCGCTGTCGATCACCACCTCGTCGGTGTCCGCCGTCAGCATGTCTCGCAGCGCACGCAGCAGCAGGTCGCTCTCGGCGTACAGCAGCCGGGGCTTGGTGCTGCCCTTGCGACGACGCTCCATGTCCTTCTGCAGACGCATCAGGTACGCAAGGTCACGCTTCAGCTCAGTCTTGTTCCGCTCAAGACCCGCCGTCCGCAAGATGAACCCGAACCCCTCCGGCAGGTCCAACTGGTCAAGGATCGCCACCATCCGCTTGCGAAGATCCTCGTCCTCCACCTTCCGCGAAACGCCCACGCGGTCCATCTGCGGCATCATCACCAGGTAACGCCCAGGGATGCTCAAGTAGCTCGTGACGCTCGGGCCCTTTGACCCCACGCCCTCCTTGAGCACCTGCACCACCACCTCTTGCCCACGCTTGAAGCAGTCTTGGATCGGCGGACGGTCACGCCGCGGCGTCTTCTTGCCCACACGCTCGGTCGCGCCCTCGCCGTCCTCACCCGGAAAGTAGAACGGGTGCACGTCAGAGATGTGCAAAAACCCCGAGTGCTCAAGGCCAAAGTCGATGAACGCCGCCTGGATCGCAGGCTCCACGTTCGTCACACGCCCAACATAAATGTTCCCCACGTGCGAGACGCTGTCGCGACGCTCGCTGTAAAACTCGTCCAGCCGCCCGTTGTTCACCACCGCGATCCGGCACTCCTCGCCCGGCACGTAGTTGATGATCAGCTGACGCTTCCCGCCACGCTTGGGGTCGTGCCGCGGCTCGGCACGCTCGCGACGCTCGGGCTTCTCCGCCCGCTCGGGCTTCTCCGCCCTCGGCGCAGACGCCTTCTCGATAGCCCGCTCCGCAGCCGGCTCCGCCGTGCGCTCTGCCGCAGGCCCACTCTCGGCTACTCCCGCGCTCGCGCCGGCCTCGCCACCAGCAACCGCCTCAGGCTGGCTATTACGCGCGGCAGAATCGCCGCCCACCCCCGCGCTCGCGCTCGCGCCTGCGCCCGTGACTGCGCCTGCGGCCTGCGCCCCAACCGGTGCTGACCCCATCGGCCCACCCTGCTCCGACGATCCGTCCTGATTGCTCTGATTCATCTGTTCCATGGCCAAATGGCCCTTCTCAGCGGCAGCCTGCCGCGTGGGGCGCGCCGTGTACACAGGTGCTTCAGGTGTGGCCCTTGGCCCGCGGCCCCCGACGCACCAGCGGTGCGCCAAAGGCCAGGCTCCATCCACCAAAACCGCTCATCCCACGCCAAACACCCAAGGGGCGCTCGCGAAGGCCTGCGCGGCCGGGACGACACACCTCTCGGCGAGCGCATCCCGTCAATGGCGGTCCGCCCCCGATCTGCCCCGCTCACCCCGGTCAAGAAGTGGCGGCGCGTGCCGGCGGCGGTTGTCGGCCGAACGATCCCGACGCTTCGGCTCGGCGCGTGCGGTGCACAGCGGAGCGAGCCTGCCGTCGGGGCGGCCAAGGGGTCCTGAGGCACGGGCGTCACGCCTCGCGCCGGTTTGTCCGTCCGCTCCGGGGCAACGCGCCGCCGGCTCGGTGTTCCTGCCCCCGACGCGTCACTCGACGGAACGCCCGTCGAACGCCTCGGGGATGATCTTGCGTGCCGTATCCCGCAGATATTGCTGGACCGCCACGTCGGAATCGAGGGTGCTGGCCTTGGCCACCACCGCCTCGCACTGCGGGATCGTCACGCTCCGCACAAGCCGCTTCAAGGCCGGCAGCGCCGGGGCCGAGGCGGACAAGCTCCGCAGGCCCAATCCCAGCAGCAGCATAGCCTGCTCAAGGTCGCCGGCACTCTCCCCGCAGCACGAGACCGGGATCCCCGCCCCCTGCCGCGCGCCCGCCGCCGCCGTCACCGTCTTGCGCACCAACGCCACCACCGCCGGGCTCGCCGGGTTGTACATAGACGCGACCAGCTCGTTGGTCCGATCGACCGCCAGCGTGTACTGCACAAGGTCGTTGGTCCCGATACTGAAAAAGTCGGCCAGCGGCGTGAACATTTCTGCGCACAAAGCCGCCGAAGGCACTTCGACCACCATCCCCACCGAAATCGCCCTATCAAACGCCTGACCCTCGTCCGCCAGGTCGTCCATCACCTCAAGCAGGAAGAACCGCGCACGCCGGAACTCTTCGGGCGTGGTTACCAACGGGAACATCACCCGCACCGGCCCAAGCGCGCTCGCCCGCAGCACCGCACGCAACTGCCGCTTGAACATCCCCGGGTTCTGCAGGCAGTACCTGATGCTCCGGCATCCCAGCATGGGGTTCCGCTCAGGGTTCTCGCTCTGCCCCTGCGTGTACTTGTCCGCCCCGAGGTCCATCGTCCGGATCGTCAGCATCCGCCCGCCCAGCGCACGCACGCACGACGCGTACGCCTCGTAGTGCTGCTCCTCGGTCGGCTCGCCGCTGCCCGCCAGGTACAAGTACTCCGTCCGGTACAGGCCCACGCCCGTGCCACCGGCCGCCAAAACACCGCCAACTTCCTGCGGAAACTCGATGTTCCCCAGCAGCTCCACGCCCACGCCGTCCAGCGTCACGCACGGCAGCTCGCGCAGATCGTCCAGCTTCAGCCTGAACAACCGGTCCCGCTCCTGGATCCGCCGGTACCGCGCCAGCGTCACCTCGTCGGGGTTCACAATCACCGCGCCGCTGTCGCCGTCAACAATCACTGTCGAGCCCGACGCCGCACGCTCAGTCGCGCCCTTGGCCGCCACCACCGCCGGGATCGCCATCGCCCGCGCAAAGATCCCCGTGTGCCCCGTCTTGCCGCCCGCCTCGGTCACAAACCCCAGCACGCGCCCGCGCTGAAACCCCGCCGCCTGGCTCGGCGTCAGCTCACGCGCCAGCACCACGCACGGGCCCGTCATCGCCGCCAGCCGTGAGCTCGTCTCGCCAATCAGGTGCTTGAGCACCCGCGCGGCCAGATCATTGATGTCGTCAACCTTGGTCTTGAACGCTCCCTCGCCCAGCGACCCGAACCGCTCGGCCAGGTGCTGCAGCGAGGCGTACACCGCGTACTCCGCCGTCACGCCCTCACGCCGAACCATCTCGATCATCGGGCCCGTGAGGCTCTTGTCCGCCAGCATCCCGATGTGGAACGCGAAGATCTTCGCCGCCTCGTCGCCCAGCTCGCCGCGCGTCCGGTCACGAACCGCCGCCAGGTCGTCGCGTGACGCCGCCAGCGCGCTCTCAAGCCGCTGCACCTCAACGCCCACAAGCTCGGGCGAAACCGACCGCCGCGCGATCCGGCGACGCTGATCGTCCAGCACAAAGACCTGGCCAATCGCCACGCCTGCCGACACCGGGATGCCACGCAGCTCCAGCATGTCCACTCGTCACGCCCGCCAGAGGATCATGGCCGCGGGTCCGGATCACGCGCTGGACCACTGAACCGGCCACCAGCCCCACCAGCAGCTCCGCCCATCCCGCCGCCCATCCCGCCGCTCATGCCAGGCCCGCCCTCGCGCGGCTTGCTCCTAAACGGCCCCGCGCCAAACTTGCCACCACCCTTGACCTGCAACGGGTGCTCGCCAGCGTCCATCAACTGACGCTCGAACCGCTCCTTGTTCGCCTTCCCGTCCATCAAGAAGTGCACCTTCGCCGCCTTGTCACGCCCCAACGCCTTGACCAGGTTGCTCTTGGCCACCGCCAGGTTCGTCCGCCGCGACACGTGCCCGATCACCATCGCCTGACACTCGGTAAACCGCAGCCACTCCACCAAGTCCGCCACGTGCAGGTGCATCCCAACCTTCGCACGCGCGCGGTCGTCAGGCTCGAAGAACGTCGTCTCCGCCAAAATCACCGGCGCCTTGCGCACGTCCTCACGCACCAGCGCCGGCGTCGGGATCGTGTCGAACACGTACGCCACCAGCGGGATCTCGATCCAACGCGTGATCTCCGTGCCCTGACCCTTCAGCTCCGTCAGCTTCTCCTGCGGCAGGCCCACAAACTCGTCCTTCAGCTTGCTCCGTCGCTCGTACACCGAGTACCCGTAGGTCGGCACCGTGTGCTCGAGCGCAAAGCCGCGCACGAACGTGTTGTTCTTGATCTCGTGCGTCTCTTCAGGCTCAAGCTCGATCAGGTTGTACGGCGTCTTCTGCCGCTCCAGATCGATGTACCCGTCCATCATCTTCCGAATCGCCGGCGCAATCGCCTTCGGGCAGATGATGTTCCCGGGCCCCATCCCCTGAAAGTACCGCTGGCTGCAGTAGTACGCCAGACCACCGATGTGGTCCATGTGCCCATGACTGATACACGCAAACTTCGCCGGCAGCATCGGCCTTGGGCACACCCCAAGGTCAAAGCACACGTCCAGCTCAGGCACCATCAGGCTTGTCGCCTCGCCAGCGATCGACGTGCCGACGATCCGGTACGGAGGGATGTACAAAAAGCCGAGGCCGGGTTCACGAGCGGGGGGCTTGGGAAGCATCCGACGAACCTCCTTCGGGGGGCCTTCCGGCCCGTCCGGGGTGCTGCCTAGTCTGTGTCAGACCCGCAGGATAGCCACCCAAACCACCACCGCCACCACCCCGGCCCCATGACTAATCCCACCAACCCCACCGACCTCACCAACCCTACCAGCTCCGCCAACGCCACCGGCTCCACCAGCGCCACCGGCTCCACCAGCGCCCGCGCGCCCGTCGGCGGTTGGGCCTTCCTCCGCAGCCTTGGGCCCATCGGCGTGCTCGCCGTCCTCTGGACCGCCGCCCCGCCGATCTGCTCGATCTTCCTCTTTGCCTACATGCCCACCATCACCGACTGGCTCCTTGCGCACCAAGGTCAAGCCGGCTTCGCCTACCAGATCAGCTTCGCGATCCTCGCCGGCATCGGCCTGCTGCCCACCTACGCGCAGTCCGGCCTCGGCGGTTACGCCTTCGGCTGGCAGGCCGGAATCCCTCTGGCACTCTCCGGATTCCTGGGCGCATCAGTCATCGGCTTCTTCATCGCCCGCGCCGTCTCGGGCGACCGCGCCATGAAGCTCATCCGCGCCAACAAAAAAGCCACCTCCATCCGCGAGGCGCTTGTCAAAGACCGCCCCGGCATCCGCGGCCTGCTCGCCACCATCGCCATGGTCGCGCTGCTGCGCATGCCGCCAAACTCGCCCTTCGCCCTCACCAACCTCGCCATGGCCGCCGCGCGCGTCCCGCTGCTGCCGTTCGTCATCGGCACCGTGCTGGGCATGGCCCCGCGGACCGCCGTCGCCGTCGTCATCGGCTCGTTGGTCCAGGGCTCACTGACGCGCGACACCCTCGACCAAGCCGCCCCGGCCTGGGTCTGGTATGTCGGGATCGCCCTGAGCCTGGCGATCTTCATCCTCATCGGGCGCATCGCCCAGCGCGCCGTTGAACGCGTCACCAACACCACGGCCCCCGCCACGCCCACGGCCCCCACCACACCCACGCCCACGCCCACGCCCACGCCGACACCCTGACCGCGCCCGCCCACTACCGTTGCGATCATGAGCCAGCCCAGCACCACCGCCCCGCGTCAGCTCACCGAGGCTGACGTGCTCCACGTTGCCCACCTCGCGCAGCTCGACCCCACGCCCCAGCAAATCACCCAATACCGCGCGCAGCTTGGCTCCATCCTCGCCTATGTCGATCGTCTGGGCACCCTTGACCTCACCAACGTTGAGCCCATGAGCACGCCGCTTGAGGCCACTCTCGACCTCGCCGCCCCGCAGGCTGCCGACGCGCCAACCCCCCCACTGCCGCACGCCGCCCTGCTCGCGATGGCCCCGGCCATCTCGCACGAGCACTACCTCCGCGTGCCCAAGGTCATTGGCGACGGAGGTGCCGCGTGACCGACTCACAATCAGCCGCACACGCACTCACCCCCGCCCACATACTCGCCCACCAAGTCCGCACCGCCGCACGCTCCGCCGCCAGCATCACTGATGACGCCCTCGCCCGCATCGCGCGCGGCAACCCGCCCATCAACGCCCTGACGCAGGTCTTTGCCGACCACGCCCGTGCTCGCGCCGCGCACATCGACGCGCTGGTCGCCGCGGGCCAAGACCCAGGCCCGCTCGCGGGCGTCCCCTTCGCCGTCAAAGAGAATATCTGCACCACCTTTGGCCTCACCACCTGCGCCTCGCGCATGCTTGAGCACTACCGCTCGCCCTTTGACGCCACCGTCATCACGCGCCTGCTCGCCGCCGGCGCGGTGCCCATCGCCAAGGCTAACTGCGACGAGTTCGCGATGGGCGGCAGCACCGAAAACTCAATCTTCGGCCCAACCCGCAACCCCCACGATCACACGCGAGTCGCTGGCGGCAGCTCGGGCGGGTCCGCCGCCGCCGTCGCCGCAGGGCTCGTCCCTTTCGCGCTCGGCACCGACACCGGCGGCAGCATCCGCCAGCCCGCGAGCCACTGCGGGTGCGTCGGGCTCAAGCCCACCTACGGGCGCGTCTCGCGCTACGGGCTGGTCGCTTATGCCAGCAGCCTGGATCAGTGCGGCCCGCTGACCACCAGCGTGCGCGACGCCGCGCTTATCGCCGCCGTGCTCTGCGGACCAGACGAGCACGACGCGACGTGCTCACCCGCGCCCAGCCCCGACCTGCTCACGCGTCTTGAAGAGCCGCCCGAGGGCCTGATGTTCGGCATCCCGCGCCAATTGCTGCACCCTCCCGCCGGCACCGCCACCGGCAACTCACCGGGCGTATCGCACGCGCTCGCGCTGGCGATAAAGAAACTCGAAGCCGCTGGCGCACACGTCAAGCCCATTGACCTGCCCGCCAGCGACCACGCCATCGCCGCCTACTACCTGGTCGCTACCGCCGAGGCGTCAAGCAACCTGGCGCGGTTCGACGGCGTGCGCTTCGGGCACCGCGCAGAACTCTCACCCGGCGCCACCCTCGCCGAGCTTTACCGCCGCTCGCGCACCGAAGGGTTCAGCCCCGAGGTTCAGCGCCGCATCATGCTGGGCACCTACGCGCTCAGCAGCGGGTACTACGACGCGTACTACCTGCGGGCGCTGAAGGTCCGGCGTTTGGTCAAGGCCGACTTCGACGCCGCCTTCGCGCAGGGCTGCACCGCCGTGCTTATGCCCAACGCGCCGGGCCCGGCCTTCCGCCTGGGCGAAAAGACCAGCGACCCGCTGAGCATGTACCTGCAAGACGTCTACACCGTCGGGGTCAACCTCGCGGGCCTCCCTGCCATCAGCGTCCCCTTCGCGCATGAGATCGGGCCCGACGGCACCGGCCTGCCCATCGGCTTGCAACTGGTCGGCCCGGCAATGGGCGAGGCCATGCTCCTGCGCGCCGCGCGCGTGCTTGAGAAGCTGGCATAATCAAAGAACACCGCAGGTGTGCGCACAACCGCGCAGCTTAGCAAACCCTTGCTTACCGATCCCCCGCCACGCGCCTTTGTGGCGGGCGAGAAGGCCCGCCGCAGCTCGGTGAGCTCGACCCGACCACAGCTACGGTCGGTGCCTTCGCAGCGGTCCTGAGCGATCGTGGCGGGTCGCTTTGAACTGCGCGTTTGAGCGCACAACCGCGCGGTTGCCACGCCTACTTCTTCGTGTCGGGCTCGCCCTGTTCGATCGCGCCGCCGAGCTTGACGGCCCGCTTGATCCGCTCGCTCCACTGCTGCACGTAGGGCTTCAGCTCGGGGTTGCGCGTGTCGTCGTGCTTGAAGTCAAACGCCTCGCTGTAGGTCTTGTCGATCGGCGTGCCCTGCTCGATGTCGCGGTAGAACATCACGCACGCGCTGGTCCGCTGCGCGCCGGCGGCGCAGTGGATCAGCACCGGCTGCAGCTCGGGCTTGGCGATCAGGCGCAGGGCCGAAACGTAGTGCATCGGGTCGCCGGTCCCGTCGCCGTTGAGCTGGAAACGGAAGCGGTTGACGCCCAGGGCCTCGGCGGTCTGCTGCGCGAGGCGCTCTTGCACCGAGCCGGGCTCGTACGCGCCAAGGTCGATGATCGTCTTGATGCCGTGGGCCTTGACCAGCGCGCTGGTGGCGGCGGGGGTCAGGCGGCCCGAGCGGTAGAGCTTGCCCTCTTCGACGACGCCGAAGTTGCGCGGGATCGCGTTGTCACGCAGGTTGAACCGCGCGGCCCACGCGCCCATGAACACCAGGCTGGCAACCAGCAAAATCGGCCCGAGTTTGAAGGTGCGGCGAGAGCTCATGGGGAAATAGTACGCGCGCAAATGAAAAGGGCCCCGGCGTGTGCCAGGGCCCTTGCATGGGTTGATGTTGGACCGGGCTCACTAGCAGGCGGCGACGAAGCGGTTGATGAAGAGGATGACATCGTCGGCGGTCAGCTCGCCGTCGGCGCCGACGGACGGGCCGGGGCCGGCGATGTCGGCGACGGAGAGGTTGCCGTTGGTGAAGGCGCTGATGAAGAAGATGATGTCGTCGGCGGTCAGCTCGCCGTCAGCGCCGGCAACGGGCCCGGGGCTGGCGATATCAGAGGGGCCGCAGCGGGCGGTCAGGGGCAGGTTGGTGCGGAAGTTGACGAGCCGCTCGCCGGTGGCGGTCCGGGTAGTCGGAAGGGTGAGAGCGAAGTTCGACGACCCGAAGGTGGTCGAGGAAGTGCTCAGTGAGACGTAGTAGGTGCCAGCGGGCAGGGTGCCGTCACGCCCGTCGCCGTTGATGGGCGCGCTCTGGGCGGGGGTTGCGGGCGTGGGCGTGATGGTGCGGATCGGGTCAGTATCGCCCAGGGTGAGGCGGCTGCGGAACCCGGTGCCGTCGTCGCCGTCTTCAACGACCAGGAAGCCGCCGGCGGTGTAGAGGCCAAGCTCGGTGTCATCGAGGCCGCCGGAGGTCAACGCGGAGTTGGGGGCGGTGCCCTCGGTATCAATATCCATGTAGAAGCCGGTGGTTGAGCTGGCCCCCGCGAGGGTGCTGAAGCGGAACCAGACGGCGCCGTTGGGATCGGTGAAGTTGACCGTTTCGGTGCGGACGGTCTCGGCGGGCGAGGCCGCGGAGCCAACGGTGAACAGGTCAGTGCTCGTGGGCGGGGTATCGCTGGGCGTAACGGCCTCTTCAACCAGCAGGAGGCTGGTGGTCACGTCGCCGCTCTGCGTGGCGCTGGTGTTGCTGACCTCGAAGGCACCGTTGACGAAGGCGGCGCCGCCCGGAGTTACGGCGAGGTAGTAGGTGCCGCTGGCAAGCAGCCCGTCACGCCCGTTGAGGGCGAGCCCATCACCGGGGGCGGCGAGGTCATCAACGCCGAAGGTGAGGGCGGCCAGCAGGCCTGTGCCGTCGGAGAAGTCGTTGACGCGGAGGGTGCCGTCGGAGCGGTAGAGGCCGAGGCTGGTGTCGTTGGCGGTGGGATTGGTGAAGGAGCCCTCGGTCTGGATGTGCAAGGCGCGGTTGAGGAACACGCTGACCTCGATGGGGAGGTTGAAGCTGTACCACTTCACGGCACCGATGGCGATGTTCTCAGTATCGCTGACGGTGGTGCCGGGGACGAGCGTAAGCAGCTCGGCGCTGGGTACGCTGGTCGGGTCGATCGGGGCGTTGGCGGCCCAGAAGCGGACGCGAGCGGTAACTGTGCCCTGGTTGGTGCCCGCGTTGGAGGTGTTGAAGTTGGAGGTGTGGGTGGCGGCGGTGCCGCCGGCGATGGCAAGGTAGTACTGCGTGCCGACGCCAACGGAGCCCGTGCCGCCGATGGTGCCGTCCTGCCCGCGGTAGCGCACGCCGTCGCCGGAGGCGAGACGGTTGCCTACGCCGTAAGACAAGAGGCTCAGCGAGCCGGAACCATCGTTGTCGTCACTATCGACGAGGGTTCCGGAGGGCCCGTAGAGGCCGATGTCGGTGTCGTTGAGCGGGAAGAGGCTGGTGCCCTCGGTGTCAATATCCACCGCGCCGGTGGTCGTCAGAGAGGAGGGCGTGGTGAAGGTGTACCAGATGACCTGATTCTCGGCCATGGAAGCGGTGGCGGAGGCCCAAGCCCCTTCGTCGGCAAGCTCAAAGGGGGTGGTGGAGAGCTGGATCGGCGCACTTGAGTTCCAAGTGCGGAGCCTGACGGCGACCGGGCCGGTGTTGGTGGCGCTCACGCCGGCGCTGCTGTCAAAGGTGCTGGCGTGAGCGACGGCGCTGGCCCCGCCGACGGCGAGGAAGTAGTCGGCGCCGGCGACGATGGTGGAGGTGCTGGCGGTGAGGCTGATCGCGCCATCCTGACCGCGGAAGGCGGCGGCATCACCGCCCGAGGGAGTGCGCCAGCCGGCGCCGTAGGAGAACATTGAGAGCGCGCCCTCGCCGTCGATGTCGTCGCTGTCAGTCAGGGTGCCGGTGGCGCCGTAGATCGCGGCGTCGCTGTCGTTGACGGGGCTGAGGTCGGTGCCGGTGAAGTCGATGTCAAGCGCGCCGCTGGCAGTCAGCGAGGCGGGCGCGGTGAACTTGAACCAGGCGATGTCGTTTGGCCCGGCGAGCTCGCTGTT
>Ga0105046_10006112_pt1 | contig 19012 bp, 12 predicted proteins | sample MAT03_FD_78385 | JGI IMG/M metagenome (GOLD analysis project Ga0105046, IMG submission 78385) | Freshwater microbial communities from Lake Fryxell liftoff mats and glacier meltwater in Antarctica - MAT-03 (megahit assembly) | ecosystem: Environmental > Aquatic > Freshwater > Ice > Liftoff... | reverse complement strand
GATGCAGGGGACCAATTATTTGAATCTCATTGGCCGCTACTGTTGGGTTGGTGCAGGCGAAGAAGGTCTGTATGGCGTGGCAGTGACCGAACGTGATGAGCCGCAGGCAGTAATCGGCAGCACACTCCACGAGATCGCCTTCCCGGATTTTTACAAAAAGCACCTGTCCAAGAATCTGCACCTTGGCGTCGGTCACGAGCATCCTGGGAGGGACATATCAGAGGGGTTCCTGCGACCCCATCAAAAGAATGAAATCCTCAGTTTGCAGCATCGCGGCGAATACTTGTTTGCAGCGTGTGGCGAAGGGGGAATGCGAGCCTTCGACATCGCGTTTATCGATAACAAGGCGTTTTCCGAGCGCATCACAACAGCGCCTGTATCTCCGCTCGGCCAGCGATTCCATATCCCCAGCAAGTTTGCGACATCCGTGGCGGTTCCGAGCACAGTGCCAGTTGATCCCACGCGAAAAATGAACCCGGAAAACAAAGAACAGCCGATCGCTCCATACTTCGGTTACGTATATGTCACCGACAAGTACGAGGGTTTGATTCTGGTAGGCATCGGCGTCACGGTCGATGGCCACCCCGATAACAATTTCTTGAAACGAGATCTCACGTTCAATCCAGATGGTCTACTAAATGGTGCAAAAAATTGCACGATTGTAGGGCATTACGCGTATATCTGCTGCGATGCGGGTCTCGTGGTTATTTCGCTCGAAAACCCGAAGAAGCTGCAAGTCACATGTGTCTTAGGGAAAGAGCATGTGAAACATCCGAAGGCAAGCCAGGTTCAATTCCGCTACGGCTATCTATGTGACGAAGAGGGTGTGAAAGTTCTGGATGTGACCGATCTGGCCAAGCCCGTTGTGAAAGCCAAGATGAAAATTCACGATGTTCACAATATTTATCTCGCTCGAACATACGCTTATTTGGCTGCCGGCCCGCGAGGCCTGGTCATCCTGGATATCACAAAGGCGGATGAACCCAAGTTGGCCATGATCTACAACGCGAACGGCGAGATCAACGATACTCACGACGTGAAACTAGGCATCACATATAACAGCGAGTTTGCATATTTAGCAGATGGCAAGAATGGCCTGCGGGTCGTGCAACTGACTGGCCCAGATACTCCGGGCAACGACGGGTTCAGTCCGGTACCCACTCCGCGGCTGGTAGCCACCTTCAAGATTCCGCTGAAAGGGCACGCGCTAGCAATCTCCAAAGGACTCGACCGCGATCGCGCCGTGGATGAGACCGGCAATCAAATCGGCGTCTTTGGCCGCGTTGGAGCCCGCCCGCTGAACTACGAAGAGCAGCGCAAGATGTACTTGCGAAATGGCAAGCCATGGTTCGTGACGGATGATCCGAAGGATGCGATCTACGAGAAGCGACCCTGGCTCAAGCGTGATCGGTAATGCGCTCGATCACTTCGGATCGAAGGCTTTCAAGAATCCCTCGGCCGCGTCCAGGAACGCGTCACGCTTGAAGCCGTAGATTTGCTGGTAACGTGCGGGGAGCCGTTTTTCGACAGTCTCGCGTTCCATGCCTCTCAGTCGAAGTCGAACAACCTGCTCCAATCCCGGAGCCTCTTTTTTCTGCCGACCGAGTTCTTCCTGAAGTACGACCAATGCCCAAGCCAATTGCTGAGCCGTGTCGTGGTCGAGAGAAATATCCTTAGCACGAATCTCGCTAAGCTGCTTGGCCAATCGTCGATAAAGCAACAGCGTCTCCTCGCGGCGGTAATTCACAAGCTGGAGATCAACTTTGGCAATCTCACACCATTTCACTAATGCCGCTGCCTCCTTGCTCACGCTATCAGCATCACCAAACGGTCGAACGTTGAACGAAGCTGTGAGTCGCTCCATCAACGTTCCCAGTTCTGCATTCGATTGCCTTGGTTCGCCTTTCTTGCCTCCCCCCGCATCCATCACTACTTGCAAAGTGTCCGTCGCCCAAGGGCGCATCATCGGACGACCGGGGACAACTCCCGGTCGCGGCCTGCGACGCTCACTTTCAATCTTTAGATCGTGATGACACGCGTAACAGTCGAAATGAGCGAAATCGAGAAGGGTTCCCGCGACCGCAGTCGTCTTTGCGTCCTCCACGAGTAATCTCATCGTTGCTTCAAACGCGGCCAGAGTGCCGATGGCGAAATCACGAGTGTCCTGCAACTCTCCGTCACGATAATGAAAGTTCGCCTGTGATTTCTGCTCCATCGCCTTGATTGCTTTGTTCTCGCGATTCGGGATATAGTGCCGAGGCTGATCCCGGCAATACGTTACCAATTCGAACGGCGGAAGTGGCGGATGGCCAGCGGCATACATTTCATGCGTGACAAACTTGCCTTCCGCTTTATTACCAATGTGACAGGAAGCACATTTCATCGCTTTCTTATGCGGATCGCGGAGATCGATCTGGCCAATCTTTAGCTTGTCGTCTGGCGTTTGCTTACGCCAGGGCTTTTGAAAGTGTTGACCGATCCATTCTGCCGATACCAGGCCGTGGCACGCCTCCCAACTCACCCCGAACTTGTGATTGAAGCGATCTCCTCCGGCATGGCACGGCAGGCACTCTGCTGCAGAATCGACGCTGTAGTTCTTGTTGTCAACTCGAGTTGGGGACTTGCTGAGTATCTTTTGCATTTTCCCAGCAATATTTTCTGGTTTGCCATCCGCACTCAGTTTCGGAATAATATTCTTGTGGGCCTCGGAATGTATGTCATTTTGTTCCCAGGTGTTGTGTTCCGTGAGGAGAATGAAATCAGTTCGCGCCAGCCCGTCCTCCTCTTTCTGACTGTACGCCTTGTAAGCCGGCGTATCCGGCCCGCCGTGACACCCGATGCAGTGGATAGCACTTAACGACTCGGCATTGCCCTTCACTGCCGGCTGCTTGGGTTCCTGGGCGGTCCCTTCCGGCCCGTCGAGCCACGCGATGGTCGTCAGCAAAGCTCCACTCACGGCCGTCGCGGCTAGGAATCTCACGAGAAAAGGTTTCATCGCGTTCCGTGGGGGTCGCTGGTGTCGGTACGGAGTTGTTGAAACAGCCTCAAGATTTGGGCCGGGTCGCGACCCTTGGGACTGTTATACATTTTCGGGAATTCAAGCAGGCTGCCAAGTTCGACGAGCGGTTCACGAACGCGTGGGTTCCGACTCGTTGCATTCACCTCTCCGAGGGAATAATACTGCGCGGCTGCGGCGAGGTAATGCTGGGTTGCGCCGTCCCAATCGAGGTCGCGAAATTTGGTGCCGTCGCTGGTCAGGGCATGACGCGTAATCAGCGAAAATGACCGCTCAAGATACGCGGCATCGTAAGGGCGCATTTTTGAATCCGCGTCGGCCAAGTTCTGCAAATGGTTCAAACGAGAATCGAGTTTCTCAGCCAGTTTCTTGCATCGTTCCGCAGTATGGGTGGAATCTTTCGCTGGGGCCTCCATCAAACGCATGATTTCGGCACCAGCCCTTTGAAACGCATCGGGATCGGCGGTGGCGAGATCAGCGGTGCTGAAATACCACGTTCCCCACGGCATCGCTCCGGGAGGGCGGGCTGATTCGACAAACGGCTTCCAAGATTCGCCTGGCTTCAAATCCTTGTGACAGGAGTAACAACTGTATTCCGAAAGTTCCGGCCACTGGGCGAGCCGTGCCTTTGCCCGCTCCGCTCGAATTCCCGTCAGAGCAACTGCGGCGCGAGCGCTTGCCACCTGGCCGATCTCCCAGGCACGAGCATCGAAGTCGGGGCCATATTCGCTTTCTTCCCAATGTCGCTTGTATTTCTTGCTGTGATGATAGCCCGTGTATTCAAAGGCGAGACGCGGGTGGCCTGCCGCGATCATGTCGTGATTCACTTCCCGGCTCTCATCTCCAACATGGCATGAAGCACACATGCTCACGCGAAAGGCGAGATCCTTGGTTGGAAAGAGACCGTAGGCGTCGGCTTTTTCCGAGCGTGTGAGCTTCTTGAAATCGTTCTGGTAGTGACTGCTGAGATATTTCTCGGCCGGTCCATGACACTGCTCACAGCCAACGCCCGGAAGAACCGGTCGATCTAGCGGGGATACATGAACGGGGATAGCACTCGGAGCATGACACTTCAGGCACAATTCACTCTCGTGTGCCGGCCGTGAAAGCTTGAGATTTTCGGCGATCTTTCTGGAAGGTGGATCGAGCAGAATAACGTATGCCCGAAAATGTGGATCGCTGTTCACCCAGGTCGTGTATTCACTACCGGCCCGGACCGAGTCCGATCCGCCATGGCAGCTTGCGGAAGCACAAGAAAGCGAGCCAGCGTGTTTTGCTGCCGGGAATTTATATTCGCGAGATTGAATTGGTACGGATGGGCCTCGACTCTCCGCCGACACAGGAAGATTCATGATTCCGAATGCACTGGCAGCCGGAATTGCGAGCAACAGTAGTAGCCGCCATCGATCCAATGCAGAGGACTCGCGGTGCGGCAACGTCCCTGTCGCAAAGCGTTTAGAGTAGGATGAGTATATTCGATTCGAGGGGGAGGTTGTCAAGCACTTGGAAGAAGGGAACTGGCTCGACGAGATTCTTGAAGACTGGACTCGCGAAAATCACTACGACCCCTACCGCCGTCACGCTCTATCTTTACTCCCTCTCTTTTGCTTCGCCCGATTCTTTGTTCAACGCTCGTCGCAAAGGGCGAATCGAGAAGATATCGAAGATTCGCGGCCCATCGGTTCGATAGGGGCCAGACGGGGATCCGAACGATACCCACCCCGGAAAAACTCGCTCATATGGGCCGTAGCCGACGTAGTCGTAACCCAAGACCCCTTCAGACTCGCGTGGGGCACAATCGTGATCGAATACGATGGCCCGACCGACATATCCCAGTGACATTTTTGGCGTCTGGCTTGGTCTAGCCCAACGTGCAACGGTATTCGAGTTTCCGGAACGAGCAAATGTGTGCTCGGCAGCAGTCGTTTGCGCGAACGCGGCCGAGCAGTGTGACGTTGATACGGTAACGGCAAGCAAGAGAAAGCGCATGAGAGGCCTATCGGCCCATGCCGCCATTATGTTGAACCTTTTTTCGCGAAGCGATTCCGCTCAAAACGCCTCGGTATTTCGATTGAAATTTTGGTACGGCAACCGAACACCCGCAAGGGAGACCTGATCGGCCCGATAGGCACCGACCACGGCGTAGCCCATGGCACCGGCAGCGGTCACCACGTCGTCTTGATCGACACCGTCGCCGGACACTCCAAAGCCGCCGATGAGCCCTTTACCAAGTTGATAGAGCGGCGCGCTGCCTGGAAAGAACACGATGCCATTCTGATTGGCGATGTTCGTTGCGTCGCGAAAATTGGAGCCGGGGAAGAATGCATCGTGCCCGTAGACGCTTTGAAACGCCTTTGCCGGCAAACGTGGACCCACCATTCGGGCAGTGGAAGGATCGGTTCCTCCATCGCGAATGATCGAGAACGGACCGGGCACCTGAAGATCGACCGTGCTCGGGAATCGTGGCAAGGCGAGATAGCGAATCGTGCGATTCGTGAACGCCGTTCCAACGGGGATCGTCGGCACGCGATCGACGGTCTGCAATTTCGTAGGATCCGCATAATAATTCACATTGCGTGCCTTGGCGACGGCCACATCAATCGAAAATACTGTAGCGTCCGGCATGCGATACAGCCCGACCACCTGACCGTTGCGATCGGCGACGGCAAAGACCATCCGCGTTTGACTGCTCAACGGCAAGCGAATTGCCGCCCGAGTTTTATTCGCTTGAAAGAAACCCTGCTCGATGATGGATTTCACCTGCGCGGCGGAGATGCCGGCACCATCGTGCGGTTGAACCAGCCAGCCGGACGGGACTGCTTTACCGGGCAAGAGCCGTTGCGTTGCAACCGCAGTGACTTGTCGATTCACGCCGGAGTCGGGATTGCCAACGCCCAGCAGCTTGCCGTATTCCGTGAGTTTTTTGACCCCTTCGTTGCCGCCCGGACCGAATACATCCAGAGTGATCCCCACGAGATCGATGCGGCCGAAGGGAAGGTCGAACCCAGCCGGTTTCAGGACGCCGTTGATTGTCCCAATCGTTTTTCCAGCTTGGACGCTGCCGCCCAGAGCCGCAAAGGCGATGAACTCGGCTTCAAGGGAACGGTCCGGCTTCAACGGATCGAATGTGGTTCCAAGCAACGAATTCTCTTCGGTCGCATACCCCGTCTTTCCCGGGAAAAAGACACCAATCCCGCCTGCGAGAGTGCCGTCCCGAAAAATGGGGATGCCACCCGGCAGCGTTGCAATTCCACGGCTTTGTGCGGTCTTCAGAAGATCGGTGACGTATCCGTAAGAATCCGGAATCGTGAGACTCTGCCCGGCAGGGACAAATTTCGAGTCGATGTTGAATCGCTCTTTTAGCTTGAGATCGGTGCTTTGACGTACACCATCGGCACCCGGATGAAGCGTGCCATCGCGGTTCGTGTGCTCGATACCGAATAGATCGACCGGAGGCGTGTTCGGCACGCTGGGCGGGAAGTGTCCGCCCGTTCCGACCGGCGCAACGAATCCAGGCCCACGGAAAACAGAATTCACGTCCGCGATGTTCGGGTTCGAGTTGACCTCGCGTTCCGTGATCGTGGATTGACTGAGATTGCGAATCGTGCGCGAAGTGAGCGGTGCCTGATTGTTCGCAAAAAACGCGGCTGTTCGAGCCTTCGCCACTGCCCCGTCGATCGCAAAGACAAGATTAACCGTGCTACTCGTGATTGCAGTTGAGACCTTGCCCTCGGTGCGAACACCCAGAATTCGGCCATTGCGATCGACGACGGCAATGATCGCATCTTCACTTTTCGACGCGGCAGCCGCCCGGCGAAGCAGTGTTCCCACCTCACCTGCGGTGAGTACGGCATCGGGTTTGCCCGCGGGTACGGGTGGCGGATTGTTTCTGACCACGCGAGTAGCGGGTGTCGCGGCCACCGAATCATTCAGTGTGATACGGGCAACCTTGTCCGCCCCCGTACCGGGCACAATCGCGTTCGAGCCGGAACCTCCCGTGAACTTTTCGTTCCCTGAACCACCGACGAAGGATGTTCCGCCACTTCCGCCAACAAGTTTTGAAGCCGCCTCGCTGCCGATGATACGCGTGACGCCACCCCCCGCTTGCAGCAGGTTCTTCCCGGTGCCGCCGTCGATTGTCGCCCGAATTTTGACGCCTTGTGCAATCTTCACGCTATCGTTCCCGGCACCGGCCATGATCGCGATCGAAGTGATTTTGCCCGGATTGAATTTGCCCAAAACCCCCCTGCTATCTCGCACGACCAGCGAAGAACCTTCGTAACGAACCAGAAAATGATCGTTGAGGTCGGTGCCATTCACGAGCAACGTGCCGCCGGAGAGCACGGCAGACGCCCCCGGGTCACGGCTTTCGAGCGACTCGAATCGTAGCAAGGTTCGACCGATTGGTGCGCGCGGCTTCCTGAACATATTCTTCTCCCCCGACATGGCATGGATGGCCCCCGCGAGGCAGATACCCGAAGCGGCCATCGCGAGCAAGGAAAAAGTCGGTCAACGTAATTCTCCTGAATTCCCCTGGTTTTCTGATCTCACACGCTGGCAACTGCTCTGGACGCGACTTCATGCCATCGGTAAATAGCCGGGTTCTCAGGATTTGTTCCGTCGTTCCGGAACCCGTGTAACGGGCATGTGCATGGCTTATCGGCGAAGTCCGATTGGCAGCCTTTGTCTGGCTGCGCTCGCCGCATTTATGCTGGCCGAGGCGACGCACGCCCAACCTCACACGGTGATTCAAATCTCCGGTCAACCGGAATCTCGGCCGGGAGTGCTGGGACGACCGCTGGATCCGCCGTCTCCGAAGGAACAAATTCGCGAATTCGAAATTCCAGCAACCTCGATCGATCCGCCGCTCGGATTCACGGGACCGAGCGGAGTGCTGCCACGTTCGGGCAACAACTTGGAATATGAAACAGTTGAGGATCGCTGGCGAATCGGCTTTCCATTCTGGGATCGCTACGGAGCGGGTTTTCCCTCGGGAAAGGACTACCCCTACCGCCTGGGCGAGATCCTAAATCCATACACCCAAAACGTGCTCAAAGGGGATTACCCGATCATCGGGCAAAACGTCTTCTTGAATCTGACTGCCACGACGACGGGGCTAGTCGAAACACGGCAGATCCCCACGGCAACTACGCCGTTTGAAAGCACGTTTCGCGAGCAACAGTTCGATTTTTTTGGCCGCGATGGGCAATTTTTCTACAGTCAGACATTCCTGTTTTCGATCGATCTGTTCGAGGGCGACGCATCGTTCAAACCCGCCGATTGGCGAGTCAAGCTGACGCCGGCTTTGAATTATAATCAACTCAACGCTCAGGAACTCGGCGTTGTCAGTCCCGATGTTCAACAAGGCCGAAATCGCTATCGCGGATGGATCACGCTTCAGGAGTGGTTCGGCGAATACAAAATCGCCGACACCAGTCCGGAATACGACTTTGTCTCCGTTCGTGCGGGTTCGCAACCGTTCACGAGCGATTTCCGCGGATTCATTTTCAGTGATACCAACGCGGCTCTACGGGTCTTTGGCACGGCATTTGGAAATCGCGATCAATACAACCTGGCCGTGTTCCGTCAGCTAGAGAAAGATACGAATAGTGGCCTGAACTCGTTTGAGTTTCGCGATCAAACAGTAGCGATATTTAACTATTATCGTCCAGATTTTGTGTTTCCCGGTTACACCAGTCAAGTTAGCTTGCACTACAACAATGATGGCCCCGATTTTCGGTTCGACCGCAACCGATTTCTAGTTCGTCCCGATCCGGTCGGCGTCGCTCAGCAACACCGAGTTCAGGCAGCCTATTTTGGCTGGGCCGGCGATGGGCATATCGACCGGTATAACATTTCGCACGCTGTGTATTGGGCCGTGGGCCGTGACGATATGAATCCGCTAGCAGGCCGACCTGTGGATATCAGCGGGCAAATGGCCGCACTGGAAATCTCTTACGACCGCGACTGGGCTCGATTCCGTCTTTCAGGCTTCTGGTCGTCGGGTGACGGCGACATTAGCAATCATGTCGCCACGGGCTTTGATTCAATCCTAGATAACCCAAACTTTGCCGGTGGCGAATTTAGTTATTGGCAACGACAGCAAATTCCGCTTTTCGGCGTCAATATCACTCAACGGAACAGCCTAATACCCGATTTGCGATCGAGCAAGAACCAGGGGCAAAGCAACTTCGTAAATCCTGGGCTCTGGATTATCAACGGAGGCGTGGATTTCGACATCACGCCACGATTGAGAAGCATCACCAATGCAAATTTCCTGCTCTTTGACAAAACGAACGTGCTCGAACAGTTTGTGTTCCAGGACAAAATTGATCGGCCCATCGGTCTCGATGTGAGTAGCGGTATTGAATATCGCCCGTTGCTCAACAATAATGTGATTTTCGTAATGGGTGCCGCCGCGCTGTTTCCGGCCAATGGGTTCCGGCAAATCTACAATCGATTCCGAGAAAGCCGAGGAACGTTGGCGGCCGCGTTTATTGAGATGACACTCACGTATTGACTCGCTCGTGGAACACGATGCACAATAAATGTCTGCCTCGCTGCGTTTCGGGATTTGATGGCGACTCCATCAGGAGGAGAATGCGGAATGTTGCAGCCAGAAGCGAAAGGCGAAGTTGGTATCCCTGGCTATGGGACGTATAGCACGAATTTCGCGTTCAGCGTTAGGCGAGAGGCGGATGGAATGATACCCACCATCCAAGAGCTTGCGGAATCCTCTTGTAGGGTGGGTGGAGGCTTTGCGTAACCCACCTCTACGCAAAAACGGTGGGTTACGCAAAGCCTCCACCCACCCTACAAGAAGCAAATCACCGCGTCGCTGGTAAAGTAGTTTCTGTCGCTCGACTTACTAAAATTCCAAACCGAGTTGAACGAACACGCCATCGATTCCCAGACTACTGCTTTGCCGCAAGAACTTACCTTCCGCGAAATCATCGGTAAAGGCTGGTCGCTCGAAAACGCCGAACCAGTTGCTCACTTCGTATCCGGCGCGAATGGATAATCCGCGATACTGGTAACTCACGCCCACACCGAGAGTCACGACGGGGACTGTCAACGCGAAGCGATCTGCGACGTCCGCGTACACAGTTCCCCCAACATTGTTCGTTTCGACGAACGGGGCCCGCATCGAGCCCGTGAGCAGTGCCCCGCTTGCACGTCCAAACACACCGAGACCTTGACCCATACCGATGGTGCTTTCGATTCCGAACAACGGTCCCACACCATCGAAATTCGGTCGAACATCCACCGTGGCCCGCTGAGCATCGCGGCCATCGTAGTCCGCTGTCAACATTTCTCGAACGTTCGCCAAACGCAGTCCGCCGAAGATCCGAGCATGAAAAAAGTCTTGCTCAAAATGGTAGCCGAACTCCGCATCGTAAACATTGATACTGAGACTCGACGATGCAAATGCAACATTGACTTCGTTCGTCATTCCGGTTCGGGTAAGGGTTGGGTAGAGCACCCCGGCAGGATTTGCCACCACGCCGAAATTATCCGAGCTGGTGATGTAAGTGTAAGTAAACCGAACATCCCACGGATAGCCACCTGGTCTATAACCCAGGCTCGCTCGAATGCCGGGCTCTGTCTTGTAGTTCAACGACCGCACTCGACCGACAGGAGTCAGATCGTCGCGACCGTCCTCCAGCACAAAGTCCAGTCCTCGTTGTCGAGGAGTAAAGAGTAGAAACTCCGCCGCAGCGAATACTTCTCCGGCCGGCGTTTCCGGTACGGGTTCAACTGCTTGTAAGAATTCAGGTGGAGTCAGATCGCGAACCGTGTGCGGTTCTTCACCGGACAGGGTAACGACAAACCCGAGGACGAGAACGATCGCCCAAGAAGTGAACTTGCTCACGACGCACCTCCCCCCAAAGTTGATGTTTGCCCCCAGAAATGGGGGGAATAGCCGAATCTCTTCGATCAAACAAGCCGGACCGACCTTGCAGCCGCGGGCATTCAGGTAAACTGGCGATGCTGAGAGGTTCTTGAACTGCAAAAGAACCATGCGACCAAGAATTGTTCAGATGGTCTTTCTTGACTTCTCATCCTCACCACAAAGAAGATAGCGCGGAGCACCCCAAAAGTGAACTCCACTTTGCCTTTTTTGAAGAGAATTCTTCAGATTTCTCTCAAGCACGAATGAAGCCCGTACGTTCAAACGTCGTTCCATGTAGAATGAAAAACGTGGGCGAATGTTATTCCTGCCGAGGTTTTTCTCATGGCCGCCGATTGGCAACTGCGTGTTTACGAGCAGCAGCGGCTGGTCCACACCCTCGAAGGATCGGGATCGATCGAATTGGGTCGCCAGACTGTCGGCGAGCCTGCCCCTTTTGGCGAGATTCGAGACTCGAGCGTCCGCCGGCTCATTATCGCTCGGTTCGACGAGGATAGCGTTTCCCGCAAGCATGTTCGTCTCGATCCATTGCCCAACGATCAGGTCCGAGTGACCAATCTCAGCTCGAAACTCCCAGTTTTTGTCAGTGGGAACATGGAGGTGGCTCCGGCCAAAGTCGTCGAAACCTCGCTTCCAACTGTCTTGACGATTGGCAATCGTACCATTCGAATGCAGCCGATCGCGCCGCTTCCCGAGGAAAATTCACCTCCCCTGCTCTCTCTGATTCAGGCGACAATTCCACCACTGGCAACGCCGAGGATTCGGGAGATTGATTCGAAGCCCAGCACGGCCATGGGGATGGAGACCGACCAGCTATTTCGCTGGCTGCAAGCCGCGATGGGGGTACTTCAGGGAGTGGCCGGTTCACGAGAGTTTTTTCCCAGGGCGGCCCGAGCCGTCGTCGATTTGGTCGGCTTGGATTCGGGCCGAGTGTTGCTCCTCGACGAAGGCAACTGGCGGGTCCAGGCTGTCGAGTACCTCCCTGGAGAACAATCATCACCCGACTGGCTGCCCAGTCGCCAGGTGCTTTCAAACTTGATGGCCCAAAAAAGAACCTTTTGGATTGGCGCGCAAGGCAATGCGGATCGAGCCCAAAGCCTGATCGGAATGGACGCCGTCGTGGCCGCACCAATCTTAAATGCCGCAGGCGAAGTAATCGGCGCTCTCTATGGCGATCGCAAGCAAGTCTCGGCACACGGTGCCTCTTCACCGATCACCCGGCTTCAAGCGTCCCTTGTGGAACTTCTCGCCGGGGCCGTGGCGGCCGGCCTGGCTTGCATGGAACAAGAACAGGCGGCCGTTCGGGCTCGGGTCCAATTCGAACAGTTCTTTACACCCGAACTCTCAAGGCAACTCGAAGCCGAGCCGGATTTGTTGCGCGGCCGGGACTGTGCCATCACCGTTTTGTTTTGCGATATTCGGCATTTTAGCCGCTATTCGGAACGTCTCGGCCCAGCCAAGACGGTCGAGTGGATCAGCGACGTTCTCGGCGAGTTGTCCGAGTGCGTCCTGGCTCACAAGGGGGTACTCGTCGATTACATGGGCGACGAATTGATGGCCATGTGGGGGGCACCGGCCGAACAACCGGATCAGGCTCGTCAGGCGGCGTCAGCCGCTTTGGACATGATGGCGCTCATACCGAAACTCTGCGAACGCTGGGAGGCAACACTCGGCGGCCCGATGGGATTTGGAGTGGGTGTCAATTCCGGCATCGCCCGTGTCGGCAACATGGGAACCGAACGAAAATTCAAATACGGACCACTTGGAAATACAGTCAATGTTGCCAGCCGCGTTCAGGGTGCCACAAAATATTTGAAAGCTCCATTGCTGATCACACGAGAAACCCAGGCCCGGCTTGGTGCCGATTTTCTAGCTCGCCGCATTTGCCAGGTCCGAGTGGTGAACATCAAGGAGCCGATGGCCCTGTATGAACTCTCGCCCGCCGGCCGCAAGGGCTGGGGCGAGCTGACTCGAGGGTATGAGTCGGCTCTCGAACGATTTGAACGCCGCGACCACGAGGGAGCCATGCGGCAACTCTTTCAATTGCTAAACGACCACCCCGACGACGGGCCGGCCCTGGTGTTGCTTTCTCGCGTGATCGCCCACCGCGATGCGGACCCTGCGGCATTTGATCCCGTGTGGGAATTGCCTGGGAAATAGGCGACTATTCGATGGCTGATTTTTCAAGGAAACCCTCCATGCCCCAAGCACAAGCAGATCGAAACCTGCTGTTCGGCATCCTGGCCGTTCAAATGGACTTCATCAATAGAGAGCAATTGATCGCGGCCATGAATGCCTGGGTGATTGATAAAGGCAAACCCATCGGGCAGATTCTGCAAATTCAAGGGGTATTAGGTGCCGAAGACTTTACCCTGTTAAATACCGTCGTCTCTAAGCATATCGCGAAGCACGGGAATGACCCGGCACGATCGCTGGCGACTTTTGTCCCAGTATCAGACCTGCACAATTCACTCTCGAATGTCATCGACATGCAGGTCGCTACCAGCCTTGGACACCTCTCGCGATCGCCATCCAAATCGACTGAATACTCCACAGTAGGTCTAACGCCCTCGCAAGCCGCTGCCGTCGGTTTGACGCCTTCGATGAGTGCCTCAACCACTGGAACTCGATTCCGAGTCTTGAGGCCACACGCTCGCGGCGGCTTGGGCGAAGTATTTGTCGCCAAGGATCAGGAACTTAATCGCGAGGTTGCCCTCAAGGAAATTCAAAACCATTACGCCGACCATCCCGAAAGCCGATCGCGCTTCATGCTCGAAGCCGAGATCACGGGGGCACTAGAACACCCGGGCATCGTCCCGGTCTATGGTCTCGGAACTTATCCGGATGGGCGTCCTTATTATGCCATGCGCTTCATTCGGGGTGACAGCCTGCAAGACGCTCTGCTCCGGTTTCATGCCGCTGACAAGACGAACCGCGACGAGGGTGAACGAACGATTGCTCTCCGAGGACTTCTGAGACGGTTCATCGACGTGTGTCACGCCATCGCCTATGCCCACAACCGTGGGGTGATTCATCGGGACATCAAGCCGGGCAATGTGATGCTCGGGCAATTCGGTGAAACGCTCGTCGTCGATTGGGGATTGGCCAAGCCACTTGGTTCCTTGCCGGAAACCATGCCCAAGCCGATCGAAGGATTGGTGAATCCGGCATCTTTAGCTAATTCCACTCCCACCTACGTCGGGCTGGCCGTCGGCACCCCTCAATACATGAGCCCCGAACAAGCGGCTGGACGGATTGAAGACCTCGGCCCACCATCGGACGTTTACAGTCTGGGGGCCACCATGTTTTGCCTGTTGACCGGCAAGCCGCCCTTCGAAGGAGGCGATGTCGGGCAGATGCTTGTTCGGGTTCAAAAGGGGGAGTTCGCGCCGCCACGAGAGGTGAATTCGAAAGTTCCTGCTGTACTGGATGCCATCTGTCGCAAGGCGATGTCGAACAAGCCTGAAGACCGGTACTCCACGCCAAAAACATTTGCAGCCGACCTGGAATGCTGGCTGGCCGATGAACCCACGAGCGCCTGGCGCGAGCCGTGGCCCGTTCGTGCTCGACGCTGGGCCAATCGGCATCGAACGGCCGTCACATCGGCCGTGGCTGCTTTGCTCGTCTTCGGCGTTTCTCTTGGAGCGGCGACGATTCTCCTGACGGCGGCAAATGCTCGTGAGCGCGAAGCCAAGAGAGAAGCCCAGGAGCAACGCGACGAGGCAGCGAGCAACTACAGACTCGCGCGAAGTGCCGTGGATCGATACCACACGGAGGTCAGCGAAGATGTCCTCCTTCATGAACCCGGCATGGAACTACTTCGTCGCAATCTGCTTGAGGCCGCGCGCGAGTTCTACAAGAAATTCGCACTTCAGAAGGCCGACGATCCTAAAGTGAAAGCCGAACTCGGTCGTGCCTTGTTCCGACTGGCGCAAATCACAGCGGACATCGATGTCGCTAGCCGGGGGATTGATCTGCACAAGCAAGCCCTGGATATTTTTTCGGCACTTGCTGCCGATTCACCGGACGACGCGGAGATCCTGACCGATCGGGCGAAGAGCTTGTACCATCAAGGACGGATTCAACGTGAAGTCGACCAACTGGCCAACTCTCGAAAGTCATACGAAGAGGCGCTGGCGATCTGGACCAAGCTTAAAGAGACACATCCAGGCGATACCATGTACCTCGCCGAAGAAGCCAGAACTCGCCACGGTCTTGGCGGTGTCCAGCAAGTTCTGCGAAAATCGGACCTTTCACGAGAGGAATATGGCAAGGCCCTCGCCATTCGCGAGGGGCTCGCCACGGCCGAGCCTAATCGAGTGGATTTCGCGCGCGATTTGGCCATCACCCGCCACAATTTGGCCATGGTTCAAGCGACAGACGGAACCGTCGGCCCAGCGGAAGAGAACTATCGAAAAGCGCTCGCTGCTCAGGAAAAGCTCGCTCGCGGCGCACCCAATGTGACGCAATATCAGGCTGATGTCGCTCGGACGCATTACAACTTGGCGGACCTCTATCGACTTCGAGGGCAGGCAGAAGACTCCGTGAAAGAGTTTGGAGTGGCTGTCTCTTGTTGGAAAAAACTGGCCGACTTGCATCCGGCCGTCGGTCGTTTTCAAGCGGGACACGCCAAGACGCTTCTCGGGCTGTGCATGGCCCAACGTCTCGCGAAGGATGATGCCGAGGCCGAGGCGTCGTGCAAGAAAGCTCAAGAGATCTACAAGCAGCTTGCCGAATCCGGAACCATGCTGCCGCTCGATCAAGCGGAAGTCGCGACAGGTCAGCGACTGATGGGCAACCTCTATCACGCGATCAACAAGGCCGAGCCGGCTCGGGCGGCCTTTCAAAAATCGATCGAATTGCTCATGCCACTGACGCAAGGCAAAGACGCCTTGCCAGAATATTCAGCCAGTTTGGCTCGAACGTGGGTCAACCTGGGTTTCCTCTCAAGGAGCGAGAAGAACAATGCCGCTGCCGAAATCGCTTTTCGAAAAGCCTTGGCACTTTGGGAGCCGCTCGTTGCCGCCCATCCGGAGAATCTCGACTTCGCGGCCGGCCTTGCAGTGACCAAGCGGCATCTGGCGGAAATTGCCCGTGACGGAGGTAATGTCATTGCAGCCATCGATCTCTTTGGAGAAGCTATCAAGGCACTCGAGTCGGGTAAGGCTGGCCGCGGCAAAACACCCGAGGCTTTCACGGAACTGCGAATGGCCTACCAAAAACGAGCCGAGACGTTTGCCGAGATGAATCGTCCCGTCGAGGCTGTTAACGATTGGGAACGAGCGGTCGAACTGGCCATCCAGAAAGGCGATCTGCTCTGGGCCCGACTCAATCGAGCTGTCGCTCTCGGTCGAATCGATGAACATGTTCGAGCGGCAACCGAAGCCGACGCCGTGGCCCCGGAGGCGAAAACAACTGTGGAGGCCCTGTTTCGACTGGGTTGTGCCTATGCTCTCGCAGCCGGGGGTGCTGTTAAAGATCAAAGACTCACTTCGGAGGAACGTGGGAAACTCATCGAATCGTATGCCGCCAAGGCTATCGACCAACTGCAAAAAGCAGCCGATCGCGGCTACTTCAAGCTACCCGAGAACCGTGAGAAGCTAAAAACCAGCCCCGACCTGATCGCCATTCGAGGCAGCGAGGGTTATGCCGCCCTACTGTCGGAGTAATTCATCGGCGACAATAGCGAAAACTTGCTTGCCGTAACAGCGAGGTGGAATTATCATTCAATGAGCGAGGAGAGGTGGCTGAGTGGTCGAAAGCACGGCTTTGCTAAAGCCGCGTAGGAGTAAAATCTTACCGCGGGTTCGAATCCCGCCCTCTCCGTTGAATTCCCGGCCTGCGTGACATCGATACTTGTCACGCAGGCCTTTTTTTGCACATTCAACCGCCTTCGTCCAATTTTCTTTTTTCAAGCCCGGCACGTCAATCGTCTAATCGACTGTGCTCAAGATTGCGGTCTTGGCGTTAGAACTTCGCCGACGTTTGGTGCAGAAGTCGGCCGCAACTACTCCGACCCGAACATAACCTGGGGGCGGATTATGGCTATCCGTTCCGTAGGACTGAAATCCAGGATGCCCCCATTCCTTGTTTCGTCACACAATCCGGCCAACTGTCGCACTCGCTCTACAATTGTTAATGTGTCGAGAACCTGTTCATTCACTTCGGAGCAACACCATGAAGACGATGCTTTCGGCAGCGCTGGTATTCGGACTTTGCAGCTTCGCTTACGCGGAAGAGAAGGGCGATCCGGTCGGAATCTGGAAGTGCGAATACGACGTCGGCGGCCAGAAGCGTGAGTCCACAATGACCATCAAGAAGGACGGCGACAAACTCGCCGGCACAATGGCCTGGTCGGACAAGAAGGAATCGAAGCTCAAAGACGTGAAGCTGAAGGACGGCGAACTGACGTTCTCGGCCGAACGGGAAGTGATGGATATGAAGTTTAACATCGAGTACAAGCTGAAGATCGACGGCGACAAGCTCAAAGGAAAGGGTTCATTAGAATTCGGTGGCGAGAAGCGGGAGTTCGATTTCGAGGGCAAGCGAGAGAAGAAGTAACAGCGATCCAACACTTTCCTCGTTTAGCGTTCGAGCCAACGGCTCGAACGTGACGTTTGCTGCACGCTTCCGCAACACAAGCCTGACACTGTTTCGTTCGAGCCGATGGCTCGAACGCTAAACAAAATGCATTGGGAGCATTTGTCCCCTTTCGCTCCGCGAAAGCGCGAGACACCGTACAGGGAATGGACACAGTTTACCGAGAGAGGCAGCACTCGCGAAACGAGTCCTTGCCGACGAGCTTGTCGAGTGGATGGGAACGTTCAATCCCACGTTCGAAGACCAAACGCCCATCCAGTTGATCAAACGCGGCGAGGGCGGCCGCGTTTGGAAAATGATTTTTCAAATCGACGCAGGCGATGCGGGCTGAAACGAAACAGAAGTGGAAATCGTGGTATCCGTTTTGAGCGAGTGAAATCTACGATGTCGACCTTTTGCGCGCCCCTTACCTCGCCAAGGCTACTCGCATTCGCAATGAAGGTGAGTCGCTAATTATTACTTCTTCGGCCGAGCCGCGCGAAGTTGCCAGGAGGTTGCAGGCCGAAAGTGGACGCGTGACTGATCCGCCGCCCAGAGGAATGGCCAAAGCACGTGAACGAACCACAGACAGACGAAGAGGTGAAGCGACTTCGATCGAGCATTCAACGCTGCCGACCATACGGCAGCTTGCCCGGGATGACACAGAGCGCCAAGGAATTGGATTTGGAGTCGAGCCCACGACCGCGTGGCCGCCTGAAGAAAGAGGAAGCGGGAGCGACGCGATATGACGACGCGGAGCCGGGCGAGGAAGAAGAGGAAAAGTAGAATGTCCCTTGTGTTTCGTCCGATATCCACGCTCGGGTTCGTTGCTGTAGAATGCACGATGCGTCTTCCCTGGAGAATTGTCATGGATCGTATCGAAGTCCTGTCGCGCATCGGGGGCGATGGTGTGCTTCGGCTCAACGTGCCGATGCCTCGGATCGATGCCGGTCGCGAAGTGCGCGTGATCGTCGAAGCCGCTCCGTTACCTGTAATGGCGCAAGAGGAATGGCGGTCTTCTATCATGCGGCTTGCGGGGAGCATCAGTGATCCAACGTTTCTGCGTCATGAACAAGGCGAGCAGCAAGAAAGGGATCCACTCCCGTGACGCATCTGCTCGACACGAATACATGCATAGACTTTCTCAGGCGAGGTAATTCGTCCAAAGTGGCAAGCAGACTCGCCGCCGCTCCTATCTCGCGGGCCTCGGCTTAATGATCGGGCCTTACGATCTGATGATTTCCGGCATCGCACTGAGCAATGGTCTGATCGTGGTCACACACAACACTTCCGAGTTCAGCCGCGTGCCCGGCTTAGTCTTGGAGGATTGGCAGTGAGCGTGCCACGATTGGATTACGACCCCGGAGAACAATGCCGAATACTCGCGGCCCGAGAGGTTTTCTGACGTAGCTTGACTCTGGGCTGTGCGGAAGTTGACCTTGACACTTATTTTGATCATTCCAGAGCTGTTTCATAAGGAGCAAAACGGGGCGTTTTTCCATTGT
>Ga0105046_10006109_pt1 | contig 19017 bp, 22 predicted proteins | sample MAT03_FD_78385 | JGI IMG/M metagenome (GOLD analysis project Ga0105046, IMG submission 78385) | Freshwater microbial communities from Lake Fryxell liftoff mats and glacier meltwater in Antarctica - MAT-03 (megahit assembly) | ecosystem: Environmental > Aquatic > Freshwater > Ice > Liftoff... | reverse complement strand
GTTGACCCCATCTGTTCGCCATAAAACGTAAGAGCTCAAAGACGATGGAAGCGGGCGACAAGTGGGAGAGCAGACTTGGAGGAAACTCCCCTGCGCCTCCGACGGGTCCCCAGATAAAAGGAATAGGCAGTCTCCAAAGAGGAGAAGGGATACGCCAGGCAGAGATGGTGACATGATGCGCCAGATCGAAGCCGATTTCCTGATGCATTCTGGAAGCGAACGTAAAAAGGCTTTTGTTCCAGCGGCTATACTCATACCAGCTTTGCAGGCGGGCAAGCAGCCGGTTCGGATGCCAGTCAATCACAGCGCCATAATACCGGAAATGCAATCCGGGGGGGGCTTTGTTCTCCGAAAGGGCCTTCTCAATATCCACCCTGTTGCTTTCGTGGGTAATGACCCATACCTTGTGTTCTTCAGAAAGAATTTTCACAGCGTTCCAGCCGACACGGGATTCCGACCCTTGGTAAGGGTTGCAGGAAATGGCGCTTACAAGAACTTTCATAAGGATCGTGATCAAAGACTAAACAACCTGAGTGGATTCATTCCTGTTTAATGGGTGCCCGTATCACGTTTCGATGAACTTTGCGGTTCGCTCCTAGAGTGTAATTTGACTTGGGTGAAGTAAAGGAAAGGAATAGCTCATTTTGGCCTGATCGCTGAATCTATCGACTTGATTCTTCTTTTGTTTGAAAGGAAGCCTGAAATGATGGATGAACGATGACAAGCATCCGTAATTCCAACAGGATCTCTGTCCTGGCCCACCGTGCCAATCTTAGCGGGCCCAGGCCCGGACTGGATAATGGTCTTAAGGACTGTGAGAATGCCTTGGCCATGGGTTTCGGTTTGGAGACCGACCTGAGAAGGACGGCGGCCGGGCAGTTCTACATCAGCCATGATCCCGGGGAACTGACCGATTTCAACCGCTTGGAAGCTTATGAGGCCCTGTTTCGAAATTACCCCGACCGGGTTGTGGCGATGAATGTGAAGGAGCTGGGGTATGAGGAAGAATTGATCAGGCTCTCCAATCAGGGATCGCTCGGCACGCATGCTTTTTATTTCGACTTTGAACTATTAGAACTCCGGACGCCGGGTGATGCCCAGAAGAAGCTTAAGTCCCTGCCGGGAGGGGAGCGTGTGCCTGTGGCGTCCAGGCTCAGCGACCGTGGCGAAAGCCTGGAACAGTGTCTGGCCATCGTCGCCGAAGTGGTGTGGGCGGATGAGTTTGACTCTCTTTGGATTTCCAAGCAGGAGGTGGAGGCCGTCCGGGAATCCGGACGAAAACTCTACATGATTTCCCCGGAACTGCATGGATTTGACCGGGATTCTGTCCTGAAACGCTGGGCTGACTTCCGGGAGTGGGGGGTGGATGGCATATGCACTGATTATGCACTTGAAGCACAGGCCTTTTTTCAGAGAGGGTGAGCGGACAGGTGGTCATGGGAGCCAAATCGGCTCTTCGCGTCTCGAAAATTAAAAATTGGAAATTGGAAAGTTCCTTTTAGGGTGGGCTCGCATGGCATTTCAGGTAGATCGTTTGGAGAATTTTGTGAAAGGATGGTTTGTCGGGCAATTTCAGCCGACCCTCATCCCCACACAGGACGTTGAAGTGGCCGTCAAACACTACCAGAAAGGCGACATGGAAACCGCGCATCATCATAAAATCGCCACTGAGATCACGGCGGTTGTTTCCGGGAAAGTTTTCATGTGCGGCCGCGAATTCGGTGCCGGAGACGTGGTCCGGATTGATCCCGGTCATTCAACCGGTTTTGAATGCCTGGAAGACGCCGTGACCGTGGTGGTCAAGCATCCGGGTGCCGTGAATGACAAGTATGTGGATGGAGACGATGAAAGCTGAAACATGAGAGCTGAAAATGAAAAGCAAGCTTGAGAGCTGAAACTGGAACTCTGAGAGTGGAAAAGAATGACTGAATTTTAAGTTATGGGAAAAATAAAGGCAGTCTTGTTTGATATGGATGGAGTGCTCATTGATGCCAAGGAATGGCACTTTGAAGCCCTTAACCGTGCCCTCAACCACTTTGGATTCAATATCTCCCGCTACGATCACCTGGTGACCTTCGATGGCCTCCCCACCCGTGCCAAATTGAAAATGCTTTCGCTTGAACACGGCCTGCCCGAGGCTCTGCATGAGTTCCTCAACGCCCTTAAACAGGAATACACCATGGAGATCGTCCATGCGAAATGTAAGCCGACCTTTCAGCATGAGTTTGCTCTTTCGAAACTGAAGCAGATGGGTTTGAAGCTTGCAGTAGCTTCCAATTCGGTTCGGGGCTCGGTTGAGGTCATGATGCAAAAGAGTGCTCTGGACTGTTATCTGGATGTCATGATCAGCAACGAAGACGTCAAACACGGCAAGCCTGCTCCCGACATGTATCTGCAGGCGGCGGCGAAAGTCGGGCTATCTCCCGCCGAATGTCTGGTGGTGGAGGATAATCCCAAAGGGATTGAAGCGGCGGAAAAGGCGGGATGTCCGGTGCTGATTGTGGAAACCGTTTTTGATGTGACCCTGGAGCGGATCCAGGAAGCGATTTTGAAAGCTGAAACTTGAAGGCTGAAAGAGGAAATGTGAAATTTGGGATGAAACGCAGTATTGGTTGGAGCTTTTGCGGGAAGATTGTAGATCCTGTCCACAGCCTTGGAACACTAGTGGCAGCAGTCGAATGAACTTATCTCCATTTTTGTAACCAGGTCCAAAAAACCAAAAAATCAAAAATAACCCCCACCGTTTTTAAGTTCCACTCTTCCAATATCTTCCTTAAACTTCTTCAAATTTCAATTCTCAAGTTTCCGCTTTACCCTCCCTCCCATGAACACCTTGGTACTTTCAGCCGGCTCCAGTGATTCCTTTTTCCGGGCCGGATACGCCTTTCCCAAAAACCTGGTGGAGATCGAGGGCAAGACACTGATCCAGCATGTGATCGAGAACCTTCAGGGCTTGCCCGGGAAAATGATTTTTGTTATTTCCAAAGAAGAGGCCGTGAAGTTCCACACCGATCAGGTGATCCGTCTGTTGTTGCCCGAAGCTGCGGTGGTCTATAGCGGGGCGAAAACCTCCGGTGCTGCCTGCACGGCACTGTTGGCGGCGGGACTGATCGACAATGACCAACCGTTGCTCATTGCCAATGGCGACCAGATTTTGCATGCCGATCACAAGGTGATGATCGATGGGTTCCTGAAAAAGAGGCTCGATGGAGGCATTCCGGTATTCGAAGACGTGCATCCTCGTTATTCCTTCGTCAAGCTGGGTGAGGATGGGCTTGTGGTGGAAGCAGCGGAGAAGCGGCCCATCAGCCGCCTGGCGACGGCTGGTCGGTACTTTTTTTCCAAAGGTAAAACTTTTGTGCATGCGGCCCAACAGATGATCCTGAAGGATGCGCAGGTGGAGGGTGTCTTTTACGTCTGCCCGTCCTTTAACGAGGCCATTCTGGCCGGGGCCCGGATCGGTGTGGAGCGGGTGGAGAAGGCTTCCTACATCAGCCTGGGAACACCGCAGGCGGTGGAAGCGTTTGGACGGGGGAAATGAATTCCCGCAGGGACGCGGAGACGGGGAACATCTGTTCAACCCTGACGGGGTTGCATGCCTGCGGTGAAAAGGTTCAGCAGACACAAATGGGTGGAGTGCATGGCTGACTTCTGCCATATTGATCTAATCGACTCATCAATTATGCACTTAGGTGAAATGAACGTGGAAGAGCGCGAGGCGGAAATCGCCGTGGGTGTGGCACTTCTCAGCCGACAGCTTGGTATGAAACGGGTCTGGCTCTTTGGCCGGGCTTCCCGGTCAGGGGTTCGATTGGATTGGCGTTCGGATTTTGATTTTGCGGTGGAGGGACTTCCGGCAGGCCGACATTACGGGCTCTGGTCGGAATTGGATGCCGCACTGAAGGTTCCGGTTGATTTGGTGCTCTGGGAAGAAGCAGGTGAAGTGTTTGAAGGTGAAATTTTCAAAGGAAGACTGCTTTACGCAAAGCCATGAAAATTGAATCGGGATCCGCCATTTCCTTGCGAGCCGTCATCCTTCGGGATTTGAAGGCCTTGGAAGAGCTTGGTCAACGTTTTCCGGCCATGGATCACCCTTGGACTTTTGTTGAAACATCTGCGACAGGCTATCTCCTCCATAACATCTACAATGCCTTGGAGAACTTATTTGAACAAATTTCCCTCACGTTCGAGAATCATGTAGTGGATGATTCCCGTTGGCATGCTGAATTGCTGGGTAAAATGTTCTTGGATATGGAAGGTTTGCGTCCACGACTTTTTTCCGGGGTAGTTAAACCATTTTTGAATGATCTACGAGGGTTATGGCGTGGAGCTGGATGCTGACAGACTCCGGCAATTGGTTAAGGGTTGGGAAGAAAACAAGGCGCAGGTGCTCGCATCCCTGCGCAGCAGTGCGGATCAATTGATCAAATCAACATGATGAAACTTCAGCTTCGCCACCTTATGGACGGCCTGGTCGGACTTATGCCCGCCGCCTTTTGGACTTATATTTTCAAAACCTTCTGGCGTCGACCAGAGTTCGCTCAGAGGGCGGGCTACACTGTTTATCCCCGCACCTATTACAATCCCTTTCCCTTGGACGAGGAAATCGACCTGGCCAAATTGCGGGGCAGGCGCGAGCTGCCGGGGATTGATCTGCGCGTCCCGCAGGCTATGGAGTTGCTCAAGGAGCTGGGTCATTACCGGGACGAACTTGAACAGTTCCCGAAGGATAAGGAAGGTCGGATCGAATGGTGGATGACCTACCCGACACTGGACAGTTATATTCTTTACACACTTCTCAGGCATTTGAAGCCCAGGAGATATATCGAAGTGGGCTGTGGATTCAGCACCCGGGTCAGCACGGCGGCCCTTCGGAAGAACAAAGAAGAAGGAATCGACTGTGAAGCGGTGTTTATTGAGCCTTATCCAGGAGACAGACTCAAGGGGCTGGTGCTTAAGGGGCAGTTCTTCGAGCAAAAGATCCAGGACGTTTCCCTGGAGATTTTTGAAAAACTCGAGGCCGGAGATGTTTTGTTTATCGATACCAGCCATGTGCTCAAGGCGCAGAGCGACACCGAACATGAATTTCTCCGTATACTGCCGCGGTTGAAGCCGGGAGTCCTGGTGCATGTGCATGACATCTTCACTCCCTACGATTACCCCGAAGAGTGGATAGTTGGAAGAGGGCCCAATCTCGGTGCCAATAACGAACAGTATGCCCTTGAATGCCTGATCAGTGGTGGCAGCTGGGAGATCCTGTTGCCGCTTCACTTCTTGTTAAGAGATCATAGAGAAAACATTGAAAATCATTTCGGTTTATTTACAGACAGATCTCAAGCCTTTTGGATTCAGAAACGATGAATCCGAAGGTTTAATAAAAATAGAATATGATTGTATGTGCAGATTGTTATGAAAAATAGAGTATTGAAATTATTGGTTTTGCCATTCCGGCTTGTCTTTCTTGCCTTTGTGAACCCCCATGGGCTTAAGGAAGTTTTGGGAGTTGCCAATAAACTGTCTGAGAACTATTTTAAACCGGATTCAGACCCTTCGTCGATTCCCGTTGTTTCATTGACATCCTTTGCTGAAAAGGGCGCAACCATGAGGGCTAAAATCGTTCTGTTACCGGCTCTGCATTTCTCTGTCACGACGGTGGAGGCCCTGACTCTTGCGGTGTTGGTGAGATTTACCAAGGCTACGCAGGTTTTTGAGTTTGGAACCCATCGCGGGGTTTCCACAACCCAATTGGCGGCCAATTTGGAGGATGGCGGGAAGGTGACAACCTTGGATCTCCCGCTGGATTTCGGTAAACATCAGCTTTCAGTTGATAATTCGGCGGAGATTGAAGTGGCCCAGTATAAGAAAAAGGGTGAAATGATCCCCGACGATCTTCGTGCCCGTGTTGATTTCCTGTCAGAAGATTCGGCGAGTTTCAATCCCGCTCCTTACGCAGGATTGATGGATATGGTTTTTGTCGATGCCGCCCACACTTTTGACTACGTCAAAAACGACTCAGAAAAAGCGTGGGTGATGCTGCGGCCCGGCGGAATGGTGGTCTGGCATGATTGCAGGCCGCAAAGCCCTGATGTTGTCCGCTATCTAAGAGGTTGCAGCTTTGCAGTTAAACGTATTGACGGAACCACACTGGCATTTGCTGAAAAAATTAGTCCAGATCCCTATTAATAGATAGGGAAAGCTTGAGGAAATGAATAGGAAACTGAAGGTCAGCGAATTGGCCACTTTTGTTGGGAGCATTCCTCATTCTATGGATTTGGAATGGGTGAAGGATCTTCGTTATTTGTCCTATTTTAAAGCGGATCGAATCGGAACGATTCTCGAACTTCTTAACTCTGGATTCCCTGATACCTTTCAAGCAATTTCTGTTCTGGATGTTGGTTGCTTACACGGTTTGATTCCGGAATTGATTTCAAGGGAGTATAAAAATGCTGACATCACGGTTTTAGATCATCCGCAAAGCCCCGTTTTCAAAAATAAGGAATATTTGGGTATCATTAGGGAAAGGAATTATTTGCAGCTTATTCCACAAGACATCTCGTCGGTTGATTTTAGATGCTGGAACCCAAAGGCCTTTGATGTAGTGATCCTTGGTGAGTTGATAGAGCATATGGACCCCACAAGCGTAGCGATCTTGGTAAAGACGCTTTACGACAAGATAAAACCTGGAGGTCTTCTAATCATTACCACTCCTAACGGGGCGGCTGTTTACAACTGTTTTAGCACCTTATTTGGAACGGATGTTATCAGTCCCCCGATCGCTGATAAGCTGATGATATACCGTCATATTCATTTATCATCTATCCTAAAGGCATTGGCTGAAGGTATTGGTCTTCATTGGATAAAAACTTCTTATTCCCATGGTCGGGAACTTGAGTATTTCAATGATAGTTGACAGAAATGGGGTTCCTTTAAGTATCAATGTTTCATTAAAATAGTTTGGATACTCGTCGCTCTCGTGAAAAAGTGGCGGGCATTCTATGTCTCGTCCTTCAGAAAATGAAAAAACTTAACATTGTCGTTCCGATGGCCGGGCGTGGTTCCCGTTTTGCCGATGCCGGCTATGTGGATCCAAAGCCTCTCATTCCGGTTGGTGGCCGTCCCATGATTGAATGGGCCATCGAAAACATCCGCCCCTCCCAGAACCATCACTTCATCTTTATCTGCCTGCAGGAACACCTGGACCGGTACCCCGCAGTCCCGGCCAAACTCCGGCAACTATGTCCGGGCTGCGATGTTGTGCCGGTAAAGGCCGTCACGGAAGGTGCCGCCTGCACCGTCCTTCTGGCATGGGACCTGATCGATTCCGACAGCCCCTTGATGATTGCCAACAGTGATCAGATTGTGGATCTGGATATCAATGAGTATCTGGCCGTCATGGAGCTGCAGATGGCGGACGGCCTGATCATGACTTTCTGGGCCGATGATCCCAAATGGTCTTTTTGTGGAATGAAAGCGGATGGAACCGTTCAGGAAGTGGTGGAAAAAAAAGTGATCAGCAACGAGGCAACGGTGGGAATTTACAACTTCGCCAGAGGCAAGGATTTCGTGAGGGCCGCCGACCGGATGATCTCCCGCAATCTGCGCGTGAACAACGAGTTCTATGTGGCCCCCTGCTACAACCAGTTGATTGAGGAGGGAGCCCGTGTGGTTGTGGCGCGTACGGGAAAGGAACGGGCCGGCATGTATGGATTGGGAATCCCCGCTGACCTTGATTTTTTTAAGACAACGGATCATTTCAAACAACGCCAAGGCGCAGCTTGATCGGACAAGGACTGCTGCGGTTCAAATCAACCCGGAAGAGATTTCGGTGGTCCTACAGAATCCGGCTTGAGATTCTGGACGGAAAAAAATTGTGGGCACTGGCTTGATCGAATGGCAGGATGGAATGATGAAAGTGCTGGGAGCCTACCTTTACGAGATGACCTGATGACCTTGGACATGGATATTCTGGTCCCTCTGCGAAATCCAACGGCAGTGCTTTTGGATTCAATCAGGTCTTTGTCGGCACAAAGCGAGAGGTCTTTCAGTGTACTGATCAGTGATAACCATTCCAGCAAGGGAAGCGAATTTATCGAGGAAAGTGCGGCCATTCTGCGTGACGCTTCCATTGCCTGCCAGGTCCTGAGACCAGCCATGGAACTGGGGCGGGTCGAGCATTGGAACTGGCTTCATTACCAATCAGGGGCCGACTGGTTAAAGCCTCTTTTTGCGGGGGACTGGCTGGAACCGGTTTATACCGCCCGGGTTCTGGAGTTGAGGAAACGTCATCCGGAATGCCGCTACATTTATTCTTCTTATCACTACCATAAAAAGGATGAAGAAAAGATAGTGGTTCCCCACTGGACAGGGGTTCTGCAGGATAAACAGGAGATGAGGCAGGTCGTGGCACGGCATGGGATGCAGTTCGGTCCGCCAAGTGCGGCCTGCTACCATCGGGAATTATTCTATTCGCAAGGCAGTTACAATCCCATGATCCCCATCTGTGCCGACAGCCACTTGTTCTGCCAGTTTGCTGCTTCTGCACCGAGTTACGGAATTAAAGAGGCCCTGTGTCATTTCAATATCCATGACAACCGGTTCTCCACCGGCCTTGCGGAAAAGGCACTGGAAACAAGGCGGGAAACGATTTGCTACATGGTCATGTTGGGATCCCAAGCCTGGTTTCAGGGATGGAAAGTGTCCGGCAGGCATTGGCTGAGGCGGGCAATCAGGATCCTGATGGGCACCTGATGATTCGTCCTGGATTCAGAAATTGGCTCTGGATGATCCGGGATTCCTCCCGGATTGCCTTTATCCTTCGTTGTGCCGGGCTCCTGGGAAACACCCTTCTTTTCCTGCTTTGGAACCGCCTGTTGCTCCAAACGTTAGGGGATGCAGCCTTCGGAACCTTCATGGCCTTTATGGCTTTCATGGGATTGGCTGGCTTGGGGAATTTTGGTCTGGGTGGAGCGGTCGCCATGCGGGCGGGACAGTTTCTGGGGGCGGGAGATGAAAAGGGATTGAAGGAGTTCCTGGCCTCGGCCCGCGCTTTTTATGTCGTGGTCGCAGTGCTGGTCACTTCGCTGTTGGCCTTGCAGGCTTCTTTTCTGCCGCAGTGGCTGGGCTTTGAGCAGGTGCCGGGGACAGGATCTTTGCGATCCCTCTTTTTGGTCGGGGCTTGTGGTATGGGATTCCTTCTGCTTTCCAATTATTTCGACAGCCTGAATTACGGCATTAAAAACCTGACCTGGCCCATGCTTCCGGGCTTTTTCGTTCCCCAACTGGTGATAGGGTCTCATGTGATCCTGGCCTGGAAGGGAGCACCTCTCTGGATACAATACCTGCCCTATGTGACAGGCATGGTGGTTCATTTTGTTTACGCTTGGGGATTTGTGCGCATTTACAGGAAAGATCTCGCGGTGTTGTTCCCGCTGCGCTTTGAACCGGGACGATGGAAGGACGTGCTGGGCTCCAGTTTCTGGACCTACCTGTGTGCCTTGGGTTCCCTGATCTATGTGACCACGGACCGGATGCTGATCAATGCCATGATGGGACCGGAACAGGTTCCGCGCTATTTTTTCAATTACAAACTCTGCGAAATTTCCGTGAGCCTGATCTGGGCCTTGTCCTTTGCCGTCCTGCCCAAACTGACGCAGCTCCTGGCCAGGCCGGAAGCGGCGGGGAGGGAGGAGGCATGGCAGATGGTTAAAAAAGTGCAGCAGTTACAGGGGATCCTGACGGCTGCCCTGGCTCTGGGCTACCTGTGGTTCAACGATGTCTTCATGGGCCTGTGGCTGGGGCAGGAGTATAGGGTTTCCATTTGGCTGCAGGGAGCTTTCGTGCTGAACCTGGTGATCATTGGAAGTGCGGATGCCGGGGTGCAGGCCGCCAGTCGAATGGGACGTTCAGGAATCAAGCATTTCGGGGTGATTGTCGTTCTGAGCGCCCTGCTGAATCTCGGGCTGTCTGCCCTGGCCTTAAAATTCGACTGGTTGATCGGAGTGGCCCTGGCCACCGCCCTGGCTCAGCTCATCCAGGTGATTTACCTTGGGCACTACAGCATACGTAATCTGGGACAATCGTATGGAGGCTGGTTTTTGAGGACGACCCTCTGGCCTCTGCTGTTTTTGGGTGTAGCTTTCATCTGTAGGTTGCTGGTTCCGGGGAATGGATTCGGTTCGGAGCTTGGCTTGGCCGTGATTTATGCGGCCCTGCTGGCGTTATGGATGAAAACGCTGGGATTGAGTTTAGGCGGCCTGCTGCAGGAGTGGGTTCTGGTCAAAAACCTTTTATTCAGGAAACAATGATTTTTTGGAAGTAAGGCAGGAGGGTTTTCTCGAAATGAGTAAAATCAAGCAGATGTCCGTCCACCAGCGGGCGCGCTTGCCATGAATCTGAACGCAGTTTTTCCTGCCAGAATAATACTGCTTGAACAAGGGCTTCAGGATCACGCAGCGGGACGATGCTGCCGTTCACGCCATCCCGGACCAGGTCGGAAGCTCCGGTATTGGAGGTTGTGATGGCAGGAAGACCGCATGAGAGAGCTTCCGTTACTGTCCTTGCAAAACCATCCTCCAGGGAGGGCAGAAGGAAAATATCAGCGGAACGCAGTCGTTCTGCCAGTTTGGCATGAGGCAGGGACGGGCTCCATTCAATAGGCAGATTCGCATAGCGGGCGAGTACGGGTTTGACGCATTCGGAAATGGAATCGGTTAGGAGAAGTCTGGCGTCCGGAATAGTTTTCCGGATCTGGCGATAAGCCTCGAGCAGATAGGGTGTTCCTTTCCGCAGGGAGAGACTGCCGGTGTTGATCAGGGTCAGAGGAGAATGTTTTGGGTTTTGGGTTTTGGGTTTTGAGTTGGAAAAGGATGGTTTGGGGGAGAAGCAAGCGAGGTCGATGGGGTAAACATTGGGGATGATTTGTTCCGGCCTGAATCCCCGTTCCAGAAAAGAGCGGGTGACGTAGCTGCTGGGTGACAGGACATAGTCCACATCCTCCATCATGGCCAGGGATCTTTCATGATGAAAACGCGAAACCGGAGGGCGGGGGCATTTCCAACGCCGGTGTTCTTCCTGCAAAATAGTCCAGAAGTTGTCCGGATGGGAGTTGCCTCCATCCAGAAACGTTTTTCCTCCATGGTTCCTTACCCATTTGAAGCATTCATTGGCGTAACCGTAACTGGAGATAATATGGTCACCCGCCTGTAGTTGCTGCAACACCCAGCGGTCAAAAAACGGATACAGCCGGAAGCGGAAGGGTTCCGCCTTCCATGAGCCGAAAAGCTTGGCCGAGGCCGTATTGAGCAGGCCAAACCAGGGCCAGAGACGGGTCTTGTCTTCGGGGATTCCTTTGGTGCCACGGCGCGTGCCGAGGCAATAGAGGCGGAGCATCCCGTGACTGTCCAGAACCCGGGCGTTGTCATCACAAACAGAACGGGAGGGAGTGGCGACAACAAACCGGGCCGCGTTGGAGTTTTCAAGTTTCACGATCAGGGTTTAAAACTTTCTTATAAAGATCCAGATGATGCCGGGTCATGCTATCGGAAGTCATTCCCTTGGCGAGGATGGAGGGCGGCCCGGCTGAAGAAAAGGCGAGACGAAGTAACGGGTCGTCCAGGAGTTGCTCAAGTGCCGTGCTAAGAGCTGCCACATCACCGGGTGAAACGAGCAGGCCGGTTTCACCATGAGTTATCAGTTCCGGAATGCCTCCGGCGTCCGATCCGATGCAGGCGCAACCGTGATAAAGGGCTTCCTGGAGGGCCAGGCCCAAAGCCTCCCAGATGGATGGTTGTACGAAAATGGAAGCCTTCTGCATGAGCTCCGCCGTGTCTGCCCGTGCACCCAATAGCTTGATCCTGTCCTCCAGCTTGTTCTTCCGGATGAGGTCTTCGATCTCAGCCCAGCAGGCGGGCTCGGCATTGTGGCCTGCCATCCAGAGTTGCCAGTCCGGATACTTGTGGGCGATCCGGCAGAAAGCTTCGGCCAGGAAGTGTTGCCCTTTCCGGAAAGCGATATGGCCGACGGAGAGGATGATTCTGGATCGTAAGTTTGAAGCTTGAAGCTTGAAGTTTGAAGTTGATGAAAGAGTGGAGTGGTAAATCTGCCGGTATTTGGAGGCGAAGGGGAAATACCAGTGACGGAGTTTGTTCAGGTCGTGTTGGGAAACAGCGATTTCACAGCGGGTATGGGCCAACTGGCGGATCTTCAGAATCCAGGCGGCAGGGAATAGGGCGAGTTTGGCAAGGACATGGCGGGCAGGATCGCAATAACCATCGAGGGGGGAGACGGTCAAATGGACTGTGTGGACGCTGGGAATACCAAGAAGGCTCAAATAGGGAATCGGACAGCATCCGGGGCGGGCGTTGCCCCAGCCATAGTTGCCTCCGGAATGGAAATGGGCCAGATCCACCTTTTGATCGTTTAGACATGTCGCCAAATCGAGTGCTGTCGCAGGGGTCAGGATTTTCGGGCTTCGCAGGTGTAAGTGTATCGAAGAAAGGCAGTCGCCTGGAAGCAGGCCCGGTTCATCCGGCGAGATCAGGATCAGCCTGTAAGACTGCGAGAGTGGAGCCAGAAGCTTCCGGACGAGAACACTTACACCTCCCTGAAGAACAAGTGAATATTCCAGACATAGTGCCAGCAATGGCCGGGTATTGTGTGGATCAGAGGTATTGGACACGGTTTTACAGATTAAACTCAAAAGAGCGGGCCTGTCATTGACAATGCTTTGAAGTGGTTATTTGAGGTGTTCTGTGTTTTTATCAAAAAATGCAATATAGAGGCAACAAATTCAGAACCCTGCTGGAAATCCACCGCGAAGTTGATAACTGGCTGGTTGCTTTTGCCATGAGGCTTTTCCGCAAGCACGCAGGACTGAACCTTCTGCGCTTCAAGAGGGGGCTTAATCTTATTTGCAGGGGAGGCAACCGGGATTGGGATGTCGTGCACGAGCTTTTTTTTGCCGGAGGTTACCGCACGGCTTTTGATTATTTAAGGAGCAGCGAAGGGGAGGGGATGGTCTTGGATCTGGGAGGAAATATTGGTTGTTTCAGCCTCTTGGCTGCGGAGTGTCGTTCCGGAATAACGGTCAGGGCCTTTGAACCCGGCCCTCCCAATGCCCGCTTGTTTCGAATGAATCAGCTGGCCAATTCCGGTATTGGAAGCCGGATTGAACTGGTTGAAGCTGCTGTCGCCGGCAGGGACGGGGAGATTACCTGGTTTTTTGACGAGGAAAATCCCGGAGGATCCGGTCTCTTTGCGGACAAAGGCATTCCGAGCCAGGTAAAAATCCACTCCTTTTCCGAAGTTATTGAATCCATAACCCAACCAATCCTATTGGTTAAAATTGATATAGAAGGTTCCGAGTACGATCTGCTGCAGGATGCCAATGAAGCCATCTGGCAAAAGATCCCGGCACTTTCCCTGGAACTGCATAATGATCCGGCGGGAAAAGTGACGAGGAAAGATTTTCTGAATAAAATGGAAAACTTTGGGTACCGGATCCGTGAAGAGTCCGTCTGTTCCTACTTTTTGATCAAAAAGTGAACCTATGAAGTTGGCTTTTTTGGTGGTTGATAATCGGGAGGCATTCCGGGAATACGAAAAGCCTGAACCTTGGTTTGGACGTGCTCCCGAGGCCGTGTTCCAAGGATTTATAGGACTTCCCGGTATGGAAGTACATGTTATTTCCTGTACCCAGCAGCAAATGGTTTCTCCTGCCAGGCTTTCAGGCAACATGCTTTTCCACAGTCTGCATGTACCCAAAACAGGCTGGCTGCGCACAGGATACCAAGGATGCATACGTGCAGTGCGAAGGAAGCTGAGAGAAATCCAGCCAGACATCGTTCATGGACAGGGAACGGAACGGGATTGTGCCATCAGCGCGGTTTTCTCAGGATTTCCCAATGTGCTTACTATTCACGGAAACATGGCCGAACTCGCTCGGTTGCAGGGTTCCCGGATCGGTAGCTACGGATGGCTTTCGGCAAAACTGGAAAATTTCACGCTTCCGAGGACTTCTGGGGTGTTTTGTAATTCGCTCTATACCCGCGATCTGGTTTCCTCCAGGCAGAAAACTACCTGGCTGCTTCCCAATCCGATCCGGTTGGAATATTTTGGCCCGTCCTCCAGAACCGTTTCCAGGGAAATTCCACGAATCCTCAACGTGGGCGTCATTTGTCCACGGAAACGCCAACTGGAAATCCTGGAATTGGCAGCGAAACTTCACGCCAAAGGAAAACGCTTTAAACTATGTTTTGTTGGCCTGAACGGCGGAGGTGATTACGGCGACCGTTTTGAGAAGCTTTTTCAAATCGCGAAAACCCAAGGGTATGCCGGAAGGCTTGATTTCATGTCCGTTGAGCGCTTGGTTGCGGAAATGGATGGCTCTGATGCCCTCTTGCATTTTCCATATGAAGAGGCGTTTGGGTTGGTGGTGGCAGAAGCGCTATCGAGGCAGCTTCATTTTTTTGGTTCCAGGACCGGAGGGATCCAGGATATTGCCGCAGGCCTAAGCGGAACAGACCTGATCGACCCGGGTGACTGGAAGGGATTGGAAGACCGGTTGGAGTCCTGGCTCAACAAGCCGATTCGTCCAGAGGCAGGGAACGCGGTGATTATGGAAGGCCGCTACCACCCGAAAGTCATCGCTGCCAAACATCTGGAAATTTACAGGCAGGTTCTGTCGCGTCCCGATTAACATCACCGGTATTTCAACAGCACGGTCTCGTAAATGGATTTGAGTTGTTGGGCCACCTCGGTCCATGAGTAGAGTTTGATCGCGGGTTTTGACAGGGAAGGGCAGAGGTCGTAAAACTCCCGTAAGATGCGGGTATGATCCGGTCCGGGCTTTGGAGGCCAGTAATGGGCCTCCGGCCCAAATCGCTCTTTCGACCATTTTTGGTCCTGCACCAGCAAAGGCAGGCCACAGGCGGTGGCTTCATGGGCGGACAGGCACCAATTTTCATGCTGACTTAAGAGAGCGAAACCACGGGCCTGGGTCAATAACCCGATCATATCTACCCTGTTGTCGACATGGGACTGATGCAACACATAGCGTCCATCCAATTCCGCCTGGAACTTTTTCCAATAAGGATCTTTTTCACTGTAGGGTTTTCCTACAAAAAGAAGGGGCGTCCGAGCTTCCTTGGCCAGGCGGGCCAGTTCCAGGCTTCTTTTCCGGGCGGTTATCGTTCCGGTGGTAATGAGCCATGGTTGTTTGTCAGGCGCAGGTTTCGCTGCCAGAAAATCCTCGTGCAAACCGAGGGGAATGAGGTTGATCCGCTCTGGAGGCAGCGCGAAAGCCGTGGTAAGCACCTTCTTTTCGGCTTCGAGCCCGACCACAAGGTGGGGAAGGTTGCGGATAACCGGCCACGTTGTCTGGTTTTTTATCAGGTCCCAGCCAGGTACCGCCATCATGAGCCTGTAGAGCGCCCCTTGAACGGCAAGCAGTAGGTCGGAACGGTTGCAACTGCCGGTCAGAAGGTGGGTGCAAACCAAGGGAACTTTTTTGGTCTGCATCTGGTTTAGGTAGCTGAGGGAAGGAAGTCCGAAATAGTGAATGAGATCGCCTTTCTGGTTTTCATCCCACCACCGCAGGTATTCGACCTGGATACCCTCATTTTCCAAGCCCGCTTTGGTTTCCTGGATCTGGACCTGAAATCCACCATGGGAAAGGAGAAAAGGGGATGCGTGATCGAAAAGAACTTTCATAGAAAGAATTCGTAAATTTAATTTCTTCGGGCAAAAGTAGCGTAGAGCCCTTTTTTAGGAATAGAAGTATGGAATTTTGGATTCAGAAATTGATGATTGTTGGGGTAACGGTCATAGGATTCTTGCTCGCCATTTTTGCCGCAGTCTTGCTCGTCGATGGACAATACGTTCCGATTCTCGTTTGTTTTTTGGTATTCGGAGGCGTTGCAGCTTTTTTTACTCTCAAGAACAACATGTGGATTCTCATCGCCATTTTCCTGGCTTCACCCATTACTTTGAACTTTCTGCCCATTCCTTTTTCGTTGAGTGAACTCGCCGTTATCTCCAGCACGGCCTACATCTTTTTTGTTACGCTTCTGTTTGAGAAAGGAAAGATCAGTCTGGGCCCACGCCATTTGTGTTTTCCCTTGATATTGATCGTCCTCCTGATTGTTTATCATTGGTTCGGATCAGGAGGAGGATTTAGAGTATTGGGCTCGGCCAATTTCGGAGCGCGGCGCAATTTTTCCATGTGCCTGGCTCTGGTGGCCTTTGTCGTTATTTTGAGTGCCCCTAGGAAAAGTGCCTACCTGATCAAAAATTTGCCCCTGCTTTTTCTTGGTGGCACCATCCTGGGAGTTGCCCCGTTCCTCTTGACCAGTTTTTTCCCCTTCATGTCACCCTACGTCAATCTGATCTCCGGCAACGTGAACGTGGAGGCCTACTCCCAAGCGATGACACAATCCAACTTTACCGAAGGGGGAATGGGAAGGATCGGACAGTTAAGCACCCTAGGGGTTGCCCTTCAGCTTTGCCTTCTCAGCTATTTTCCTCTCACGACATGGTGGAGGCCGAATCGTTGGTGGGTTTCGGTTCTCGCCTTGCTGGCACTTTACTTCGTCATTCGAAGCGGATTTCGCTCGGGCCTTTTTTATTATGTCATTATCAGTATGGCCGGGGCCTTCTTCTGGTTGCGGTGGAAGTCCCTCCTCCTGTGGCCTCCGGGGCTTACGGTTTTGTTGCTGATCGGGTTCATGCACGGAAAAGCATACCAACTGCCCTTTTCCATGCAAAGAACCCTGTCTTTTTTACCATTGGAATTTGATACAGGGGTCAAAGAGTCTGCCAAAGGCTCGAATGATTTTCGTCAACAGGTACAGGATCTCTACCTGCTGCAGTTTGCCGGCAAAAGTCCCTGGATTGGGAATGGATTCAAATTTGATGCTTTGGAAGTTACCCAATGGGTAGCCTTTGGTGCGGATTCGGCCGGGGAAGGGGATCCTATCCGGCGTTTCATAACCAAAAAGGATTTCCATATCGGATGGATAAGTGTGTACGATTCAATTGGCGTGATCGGCTTTGGATTTTTCCTCTGGTTTTGCTGGAGTCTGATGTATGAGGGCTGGAAGTTGATTCCGAAAAGCCGCGATTATGTTAATCCCCTCAAGCCTTGGCTTTTTTGTTATCTGATGAAGGAGATCGTGGCGTTCTTTGCCGTATTCGGCGCCATCCAAAACATTTTTTTGATTTTGAGCACCCTAGGGGCGCTGATCTGGGCCATTCGGGTGTTGGATATGCATGATGAGAAGGATAGGGAAGATAAGAAGGTTCCTGTCGTGAATTCGCCGGAAAGTGCTCCTGCTTAGATATCGGGGCACTGCTCGGGGGAACTTCAGGTCAGTGAAGTCAGCTCGGACTCCAACTGGTTTTCCGGAAAGTATCTTCCAAGCTTTTGCCCGCACCATTGTCTTCGTTTCCCGACGCTGAAACACATCGAAAGCAGGGATGCTGCGGCAATACCGCCCAAAAGTCTGCCCAGTGAACACAGGTAGTAGAAAGGAGCAAGGAAGCGTCCGCGATAGTAGCAGTTTTGATTCCAACGATTCCGGAGCTGAAAGGGTGATTTGAAGGAACCCAGATAATAACGGACCCAGTAGAGGAACCTTTTTACATTTACCAAGACCCGCCAGAAAGGGAGGAGGCGCCTCTCTGCCTCGTAGACCAGGGAGGCCCTTGCCTGCTTGTAGACCAATACTTTCAGGCCCTTCCTCTTGTAGGAGATGGTGTAGGGCCCGTCTCCGTAATCTGGATGACCAAGCCATTCTTGTGGCCCAGGCCTAATGGTTAAAACAGAAATATCCCGGAGCAAAGATTATCTTTGCCTCTCATCGTTTCAAGCAGAACAGGACGCTGTACGGAGACGCCTCCGTTCCCCCTCCCATCTATATTCCTCCGGGTGCCGGATTGTGGCAGGGCCTCGCGTTGATGATGGGATGGAAGAATTTGGGCGCGGAATGTGATGCCGACCTTATTTGCCTCTGGGGAGGAGGCTATTTTATTCATCAAATGCCCCTCTGATAAGCCGCACTCTCTTCGTGGCCTCGTTGCAGGGATTGGTGGTCCTGAAATTTAACAAAAGGGTGATGATGTTTCCCCAAAGCATCGGACCTTTTACAAAAAAAGATGGATGAATGGATTGTCAGGTGCCTCTTTCGGCGTCTCGACAAGTTGACAGTCCGCTGTGACGAGTCCAGCATTTGGCTCAGACGCTGGGGACTTGTCCAAAAGATGTGCAGCGTTCCTGATATTGTCTTTGCCTTACGTTGTTTGAAGCCCGAATGGTTTGAATTGCGAAAAGAAAGAAAAGGACTGGGTATCGTTGCGATCAACAACGGGTTTTCCACCAAATTGGGAGAAGAGGAAACGAACTCGCTTCTGCTAAAGCTCGTCGCGGCTGCAGCGCAGTTTCATCGAGAAATCGGTGAACCCATTCTCCTGTTTACCCAGGTCTATATCCCGTTATCTGATGATGATTATACTGTGGTTGAAATACTGGCGAAGTTATTGAAATCGCACAGTATCCCTCACGAGGTGCTTGCCCCTGAACAGGACTTGAGGGATTACATTGGGAAAATTGCGTCCTGTCGTGGAATTATTGGCTGCCGGATGCATGCATGTATCCTGGCCGCTGTTTCCCATACACCACTGATCGGATTGGCCTACCAACCCAAATTCATGGGAATTTTCCGTCAATTAGGAACGGAAGAATGGTTGTGCCCTCTCAATTCTGTCGAGGAGTCCTGGATCTGCGATAGAGTTTCCGATCTTGTAGTTGATCAAAAAGATCTCGAGGGACATCTGGCTGCACAAGTGGAAATACTGGAGAGCCGAGTCATGGATTTTTTGGAAAAGTCCGAATCCGCCGTGAGCCAGAAGGAAGGGGCTGGGATGATCGAAGAGGATTTTAATTGAAAAAAGTGTAAAGATGTCGCGAGGGGTCTGCAAGAGCGGGGGTAGGGGGCAGGGTTCGCCGCGGCGGATCTTTGATTT
>Ga0105046_10006107_pt1 | contig 19018 bp, 19 predicted proteins | sample MAT03_FD_78385 | JGI IMG/M metagenome (GOLD analysis project Ga0105046, IMG submission 78385) | Freshwater microbial communities from Lake Fryxell liftoff mats and glacier meltwater in Antarctica - MAT-03 (megahit assembly) | ecosystem: Environmental > Aquatic > Freshwater > Ice > Liftoff... | reverse complement strand
CATACATATATTAAAATATAATTTTGTGAATCATATCTATTAATAGTATTAGATTAAAATATATGATATGTTTCATTTTTATAAAAAAATAAAAAATGAAATATATCCAATTCTGATAGCCTCCATAATATATTTAATCAATTATTTTGCATATATAAATCACTATCCAATATAACTTCTAACTAAAAATCTTTAATAATGGTATAGAATGGAGATAAAAAAAATACCAGCTGGTACACGTATATATGTAACCAAAAAAAAACAGTATACATTATATATTCAACCTGATAAAACATTAACGAATGATAGCCTGTATGTGGCATACGACGTTAGGATTGATGGTTGTACAATTATTCCGAAAGGAACTCGTGTAACCGGAGATTGGGTTACCGAATCATGTCCCACGATAGGTGCACAATTACAAATAAAACATGTTTACTTACAAGGTTCGGGCCAACAATTTTTAGCGGATTCAGATGTTATTGAAGCAATGACCGACTTTAATCATGATGAAATTGGTGGCGCATCTTTTTTGTACAAACAAAAACAGTATCAATCCATTTCTAATATCACCCGCAGAATAGCTAAAATGGGATGTTGTATTAAAACATTATTTGATAATAATCGTGATACCATTTATCTAGAAATAATAACAAAAGAAATTCCAATTACTGTCACAACAGATTTTGTGGCATTTCCATTATAAAAAATCAAAAGGCTTTTTTTTGTGGCAAACTATAACAATCATGGTATAAATAATTCATTGAAAAAAAATTGAAAATCAATTGCATTCAGTATTAAAAATATAATAGTATCTAATATTAGATAAGAACCATGTATTTTATAAACAAAATTACCTTGGATAATGGGGACAAATTCGTGTCTTCGGAGATTGTTAATCATACATTTAAGACTATTGGAGCCGGATTGGACCTTTTAGAATATTGTGCTATTGAACATATTAAAGAAGAAGGGGGGAAACAAATGAGTGATAATTCTAAAATTATCGATGTTTATGATTTGAAACAGGTTAATGAACCGGTAGTAGATTGTATCTTAATTTATCGAACTGCAAATCATCCGCATTCATTGAATATTTACCAAAGAAAAACTATTGTAACAACAATTAATGGTTATGTTTGGGGATCATCTAATACTACAATGCCGACATTTAAAAGAACACATATTTTCGAATTGGAACAATACAATAAATTGGGTTCATCAAGTGTACACAATAATTATTCTGTTTCTAATTCCGAATGTGAAAATGAACATTTTGTTCCGATGGTTCCGATTGGACCAGCCAGAGTGATGGTACCGAAACCATTAACAGTCGCACCAATGTGTGATCTTCTTAATGAACTCAAAAAATGCGCCAGATTTAAAGATCGCTTCAAAGAAGTAAATTCTTACATTACAAGCTCTCCTAAATCGGTTAGAAAAATACAAACACCAGATTTTAGTTTGGATGGCAACCGTAAAAAAATAGTGGAAAAAATCACAGTTGATTCCTCAGCAGTATTGAATACCGAAATTTCCTCCCAAATTGTCGAGCCAACAATTATTTCTGATGAAGATTTGAAAGAATTATCCGAACTTGATCTTCCACCATTGGAAGACGAATCAGAAGGTTTTATGATGGAGGAAGTTAATTAAAATAATTAATACAAGTGAAAAAATTTGAAATTAAAATTTAAATCGAATTTAAATTTTAATTCTAAATGATAATATCATAAACAATGGAATTATCAAAACGACAACGCAAATTATTGATTAGATCCGAGTATAAAAAAGAAAAAAAAAATCAAAAAATGTTAGAAATCCAAGCCAAAAAGATTCCAGCTATTGATTATAATAACAATAATATTGATGGTTGTGGAATTGTTTTAATAAAAATAATAAATGAAAAAAGATATATCCTATTAAAATATTGCAATAACATATATTACGTCCCAAAAGGTAACAGACGAATCGGTGAAAGTGTAAAAGAAGGCGCAATCAGAGAATTGACTCGTTATACCAATATTTGCCCAGAAAAATATAGTATTATTTCGGGAGAGCCACTAACAATAGTTTATCAACCATACTATCATGATACTGGTTATAAATATCGTGGACATTCTGTCAAGAAACACATGCATTATTTTTTTGCAATTGTTAAAGATGAAATAGATCCAACCGTTTTCCCCGAAGGACAGGTAGCCGATAATGAATTCGGTTCATATGAATGGATATGTATCAATACAATTAATAGTGATGTTAGGAATGGGAATCATTATGAAGAAAATATGGATCACATACTGAACCATATGCAAAATATTAATATCGTTTGTGATAACCAGACGGAATAAAATAATGATTTGGTATATTAATAATAACTGATAAATATATTGTTAGTATCGCACCATATCCAATAGTTACAATACAACTCAATAGAGGAGCAAAAATAGCATATACAATAATAATATTTATTACAATTGCATATGAAGCAACATACCACAAAAGAAATGATATCAATGGTAAATAATATATTATTTTGATATTTGGTGCATTTGCAACTGTTTGTATTTTGATAAGTACATCGCTCAAATGACATATTATTAGAGAAAAAATAAACATTAGTAAAAAATAAATATTATTAACATGTCCCAAAAATATGAAAACTAATGCGATCATAATAAAACCAAAATTGATAAAAATATTGGTAAATTGATCAAAAATAATAATTTTTTCGCTATTTTGGCCATAGATCATCATAATTAGTTATAATAATTAATTATGATGCACAATTTTAAATCATTTAGATTCCGAATACACCCAAAATATGTATTTGGCATGGTTCGCTTATTAGATTTTGAAGATTATATTTAACAAAATGATTATCTTTGGTGGGTAATTGGATAATTTTTTCATTAGCCATTATTGCCCTAACAATTGCGCCAGTTTCTTTAGGAGCATGATTTCCACAATCTATGGTAATATGTGTTGATTTATCATCATGGATAGGATATTCGGGAATAGCAAATGTATAAGTATTTTTGGAATTATCCGATGATACTTTAATATATTGGCCCGCAACAATACTAGGATAAAATTTTGATATTTTTTCAAATTCTGCTGATGAATAATCTAAATTTTGACTGGTACTGAATCCCATAGTAATATGCCCAATAATATTATCATTGACCAGTGTTAGTATTCGTATTTGACTGAATTTATTATAGGACATATTGGTTGTAGGAATTATATGGGCCAAAATTTGATTAAAATCGAAATCGGATTGGATACCGTAATTATTGCTTGTAATATATGGATAACCAAAAATATAATCGGCATCAGCAATTAATTTCAAAGCAAATTTATAATTATCGCTTGATTTTTTCGCTATAAAATCGGCAAAATTATTTAGGGCTGCTTCTGGTGTGTCTTTTTTGGTAACAATTTTGCGATCAATTTTCCATTCTGCCAGATTGACACGACGTACGACGGCTTGTTTGACTAAATCATTATTATTGTACGATAATTGTGGATCGTAATTTTTGTTTAAAAGTGTGATATTATCAAAATTACCTGACACACACAGAATTATTCGGCATACAATTCCTAAAGTTTTATATATTTGGCTTCGGAGTATGGATGATTGATTTTTATCGGATGAAAAAAGTATTCCTCCACCAGCTGAAATTATCGGTATTTTTTTAGACATAAGTGCTTGAATTATTTTCCATCTTGAGTAATCATTTCTTTCTTTTCCTAATTTCATAGTAATATCCTTTCCCAAATCCAATGTATCACCATCTATTACGACAAATAATGGATTCTTATTTGATAATTCACTGGCAAAAGTTGTTTTACCTGATCCAATTGGTCCAACGCAAATAATAATTGTCCCATTTGTTAGTGTTACCAATTGTTTATCAAATATTTCTTGAATATTATCAGAATGTTGCTGTTCCATAATTTTATCAGCTATTTCAATATGGATTCCGACCTGTTTATTGTCTGGAATATATTCTTTGGATAGCATTTCTTGGTACATCATAAAACATTCCAATGCAAAATTACGCCAATATTTTGCCCCTTTTTCAGAAACACACCATCCATCAATAAACTTTTGAATATGATTTTTAAGTGTGTATCCAAAAACAAAATTATCGAAAACTTCTCTTAAAAGCAATGTCCTAATAGTATACGGTGCAAATTTATATTTTTTAATGATAACATTCTGGTTTGTACTGTTCGTAATCCCGCAAGGGGTATCATATAATTTAATAACTAAACCCTCTAAACAATTTCCGATTATATCTGAATGTTTAATTGTGCCTTTAGTAATCGTAGTATATTTATCAAAATTCTTGACCATTTTTTCTAGATTATCGTCTGTCATAAAATCTCGTTCTATGGATAATTGTTTAATAAATTCTTTTGCAGCGGAGCCATCATTAATATAAACTGCCGAATCACACGGTAACCGATATTTTGTACAAAAATCTACCAACATCTTATTATCATAAAATTGGACAAATTCGGTTTCTTGCTCTTTTTGGGACAATGGTAAATCGTATAAATGACCGCTGCCAATTGCCGTTACTACTGGACTTTCAGATAGTACTCGTGATCCGTGTACTTGATCATTTTTGGATATCATCTCGGCACAAATATGTAATCTTTTTTCAAGCATTATATTAACCACTTCATCTGTAATAAATGGTTCAAACAGTCTCCTAGCATCTTGGACAAAAGGTGATTCAGATGTTGCGGAATTTTTACTGGTTACTGTCCAGTATTTGTTATTGTTTATTTCAAAAATAAGAAGTTGTCCCAAAAATCCACTCCATTTTTTAAAAAATTCCAAACCAGTAACATTATTAAACTCTGATAGGTCATCAGGTAATTGGCGCTCATCATTTGAAAATTTAGGATAAAAACCGAAATACTGCATTCGTTTTTTGGGTTGCCAAATGATTGGGAAACCTCTTGGAAAACCGCATTCATTGGCTAACCTGATAAGAACACCATCATTTACACCAACAATGATAACTAAATAAATAGACTCCAATCCAATTGCTTTATGGAATACTGGACGAACCAAACCTTTTGAACTTTTAATGATAGCACCAAGTTTCATACCGGTTGCCTCAGATAAAAATTGGTCTTGTAGTTTGTTATCTGGGGTAAATTGTTCAAATCCCAAATAAGTAACATTACAATTCATCATTGAATATATATGTATATGTATAATAATAGTATTGTTATTATTATACATATTACCGTAACTAATTTTACTTCAATTTTTTATGATATATTATATCGTTAGTTTTGAAATTCAGCAAATTTATTACGAAATTCAGCAATTTCCATGCGAAGTTCAATAATTTCTTTGCGATTTTTAATTAATTCATTTAGTAGCATTGGAACGAGTAAATGGTACTGCACTGTTTCTATTTCATTATTTTCATTTTTAACAACAATTTCTGGCATTATTTCTTCTACCTGTTCTGCAATTAAACCGTATGAGTGCATATTATTTTCAATATAATCAAATTCAACAGGGTTTAATCCATATATTCGGTTACTAATATTCATTGGTTGAATATTCTTTTTATAACGAATAGATGATGGTACTGTTCCCAATTGTCCATTCGCATCAACTAAAATATTTGTACCAGGACCAACTATAGATGCACCATTAATACCTGAAATAAAACATTTTACCATGCCATTTCCTAATCTCATCGTGTTAGAATCACCAGCTAAACCTTGGTTACCAATCATGACATTATTTCCATCAGTACCTGTTAAATTTTGACCCGCTTCATTTCCTAAAGCGATATTAAATTGTCCAGTACCCACATTAAACAATGCATTTGGCCCAACTGCGGTATTATTAGTACTTGTCGCATTGAATAAAGCATTCACACCAATTCCGACATTTTGTCCACCATCAGTATTTACACGTAATGCATTAAATCCAACAGCAGTATTAAATTCCCCACTTGTATTCGCGACAAGTGCTGATCCGCCAATTGCTACATTATTAGCACCAATTGTATTATTTTGTAAAGCCATTATTCCCAATGCAGTATTATTAGAACCGGTGGTATTATTTTGTGCAGCGAATGCTCCTACAATACTATTATTAGCACCTGTTGTATTATTTTGCAAAGCGGATGTTCCAATAATAGTATTGTTTAGGGATTGCCCATTTATAATTGTATTAGTTATGCTTCCGTCTGTTATAGTTGGATTATTTAGAGTTGCATTATTAATATCGGCCATAAATTCTACATCACCTGTAAATGATACTGTTGGTGATACGGCGGGAAATATTGGTGGATTCAAAATAACTACATCTACTAATGTAATTCCACTGGAATCGGTTGTTTGTAATCTGACCTTACCACCGCGTGTCGTATTCAAAGTTCCCCCTAAACCACCAGCTATAATAAAATCGCCTCCATCCGTATTATTAGTTCCACCGGTACCATGTATTATTCCGGTCATAGGAGTATCACTAACAACACCATTCGCAATATACATATCAGTCAATGGAGTACTATCAGATCCCATTATGATTTGATTATCCGCGGTAGATGTAGCCAATTCGCCAATAGCTACTGATGTGTGTAATGCTTTTGCTTGATAACCATGAGCAATAGATCTGGGAGCAGTTGCTGAAGCTTCACAGCCATGCGCAATGGAAAAATTCCCAATAGCCTTACTTTTACAACCAATAGCAATCGTAGGATCACCACTAGCAGAGCTATCTGCACCTATGGCAATATTTCCATCATTACTGGCATTTGCATTGGCCCCATGCGCAATTGATCTGGGAGCAGTAGCAGTTGTACCGCATCCATGAGCAATGGCAAAATCTCCAATGGATTTGGTGCCACAACCAATAGCTAATGATTGCGTTCCCGAAGCAACACTATCTTTACCGATGGCAATACCCAAATCACCGGATGCGGCACTATCCGCACCAATGGCTATATTTTCATCTTTACTAGCGGTTGCATTATAACCAATTGAAACAATACTAGCTGGTGCGACAGAATTATTCGTTATTTGGAGAATTGGTGTACCAGTTACACCATCTAATCCCATGATAGAATTTTGATCAAGAATTAAAACGGGTATTGGTAAAATTGGAATAATTGAGATTGTTCCTGGTAAATCAATTCCAACAATTCTTTTATTTGGACCAGATAAAAGTAATTGTGTTGTCTGTAAATCTTTTTCGGCAATTAAAGCTCCAGTAATATATGCATTCCCATCAACCGTGAATATATTTGGTCCATTAATATCGGGAGGTGCAGGTATAGTTCCGCCAATAATAACAGAATCCGTTGTGACTGTTGGAAAAATTGTACCATTAGGTGTTCTTGTAAAAGGTCCAGGTGCACCAGGACGTCCACGTGGACCTTCTGGACCAGCAGGACATTGATTAAATAATTCTTGCATTTCACAAATAATTCTTGCATGTAATTTTTGTATAGCACGATTAATATATTCGATATTCGCTTTGTTTGCTTGAATAATATCTTTTGGATTATTAGTTTGAATAGCATCTTTCGAATTATTCGAAATATAACCGGACATTTTATATAAGTTCATAATATAATATTTATTATGGGTGCAAATATACACTCCTAATAAATATTTTGTTTTAATTAAAAAAATATAAATTTAAACATTAACGCTCAACCTGAATGTTCCAGGATTATTCAAAAATTTACCTGCTCTAATAGCAACATTAGCTTGGTTAGTACCTGTAGTAGTAGCGAATTGTGTTTCATAACCAACACCACACGCAAATAATTGTGTCGCTAAAACAGCAACACGTGTATTTAAATTTTCATGAATGGTACCATTTTTCCAATTTTCATAAGTATTGGTATTTTTTTCCAAAGGATTGATACCTTTAGCAGTATCATATATCACAACACCATTAGATTGCGAAACGGTAATTCTAGGGCTTGGAGTTCCCAAAGGTGTACCAAAAATATTAACAATTTGTATCAATAAACTATTATATGCAGCAGCGTTATTTGCATTTATCATATTTCGCAATGCAACTTCCAAACTATTGTCAAGAATTCCATTGTATAATTGTGCATAAAGTCTTTCGTAAACAGGATTTTCAAAAAGACATACAGGTGGTTGGACATTAAGTTTTATTTTACCATGATTACAAATACGATACGGTTCATCACACTGGGATAGATTTCTGGTATCATTACAATTCTTTTCGCATTTATATATTGGTTTAATGATTGGTTTAATACAATTACATTTTGATTTACCACAATCACATGCAGGTTTGGCACAACTACATTTTAGTTTACCACAATCACATGCGGGTTTAACATAACTACATTTTAGTTTGTTACAACCACATTTTGATTTTTTGTCGTAATTTTTTTCTAGATCATAGAATTCACTTTTGTATAATTTGCATTTTTTGGCTTCGTGTAGACTCATTTTTACTATAATAATAATAGATTAAATTATAGTTACTGGAGGTATTTTACCACCATTAAAAAATTAATTAATACACATTAATTAATTTTTTTATCATAGAATACTATTATTTAAAAATGATTGGGTTTGGGTTGTTTGTGTTGGTCGTATCGATTCAGTTTTTTTTATGCCAGGTTTTGTATTATCATTATTTACATTGTCCTTCGAGAGCAGCGAATGCTCTCTCGGAGGCAAGGCTATCTGTTTCACAGAAGATTCCACCACTAATGATCCTTCATTTAAACCTTTATCGTAAATATGTCTAATTTGGCTACTAATATCCTCGACGTTATCATTAGTGATATTTTCAGTATCGGAACATAAATAAAATTGAACTGTAAGACGAATTGGTTTGCCAGTATCACGAACCAATTTATAGGTTTCGCCAGAATTTTTTTCAATTCCTTTGAATTGGCCTTTTTTATCACCCAATGTTAAAATAGCTCTTTCCATACCACGATCGGTGCGGCTATTCATCATTGATTCATTTCTTCCACCAAATCTATCTCTTCCACTAGATTCATCATATCGACAATCAACAAACCTAGGATATCGTCTCTCAAATATTTTCAGTGGAATTTGAAAAATATAAATACCATTTAGAGATTTTTCCTCAGATGTCATATCTCCATCGGTAGCAATTCCTTGACTGACACGATAATCACATAAGCGTTCGGCCTTAAATAAACGATTTGTTCCATTGAAATTAAAATAAAGCACGGAATTTCCACGACATACAACTTGGGCAGAAGTACCGTAAGCAGTAGCCATAATCACTAAAACAGCGGGTTCAGATCCTGATTGATAATTATAAAGATCAACCGCAAACTCAATTTTATTATTATCCACTGGCAAAATACAGGCTTGGGCTGATGTTAAAATATGTTGGTCTCTATCATCATACAAATTAATATTATTGACTTTATCACCACAATAACAATGCAAATTTTCCAAATATTCTTTGATAGTGATTTTTTTTAATTCAGAATCATTTTCGTTACCAACAACCAACATTGGTAATTTATCAGTTGGAAGATCAATTGTTGTATCTGTAAAATTATGCGTGCGAATAATTGGCATACGTGTCGAACCAACTTTTAAAGTCATATCTGTAATATTATCACCCATACAACTATTAGTATATCGGCTGGTATCATCCCAAGCAACTTTGCAAATATTCAAATTTTTGGCCGCCAGTTTAGATTTAGCATCACGATTGGATGCCAGTGAAGCAACACGATCAGTTAGATTATATTTATGATCTTTTTTGGATGAACCGAAATACATTTTTATTATGATAAAATATGTTATGAATATTTTTATCATATAATTCGGAAAAAAATTCAATTTTTTAATAATTTAACCATTAAATTATTTTTTATTGAAGCAGAAAATTTATAATTTTGTAAACCGCACCTTTAAAAAATATGTAAATACATGCATACGCATATATTTTTAGAGAGCCGCGATACCAGATGGTCTAATAAAATATAGAGAACAATCATTGCCATATTTTTTTTTGTGTCCAAAAAAGCCCAATCCCAAACCACATACGAATCCTAAACTCAATACCAAACCATTATATACCAAATCCATTGTTGATTTTAATAATAAATATTATTAAAATTGAGTATGTTTCTTAATTAATATTTCAATTTTTTAAATAATATTAGATCATAATACAATTTCATTCTTTAAATATAATAATAAATTATTACTAGTTTGATTTCAATTTTCTATCATAATATATATATATATAAATGTCTTGTTGTAAATGTTCTTTTGGACCATCTGCTCAAAATGCCAGATTTTCATGTCGTAGCCCAGGTAATGGTGGATATAGGTATATTAGACACAAAAATAAAATGCCAACTGCTACTTGGCATGTTCGTGCTCAAAGACCAACATTATTTTCATACAAAACAGATGGTTCGTATGCTGGAAGGAATCGCGGTATGTGTTATTAATATCTAGTATACATTTGGGAATTGCACCAAATGCTCGTAAGTTTACGACAACCAATGCCATATTAATAATATTATTTGTTTAATATGATGAACTCAGACGACGGAAACAATATGTATAGAAATCGCGGGTATTTTCCATATAGTATGGTTGGTGGACCTTATGGAATGGTTGCTTCTAGGAATGCTAGATTCGAAAATCTTTCTAGGTGGCAAACATTACCAAGATATCGATCAGTTTATCGTACATCTGTGCCTCGTGATTATTATGGTGTCGGTAGAAGATATGGAGCGTATCGAAATTGAATACAAAAATTTGAAATTGATTTTTATTGAGTATATGTGTATGCCAAATATACTCAACAAAAATTTGAAATTGATTTTTATTGAGTATATGTGTATGCCAAATATACTCAACAAAAATTTGAAATTGATTTTTATTGGGTATATGCGCATGCCGAATATATAATTACAGCAACATGAATCAAAAAATAGTAAGACAATTATATCGTTTTTGTACAACCGCTAAAACTATTTGTTTACCTGTGACTATTAAATCCGATATTGATTATCTACACAGCTTAGTTAATGAATTATTAGTTATTGATAATATAAATCAAACATGTGAACAAAACCATAAAAGAATTGTTATCAATGAACAAATCGAAAAAAATATGATGCAACTCATTATTAAAATTTCTGACCAACAATTACCAAACTATTTAGTGATGATATTTGGTGATTTAATGGTATCATGTATTGATAATGGTATGTTCGCGGATATCAACATAGATGAATTTTCCGCTATATTTGATAAAATGAACATAATGCCAAATCCATTACCTGTAAATCCAGAAAATTTGCATGAAACATTTGACAAAATGAATCTATAAAATGGAACACGCAATATTTTTTAATTTTTTATTAATAATAAATAATTAAATATTTTTTTCCATTTGAACCTTTTTTTCTATTGGAGATGTTTCATACACAGAAAATCCCATCCCATACCAAAAATTAATTCTTCTGGTAGCATACGATCCTTCAATACTAACAGTTATGATTATTCTGGTATAATCATTCATTTTAAAATATTTTTCAAGAAAAGTATACAATGGTGTACCAAATCCTTTATTAGCGCAAAACCAAACAATTTTTGTTTCTAAATTTTCTAATGGTTCGTATTGAGTATAACCCTCTAAGACGTTGTCCACTTTAATGCCAATTAATAAACCACGATTATCGGTTATTTTTTGTCGAGTTGAATTTTTATCTGAATCCGAATCCAAATATTTTTTATCCAATACCAATATTCCATCAACGTCTTTCTCCCCCAAAGTATAAAAGACGACTTTTTTTCCGTCAACCGTATGCTCTTCATAAACAATATTCCTAACACCGCATACTCCTTCACTATCGCAAACTTTTTGTCTGTCAATAATGTTAACCTCAACCACACGCCGTTCTGGTAGCTCAATATTATCAATAACAATATCCGATGTTTCAGATGTATCCGTTTCACTTGATGTTAAAGGATCCTGGAATAATGTATCACCACCTCTTTGATTCTCGGATTTGGATCGATTGTTGGATGATTGACGAATTGGTGATTTACGAAATGGCTCATACATTTTTTTCATAAATTCGACATCCCGTGAAAAAATTTCTTTATTTTCCGGTATGTATTGGAAATTCCGTAAAAGATTTAACCTTTGCGAAACAGGCAATATACCGTATTTTTGACTAGCTTTTCGAAGAGCACGTCTTCTCTCGTTTGTTGGTTTGTGAATACCATAACCAAAATTAGTTAAATGAATTTTATCTCCTGGTTTTGGCAATGTTTTTGGTCCCTTTCCCGGTTTACCAACATCACGAATACAAGTTGGCGGAACATTCGTTGCGGGAACAACTACTCCGTCTTTTCTTTGATATTCTTTCCTTTTAAATCCTTTTTTTTTTATTTCACCCGGCCCACAATTATTTGATTTTTTGGACATAGTTTTATAACATTAACTTAGATTTATATTTGTTGAATAGTGTATTTTAATATAAAAAAAATATCCACTATTAGGCTTATAGGTTTACTATGAATAGAACATCAACAGACATACTTAATGATTTAAAAATTATTTTCCCAGAAATAATACCAGTAATCAATCAAATTATTAGAAAAATCACCAACAGATTAAAAAATTAGAAATCCAAAATAATAAATTGCAAAGAAAACTCAATGATGAGGAGGAAAAACATAATTTATTAAAAGGTGAGGTACTATCCATTCGAAAAGAAACAGAATCAATCAAAACAGATTTGGAACTACTAATAAAAAATAAATAATAATTATTTTTTATTAACATTGAATATCGGTCAAATTTTTAAATTTATTAGAATCAAAAATTTCCATTAAATATTCATAACTTATAAGCTCGTCATCAAGTTCATAAAATGAATAATCTGTAAAAATTATTTTCATCATATTATAATCTAATTTATCTGGACTTATTTTATTTTTAGATAAATAATGATAAATACAACTATCAATATATTCCTCAAAATCGACTAAATCATTTTTTGGTTGTGGTTCTCTTGCTTTACAATATAATTTTTTATTAAAATTACTTTTGAAATGGTTCACAAAATATTGATCCAATTGTTTTATACTGGTGACTTTATAGTCAAAATATTGTGGATCATTATAATTAAAACATTTATTAGCAGGCATCCCATATGTACGAAACGTTATGCGGATATACTTCGTCATTTTTATTTATCAATAATAGGTCTTTTTTTAGGTATAGTAGGTCATTTTTGTTTCAATATTTTAATTATTTATGAAAAATTGAAAAAAAAACTGGCCCGAGTTCTCTATTATGGTTTAGAGACTAAGTGAAACTAATTATTTAGTAGACCAATTTAATAAAATCAAATGCAATTATCAGATTCAAACAGGCTCTCGAATAACAAACTTAACGAAATTATTCAAAATTCCATGATAACTATCGTTTATTGCGATACCGGATTTGATAAAATTATTAGTATTCCGCACTATTTATCAAAAAATAAATATATCAAAGGAAATATTTTTTGTTCATTACCAGCAACCACAACTACAATTTCAGCTTACAACTACCAATCACAATTATGCGACAATTATGGTAAAAATATTGTTGGTTATGCTCATGATCACAGCATAAATTATAATTATCATACCAAAATAGTTTATTGTACAACAACGCATTTAGTGGATAAATTATTGAGAACGGTTTCAAATATTTCAAAGGAAACACGCCAATTTTATAAACCATGGTTTTGTTCTGTTTTAATTTTGGATGAATTTCATTCCAGAACAAAAGAATCAGATATTTGCCTTTGTTTGTGGATATCTGCGTATAATGCATGGAAAGAAAATCCAAATTTACCAAAACCTCCCAAATTAGTTATAATGTCGGCAATATTAAATGATAATATGACAGAATTGCTCCCAACAAAACCATCTATTTTTTCCTATGGTAGTATGGATCCGTACCCAATAACAACAGTATATGATTATGAATCAAAACTTTTTCAGACTGATTCTGAAAATAGATACATACGTGCTGCCGATTTAGCATGCGACTATCATCTCGATAATTATAATGGCACCTCTTTTGATGATGCAGCGGCATCATCGAAAAGGAGTAGTCCCACAAGGGGTACATATTTGATATTTGTTCCCGGAAAGCAAGAAATAGATTTTGTTGCTAGAATCCTAAAAAGGAAATTAGGAAATGATGTAGTAATATCATCTGTTTATGATGGTCTTTTATTTAATAATTTAATTAAACTATATGAGCCTGTTCTCGATAAACGAAATATTATTATTGCTACAAATATAATGGAGTATTCGATTGTTATTGAAAATATATCTCTCGTGATTGATACGCTAACATACCAAAAAACAACATTTGGATTGGACAAAAATATCCGTACAAATCTGCAATGGATATCTAAATCTAGATCCAATCAAAGAAAAAATCGAACAGGTAAAACATGTGCTGGTATTTATATTATAATGCAAAGTGAAGAAGTATTTTCGCGTTTAGCAGAAGATATTTTACCAGAAATTGAACATTTTTCTGTTGGTTATGATATTCTAAGAATGATGAAATTTGGTTTGGATCCGATAACCATTTTTTCGCCCATAATGCCTATTCACAAAATAGAAACATATGTTGGTCATTTTAAAAATTTAGGATTTATTGATACACCAACTAATCGTATTAATGATATTAGTAATTTTTGCCCTGAATTTCCACTCAGTATCAGAAAATCAGCAATGCTTTACCATTTATCCCAGTCCCATGATCCGTGTATATTTTTGCATTTGGCTGTTATTTGTACATTAGATTGCTATGGTAATGGTCTTTTTATTTGGCCCAAAAAAAATACAAATGAGGATAGTTTTTCATATATCATAAGAAGTGATGATGTTATGCAAAAATTTGAAGATAATTTCGCGGGATACTCGGATGTGGATACTATTTTTAATATATGGATTATGATTTGCGAACAAATTAATCCTTTTTATATTACGGACCTTAAAAATTTTTGTCGGAAAAATCAACTTAATTTCGGCCGTTTAAAAGATGCCGTTTATTTATTAAAACAATGCATTCATGTTTGTAATAAAATAGGTTTTCATATTTATCCTACAAAAATCAATCCTGCTACCGGTCATACCACGCACGATTTTGGAAAAATTATTCCACCCAATAAAAAAATTCTTGGTATGACATTTTATAATTTGCTCACATTAACACATCAGGATTATGCCGTTACAATTAGCTATAATCTACGTAAAGAACCAATTGCTAATTATGATGGTGTTATACATAAAATAGATAATAAGTCAATTCATTTAATGAATACTGGAGATAACATCGGAAAAATATATTATGCCCTTATTAGGAGTCAGCGAACAACGGAAAAAGGAATTATAAAAATAATAAATGTACTTCATGGCATTTCCTCCAATGATGAAATAGAAGACGATGATGATAATCGAAGTATATTTTTTTCATCCGATGCTGAATCGGATACAGAATCCATAACATAAAATAAAAATCCAAAAATATAATTAGATAAAATTTTATCTAATTATATTTTTTTTTATGAAACTCCAAGGTTTAAACAGGATACGTTGCATCGATATTATTATATGATTTGTCGCAAGATTTTCTTATCAATAATCTTACGATATCATAGATAAACACTATGATAAAAAAAGTAGCCAACAATACACCAATTATTGTTATCGTGCTTATGCTGCCGGTTGCTAAACATCCACCACACAAATGTTCTATTGTTTTGTATGAACAAAGAGCATCAGATGTTCCATTTATTTTATCATTTTTACAAAACCAATAATCGCATTCACCAGTTACAAAATTATAATTTCGATCGAATACATATCCGGATGCAATACCAATACCAGTTATTGTGCAATAAAGTGTTGCAAATATACACAATATTAAAATTACTTGTTTGAATTTTAATTGGGGCGCTTCCATAACGATGTATTTTATCTAATTGTATTATTATGCAACACACAAAATAATCAAAATTCAATTTTTATAAATTATTCTCAATATCTTTATTTTGTTTCTTTTTTTCGTCATAATCTGATTTGATATCCATACAATTTTGGCAACACCAATACATTACAAAACAAAAAAAATATAATAAAATGATTAACGCTACAATTACAATTATAATTACAAGACTAATAAGCATTCCCATAAACCCAACGAGTGCACAACCACCATATAATTTAGAATTGTCATCAAAAGAGCATGCCGCCTCATTTTTTATATTATCCCTGGAACAAAACCAACCACTACCACATTCTCCTGTATTAAAATTGTAATCCGCATCAAATATATAACATGACAAAATACCCATACCGATTAGTAACCAATACATGATAACCAAAAAAATAATTATCAATATGATTGATAATATAATCAAACATGTCATCAATGGTTTACTATTAATGTTAATTTTTGATAATTTTAATTTATCCAGCATTATGTTAAATTGTTTTTGTTAATACCGGCAAATAATGTAATAATAATGAAATGATATAATTATTTACAATCAATTTTTTTGTACCATCAGCTTTAAAAAAATTGAAAAATCAATCATTTCGGATCCGCTATCAAGTATTTAATTATTATTATTGTGAAAATAATTCTTCGCAAAAAATGAAAAATCAACGTCTAATTGATAAATTAGAAAGAAAACGTATATTCCGTGACCACGCTATAATATCAGTCAATCCTCCAGAAGATTTAATTGGCGAACAAAATGAAAATAAATACAAATGCAAACGAATTATTAAAACAATCAAAAATGTGTGCACTAAACGAAATATACATTGTGGCATCTGTGCTATTTTTTGTACTTTTGCTTGTTTTGCCATTTTAGCAGGTACTGGATGCGCATTATTTTGGGGTTACTGCATGGTTTATGATGGTAATTATGATAGCTGTTGGTGCGATAAATATACACATCAATCAAATGATATGCAAACATGCTATATTGATATTAATCAAACAACTAATATTATGATGTGTTTAACCAGTGATGGATATTGGACCTGTACTGAGAGAACTAATACTTGTCCAATTCCACAAAAAATCCGATAATTACAGGTGGTTGGACAAATTGTACATTTATTAAATCCGATACTATTAGAAAAGATGTACCCACTTGTGATAATTCCGCTTTTGGTACAGAAATATGCTTTCCAGCTAGTAATACTTGTTGTTGGTATGCCAATGATAAACAACCGTGGTGGTGGTAAATTTAGAGAGACAAGGTAAAATATAAGATTATTTAATTTTATTTTATTGAATAAAATTGAAAAATTGAAAAATTTAATGATTCAATGATGATAATATATTTAATGTGTTATATAATAAGAAATGTCTACCGAGTGCTTTGGTATTTTTTTGTTTAAGGACAATAATGAAAAATTTATCACTAATTTATCCGTGTTTAATTATTTTATAAGATCCAATATTAAAAAATTTATGTATGCGTCAGCAAAAGAAATTATTGATAGAACCAAAACAGATAGTATTATTGATTTGGAAATTGAATATGATAAACCATTTTTTTTGGTTGGTATAAAAAATAAACAAAATTGTTGTCTAATATTTACTACTGAAGATCAACCACATAACCATTTGATATCATTATCGCAATATATTTTGCTGCACGGACTTTCTGATAATATAAATGAAAATTTTGATCATATCAAAACAGAATTAAAATGCAAAAAAATTTTAAAAGGTTTGGAAGATGCCAAATTTGAACTTATTAATGATATTGAATTAATAATGGAAAGAGGCGAAAAATTAGATGATTTAATTATCAAAACAGAATATTTGGATAAGGAAGGCAAACGATTTTATGACAAAACCAAAAAAATGAACAAATGTTGCTATCTATTTTAAATAATTTATTATCATTTGTTAATGATAATAAATTATTAGTGGTAATTAATTTAATCACAAGACAAATAAGGAAAAATATTAAACAAATTATTATTAATTGCAAATTCCATTAAACACGGATTACTTGTATCCGCACCATTTTCATACAATAATTTTATTAATTCAATATTGGCATTTTTTACAGCTTCAATCACAGCCCGGCCACCTTGTGCATCAACGTCGCATCCCGATTCTAATAAATATTTAACCATATCATAATTATTTGTTTTACAAGCAATGATCAATGCATAATCATGGATAAAATTAATATTTACTCCAAATGCTATTAATAATTTAGTAGTAGGCAAATGCCCATTTTTTACGGATGAAATAAATGCATCATTAAAACATAATTGTGTATCTTTATTATGGGGCAAATACATAATAAATATTTTAATTATTTCAATGTGCCCTTTGTTTGCAGCAATATTGAGTAATTTAATATGTTTATTGATATCAATTCCCGCATCCAAATATAAAAAAACCAAAAATTTATGTCCACATATTACCGCTAATTCGAAAACTTTATCATTGTCCGCATAAGGATCGGCTCCCAAAGCAAGCAAACGGAAAATAACTTCGTTGTTTTTTTCGATTGTGTAATACTGTAAAAGTTTATTTTTAAATTCTTGACTGTCATTATATTTTAACAAGTCTTCTGTTTGTTTAATAGTACTAGGAATTTGGTTACCATATCTATAATTGGTGTAATAATTAATACATTCTTTTATTGTGCGATCGTTATTTTCATCAGCAACGAAAATAAATTGAAAAATATAATCATCCATTGATAATATTGTTGTTATTATAATTATTACTAATAGTAACAGCCTAAAAATGTTTGAATTATCAATTTTTTTTAATTAAAATAAAAATTTGAAAAATAATTAGATTATCCTGTCTATTGTATTACAATAAACAATATTGTTTGTACTCAAAAATGAAACCAGTACAAATATTGTTGTGTATACTACTAATAATATTTATACCAAT
>Ga0105046_10006106_pt1 | contig 19020 bp, 13 predicted proteins | sample MAT03_FD_78385 | JGI IMG/M metagenome (GOLD analysis project Ga0105046, IMG submission 78385) | Freshwater microbial communities from Lake Fryxell liftoff mats and glacier meltwater in Antarctica - MAT-03 (megahit assembly) | ecosystem: Environmental > Aquatic > Freshwater > Ice > Liftoff... | reverse complement strand
CATAGCATTTTGAGTTACTTAGGTCAAAAAATAAGAGAAACAAGAGAGAAGCAAAATTTACTTCTAAGACAAGTTGCTGCTCATATTGAAGTAGATACTGCCTTAATGAGCAAAGCAGAAAGAGGTGAAAGAAATCTTAACAGGGAACAAGTAGTAAAACTTGCCAAATTATTTGGTGCATCTGAAGAAGAATTAATTTCTCTTTGGCTTTGTGACAAAGTAATTGAAGCGGTTGGCAAAGACCAATTCGCCACACAAGGAATCAAGAAGGCATTAACTAAAATCAAGAATTAATTTAGATGCAAATCATTCATAAAATAGACGACTTCTTATTTACAATATTCCCTAAATTAAAAATGGGGGGGGGGAATGATGTAATAATCAATGAATTAGAAAATTATTATACCTATGGCCCTTTCAAACCAAAAGTTACCGTAGATAATGAATGGGTAACTATACAAATTGATACTCCAACTATACTCTCACAGGAAGTAGACTACAGAAAAACCGTAGCACTTTGCGAAAAAGGAAAGTTTGCAGAAGCAAAACCACTACTTAAAAATTTAATACAAAAAAATCCTGCTAATTCGGAATACCATCGAATTATGGGACAAATCCTTTCAGATGAAGGAGATCAGGAAGAAGCAATTAATTGTTTAATTGACTCACTTAGATGGGATTCTAAAAATGGCTGGGCATTGCTAATGATGGGTAACATTTTTGCAAAATTCAAAAATGATGTACCCACTGCAATGAAGTATTATGACCAGGCTTTAATTGCCAACCCCAATGATAATATCACTATCAATAACATTGGAGCAAACCTGATGCAGCAGGGCAAGCTGGAAGAGGCGAAGAAATACTTTTGGGAAGCTATAAAAATTAACGACCAATACCCAAATACACATTTTGCGTTAGGTATGATTGCAGAGATGGAGAATGATTTACATTCTGCTTTTTTCAGCACTATACAAGCAATTAAACTCAATAAAAACAAAGATGTACTTTATCAAAATTCTGTAAGACAAGCATTTGATATTTCAAAGAATATTATTGGAACGGATGAAGGCAAAAAAATATTCAGGAAATACAGGCACAAGCTGGAATTTGAAGCTGACAAAGAAATAGATATTGTAGCGGATGCAGAAATCCCCACTGCAGCCAAAATAGAATTTGCAGAAAATTATGACAGGCCAAAACACATTGTAAAATACAACCCTAACTATCCGGCAGTAGAGCATTTAATAATGCATGAATTGGTTCACTTAGATTTTGTAATCGAAGCAAGGAAAGGTGAATTAAATCAACTCTTTATTTCTACCCAGGAACATAAATCTGATTTTATAAAAGGACTTGAACCAACGATTAAGAAATTTAATAAAATGGGGATTTCTGAAAGTTCGATGGCCAGTTATTGCTCAAGTCTTTTTGATGGAATTAACAGGCAAATATTTAATACTCCAATTGATCTTTTTATTGAGAACTTCCTATTTAATGAATATGCTGAATTAAGACCTTATCAATTTCTTTCATTGTATGCTTTAAATCAAGAAGGGTTACAGGCAGTAACCGAAAAAAAAATAGTTGACCTGTCACCAAAAGATATTCTTTCTAAAAGTAAAATATTCAATTTGGTAAATGCTATTCAGTTTAAAGATTTATTTGGCATCGACTTTATAAAAGATTTCCAGGCATCGCCAACCGAACTAAAGCATGCTAAGGATTTTTATGAGGAGTATTTACAATACAGAGATGATAAAGAACCTGCGGAGGAGTATGAAATGGTTTTACACTGGGCAGACGATTTAAAATTGGATAAAAATTTTGAACTCGTTAACGAAGTCGAATACAGAACAAAAAGAACTGATATAGACAATCTTCTCACTTCAATTGAAAAAGACCCATACGACTTAGATTCTAAAGACCCTTATAAACAAAGGGAAATGGATAAATTCCAAAAGTCACAACAAAACATAGGGACAAATATGGCTGTTGTGACTTTCATGGTTGACGCATTGCAATTCTTCGAAGGCAAATCAAATGAAGAAATCAAAAAAATTGCTTTGGAAATTGCCATGCAAGGAACTCAGGGTTACAGACCCGACAAAGACGATTATAGAATTAGTTCAATTTCAGGTAAGACTTTTTCAGGTTATCACATACTATCATATTATTATGTCAGCTGGGTATTAGCAATTCCAGAAATGCTTTCACAATTGCAATTGCCATATGATGAAGAGTATAAATTAGCATTGACAATGTATACACCAAAAGCTTAAATATGAAACTGCCATTGATATCTGATGTTTATCCTTTCTCTCCTAAATTGGCAGAACTTTATAATGGATGGACTGAAGGGAAATATTTTAAAAAGATCTTTATAGCCGAATCAGTGCAGCAACAAATAGACTTGATAAATACTTTTTTAAGTGACCATGGCTTTAAGATTATTTTACCTCTCAATGCATTTGAACAAGATAAGGTATATGAAGAAGGTAATTTCTCATTCCACAAAAATTTATTGGGATATAGTCAAATAGTATTAGTGTACGAACAACCTGCTGGTATTGATCCACTAAAAGAGGTGCTAAAATTCCTAGATTATTTTAGAAATGCAAGGGACTGGAAAAAATTCCACACATCAAAAAACTTATCAATGGCGATTAGTTCAGAAGCTGGTGAAATATTGGATTTATTTGTTTGGGATAGAGATAAAAATGTTGATGAAAAAAAAATTGAAAATGAATTAGCAGATATTGTAACATATTGTTTGTATTTGGCAGATAATTTTAATATTAATTTATTTGATGCAATTGTGAATAAGGTACTTCAAAATGATGAGAGATACCCAATAGAAAAGGCAAAAGGGACAGCAAAAAAATACAATGAATTATGACTGAACAAGTAATGATCTACGAAGTAAAAAGTACGGCATCATCAAATGCTAAAGAACTTTTTAGTAATGATTTCAAATATTTTTACTGGAATGAATCAAAATTTAAAAATCTAATCATTGGTGATTTTGTATTCGTTGTAAATAGAACAAATAAATGGGTATTGTTTTCCCAATTAAATAAGGTTGACATACCGACTAGAGAAAAAGGGGACACAACAATTTTTAGTGATTTGGGAAAGGACTTTACAGTAAGCGGGAAATGGAACAAATTCATTCGATTAGAAATAATTAAGAATTTAGAAATACCCAATGATTGGCAATGGCAAAGTTTAGGTAGTAGTGAAACAACATATTTAAATGGCTCTCGAATTGGTTTAGATAGTGCTCAAAATCGAATAAAAAATATAAATCAATTAAAACAATTGACAGAAGATGAAACGATTTCTCAGATACTTGAGAATTGTCGATTGAATTTTAATGGTAGCAAAGCCAAACCAACTCCAATTAAACCGTTTACTAAACCAAAGCTTAACAATCAAAGTGATATGAATATCATAACAGCCATAAAAACTAAACCTTTTATTCTTTTAGCAGGAATATCAGGAACAGGGAAATCAAGGTTGGTAAGAACATTAGCCTATAAGACTTGTGATAAAGAACAGTTAAGAAAAGACCAGAAGAAGCCTGGTAACTTTGAATTAATTCCAGTCCGCCCAAATTGGCATGATTCCTCTGAACTTATGGGATATGTAAGCAGGATCAACGGTGAAAAATATATAACCACTTCTTTTTTACAGTTCATAGCCAAAGCATGGAAAAATACTGATGTGCCATTCTTCCTTTGCTTGGATGAAATGAATTTAGCTCCAGTAGAACAATACTTTGCGGAGTATCTAAGCATTATCGAGACAAGACAAGTTCAAAACGAAAAACTTGTTACAGACTTTTTAATCTCAAAAGCAAGTTTTGAGAATCAAGAACTTTATACCCAACTTTTGAAGGACTTGGAACTAAATGATAATCCCTTATTCAATGATGGAATAAGCATTCCGAGCAATCTAGTAGTAATCGGAACTGTGAACATGGATGAAACCACACATTCATTTAGCCGAAAGGTACTTGATAGAGCAATGACGTTTGAAATGAATAATGTTGACTTGACCACTGGTCTGGAAAATTCAAAGAATGATTGGAGTTACCCTGAAACATTTATTACATCTAATGAAGTTTTAGGTGAGTATACTTCAGGTGCTGAAGTTGTAAGTGAATTTGCTGAAAGCAAAAAGGTTATTGATTTCCTCATAAATCTTAATACTGAGCTTGAAGGCACACCTTTCAAAATTGCTTATAGAGTTAGAGACGAATTTTTAATCTACTGCTACTACGCCAGTTTAAATCAGGTTGATGAGAACTGGTTGACGAATGCATTAGACGAAATGACTAGTATGAAAATTTTATCAAGGATTGAAGGTGATGAAACAAAAACAGGTTCGGTATTGAGGAATTTACAAAGAGTTTTAACTGCTGATTATAAGAAGTCAAATGCCAAACTTAAAGAAATGGAAACTCGTCTTTTAACTAGCGGATACACTTCATTCTGGTCATAATGCAGATAATTAAAATAGTACATATCGATTTTGACATGGTTATTGAATGTAATAATCTTGAATCTACTTTTAATAAAGCTCAAAAAAAACAATCTGAAATTTTAACCGCAACTTCCTATTCTGTCAATGAAGGAGATATTTCAATTTACAATTTAGAGAACAAGGCTCTTAAACCTTTTTTTTTCGAAAAGACTTACCCATTAATTTTTGAAAACAAAGACTACTTTATTGGAATCACATTTAAAAACAAATCATTAGTTGAATTACCTTTTATTTATTCAAAGCTTAAAGATGTTGCAGAAAAATTCTTCTATCGGGAAGAATTGGGCTTCTTAGCAGGTACAATCAATTTTGGGAACGATCTTGGGAAAAGTAATCTAGTTTTAAGATATACTAAAGACAATCAAGTAAAAGAAATCAATTTTCAGTTTGAAGTATTTCCCACAAAACTAAATTACAAAAGCGACTACGAAAAGATAGTTTCTGATATTGAGAAGGAATATCCTTACCTCGTTCTGGACTTTTTAAAGAAAACTTATACCTCATTTAAAACCGGAAGTTCACCAAATACAGATTTAATTTGGTGGCAAGTTTTTGGCGGTCTTTATAATGACTTCATTCGCTCATCAAAATTCATTTTAAATAAGCCTCATAGCCGTATCATAAGACAAACCAAGTATGTTAAAGCTGACAGAATCAGTAACTGGACAACAACTTTAGAAGAGGAATATTCTCAATTTAAACATCTACCTAATAAAAATTATCGATCTGAATATAAAACATTAAGCACAAATACATCTGAAAATAAGTTTTTTAAGCATGCTGTTTTTCAAACATTAAGACGATATAAAAAAGTAAAATCATTTATTGAAAAACGGTTTGCCAATTCAATTACAGCATCATTCAAAAGCGAACTTGATATTGTACAGAAACGGTTTGAAACCATTTCTGCAAATCCTTTCTTTAGGTCCATTGACGAATTCCAAGGAATAAAACAAGAATCTCTCGTTTTACAAAAGGCCACTGGCTACAGCACAATTTACAAGTCTTGGATAATGCTAAATAGTGGCTTGAAGTTTTTAGAAGGAATTCAAAAAATTGAATTAAAAAATATCGCTGACCTTTATCAAATATGGTGCTTCCTAGAAATTAAAAATGTATTACAGAATCTATTAGGAAAGAATAACCCTGATGATATCGATTTAGCAGAAATACAAATTGATGACTTTGTTTTTAAAATAGAGCGGGGTGTAAAATCCAAAGTATCATATAACAAAGCTGATGGAGAAGTTATTGACCTATTCCACGACTTTTCTTATGAGACCGCTCAAAATCAAACAGTAAAATCATTCACGGTTAACCAAAGACCAGACATTGTGTTGAGAATTACTAAAAATGACTTAAAGCAGAATTATGTTCTCACTTATTTGTATGACGCTAAATACAGATTGGCTTCGGATGAAAATGAAGCTTCTCCAGACTTGCCAACAGAAGATTCTATAAATCAAATGCATCGATACAGAGACGCTATTTATTATGTAAACAAGGAGAAAATTAAACCTGAAAAAGAAGTAATCGGTGCTTACATCCTTTTTCCAGGCTCAGGTGAAATTGAATCCATTAAGAATTTAGATTATTACAAATCAATAGCATCGGTAAACATCGGTGCATTCCCATTACGACCAAATGACTATACAAACAGAAGTTTATTAGAAGATCATTTGAAGACAATTATTGGCTTAGATACAGAATCTGTATTGAATGATATTTCTCCGCAAAAGGAAAGTTCATACGAGTCTTCGAATCCATATGTTTTAATTGGTTTCGTTCCGTCAGAAAATCATATGTTATGTTTTGAAAACAGTGATATGCCATTTTATTTTTCAGGGATTAAAAAGCCTACAAAATTTGGATTTAAGAACTTGAAATATTTTGCACCATATATAAAAGAAAAGGGAGTAAGAGATTACTTCGAAATTCTTGATTATCAAATTGTCGAGAGAAAGGATATTTTTAAAACAAATCATCCTCTTTACAAAGACGAAAATAATGAAAGACTTGTAATCAGGTTAGGACATAAATATCAAATTGACAAAGGGAAGTATTTAAAAATATCTGACGGATCAATTGGTCAAATTCCATACAGGTACACAAATTTGAAGAACATAAGAACACTTAAAGACAACAAGATTGAAGTATTAAAAGTCAGCAAATAACCAACGCACCAAGTCAGGCACATTTGCAAGGCACACAAAGCCGGCACATAGAAGCCAACCTTGCAAAAGTGCCTGCCTTGTACCAATACCTATAGTGTATACAAACCCATTTTTTCTGTCATTACTCCGGCCAGCCCGTTTTATCTATGTTTGGTATAATGCGCAATGCATTTTTGTAATACAGTTTCTTTAAAATATTATCTGGTAATCCCATGCCATACATGGCCCAGTAAGCATGGTATTTTTTGTGGTAAGGAAAATATTCATCGGCTGTTTCCAGCACTCTAAAATAGGTGGGGTATTCTGCAGGAACCCAACTGTCTTTGCCAAACAAAATGCGGTCCTGGTATTTTGTAAAAAAAGCTTTGGCCATCTTTGGTTGGCGGCCAAGTTCTGCAATCACTGCACCAAATTCTACCACTACATTGGGCAACTCATCAAGCATGCTGCTTAATTTATTTAAGTCGTTTGCATACCATCCAAAATGAGCAGCAATAAAAGTGGTGTTGCGATGTTTTTTAAAAAGCTTGTGTTGCTCTTCAATCAGGGTTTCAAACGGCACGGGGTTATCGGCTCCACGTTTGCGATTGGGATTAATGATGAGCTCAAGCCAGCGTTCATTGGTACTGTCCAACGGATCCCAGAAAGATTTGGGATCGGCTGTATGAATCAATACGGGTATTTTTAATTCAGCCGCTTTTTCCCACAAGGCATCCAGCCTTGCATCATCCACAGGTACCCGGTTGCCATTAATATCTTTTACAGAAAAGCCGAGGGTTTTAAAAATTTTCAATCCGTTGGCACCATTCCTTACATCTTCTAAAAGTTGTTTTGCAGCTTTTTCTCCCCAGCCGGGTTCGCCCACATTTTTAAAATCAACATTGGCAAAAACAATAAATCTTCCGGGTTTGTTTTGGGCGGCATTTTTTGCAGATTCTTTTAACTGGTTTCCGCTGCCGCCACTCAGGTTCACCATTACCCTCATGTTTAATTTATCCATTTCGGCGGTAAGCTTATTCAAATCCATCGTTGGCATTTGGTATTGATGATTGTGCACATCAATAAACGGGAACTTTGCCCTGGTAAGTAAATGCTGCGTTACTACCAGGGTTGATGGAGGATTGTAATTTTCGAAATCAATTTTCTGTTGTGCGGCTGCTATGTTTGCCAGCAATATAAAACCAATTATAAAGATATTGTGCATGTGGGTGGTGGTTATTTGTTGTTCAAAGAAAAGCAACTTATCAAGAAGTATCGTATCCGCCCATCATTTATTTGACGAAGAGGTCAGTTAAACAAGTCAATAAAATGCAACAAATGCAGCAACGGCTTTTCAGTTTGGCCTGTACTCACCATATGGGATAGTATATAATAACTACTGATTTTACAGGATATCTGCCTGTAAAATGAACTATTTTAAACAAGGGCATAAAACGGGCAGAATAGCGGTAGTTTTGTAGATTAAAATTTTTAAACTAACGGGAGAAGTTATTTACAGTTTTAATAACTTTATCGGCAGTGGCATTGTTATCTACAAAACAGGAACAAACCTATACCTTAAATGCTGGTATAATGAATGTGACATAATTGAATGTGCTTTTTTAAAATTGATAGAAAAATAAAGACCTTTTAATTCAGTTTAACAAATACGGGTGAAGATGAAATCAACTACTTCTGACAATAAGAAAAAGGCGCTTCCGGTAAAGAAAGTTGCGGGTGCAGTAAAAAATACAAAAAAATTGTTGCCTGCAAAAAAACTTATATCAGCGCCCAAAGTTGTAAAAAAAGCGGCCCCCAATAAGGAAGCGATTAAAGTAAAGGCAAAGCACCAATCGCTGCAACTACCGCAAGGTAAAAAAGACATTAATCCTTTTCCTGTGGTGGCCATTGGTGCATCTGCCGGTGGTTTGGAAGCCGTAACGCAGTTATTGCAGTTTTTGCCTGCCAATACCGGTATGGCTTTTATTTATGTGCAGCATCTAAGCCCCGATCATAAGAGCATGCTTACTTCTATATTATCCAAGATAACTGCTATGAAAGTGCAGGAAATAGATGATATGGAAAAAATAGAACCTGATAACGTTTATATTATTCCTTATAACAAAGAAATAGAAGTGATAGATGGGCATATACAATTACTTCCACGTCCTCAAAATAAATCTTCCAATCTTTCTATTGATGTATTGTTTTCTTCTTTAGCCGAAACGCATAAAGAAAATGTTATTGGCATCGTATTATCCGGCAGTGCCAGCGATGGTACCCGTGGGCTTGAGGAAATAAAGCTGGCCGGTGGGATAACTTTTGCACAGGATGATTCTGCCAAATTCAGCAGTATGCCACAATCTGCTATTGCATCAGGCGCAGTTGATTTTATTTTATCGCCCAAAGAAATTGCCAAAGAATTAGCCTGGATGAGTAAACATCCTTTGGTAAAACGTACTGCAATAAAACCTGTGCCGGAAGATGAAATTGAAAACAGCGATCCTGGCTTAAATACCATTCTGCAAATTTTGTATAAGAGAAAGAATGTAGATTTTAGTCATTATAAAATGAGCACCATCAAGCGGCGGATGCTAAGGAGAATGCTGATCCTTAAAGTAAAAACATTGGAGCAATATGCAACTTTGCTCATGGAAAAAAAGCAGGAAACAGATATTCTTTTCCAGGATTTGCTCATTAATGTGACCGATTTTTTCAGGGATGCAGAAGCCTTTGCTGCATTAAAAAAAACGGTATTTCCAAAACTGTTAAAAAGTAAAGCCAAAGTAGAACCATTGCGTATTTGGGTGGCGGCCTGTGCTACCGGCGAAGAAGTTTATTCACTGGCGATTACCCTGCTGGAAATGCAACAAAATAAATTGATCAAAATTCCCTTCCAGATTTTTGCTTCCGATCTTAGTGCAGAAGCCATAGCTGCCGCAAGGATTGGAGAATATTCATTGACACAGCTTAAAAATATTTCGCCGAGGCGTCTGCAGCAATTTTTTACAAAATCCAATGATACTTATCGTATTTCTAAATCGCTGAGGGATGTTTGTGTATTTGCCGAACATAATATATTGCGGGACCCTCCTTTTTCCCATATGGATTTTATCAGTTGCCGAAACATGCTCATTTATTTAGATGCTGCTGCGCAAAAAAAAGTAATTACTACTTTTCACTATTCATTAAATGAAGGTGGATGCCTGATGCTGGGCAAATCTGAAACCATTGGAAACGCTGAGCAGCTTTTTACAATACTTAATAAAAGTTTTAAAATTTATTTGCGAAAGAAAAATTCCGGTACACAAAGGATACCTGCCATGGTGCCTCGGTTTTCGCAAACCTTTACCGGGCCGCCGGAGACACCAGAGCCAAAAAAAAATTTTACCGGCAGCATCCAGAAAAAAAATATTGCCTCCAACCATGGTAATGTAGGCAATGCATTTGATACCTATCTACTTCACCGATTTATGCCTGCAAGTGTAGTGATCAATCAACATATGGATATATTAGAGTTTCGGGGTTCAACGGAACTGTATTTAAAGCACTCATCGGGCAAAGCCAGTTTTAATATTTTAAAGATGGCACACGATGAAATTACTTTTGAACTTCGCAATGCTATTCATAATGCCATCAAAACAAAAAAGGCTGCTTACAAAACCGGCATTGAAATGAACAGCACAAGAGCAGGAGAAGTTGTGCGAATCATTAATATAGAAGTGGCACCGCTTATTATAGAAGGCGATGAGCCTTTACTGGCAATCGTTTTTAGCGAACAGCAGCAAATTGAAATAATATCAGATCCTTTAAAAGCAAGAAAAAATATTTCTATTGCAAAAGACCGTCGTATAAAAAAGCTGGAAGAAGAACTGGCAGATGCCCGCTCAGATATGGGAGCCATTACGCATGACCAGGAAGCAGCCAATGAAGAATTGCAAAGCGCCAATGAAGAAATTGTTTCCAGCAATGAAGAACTGCAGAGTTTAAATGAAGAACTGGAAACATCTAAAGAAGAAATAGAATCTACCAACGAAGAGTTAACCACCAGCAATCATGAGTTGCAGGCACGCATACAACAGGTAGAGGAATTGTATAATTATTATGAAGGTATTCTGACAACAGTGCAGGAGCCCATGCTCATACTGGACAAAGACATCCGCATAAAATCTGCCAACAAATCTTTCTGTAAAATATTTCATGTAACAGAGGAAGAAAGTATCGGGCTGTCTTTGTATAAACTGGGCAATAACCAATGGAATATTCCCCGGCTGCGGGAATTACTGGAAGACATTGTGCCCAAAAATATCCGTTTTCATAATTTTGAAGTGGAACATACTTTTCCTGTTATTGGCAAAAAAATAATGTTGCTGAATGCCCACCGTGTGATACAGCAAAGCCAAAATGAAGAATTAATTGTGCTTACCATTATTGATATTACCGACGTAAGAAACCTTGCCATGCAACTGGAGCTGAAGGAAAAGAAAGCATTGGAAAAAGAGCTGGAACTGGAAAAGAAAGCACTCAAAAAGATTGAAGACAGCAACAAGCGTTACAACATGATGCTCATGCAATCTCCCTTTGCATTTGCAGTATTAAAAGGCAAGGGGATGCTCATTAGCCTTGCCAATGACAGCATTAAAGAAATATGGGGAAAAGGAAGAGATATAGAAGCTAAGCCACTGATAGAGGTAATACCGGAATTAAAGGGTGGACCAATTTTGAAATTGCTTAATAAAGTTTACAGCACCGGTATTCCATTTCATGGATACGAAATGTTGGTGCCACTAAAACGAAACGGAGTATTAAAGGATGCATATTTTAATTTTGTTTACCAGCCATATCTGGAAGCGGACGAATCTATTTCGGGTGTAACGATTATTGCAACTGAAGTTACAGACCATGTAATTGCAAAAATAGATTTGATTGAAGCTAAAAAGCAGGCAGAACATAAAACAGATATTGCGGAGGTAGCTGTTAAGTCCAAACAACAGTTTTTATCCAATATGAGCCACGAAATAAGAACACCCATGAATGCTATCATTGGGTTTACAAATGTGGTGATGAAAACGAAATTAAATGAAAAGCAAAGAGAATATTTAAACGCTATTAAAGTATCGGGTGAATCATTGATTGTATTAATTAATGATATACTGGACATGGCTAAAATAGATGCAGGAAAAGTAACTTTTGAAAATATACCGTTTTATTTTTTCTCCTCTGTTTCGGATATGCTTCATTTGTTTGAAACAAAAATGCAGGAAAAAAAATTGGTATTGGTAAAACAATATGATACCAGTATTCCCGGTTTACTGGCAGGAGATCCGCTGCGGTTGCGGCAAATTATTGTAAACCTGATAGGGAACGCCGTAAAGTTTACCAATAAAGGAAAAATAACGGTGAGTATAAAAAAGCTTGAGGAAGATTCCCAAAATATAATCATCGAATTTGCTATAACTGATACAGGTATTGGTATTCCGAAAAATAAACTTAGTTATATTTTTGATGCTTTTCAACAGGAGGCACTTGAAACAAACCGGTTATTTGGAGGAGCTGGTTTAGGCCTGGCAATCGTAAAACAAATGGTAGAACTACAGGGAGGAACAGTGTCGGTAAAAAGCAAAGTGGATAAAGGATCTACTTTTAGTTTTAGGTTAAGTTTTAAAAAAACGACAACCCATACCGCTATCGAAACAGTGAAGAGAGCGCCCGCTTCTCAAAAATATTTGTCAAACAAAAAAAACGGAAATAATAGAAAAGTGTTGATAGTAGAAGATGTACCGCTGAATCAACTTTTAATAAAAGTGATTGTAGAGGGATTTGGCTTTGCAGCAGATATGGCCGAAAATGGAACAATGGCCATAGAGTACCTGGAAAAAAATAAATATGATATTATTTTGATGGATTTGCAAATGCCTGTAATGAATGGTTTTGAACTGACAACATATATTAGAAACGTTATGAATTCGCAAATTCCTATTATTGCACTTACTGCAGATGTGACTACGGTAAATGCAGAAATATGCAAATCCTTTGGGATGAATGACTATATTTCCAAACCTGTTGACGAAAAAATATTATATACTAAAATGAAACAATATTTATAATAAAGATAGTGGCTGAGGTTGTTTGTAAATCTCGTGGAGATTTAAGCCTGCCAGCATTTAAAAATTATACTACTTCATTAATGCCAACGGATATGAATGATGACCAAAATAAAGCGAAAGTCCTTAAGAATTATTACATACCCACTGCCGAATTTTATAGCCAGATAATAGACAGCTTGCAGGATTATTCCATTTTTACACTGGATAATGACCTTATCATTAATAGCTGGAGTTCTGGTTCTGCAAAAATATTTGGTTACGAACCAGAAGAAATTATTGGGAAAAATTTTGAAACTATTTTTACAGCCGGGGATATAATAAATGAAATTCCAAAAAAAGAAATAGATACCGCTGTAAAAGTTGGAAAAGCTACCGATAACAGGTGGCATGTCTGTAAAGACAATAGCCTGTTTTATGCTAATGGTTTGGTTTTTCCGTTAACGGGTATAGATGGGGAAATGTTAGGCTACGTAAAAATATTGAGAGATATAACCGAAAAGAAAAAATCGGAAGATGCTATAAAAAAATATGTAGAAGAACTGGAAGAATTAAACAAACATAAGGAGACGGTACTTGCGCTGCTCTCCCACGATTTAAGGAGCCCGCTATCAGTTATTATCACTACTGCAGGACATCTAAAAACGAATTTTGATCAAATGGAACAAGTACTTGTAAAACAAATGCTTGAAATGCTCCATAAGTCATCTAAAGATCAGCTTAATATGCTCGACTACCTGGTAGAGTGGGCAAGAATTAAATATGCTGCGGAAGTTTTTTCTCCCGCTAAAATTGAACTGGCAGGTTATGTTGAACAGGTTTTTAAAATGCTGGGTGAAAAGGCGGGGTTAAATACCATTAACCTGCATACTGAAATAGCAAAAAATGTGACTGTTTTTGCCGACAGTAAAATGGTACTTTCCATTATTCAAAATATCGTATCCAATGCAATTAAGAATACCAAACCGGGAGGACAAATAACGGTAACGGCTAAAAGCGAAGATGATAAAATTATTGTGCAAATAAAGGATACCGGAGTTGGCATGAGTAAACAAATACAGGAAAGTCTTTTTATACCACAGGTAAAAGCGCTTTTAAAACCGATAGAAGGGAATAAAGGAGCAGGTATAGGATTGTTATTGGTAAAAAGTTTTTTAGAAAAAAACAGTGGTGAGATATGGGTAGAAAGCGAAGAGGGCAAGGGCTCCTCCTTTTACTTTACCCTGCCCATAAATAAGCCGGAAGATCAAACAGACATAGCAACGTAAAATGAATTGCAGGACCCTTTGTAAAAAAAATTTCATTGTTTTTTATTGTTGATTGACCAAATGCCTGAAACGCTTATCAGGCCTGCATAACCTCACCCCAGCCTCCCAATAAAATCCTACCGTGTGCACACAAATATAAAAGGAACACGGATGACACGGATGGGATGGATTCATACGATTTTATATTTGTTTAAACTGTTTACTAACCCAGGAATCAGCTTTTTAAATTGTATAAACACAGGATAATCCTGCTTCGCAGGATGTTGGATCACCAAACCAATCCTAATTTTTCTGCAAACCTGCCTGCCGGCCGGGTCCGTGTCATCTGTGTTCTAATTTTTTCATATCGAAGATGAGTCCACACGGCAGGATAAAATCGGGACAGGCTCTCTCCCCAAATCATCGGGATCTGCGATGACAAGGGAGAGGGGCCAGACCCCTTACCCAGCAAGCACTTGAACGATTTGATAGCGTTTTAACCGGACAAGAGTGATTATTTTCTAAAAATATTTGCCAAAACGTACACAGCATTTATCTGCAAAAAATATATTCAGAAAATAATTGAAAAATATTTTATTCTCCTAAAAACAAACTTTAGAATAATTTAGCCAAATATAAATTTGCAGTAGCAGACAGCAATGGATAAAAATTTTGAGCTGCCCACTTTAAGAACCGTGCAGGTAATGCGTTACGTAACTCCATTGAGAGAAGGCGGCTCGCTGCCTGCTATTGCAGAAGCTGATGATGGTTTTTTGTATGTATTAAAGTTTAGGGGAGCAGGGCAGGGTGCCAAGGCATTGATTGCAGATTTAATTGGTGCCGAAATAGCCCGTGCAGCAGGATTAAGAGTGCCCGAACTGGTGTTTGCTCACCTTGATGAAGCATTTGGCAGAACAGAAGCAGATGAAGAAATCCAGGATCTGCTTAGAGCAAGCGAAGGATTAAATCTTGGGCTGCATTTTTTATCGGGAGCTATTACTTATGATCCTGCAGTAAATATTGTAGATGACTGGATGGCTTCTGCCATTGTGTGGCTGGATGCTTTTTTAACCAATGTAGACCGTACTGCCCGCAATACCAATATGCTTACCTGGAACAAAGAATTGTGGCTGATAGATCATGGGGCATCTTTGTATTTTCATCATTCATGGGATAACTGGCAGGAGCAATCGGAAAAACCATTTGTGCAAATAAAAGATCATGTATTATTACCGCATGCCACCCAACTGGATGAAGTGGATGAAGCCATGCACAAAATGCTTACAGCAGATAAAATAAAAAGCGTAGTTGCATTGGTGCCCGATAGCTGGCTCGTGAATGGAGACAGTAATGAAACAGCCGAAGCTAAAAGAGAAGTGTATAGTAATTTTTTAATAAACAGGTTGAGCCATTCAAAACTATTTGTAAACGAAGCAAAGCATGCAGGAAAATCACTTATTTGAATACGCTATTATAAGAGTTGTGCCAAGGGTAGAGCGGGAAGAATTCCTGAATGTGGGTGTAATTGTGTATTGCAAAAAACCGGCATTTTTGCAAATGATGTTTACACTTGATCAATCCAGGTTATTGTTGCTATACCCTCAAATTAATATTGAAGATGTACAATGCCATTTAAATGCCTACGAACAGATCAGTGCAGGAAAACCGGGAGCAGGCCCAATAGCAGCGCTGGATATGGCATCAAGGTTCAGGTGGTTAACTGCTAAAAGAAGTACTGTAGTGCAGTCGTCTGCAGTGCACCCGGGATTATGCAAAGATCCTGCGTCTACACTTGCCCGTTTGCATCAGCAACTGGTTATTTCCTGATTTGATTTATTATTAATCAGCGCAAAAGAATCCCGTTTTTTTAAGACTGTATCCAATTAGCTGCTTTGGTTTGATAATCAAAAATGGCTCTCCTGTTGCCGGTATGATGAAGAAATAAAAAGTCTATCGTCAGCACTGTTGTTTCTACCACTGCAAAATTATTTTTGGCAAAATGCAACAATTCAGGATCGTTTTCCATGCCAGGTAATCCTTTCTTTTCTTCTAAATATTGCCCTGGCGCATCTGTAATACTGTAGGTGAGTTGGCTACTTGTTTTTAATTTTTGCCAGGCATCTTCTGCTATTTCATCCTTATAATGTATCAGGGCATCCGCTGTAATTCTTACCTGCAGTTTCATTGGGTCATCGTAAAATAACCAGTTCAGCGCCGGGTCTTTTTTTAAGGCTGCTACTTTGGGAGAGCGAATGTCAGTATGAAAAAAGAGTTTTTTTTCTACAGGATCTGTATTGCGTAAAATAACTGTTCTCAACGCTGCCCTGCCATTTTGAATATTGGCCACGGTTCCATAATGGAATACCGCTTTATAACTTGTTGTAGCCTCTTGCAGCAACTGCCAAATAGCTTTTTCTATTGGGGTAAGATCGTTCCCTAAAAAAATTTCCTGCATAGAGCCTTTAATTTTTAATATTTTTTTCGGGAATTCGCAAAAGTGTTTCCAACAGATATTTCCAGAATTTTTGTACAGAACTTACCTGTACTTTCTCGTCAGGAGAATGAGCGCCATAAATGTTGGGACCAAAAGAAATCATTTGAATGGCAGGATAGTTGGTACCAAGGATACCACATTCCAATCCTGCATGCACTGCGTTTACATGAGCAGGCTCATTAAACATTTCTTTGTATAAATCACTCATGAGTTTTACAATGGGTGACCCTGGTTTAGGTTCCCAGCCGGGATAATTGCCGCTAAATTTAATACTGCCGCCGGTCAATTCAAATGCACTGCTGATACTTTGCGCAAGATCTGTTTTTTCTGTATCTACAGAACTGCGGGTAAGGCACTGCACAGTCCATTGGCCATCTTTCAATTCTACTTTTGCAATATTGTTAGAGGTTTGTACCAGTCCTTCAATATCGGGGCTCATGCGGTAAATGCCATTTGGGCATGCATACATTGCACGCAGAAAACTTTGTTGAAAAGCTACCGGCATCGCTGTTGAAACATTTTCTGTTGGTTCAATAATAAGTGCCAGGTTTGGATCTGTGAAACTGTATTCTGCTTTTAAAATAGTATGGTATTCTGCTGTAATTTTTTTTGCAATCCCTTCATTTTCTACAGGAATTATAATGGTTGCTACAGACTCTCTCGGAATCGCATTTCGCAGGCTGCCTCCATTGATGGCTGCAATTTTAATAGCCGCATCTGTTGTTAATTTCAATAAAACCCTGTTCATTAATTTATTGGCATTGGCTCTTCCTTTATGAATATCTACGCCGGAGTGACCGCCGGTAAGCCCTTTGAGTGTTAGTTTGAATGCAATACCTGCAGCAACATTTTCAGGAACATAATTGCCACTGGCAGTTACATCAATACCTCCTGCACAACCAATGGTGAGTTCATTGTCTTCTTCCGTATCCAGGTTTAGCATTATGCTTCCATCCAGCAAACCACCCTTTAGTGCCAGTGCCCCCGTCATGCCGGTTTCTTCATCAATGGTAAATAATGCTTCCAGGGGTGGGTGAGGAATATCTGTTGAAGCCAAAAGCGTCATGATAGATGCTACACCAATGCCATTATCTGCGCCCAGGGTGGTGCCTTCTGCTTTTACCCAATCCCCATTTACGGTCATAATTATTCCTTGCTTATCAAAATCAAAAACAGTATCTGAATTTTTTTGATGCACCATATCCAAATGACTCTGCAGTACTACAGATGTTTTGTTTTCCATGCCTTTGCTGGCAGGTTTTTTTATAATCACATTTCCTGCTTCATCTACATAAGTGGGTAGTTGTAATTTTTCGCCAAAAGATTTTATAAATGCAATTACTCTTTCCTCTTTTTTTGAAGGGCGGGGTATAGCATTCAGGTCTGCAAAATGACTCCATAAAGCAGTTGGTTCCAGTTGACTTATCAAGTTGCTCATACAATTTTTTTTAGTTGATAAAAGTAACACAAAATTGATCAATTGAAATGAAGCATACAGTTGCGGCCTGATAATTGGAATAATTTATTAAACAGTTTTTTTATTTGCCTTTCTACTGCAGCAATTAAAGCCATATCGTTGTATGTTACTGCACAAATCAGCTCTGCACATGATTGTTATCAGTTTTGGGTTAAAATGGGGGATTGTGTAACATTTATCACAAAGCCTGTTTATTAACCGTTGTAGTTTTATAAAAATTAAATCATCCAATTAAGAATAATCTCTTTTGCAGCAGGATACAACATTGCTTTATTCATGCAAAAGTTTAAAAAATAAAAACATATTACAATGAAAAAAAACATGGGTTCTGCAGACAAAATAGTAAGATTGGTTATAGCTGCAATCATTGCAATATTATATTTTACGAACACAATCACAGGTACATTGGGCATAGTGCTGTTAGTTTTAGCGGCTGTATTTGTACTCACCAGTTTAATTGGTTTGTGCCCGCTGTATCTGCCTTTTGGAATCAATACTTGTAAATTAAAAAAGAATTAAAATGGCACAACATGAAATCGAAACCCAGTGGATGGGTAAAATGCAATTTAATGCTCTTGTAAACGGGCATACAATAGTTATGGATGCTCCCGAAAGAGTAGGGGGCGAAGACAATGGCCCGATTCCCAAACCTTTTGTGCTCACTGCACTATCAGGCTGCACAGGAATGGACATTGCAGCAATACTTAGAAAAGCCCAAAAAGAAGTAACGGACTTTAGTATTAAAGTAACAGGTGAACTGAGCAAACAGGCCCCGATTGCCTACACTGCCATTCATGTTGTTTATGATTTTAAGGGAGAGGAGTCAAGCAAAGAAGCTGCGCTTAATGCAGTAAACGATTCGCAGGAAAAATATTGCGGCGTGAGTTACCTGCTTAAAAAAGCACTGCCTGTAACATGGCAAATAACTTATAACGGCGAAGAAATATATAATAACAAAGCTGTAGAAGAACTATTGGCAGTTTAATAGAAGCTACGTTTT
>Ga0105046_10006104_pt1 | contig 19021 bp, 16 predicted proteins | sample MAT03_FD_78385 | JGI IMG/M metagenome (GOLD analysis project Ga0105046, IMG submission 78385) | Freshwater microbial communities from Lake Fryxell liftoff mats and glacier meltwater in Antarctica - MAT-03 (megahit assembly) | ecosystem: Environmental > Aquatic > Freshwater > Ice > Liftoff... | reverse complement strand
TCGACCTCGACGAGCATGCCGGCGCGGACCTGGCCGCGGAGGATCGCGTCGGCGACGCGGGCCTCGATCACGCGGGTCAGCACGTGTCGCAGGGGTCGCGCGCCGAGGGCCGCGTCGCGCCCGCACAGGCCGACGACGTGGCGGCAGGCGCGGTCGCTGAGCTTGAAGCGGATGCCCCGCTCGCGGAACAGGCGGTCGCTCGAGGCGCGCACGAGGCGGGCGCAGATCGTCGCCAGCTCGGCGTTACGCAGCGGGTGCAGGACCAGCGGGGCCTCGATGCGGTTCCACAGCTCGACCGGGAAGGCGGCGCGGGCCGCCTCGAGCGCGCGCGCGTCGCTGTCGGCGTGGGCCTGGTCCTCGGCGAGCAGGCAGGCGGCGCCGAGGTTGGAGGTCATGATCAACACGGCGTGGCGGAAGTCGACGGTGCGCCCGCGACCGTCGGTGAGGCGGCCCTCGTCGAGCACTTGCAGCAGCAACTGATGGACGTCGCGGTGGGCCTTCTCGATCTCGTCGAGCAAGACGACGCAGTGCGGGTGACGCAGCAGCGGGTCGGTGAGGGCGCCGCCCTGCTCGTGGCCGACGTAGCCGGGCGGGGCGCCGATCACCCGCGCGACCGCGTGGCTCTCGGCGTACTCGCTCATGTCGAGGCGGACGAGGGCGTCCTGGCGATCGAACAACGCGCCGCACAGGGCCTTGGCGATCTCGGTCTTGCCGACGCCGCTGGGCCCGAGCAGCAGCACGGTGGCGACCGGGCGCTGCGAGCTGAAGCCGGCGCGGTTGCGGCGGATGAGCTGGGACAGCGCCTTGATCGCGTGGTCGTGGCCGACGACTTGCCGGGCCAGCTCGCCCTCGAGGTCGAGCACCTCCTGGTTGCCGAGGTTGTTGCCGAGGCCCTCGACGCGCTCGCGCGGGATCCCGCTGCGCTCGCACACGATGTCGATCCAGGTGTCGCGGTGGACGTTGGCCCGGCCCTCGCGCGCGGTCCGGGCGCAGGCGAGGTCGAGCAGGTCGAGCGCGCGGCCGGGCATGGCGAGGCCGCCGAGGAAGCGCTCGGCGAGGCGGGTCAGCTCGGCGAGCCTGGCACCTGGTCCGAGGGACAGGCCGTGCTGGGCGAGCACGGCGGGCGCGGCGGCGTCGACGGCGGCGCGCAGCTCCTCACCCTCGAGCACGGGGAGCTCGAGCACGTCGAAGGTGGAGGACAGGCCGGGCAGCCAGGCTTCGAGGCGGGCGCGGCCCTCGGGCGAGACGATCGTCAGGATCGGCGGCTGTCCCGAGGACCAGATCTTGACGAGGGCCGGGAGAAAGATCGGCGGGGCGTCGCTTCCGACCTGGTCGAGGTCGTCGAGGATCGCCACGCCGCGCTGACGGGCGACGACGGCCAGATCGGCGCGCAAGGTGTCCTCGTCGGTGTGGCTGGCGGCGCTGAGCAGGAACACCGGGACCCCGAGGATCCGCGCGAGGTGACTGGCGACCAGAGTGCGCCCGCAGCCGTGCGGACCGACCAGGAGCGGCGGTCGCGGCGAACGGCGCAGCACGGCGTCGGCGAGCCGGGCGAGGGTCGCCTCGCGGCCGTGCAAGGGCGCGAGGTGGCGAGGGTCGAGCGGCTCGAGGCGCGGGCCCGGGCGCAGCTCCAGGCGCGGCGCGGGATCGGGGGCGCGCTCGGGCTGTGACTCGCGCGGGCGGGTGGGCTCGACGTCGTCGCGGGCGCGCGGTGACTCGGGCTCGTCGCGGCACACGAGCACGCGCGGGCGCGGGCGATCGGGCTCGCCGAGGTCGACCTCGCGGCGCGGCGCGAGCAGGCGCGGGCGGTCGTTGCGACGGCGCAGGCCGCTGTCCTCGGGGCCGAGGAGACTGGGGGAGCTGTCCTCGGGGCCAGGTGCGTGGTTGCGCCGGCGCGGGCCGTCGTCGAGGCGCTGGCGCGGAGATCTGTCCTCGAGGACAGGTGTTTCGCGGGTGGCCCGAGCGTCGCCGTGGATCGCCAGCACCCGGGCCTGGCGCGGGGCCGGGACCTGGACGGCGGGCAACTGGCTCTGACGGCCAGGATGGGGTGGATGCGGTTGATGTGGCTGCCGCGGCGCGCCGTGGGCCGCGAGGTTCTCGGCCTCACGCAGTTGATCGATGAGCCGCTTGCGCAGCGGTCCACAGCGCACGCCGGCGCGCTCGAGCAACTGGTAGGCGTGACAGTCGGCGCTGCGAACGATCGCCAGCAGCAGCTCGAGCTCGCCGGCTCCCTTGCGCGCGGCGCTGCGCTGGCCGATGCGGACGCGCCAGTCGGCGGGTTCGCTCTCGATCTCGGCGTGCAAGGCGGTGACGCCGCGGCGCAGCTCGGCGACCCCGACGGCGAACGCGGCCAGGCAGCCCTGCACCTCGGCGCCCTCGCACAGCGAGAGCAGCAGCTCGCAGGAGCAGCGGGCGCTGCCAGCGGGCGCCGGGGCGCGCCGGCTCGCGGCGCGCAGGGGAGACTCACCCGTCATGGGCGGACGCTACTCGCCGCGCGATCGATGTCCAAAAAACCGACGGGCCCGAGGGCGGGCCGCGCGCGGACACCGGCACGGCTTGCCTGCCCGGGCCCGATCCGATAAGGCTGCCGACTGCCCTAAAGGAGCAGAGCGATGTCCGCGCCCGAGTCCCCGGTTCCACGCACCCGCCAGCGCTTTCAGATCCTCGTCTGCGACGGGCCGAGCTGCGGCGTGACCCACGAGAGCGAGGCCCTCAGGCGCCAGCTCGCCGCCCGCGTCGCCGCCGACCCGGATCTGCGAGGCCGCGTGCATGTCGTCGACTACATGTGCTTCGGTCGCTGCAGCGAGGGCCCGAACATGTTCGTGCGCCAACTAGGCCCGACCGACCCGGCCGGGGCCGAACCCGACTCGACCGCCTTCGATCGCGAGCGCGGCTTCTATCCCGGCATGGACCCCGAGAAGTGTGAGCGCCTGCTCAGTGAGCACTGCGTCACGGGTGAGCCGATCGCCGACCTCGTCGACGATTACTGACGCTCGGCTCACGCGTGCACCCGTGCCGACGAGGCAGGTACCGGCGCAGGCGCCCGCGCTTAGAGCTTGATCCGCATGCCGTCGCGGGCCGCGACGGTGTTGGGCCACTGGGCCTGGGCGGAGGCTTCGATCTTGCGGAGCATCTCGTCGTCGTGGCCGGGGTCGTGGCTGTAGAGGACGAGCTGCTTGACGTTGGCGCTGCGGGCCAGCTTGACGGCCTCGGCGAAGGTGCTGTGGCCCCAACCCTGCTTGCCGGCGCTGTACTCCTCGGAGGTGTACTGGGCGTCGTAGACCAGGACGTCGGCGTCGCGGGCGAACTCGACGAGCGGCGCGTTGACGTGGTCCGGGGCGTGCTCGGTGTCGGTGGCGAAGACGATGCTCTTGCCGCGCTCGTCGACGCGGAAGGCGGTCGACTCTTGCGGGTGGGGCAGCGGGATGTGGCGGACGACGGCGTCCGAGATGTTGACGACCTCGGTCGGCTGGAGGTGCTTGAAGGTCCGCGGGGCGGCCATCATCTCCAGGCTGACCGGGAAGAACGGCGTCTGCATCTGTCGCTCGAGGATCGACTTGGCGTCCTTCGTACAACTGATGTTGAGGCGGAAGTCCGGCAGGAACGCGGGCGCGAAGAACGGGAAGCCCTGGATGTGGTCCCAGTGCGCGTGCGTCAGGAACAGATGGACCACGCGCGAGTGGGTCGCCTTGGTCTGGATCAGGCGTACGCCGAGCTCACGGACCCCGGAGCCGGAGTCGAAGATGACCGTGTCGGTCGTGCTCTCCAGCGTGATCTGCAAGCAAGGGGTGTTGCCGCCGAACTCCGCGTACTTCGCCCCGGAGACGGGGATGCTGCCTCGAGTGCCCCAGAACGTCACTTCCATGGGGCGCTATCCTTCGCGGGCGGCATTGATGCCCGATGATAGGTCAGAACAAATTTGCTTGGCAAGCATGAGCCGGCGTCATCCCGCTTTGAGGGACCGACATCGTACCCGATCAGGCCCGCGGTGACCAGGGCCGCGGCTGCGCGAACTCGGGCGCCCGCCAGAAGTCGGTCCGTCCGCTGTTTTCGCCGGGTGCGTCGCCGGACCCCCGCCGTTTCGGTGGGCCCGGCGGCGCCTGGATCGCCGCGCTCGCTGGCGACAACGCGCCTGAGACGGGGTGATTCACCCCTGGTTTTTGGGGTTTCCCGGGCGTCGTCGCGGGCCTGCGCGGCGCTTCGACGGGGATCGCTCGAAGCTCCTCCGGACGACACCCCGGGCCGGGACCGGGCGATCGCCGCGACGGCTCAGCCGATGATCATGTCCTCGCGCCGCTGGGCGCGCCCACTGACGAAGCGCGACGGATCCCAGCGCGTAAGCATCGGGTGCGGGGTGCCGTCGGCGAGCCAATGCGCGAGCAAGCGGCCGACCGCGGGCGCCATCATGAAGCCGTGACCCGTGAAGCCGCAGAGCTGGATCACGCGCGGATGGCCCGGGCTCGGGCCGACGATCGCGTCGCCGTCGGGGGAGACGTCGTAGGGGCCGACCCACTGACGCAGCACCTTCATGCGGGCGACCACCGGCATCAGCCGCGTCAGCGTGCGACTGATGTGGCCGAGGAAGCGCAGGCTCGAGTGCAAGGTGAGGGCGGTGTCACTGCCGTCGGCGGCGTCGGGTAGCGTGATGCCGGCGACCAGCTCGCCGCGGGTGCTCTGCGAGAAGTAGAGGCCGCTGCCGAGGTCGACGACCAAGGGATCGAGGAAGGGCTTGAGCGGCTCGGAGGACAGGATCTCGTGGCGGTGCGGGCGGTTGGGCAGCGTGATGCCGAGGCCATGGTTGATGCCGTGACTCCACGCGCCGGTGGCGTTGACGACGCGCCCGGCGGTCAGCCGCTCGCCGGTCGAGAGGTGCAGGGTGTAGCGCTCACCGGAAGGCTCGACGCGCGTGACGCCGGTGTGGGTGCGCAGAGCGACCCCGTGCTTGACCGCCTGCGAGGCGTAACCCCACACGAAGGGCCACGGGAACACGACGCCGTCCTCCGGGTTGAAGGAGGCGAGGCGGACGTCGGCGACGTCGAGCTGGGGGACGATCGCCTGGGCCTCGGCGGCGCGCAGCAGGCGGGTCGGGGCGCCGACGCTGGCGTGCAGCTCGGCGTTGCGGACCAGGCGCTGTTCGCCGGCCTCGCTGCGCGCGAGGAACAGGTAGCCGCCCTGACGAAACCAGAGGTTGATCCCGAGCTCCTGGGCGAGGCCCTTGCACTCGTCGATGCTCTCCATCATCAGGCGCACGTTGCCGGCGTCGCCCCACTGCATTCTCAGGCCGCCGCCGTTGCGACCCGAGGCGCCGCTGACGAGGTAGCTGCGCTCGATGACGGCGATCTTGAGGCCGCGCGCGCGCCGGGCCAGGTGATACGCGAGCGCGAGGCCCATGATCCCGGCGCCGACGATCGCGACGTCGACCGCGTCCGGCAGCGGCTCGCTCGCGCTGCCCATGCTCCGCGCCTCGGGCACGCTCACGCGTCCTCCTCATCCTCGCTCGCGGCGAGGGTAGCGAAGGTGACAGGCTCGACCGGCGGACGGGCGGTGAACGGCTGGGCGCTGGCGGGGGTGAGCACGCCGCGATCGATGAGGATCCGACACAGCAGCGCGACGCACTCCTTGCCCTGACACGGCCCGGTGCCGAGCCCGGTGTAGCGCTTGATCTCCTCGACGGTGGCGAGGCCGCGGGCGATCGTGTGGTCGATCTCGGTGAGGGTCACGTCCTCGCAGCGGCACACAAAGATGCGATCAGACATGGCTGGCCTCCGATCCCCGGATGACCGCGAGCAGCTTCGCGGCGAGCGTCGCGGGGTCACTGGCGCCACCCACAGCCCCGCAGGCCCACAGGGTCCACGGCGGGGTCGGCGGGGCGGGAGCGTGCTGACTGTCGGCGAGGTCGAAGGTCGCGGGTCCGGCGAGTGGGTGGTCCTCGGCGCGTAGCAGGGCGCGGCCGTCGGGGTCGCACGCCGGGGCGAAGCCGTCGCCGTTCCACTGCAAGGCGGCGCCGGCCTGGGCGGCGAGCTCGGAGGCGGGCGCGGGTGCGGGCGCCAGCGCGACCAGCCTGGCGGTCACGCGGCCGTGCACGGTGTCGACGGCCTTGACGCGGCGGCGCCCGACGATCTTGCGGACGGCCTCGGGCGCGACCAGGGTGGCGCCGAGCGCCTGCGCGTCGGCGCTGGCTCGTGTGCCGCTGCCGATCACGACCACGGGCCCGTGCGGGCGGCGACCTGTCCTTGCGAGCAGGTGCCGGAGCCCGCGCGCCGAGACCACGCCGGGTATGTCGTTGCCCGGCAGCGGCAGGGTCGGCTGGTGCGAGCCGATCGCGAGCACGACGTGCCGCGGACGAATGTTGTGCAGGCTCGGGGCGGCCCCGTCCTCGCAGATCGCCGCGGCGGCGGCCCACAGGCCCTCGTGGGGGTAGGCCGCGAACACGCCGACGCTGGCGCGTACGCCCGCGGGCAGCGGCGCGGGATCCCAGGCTGTGAGCGCGGCGAGGTCGCGGCGGTCGAGCAGCAGCACGTCGACGCCGGCGGCGAGCAGCGCGGTCGCGACGATCCGGCCTGCGCGACCGGCCCCGACGACGAGGACCTCCGGGGCATGGTCCTCGCGTGAGGCGTCGATGGCGGGCGCACCATGATCATGGTCGGGCAGGGTGCCGAAGCCGGTGAGGTTGCGCGCGACCCCCTGCATCACGCTGTTGGCGAGGCGGGGGTAGACGACGAGGTGGTGGTGATCGATGCCACCAGGGAACACGGCGTCGATGAGGGCGGTCGGGTCGAGGTCGCCGTAGCTGTTCTGTGAGGCGACCTGCATGCCGTCGCGTACGGGCGTCAGGCAGGCGCGCACGTTGGGTTGGCCATTGACGCGGACCAGGCAAGTGCCGCAGTCGCCGAGCAAGCAATAGGCGCCGCGGGGGCGCCGGTACTTGGCGCTGCGGCTGGTCATCAGCTCACCCGCGGCGATCAGGGCGGAGGCGACGGTGTCACGGCGGTCGGCCGCGATAGCCTCGCCGTCGAAGTGCAGCGTCACCGGCTCACCGGGCGTGTTCGGGTCGGTCAGTGGAGAGGCCCGGCGCACGACTCATCCGATAGCACCGGGTCCGCGCGGCCACAATGGCGGGCCGACGCCCCGCCCCGTGCCCCGCCTCACCGGGCCCCGGACGGGCTGCGGGCGATCGCGCTGCGCGGGGGGCGAGGGCTCGAGGAGGCGGCGCCTCAGCGCGGGCGGGCGCCGAAGATCGCCGTGCCGACGCGGACCATCGTCGCGCCCTCCGCGATCGCCTCGACGAAGTCGCCGCTCATGCCCATCGACAGCGCGCGCAGCTCGACGTGGGGTCGCGGATCGGTGCGGACCGCCAGCTCGCGCAGCGCGGCGAAGTAGGGGCGGGTGCGATCGGGCGTCTCGTCCGGTGGGATCAACATGAGTCCGACGCAGCGCAGCGCGCCGGCCTCGGCCGCGATTGCGTCGAGCACGGCGCCGAGGCCGTCCGGGGCGACGCCGGCCTTTTGCGCCTCGCCGCCGAGGTTGACCTCGACGAGCACGTCCTGCGCGCCGCCGATCACTCGCGCCCGGCTGGCGATCGCGGTGACCAGCGAAGTGCGGTCGACGGTGTGGATCGTCGCGTGACCGGCGACCAGCTTGACCTTGTTCGACTGCAAGCCGCCGATGAAGTGCCAGCGGATCGGCAGCCCCGCGAGCTCGGGCGCGGCGAGCTTGCTGGCCAGCTCCTGGGCGTAGTTCTCGCCGAGGTCGTGGAGACCTTCGAGCGCGGCGATCCGCAGCGCCGCGGGCGGCTGGCGCTTGCCGACGCCGATCAGGGTGACCTCGGGTCCGGGACCGCGACGCGCGACGGCCTCGGCGATGCTGGCCCGCACGCGCGCGAGGTTGTCGGCGATGTCCGTGCTCACCGCGCCAGCATAACTCAGGCGACGCCCAGCTCGCGCAGCGCCAGCACGACCTCCGCGAGCGGCAGCCCGACCACCGCGGTGTACGACCCCTCGATCGCGGTGACGATCCCCGCGGCCCTGCTCTGGATCCCGTAGCCGCCGGCCTTGTCGCGCCAGTCGTCGGTGTCGAGGTAGGCGGCGAGCTCGTCCGCTGCCACGATCCGCATATGCACGCGAGTCGTGACCTGACGCTCGATCCAGCCGACGAGCGCGGCGCGGGTGTCCGCGATGGCGAAGGCGGTGGTGACGAAGTGGCTGCCGCCGGCCAGCGCGCGCAGGGTGGCGGCGGCCTCGTCGCGATCGGCGGGCTTGCCGATCGGCGGCGCGTCGGGGGCGATCCACACGGTGGTGTCGGCCGCGAGGATCACCGCCCCCGGGTGTTCGGGGACCGCGAGGCCGGCCTTGAGTCGCGCGACCCGGCCTGCGTACGCGGCGGGGGCCTCGCCGGGCAGCCAGGACTCGTCGCCGTCGACCGCGGCGACCGTGAATTGCAGCCCGGCCATCCGCAGCAGGTCGGCGCGGCGCGGCGAGGCGGAGGCGAGCACGAGCATGGCGCCGCTTTCTAGCACGCCCGACCGGCCCGCACGCGCTACAGTCGCGGCCGCATGCGTCGCCGAATGCTCTGTCCCTCCAGCCTGGTCGCCGCCCTGCTGTGTACGCTGGCCTTGCTCGATCCGCCCGCGGAGATCCCGACGCTGTTCGCCGCCGACGAGACCTGTCCCGAAGACCAGCTCGCGGAGGCCCCCGCGATCGACCCGCGCCTGGCCGGTTTGTGGCAGCGCTGGGAGACCCTGAGCGAGGGCGACCCGATGCGCTTCTACTACTTCCACCCGGACGGCTTCGGCATCTACCGCTACGGCAAGGTCGGCCTGACCAACACGCACAGCTTCGACTACAGCGGCGGCGACGGCGTGCTCGACCTGCGCTTTCGCAAGACCGACGCGGCCCACGCGGTCGGCTACCGCCTCGAGCAAGCGGACGGCCGCACCTGGCTGGTGCTGGCCGGCGACCCCCGCGAGGATGCGGCGCAGGTGCGCTACTTCAGGCCCGAAGGGCCGGGGAGCCAACTCGGGCCCGAAGGGCCGGGGAGCCAACGCAGGCCCGAAGGGCCGGCCGCGTGCGCGCTCGGGCCGTTGGCTCTGCCTGTCCTTTCGGACAGCTCCGCCGCGCCGACCGGCGCGCTCGGCAATCGTCTGTGGGGGGAGGAGCTGCGCTACGCGACGGGCGGCATGGGCTTCTCGATCTATCAGTTCCAGCCGCAGGCGATCGACGGCCGCGGGGTCGGCTGGCACCACCGCGGCGACTACGACGAGTGGACCACCGAGTCCCTGACGTTCCGCCAGCAAGGCGACCGCCTCGCGCTCGGCTTCCCGCTGCGCCACGAGGCCGCGAGCACCAGCCTCGCGCTGTGGACCGCGAGCGACGGCGTGAGGCGCCTGCGCATCGATGACGACCCGCGCGACTTCTGGCGCGCGCACACCTACCGCGACATGGGCCCGTCGTTCGCCTGCACCCCGTGACCTCATGCTGCCGATCGCCATCTACTACGAGCACCCGGACTGGTTTCGTCCGCTGTTGACCGAGCTCGCGCGCCGCGGCGTCGCCACCGTCGAGCTCGACGCCGCCGCGCACCGCTTCGACCCGCAAGACCCCGAGTTGCCGCCCTACTACGCCGTGTTCAACCGCGCCAGCCCCTCGGCCTACCTGCGCGGCCGCCCGCAGGTCACCCACTACACCCAGGCGTGGCTGCGTCACCTCGAGCGCCGCGGCGTGCCGGTCATCAACGGCAGCGTCGCCTACGCGCTCGAGATCTCGAAGGCCGATCAGATCGGCCTGCTGCACACGCTCGGCCTCCGCGCCCCGCGGACCCGCGTGATTAACCACGCCAGCCAGGCGCTCGCGGCCGCCGCGGGCCTGCGCTTCCCGGTGCTGATCAAGGCCAACGTCGGCGGCAGCGGGGCCGGCATCACCCGCTTCGAGACCGCGGAGGACCTGGCCGCGGCCGTGTACGCCGGCCTCGACCTCGGCGTCGATCACACCGCGCTGGTCCAGGAGTGCGCGCCGCTGCGTCAGGGCAAGATCTGCCGGGTCGAGCTGCTCGGGCGCCGGTTCCTGTACGCGATCGAGGTGTTCCCGCCGGACGGCAGCTTCAACCTGTGCCCCGCGGACGCCTGCCAGACCGCGGACGGCCGCGATCTCCAGCGCTCGGCCTGCGCGCTCGATGCCCCGAAGAACGGCCTGCGCGTGGCTGCCTTCGCCCCGCCTGCCAACATCATCGCCGCCTGCGAGGCGATCGCGGCGGCGGCCGAGCTCGACGTCGGTGGCATCGAGTATCTGATCGACGACCGTGACGGCGAGGCGTACTTCTACGACATCAACGCGCTGTCCAACTTCGTCGCCGACGGCCCCAACGTGATCGGCTTCGACCCGTTCGCGCGACTCGTCGACTACCTCCAGACCCACTACCTCCAGACCCGGATGGATCGCAGCACCCGATGACCCGACCGATGCGCATTGGTTACTGGTTCCCGATGTTCGGCGGCTGGCTGCGCAACGTCGAGGACGAGGGCATGGACACCAGTTGGGCCCACGTGCGCGCGCTGGCCCGCCGCAGCGAGGAGCTCGGCTACGACCTGACGCTCATCGCCGAGCTGTTCCTCAACGACATCAAGGGCCACGAGGCGCCCACGCTCGACGCCTGGACCACCGCGGCGATGGTCGCCGCGGTCACCGAGCGCCTTGAACTGATGGTCGCGGTGCGCCCGACCTTCCACGACCCGGCGATCTTCGCCAAGCAGGCCGCGTGCCTCGACCAGCTCAGCGGCGGTCGGCTCGCGCTCAACGTGGTGTCGTCGTGGTGGGCCGACGAGGCCCGCCGCTACGGCGTCCGCTTCGACGCCCACGACGACCGCTACGCCCGCACCGCCGAGTGGCTCGCGGTCGTCGCGGGCGCCTGGCAGCAGCCGAGCTTCAGCTTCACCGGTACCCACTACAGCGTCGACGAGCTGGTGGTCGCCCCGAAGCCGATGCGAAGCCCCCGGCCGACGCTCTACGCCGGCGGCGAGTCCGAGGCCGCCAAGCGGTTGATCTGCGCCGCCTGCGACGCTTACGTCATGCACGGCGACCCGCCCGAGCGCGTCGCGCCGAAGATCGCCGACATGCGCCGCCGCCGGGCGGAGCTCGGCCTGCCTGACATGCAATACGGCCTCGCGGCCTACGTGATCGTGCGCGACAGCGAGGCGGAGGCGCAGCGCGAGCTGGCCCGCATCACCGACGTCTCGCCCGGCGCACCCGGCTACCGCAACTACCAGGACTGGATCGCCCACACCCAGCTCGAGACGCGCCCGAGCCTGCAGGACTACTCCGTCAGCAACCGGGGCCTGCGCGCCGAGCTGGTCGGCACGCCCGAGGTCGTCGCAGATCGCATCTGCGGGCTCGCGGCCGTCGGCGTCGATCTCTTGCTGCTGCAATGCAGCCCGCAACTGGAAGAGATGGAGCGCATCGCGGCCCAGGTGTTCCCGCTGCTGCGTTGATGTACGTGCAACGGTGACCGGGCAGGGGACGAACTCGCCCCATGCGCCGAATCTCCGTGTGCCTGCTGCTGTGTACCTGCGTCGACCTCGAGCTGCGCGCCGACCTCGAGGGTCCGCGGGTGTTCGCCAGCTCGCTGCCGCGGCCGCGCAACGTCGAGGTCGCGACCATGCCCGCGATCTTCGTCGACTTCTCGGAGGCGATCGACCCGGCCGCGCTGCAGGTCGCGTTGCTGGCGTGGGAGGAGCGGGGGTCGTGTACGTTCACGCCGATCTGCGCCGCCGAGGGCACGAGCTGCGAGCGCGGCCGATGCATGCGCGACCCGTTGACCGCGGCCGCGATCGCCAAGCTGCGAGACGGCCCGCTCGCGGACTCCGTGGCCCTCACGCCTGTCCTCGAGGACAGCCCGATCGCGCCGGGCACACGCGTGACGATTACGCCGCGGCGCGCCCTCGAGCCGTACGCGCGCCACAGCCTGCTGGTGTTCGCGCGCGACCGCAGCGGCGCGCCGCTGGTCGACGACGACGGCGTCGCCGGGGTCTGGCGCCGCGACCTGGTGACCGCAGGGCCGGGCTCCGGCGGCCCCGAGGCGTGGCTCGTCACGCCGCCGCCGGGCGCGATGCAGGTGCCGCAAAACCTCGCCGCCGTGGCCACGCAGTTCGCTCGCCCGGTCGCGCTCGAGCCGGGGGCGACGCTGACGCTCGCGGCCGAGGACGGCAGCAGCGTGACGCTGATCGACCCGGCGCCGTGCCCCGGCTGGGTGCCCGGCCTGTGCCTGCGCTGGACCCTCGCCGAGCCTGTGCTCCCAAACATGGCCTATCGGCCCACGGGCGGCACGCTGCGCGACTTGCTGGGACGCAGCGCCGTACCGCCGGCCGAGGCGACCTGGTTCATCACCGCGGCCGCGCCCGACCTCGACCCACCCAGCCTGGCGGACGCGACCCTCACCAGCGTCGGTCCGTGTACTTACGCCAGCCTCACCGCCACCGAGCCGCTCCAGCTCCGCCTGACGATCGACGAGTCCAGCGACGAGGTCGTCGCCGGCCCCGGACCGGTGGCGCTCGCGCTGCGCACCCCGGGCACGACCGCGAACTTGCGCGCGGAGGACCTCGCCGGCAACCACGCCGAGCGCGTGCTCGAAGCTGTCCCCGGGGACAGCCTCACGATCCCCGCGCTCGGCCTCGCCGAGGTGCTCGCCAACCCGCGCGGCCCGGAGCCGGCGCAGGAGTTCGTCGAGCTGGTCGACCTGCGCAGCGAGGGCGGCATATACACGCACACCGACCTGTACCTCGCCGATCTGTCGCCGGCCGCGGTGCTCATGGCTCTCGCCACGCACGAGCACCCCGGCGATCCGCTGCCGCCGTTCGCCACGCGAGCGGGCGAGCGGGTCCTGATCGTCGCGTCCAGCTTCGACGCCAGCGAGGGCAGCGACGTCGCGCCGCTGCCCGGCACCGCGCTGATCCGCGTCGACGCCTCGCTCGGCGCCGGCGGGCTCAAGAACGCGGGCGAGCCGGTCACGCTGTACTTCGCGCCGCCGGACGCCCCGCCCGGGATCATCGCCAGCTACGGGGATCACATCGCCACCGACGCCCCGGCGCACGCCGGCCGCAGCGTCGTCGCCGATCCACGCGCCTGCGACCTCGCCCGCGCCTGGGCCTCGCACCCGGACGGCGCGGCCTCGCCAGGCGCCGCGCCCTGATCACGCCCACGACCGCACCGGGTGAGAGCCCGCGAGGGCACGGATGATCTCCCCGCGATCTCGCGAGCCCTTGAGCGCGGTGTCCAGATCGGCGATATGACTGGTGGGACGCGCCGCCGAGATGAAACCCCAGGAGCCACGGAGCGGCGGATCTGCCGAGCATGCCGAGCAGCGCCTCGAGGGCAAGGTCGTCAGCACCGTTTATCACGACGAGCGGACCCGCTACAGCGTGCTCCGGGTCCAAATGCCGGGGGAGGCCGGGCTGAGCACCTGGGTCGGCCGCAGCAGCGCCGTCGACGAGGGCGCGCAGGTCTCGGCGGCCGGCGATTGGGCCTACCACGCGACGCATGGACGCCAGTTCGCGTTCTCGCGTCTGGTCGCCAAGGCGCCGACGACCTTGCCCGGGATCCAGCGTCGGCTCGAGCGCTACCCTGGCCTCGGCGCCGACAAGGCCGAGCGGATCGTCGCCAAGTTCGGGCTCGATACTTTGACGATCCTCGACAAGCAGCCGCGCCGCCTGCTCGAGGTCGAGGGCGTCGGTCCCCGCACGCTCGAGAAGCTGCTCGCCTACCACGAGGAGCGCAACGGCCCGGTCGTCGAGGTGGAGAATCAACTCCTCGAGCTCGACCTGCCGACCTTCTACGCCGAGGCGATCGTGCATCGCTACGCCGACCAGTCGCTGCAACTGCTCCGCGAGCACCCGTACCGGCTCGCGCGCGAGGTCCGTGGCATCGGCTTCACCACCGCCGACAAGATCGCCCGCGCGCTCGGGGTCGACCTCGAGAGCGACGAGCGCGTCGACGCCGGCCTGATCCACACGCTCGAGCAGGCCGAACAGGACGGCCACTGCGCCTTGCCCGAGCCGGTGCTGATCCAGAAGGCCTCCGCGATCCTCGAGCTCGCCGCCGATCGCATCGTCGACGGCGTCGCCCGCCTGGTCGCCACCGATGACGTGGTGTTCGACGCCCGCCCCGGCCTGCCCGCGCCGCTGTGTTACCCCAGGCGCCACTATGAGGCCGAGCTGCACGTCGCCGCGAAGCTCGTCGAGCTCGCGCTCGGCACCGGTACTCGCCCGCGGTGGCGCCCGATCGCCATGCCGACGGATCTCAGCGAGGGCCAGGCCGCCGCGGTCGCGGCGATCGCCGACGCCGGCCTGGTCGTGTTGACCGGCGGACCCGGCACCGGCAAGAGCACGGTGACCCGCCAGATCATCGAGACCGCGCTCGCCAACGGCGCCGAGCTGCTGCTCGCCGCGCCGACTGGCCGCGCCGCCAAGCGCCTCTCCGAGGCCACCGGTCAGCGCGCGACCACGATCCACCGCCTGCTCGAGATCCAGGGCAACACCGGGCAGTTCGGCTTCGACCAGCACAACCCGCTGCCGCAGGGCCTGGTCGTCATCGATGAGGCCTCGATGCTCGACCTCCCGCTCGCGCACGCGTTGCTGTCGGCGCTGACGCCCGAGCATCGCCTGCTGCTGGTCGGCGACGCCGACCAGTTGCCCTCGGTCGGGCCCGGCAATGTGCTGCGCGACGTCATCGCCGCCGCGGACCGCCCCGAGTCACCGATCCCGGTGGTGCGCCTGACCCAGATCTTTCGCCAGGCCGAGGGCTCGACGATCGTCGTCGGCGCGCACGCGATCCTGCACGGACGCGTGCCCCAGGCCGATCGCAGCGCGGACGGCCAGTTCTACGTGATCCAGGCCCGCGACGCCGAGCGCGCCCACGAGCTGGTGATCAAGGCGGTCACCGAGCGCATCCCGCAGGCCTACGGCCTCGACCCGCGCACGGACATCCAGGTGCTGTGCCCGATGCACAAGGGCCGCGCCGGCACCGAGGCCTTTAACCTCGCGCTCCAGGCCCACCACACCGCGGGTCGCCCCGAGCTCGTGCAGCACCTGCCCGGGCGCGCGCAGCCGCGGATGTTTCGCGTCGGCGACCGCGTGATGCAGATCCGCAACGACCACGAGCGCGGCGTGTTCAACGGCGACATCGGCGTGGTCGTGGCGGTGTACCCCGAGAGCCAGACCCTGGTGGTCGAGATCGACGGCGTACCTGTCTCTTACGACAGCAAGCAGCTCGGCGCGCTCCAGCTCGCCTACGCGGTGTCGATCCACAAGAGTCAGGGCAGCGAGTTCCCGGCGGTCGTGATCCCGCTGCTCGGCGAGCACCACGTCATGCTGCGCCGCAACCTGCTGTACACCGCGGTGACCCGCGCGCGCCGGCTGTGTCTGATCGTCGGGGACGCGCGCGCGCTGACCCAGGCGGTCCTGCGCGGCGACGCGGCCCGCCGCTTCACCGGCCTGTCCGAGCGTCTCTTGGCGGCCCTGCGTTCGCAGCTCGGCGAGACCGAGTTCGTCGCCGACGAGTGAGCCTCACGGGCACTTGCTGGCGAGGCATTGCAGCAGTGCCTCCCACTGCTTGGCGCCCTCGGGGTGCTGCGCTTGACACATGTCCCAGCACGGCAAAATGCACTCGGGATCTTCGGCCGGACAGGGGTCCATGCAGTTGGCCCGGGCGCACTGGTCGATGGCCTGACACCCGGGGTTTTGCTCGCACGCGGTCTGCTCCGCCGGACACGGCCCGATCGTGCAGACATCGCCGCAGGCCGCCGCGCCGCAGGCCGAGATCGCGTCGAGTTTTCCCTTGTGGTCGGCGTAGCCGGGGCAGCTCTCCCAGTCGGCGTAGCACGGCTGGTCCTGCTGGCAGCTCCACGCGCCGCTGCACGCCGGGTCGGCGGCACACTCGCTGACCTGGTCGCAGCAGCTCGCCGACAGGCACGCGCGACACTCCGGCGGATCGATGTTCGGGAAGCCGTCGGCCGCGGGACAGGTCGACCCCAGCGTCGGGTCGGTGGTCACGGTGGTCACGGTGGTCACTGTTGGGTCCGTGGATCCCGTGGTCGACCCCGTGGTCGGCTCCACGGTGGTTCCCGAGGCCGTGGTGGTGGCCCCCGAGGTGGTGGCGCCCGAGGTCCCGGGCTCGCCCGAGGTGGCCGCCGCGCCGGTGGTCCCGCCCGTGCTGCCAGCGGTGTCCCCGGGCTGGTCGACGAAGCATCCGGCCGTCAGCAGCGCGACCATGGTGACGAGCGTCCGCGGGGCCATCGCCGGCACTCTAACACCCCGCGCCCGCCGGGCTTGCAGCCCACTTCCAGGCGCGCGGGCGCATGTGGTAGGTACACGGCGAGCATGTCCGGCCACAGCAAATGGTCCACCATCAAGCGCAAGAAGGGGGCGCTCGACGCCCAGCGCGGCAAGGTCTTCACCAAGATCGCGCGCGAGATCATGGTCGCGGCCAAGGAAGGCGGCGGCGACCCCTCGGGTAACCCGCGCCTGCGCACCGCCCTCATCGCGGCCCGCTCGGCGAACATGCCGCGTGAGAATCAGGAGCGCGCGATCAAGAAGGGCACCGGCGACCTCGCCGGCGTCACCTTCGAGACCCTGCAGTACGAGGGCCGCGGCCCCGCCGGGTCGTGCTTCATCGTCGATATCCTGACCGACAACCGCAACCGCACCGTCGCCGAGATCCGCATGATCTTCGGCAAGGCCGGCGGCGAGATGGTCAGCAGCGGCGCCGTGTCGTGGATGTTCATTCGCCGCGGGATCCTCGAGATCCCGAAGGCGAAGATCAGCGAGGACGCATTGATGGAGCGCGCGCTCGAGCTCGGCGGCGAGGACGTCCAGGACTGGGACGAGAGCTGGGGCGTGCTGTGCGAGCCGACCAGCTTCAACGAGCTGCTGACCGGCCTCGCCGACCTCGATCCGGTCGGCGAGATTACCTATCTGCCCAAGCCCGAGTCGGAGCTGACCCTGACCGACGACGCGGCGGTGTCGGTGGCCAAGCTGTGGGCCAAGCTCGACGAGCACGACGACGTCCAGAAGTGCTACCTCAACGCCTCGCTGCCCGACGAAGTGCTGGAGGAGTACGGCCCCTGAGGTGCGGATCCTCGGCATCGACCCCGGCACGCGGATCGTCGGCTACGGCCTGGTCGACTGCGATCGGCGCGGCCCCTCCGGCGTGCGCGGCAGCGGCTTCGAGTACGTGGAGTGCGGCGTGATCCGCCTCGACGAGACCGACGTGATGCCCAGGCGCCTGCTCATGCTCGCAGAGGCCCTCAGTGAGATCATCGGCGAGTACGACCCCGCGGTCGTGTCGCTCGAGTCGGCGTTCCACGGCGTCAACGCCAGCTCGGCGCTCAAGCTCGGCCAGGCCCGCGGCGCGATCATGCTGGTCGCCGCGCAGCACGGCCTGCCGGTCGCCGAGTACGCGCCGGCGCTGGTCAAGCGCTCGGTGGTCGGCCACGGCCGCGCGACCAAGCAGGACGTGCAGACGCGGATCAAGCTGCTGTGTAGATTGGCCCGTGAACCGCTCAGCGACGCCGCCGACGCGCTCGCGCTGGCCCTGTGTCACGCGCAACTGGACATGTCCTTCGGGACAGGGAGGGGCGCATGATCGGCTGGCTGTCCGGGATCGTCGTCGCCCGCGACCCCGCGCAGGGCGTCGTCGTCATCAATGTGGCCGGCGTCGGCTACGAGGTCCGCGTGTCGATGCAGACCCTCGCGGAGGTCGGTGACCTCGACGAGCTGTGTACATTGTGGATCTATACGTACGTGCGCGAGGACCAGCTCCTGCTGTATGGATTCGCCACGCCCGCCGAAAAGCGGCTGTTCCTGCTGCTCAACGGGGTGCCCAAGGTCGGTCCAAAGCACGCGCTCGCGGCCCTCGGCGGGTTTCCCTTCAATGAACTGGTCGATCACCTGCTCCAGGGACGACACGACCAGTTGCAGAAGATTCCTGGGATCGGGAAGAAGACGGCGGAGCAGATCCTGCTGTCGATCGGGGACAAGGTGCATGACCTCGGATCGCCCGGTGAGGCCGTCACGGCGCCCGTGGGGCCCCGGACGGATGGCGGGTCGGCGCAGCAGGACGAGGCCCGCGCGGTGCTCGTCGGGCTCGGGTTTCGCCTCAAAGAGGTCGATGCGGCGCTGGTCCGCGTGGTCGCGGCCGGGTGGGACGAGGGCGGGGCACTCGACGACCTGGTGCGGCGTGCACTCGCCCACCTCATGGAACGGTAGGCGGATGCAACGCGATGAACGCCTCGATGCAAAGGGCCTGCGCAGCGGCAACGGCGAGATCCGGCTCAGTTGGTGACCGGGATGTGAGTCAGGGCGCGCGCCGGGGGTTACGATCTCGAGGGCCTGCTCGCAAGGAGAGGGCATGAACGTCCCCCGGCTGCTCCCTGCTCCGCCCGTCGACGGCCTCGCCCGTCATCAGGACTACCTGCGCGCTCGCCTGCGCGGCCTCGGCGTGTCCGGGGCCAACCTCGACGACGCGGTGCAGGACGTCTTCGAGGTGCTGATCCGTCGCATCGGCGACTACGACAGCCGCTTCTCGCTGCGCCAGTGGATGGCCGGCGTCGCGCGCAAGGTCGCCAGACGTCACCGCGAGCACGAGCGCTGCCTGCCCGGGCCGGTCGACGAGCGTACGACCGCCGCACGCACGCCGGACCCCGAGCACACGGCCGCCCGCCAGCAGGGGCTCGCCGTGTTGCAGCGCTTCCTGGCCGACCTCGACGCCGACCGCTGGGCGGTGTTCGTGCTGTCGGAGATCGAGGGCCTGCGTGGCACCGAGATCGCGGCGGAGCTCAACGTCAACCTGAGCACCGTGTATGCCCGGCTGCGAACCGCTCGCCAGGCGTTCGAGGCGGCCGCGGCTGCCCAGCGCGGCCCGGGCCGCTCGTGGCTGGGCTCGCTGTTCGCGGCGCCGACGGCCCTGTTTCGGCGCACCAGCGAAGCGGCCTTCACGACGCCCCTCGTGCTGGTCGCGCTCGGCACCGTCGGCCTGGGCGC
>Ga0105046_10006102_pt1 | contig 19022 bp, 13 predicted proteins | sample MAT03_FD_78385 | JGI IMG/M metagenome (GOLD analysis project Ga0105046, IMG submission 78385) | Freshwater microbial communities from Lake Fryxell liftoff mats and glacier meltwater in Antarctica - MAT-03 (megahit assembly) | ecosystem: Environmental > Aquatic > Freshwater > Ice > Liftoff... | reverse complement strand
GTTCTTTTCTGTTTTCTTACTCCGGAATAAATTCCGGAGTGACAAAATAGAACCGAGCCTACGGCTCTGCATTCTGTGAGAACTAATGGTATTATAGTGAACCTAGTGGCGTGGCCACGAATCGATCTTGTAACATCGGACTTCAGTCCGATGAAAGAGAAACAAAAACCAAGTCCCGTAGGGACGACACATATAAAAACAGATAGCAAAATCAATGGCCAACTCATACTCACAAATCTATTTGCAGGTAGTCTTTGCTGTAAAATACAGGGCGGCGGTGCTGGATAAAAGCTGGCGAAGCCAAGTGCAGGGAGTAATAGGAAACCTCATCAATGAAACAGGTTGTAAGACCATTATCGTAAACGGTGTGGAAGACCATATGCACTGTTTCCTCGGGTTACAGCCGGTAGTAGCAGTAGCAGAACTGATGAAAGTAGTAAAAGCAAAATCATCCAAATACATCAACGATCATAGCCTCACAAAAGAACGATTTGAATGGCAACCAGGTTACGGAGCCTTTTCTTACCGACAACGGGATATTGACCAGATATATAATTATGTAAAAAATCAGGAAGCACACCATCAAAACCAATCCTTTAAAGAGGAGTATCTTGAATTGCTAAAAGAGTTTGAAATTAGGTATGATGAACAATATATTTTTCAAGAACTTACATAACTATTTGTTGAGCATTCCAAAACGAATGTTCAGCATTTATTTACAATTAAATGTATAAAAGTATTAAATATGACAATGAAATATTTTATAATTTTATTGATACTCTTAGTGTTTGGATTCACAAATGAAGTAGGTGCTCAGCAAAGCCGGGTAGATTCTATTATTATCATCCTGCAGAAAACAAAAACGCCTGCGGGAGTTGACACTATTGCTTTTACTGGTGCAATGAGCCGTATTGAAAAAACCACACTAACTGAAACAACTATTGAGCAGTTAGAAAAAGCAGCCAATTTATTTATCTACGGAGCAAACGAGTATTGGAGCTACAGGGTAAAGTACAGTATTCTGCTTAGTTTAAGTGCAAATGATATCTATAAAGCTATTACTTACGGCAAGTATCATTTTGAAGCAGCTAAAAAAAGTAAAACTCCTGATGCATCTTATATAAGTAGTGCATTTTTTAAGCAATTAAGAATGCCTTATCGTAATTCAAACAAGCTGGATGACGGGTTTGAGTATTTCAATGAAAAATTGAAAGAATACAAACTAAAGAATGATTCTACAGGCCTGACGGATTGTTACTATGTGCTGGCTGGATTTTACCGGACAATTGGCTTGGTTGACCAGGCTATTTATAATATGAAAAAATCGGTTAGTTACATCAATTTTAATCGACAAAATGATAAAGCCAATAACCCATTTCCAAACCCGTTGGGAAAGGGGGTATGGTTAAATAATAATGCTGTTATTAGTATATATTATTTGCAGAATGGAGCGTACGCTGAATCCTTAAAATATTCCAACATTAGTTTCAATGAATTTAAAAATGGTAATTCTAAAACTTTAGGAAATGCTGCTACCAGTATTGCATATGCAAAAATATTGGCTGGTCAATTAGATAGTGTTTCGTATTTTTTGAATCTAACGCTTACGGATGCCGTAAATCAAAAACAACCTGATAATGTGGCCTATGCCTTGCAGATTAAAGCTTTGTACAAAATTGAAACAGGTGCTTTAGCTGAAGCGGAAGAACTAATAAAAAAATGTTGGCAATTAATTGAAGAAAATAATATACCCGTAAATGCAAGGCCCGGAACGATTGCTCCAAATTATTATTTGGCATTGGTCAGGATTACGCAAAATAGACTGAATGATGCCATAGAATTACTTACAAAAGATATTGTAAGATTAAAAAACTTTCGTTTGGATATACTCAGGGATTATAAATTGCTGGCAACATTATACGAACAAACAGGAAACTATGCAAAAGCAAACGAAGCGAATAAAACCTTTATTTCACTGCAGGATAGTTTACTGGCAGACCAAAATAAGTATCGCTCCTTAAGTTTTGAAACCGAACAGGAGATGAATGAAAAGGAATTATCCATTACCAAATTACAAAGTGAGAATAAAATATCATCACTTACGCGAAACTTCTCTTTTGGTATGGCAGGCTTGCTTATGTTGTTAGCCGGGTTAGTTTATTACCGTTTCAAGGCAAAGCAAAAAGCAAATACAGTTTTAAAAAAAACGTTATCAGATTTAAAATCAACTCAAACCCAACTTATCCAATCAGAAAAAATGGCCAGCCTTGGCGAACTCACCGCTGGTATTGCCCATGAGATACAAAACCCGTTGAATTTTGTCAATAATTTTTCAGAAGTAAATACGGAGTTAATTGAGGAATTAAATCAGGAAGTTGATAAAGGAAATTTAGACGAAGTAAAAGCCTTAGCCAAGGATATTAAAGAGAATGAACAAAAAATAAACCACCACGGCAAACGTGCCGATGCCATTGTAAAGGGAATGTTGCAACATAGCCGAAGCAGCAGTGCTGTAAAAGAACCCACAGACATCAATGCTTTGTGTGATGAGTATTTAAGATTGAGTTATCATGGATTAAGGGCAAAGGATAAAAGCTTTAATGCAACGATGAAAATCGATTTTGATCAATCCATTGAAAAAATCAATATTATTCCACAGGATATTGGAAGGGTTATTTTAAATTTATTAACGAATGCTTTTTATGTCGTAGATGAAAAAAAGAACTCAGGGGTTGAGAATTATGAACCAACTGTTTCGGTAAGCACCAAAAAAGTTGGAGACAAGGTTTTCATTTCCGTTACTGATAACGGCAACGGCATTCCGCAAAAAGTAGTAGATAAAATATTCCAACCCTTCTTCACCACCAAGCCCACAGGGCAGGGTACTGGATTGGGATTGAGTTTAAGTTATGATATTGTAAAAGCGCATGGCGGGGAGTTGAAGGTGGAGACTAAGGATGGGGAAGGCTTGTCCGCCGAAGCTTCGGCGCAGGCGGGAACAACATTTGTAATACAATTGCCTTTAGTCTGAATCACCCCAGCCTGTCGGCGGATGTGATTTAGACCCAATCATAATGGGCGAAATAAGAGTGTAAACAAAAGAGAAAAAAGAAACGATTTATTTGATTATCTTGTCAATAAAATAAATGCATGAAGATATTAGTAGTAGATGACGAAAGTGATGTACAAATGCTATTTCAGCAACGTTTTCGTAAAGAAATTAAAAGTGGTGAACTTGAATTCGCCTACGCCTTTTCCGGAGAAAATGCGCTGGAGTTTATGAAAAATCACGAACACGAAGCGGTATTAATTTTAAGCGATATCAATATGCCAGGAATGAGCGGCTTAGAACTATTAAAACAAATAAAAGAAACGTATGAATTGCCTCCTCCTATCGTAATGATGATCACTGCCTACGGAGATGATGAAAATTACAATATGGCAATGAAACTCGGGGCAGACGATTTCCTTACAAAACCACTAGATTTTACTGCATTAAAAGAAAAATTGAAAACGAAGACTCCATGACAAAAATTTTGGTAGCTGATGATGAATCAGATTTGGAAATGCTTATTCGGCAAAAATTCAGGCAGAAAATACGGGAACATAAATATGAATTTGTTTTTGCCAATAACGGCAATGATGCCTTAGATAAAATACTCCAACACCCCGATATTGAAATAGTACTGAGCGATATCAACATGCCCGAGATGGATGGACTAACCTTACTCACTAAATTAGGCGAAGGAAGCCCATTGATAAAAGCAGTGATGGTTTCTGCTTACGGAGATATGGATAATATCAGGGTAGCCATGAACCGTGGCGCATTTGATTTTATTACCAAACCTGTAAATTTTGAAGATTTGGAACTTACCATGGAGAAAACAATTTTACATGTTAAACAAATTAGAGAAACACTTAAAGCCATCAAAGAAAACAACATTTTAAAAATGTATGTAGATCAAACCGTACTCAGTTTTATGAATTCCAGGGAGTACGAAACATCTTTAACGGACAACGATCATATTGAAGCAACAGTTGCATTTATTGATATTTGTGGGTTTACTTCTATTAGCGAAAATGAAGAACCAGATACAGTCGTTAAAATGTTAAACACCTATTTTGATGTGATGGTAAAAGAAATCATTGCTCAAAATGGGATAGTAGATAAGTTCATTGGCGATTGCATCATGGCTGTTTTTAAAGGTGAATATCATTTAGACAGGGCAATAGATGCCAGCATTGCCATTAGAAATAACATTGATGCTTTGCCTTCTGAACATAGTTTTTCTCCTAAAGTTTCTATTGGCATTAATAGCGGGGAAATGATATGCGGAAATATAGGTTCCGCGGCCTTACGCAGGTTGGATTATACCGTAATAGGCGATACCGTAAACACTTCGCAACGCTTACAAAGCGCAGCAGGTATCGGACAAATTGTAATCACAGAACAATGCTACGAAATCGTAAAACAATCGTTTAATTGTAAAAAAATTGGATATGCCAGCCTAAAAAATAAGTCTTCAGAAGTAGTGCTTTATGAAGTATTGAATTAAATAAGTTGAATTTTTAATACCGTGCTTTCAGAATCAACCTCCAGTTTCTTGGCAGTAATATTCTGTAATAAAAGTAAGTTAACTTACCAGAAAAGATGCTGGTTGTTGTTATTTTATATCGTATTCCTCTTTAATAAATTTCGCAATTTGTGCACCCTTTTTGTTTAAAGAAGCTATACGATTGCGTAAACCAACAAGATTCTTTCTCCAGAAAAAACGATTGGCATACGCTTCATTGATGAATGTTTTTCCTTTATCAGTAAGCGGCACAGAAAGGGAATGTTGTTTGTTAAGTTCAATAAAATCAAAAGTTTGATAGAATATAGGATTATTGGAGGCTAAAGCATTCATGTTATTTTGTGTGATGTCGAGCAAACGAATAACCTGGTCGTATTCCATGATTGCATCTGAAACAGCATTGTTGCGGATAAGTCTTAAGGCTCCGCTGCTTTTGAGCTGCTGAATGGTTCGATCGTTTTGAACGAAATCTGGAAATCCAAGGGTGGAAAGCCATAATTCGTAAGCCTTGTTTGAGTTGGTCATAACTTCGCTTGACGAAAGTGCCATCAACAAACTATCTGTTCTCTCTATTCTACCCTGTATTTCTACGGTAAGCTTCTCTGTTTGCTGCACATCTGCACCAATATCTTCTACGATGGAATGAATGAACACTTCTTCCCGATGATGTTCAATCACTTGTTCTAGCCGCCATTCTGCAAGAAAACCACAAAAAACGGCAAAAAATAGCATCAGAAATTCCCATATATACGATTTCCAATTTTTTTTGCCTGCATGATGCGCGTGCTGATGAACTTCCATATTTTCCTTTGCTGAATTTGGGTTAATTATTTGTTTACCATCGGGCTGAACCAACTCGTCGGAAGCAGTTTCCGTCACAGTCGGTTTGGAATGCTCCAAATGTTCTTCCTCTATATTGTTGGCCATTTATTTTTTATTTGTTGGTCACTACTATAGAAGGTTATTCTACGATACCGCTAAAGTTAAATGAACTTCATTAGGACTTAAAAATATATTAATGGATTGAACCATAAAAATACAGAACCCTTCAACAGTAACTAAAAGTTCTTGTCATTAATGAGGAGTTGGAATTTGTTCTTCCAACATCATGTTGTTAAGTTTGTCATAGTAAGTGCAGGTCATGGTTGCCACATCAACCGTCCATTTCTCCACTCCAGTTTCTGCGGAATGACGGCAGAATGTTGCATAATCAGTTTGCCCGCGTTGGTAACTTTTTAAATAATGTTTAAACCTTTCTTTATCGCTGATATTTGCAATGTTTAATCTGGAATAGATGGGTAGAGATTTGATTTGAAAATGATTTTCTCCAAAATATACGGTGCGCCCGTTGCTAACAAAACTGTCGTACTTTTTTACACCTATCTGAATAAGATCTTGTATATATTGAGCGAAATCTGCGCCGCTCTTTACTTTAGCATGCGCTTCTTTGATGGCGTTTAGTTCAAAGTTCATTGGGGGCTGTTTCTACAAAAGTGAAGATTTAATTTTAAAGAAAGGGATTGATTTGTCATAAAATTAGTACTGAGTATTTTTGCCCTCCATAAGCGATGCGCAGTTACCATTTCTAGCATGCTCAGCGTTCCTGTATTAAACCCATGATCAAACTGGGCTCAAACCCTTTTTGCAGGAGGTAATTTCTGAGCTTGGTCTTTTTTACAAAAATATTTTTTTCACTTTTTAGTACTAATAGTTTGGCACTGGCCAGTTTTTGCAAGGTTTTTTCATAATCCGCCTCTTCGATGGAAGCCAGGGCTTTTTTGATACAATAAGCACTCACCTTTTTTTGCTGCAACTCATATCTTATTTTTACCCTACCCCATTGTTTCATCCGAAATTTGCCGCCTGCAAATGCTATGGCATATCGCTCCTCGTTCAAATAATTTTCTTCAATTAATAAAGACAATAATTCCTCCACATCGTTTTTATACAAACCAAAGCCATACAGTTTTTCTTTTACTTCATTATGGCTACGCTCCTGGTATCCACAAAAATACTTCGCTTTTTGCAATGCCTTGTCTTTACTAACATAAGCTTTGTACATCATACTGTAAAAATAGAAAGAGCTGCCTTCAAAGCAACTCTTTTTTATGATGATATTTATAAATAATGTGTACCCAGATTATTCTTTATTCAAGGATACTTTTGGGAACTTCACATAAAATATAAGTGGCTCCGATCTGCTTTCGCCGTTTCCATCTGTTTGGTTTAAAGGCATACCAAAACTATCAAGTGTTTGTATCGTCCAAATGAATTTTATAGGCATTGCTTTTTTATTCCTTTCCCCATTTTTTTGTGTGCTGTCTGCGTCTAAATTTTCTGTAGGGTTAGTTGGCAGCATGCTTAACTGTGGCATCCAGATATACTGGGTAGTTCCTACAATATTTTTATCCAGCAGCGGTTGGTTGCTCCTTAGTGCCTGCACGTTTTGTTGTTGAGGGAGTACCTCAAAAACCTGTAACCTGTACGTAACAGGTGTGGCAGCATTGGGCACAACTGGGGTCCATCTGAAAGTAATAGCAGATTGTGCAATATTTGCGTTTAATTCCTGTTCGTTGGCAGGCATCATTAATGTGGGTAACTGGTAGGCCGCCAAGTAAAAATTTTTGCAAACCAAGTTTGATGCGGGACCATAATCCGGGAGCCTTACTAACTGAACACAGAGCACATAATTATCGGCGGGCAATTTTCCTGTTTTTGTTAAAATAGATTGATACTTACCTGTAAAAATCATATACTCCAAAGGCAGTACATCCAAAGCTCCTAAAATAGTGGATGCTCCCGGAAGCGGGGAATAAGATTTGGCACTGTTCAAATTAGTAGTGCCAATAACGGTTCCATCAAGTGTTTTTATTTCTGCTTTTATTTTTACCACTAGCTGATCCATTTGACTACCGCTCATTACAAAAGTGAGCACTTCTCTGCGGTTAGCCCATTCAGATAAATTTGCAGGCGGTCTGCCTGCCAAAGTCATATTAATATTCACCTGTGCCAACACACTTTGCGTGGTAATCAATAAAAATATGCTAGCTATCCATTTTTTCATAATCATTGCTTTTTCTTTGTATCAAATTTGTATTGAAAGCCAGTACGGCACATGCTTTCTAAATAGTTGGCACCAGTAGGAATAATGGAGTTGCCGTATTTAAAATAGTTGCTCGATAAAAAAGTATTCCAACTAAATTGTTTACTTATTTTCCAATCTACATTAAAGGATGCAATTAAATTATTATCATTTTTAAATGCATTCAGTTTTACGAGATTATATTGCAATTGACCCCTTAATTGAATTTTATTTTTTGCAATAGGCATTGCCAATCCAGTGCTTAATGTTACGAGGGTAGTTTTTGCCAATAGCACATCATTGTGAAAATACATGATACTAAAGTCGGGAGTTAGATTTTTTTTAAAATACGAAGGAACGTAAGTAAGCAGCGCAGTGTGAGTATTATTTCCAGTAGTGGTACCTGTTAACACATCCCGCTCATCGTATTTACTGTAGTTATAACTAAAGCTAAGCATATTGCTCATTTTAGTATTAGACCACGTATAGGTGGGGCTAAAGCCGAAATCGTTACTCACATTTTTTATTCCATAAGGATTGAGTCCACTCGCAGACTGAAAACCAAAATTGTTATAGTTCACATTTAAGCTCCATTGATCATTAAATTGGGTAAACCAGTTTAGGTTTCCTATAAACTGATTGGCTTTTAAGGTAGTACTGCTGATATTATTTACCCGCTGGCCCAGGCTTGCTACAATATTCATTTTATTTTTCCAGGTGTTTAATTTGGTGTTTAATAAATAATCAAACCTATCTGGTTGCAAAAAAGGATACCCTGCTGTCTGAAAACCTGCACCAAAATATTTACTGCTAATGCCCACATCAAAGTTTTTGCCTTTTTTACCAATAGCAGCAGTGGCTGCATAATCCCTTACGGTAGATGTATGAGCTTTGATAAAAGGATCGAATGATTTGATCAGAGTTGTAGTGGGTGTAGTTAAATCTCTCGTGAAAACAGATTGAGCACCTTCCATTTTTACATACCAGCCTTTATTAAAATATATGTTTGATAACAAACTTACGATAGCACCTTCTTGGGGTTTAACAGTTAATGGCGGTGGCGCAGAAGAATTAATAAAATCTTTCCCCTTTGCAACGTTCAAGGACAGTTCATATTTACCTTCTTTTTCTTTTCCTATTTGAAACATCCAGTTATTGCGTTTAAAGGCGCCCGTTATAGTGGGAGGTCCCGAAAAATAATTGATGCCCGCCTGTGAAACACCGGTAAAGAATTTAATGCGGTAACTTTTAGGTCTCAAGTCAAACCCTGCTCCAAAAATTCCAATATCTCCAGTGCTGAGTTCACTGTATTTTAAATATTGAGTTCCTAGTTGCAATTCGGCCCATTTGTATTTTGGATTTACGGCAATATTATTTACTGGATTGGTAATCCATTGTTTAAAATCCTGCTTAGGCCCGCCGGGTATAAAACCACTGTAGGGCCCGGCAAAATTCGTAGGTAGAGCCGCCATGCTGATATTAAACGGGATCGATAAATTTTTACCGAATTTAAAATTGGGCATAAAATTAAAACGTACCTGGTTCCATGGACGGCGTGGCGTGTAACCCGTCCAGCCCGAAGGATTTCTGTTTAAACCATAACCTTCATAAGTAACACCCATGGTTCCAATTACAGAAAAGTCTGGCTTTTTTGTTTGTGCATCGGCCGCAATATTCAGTAAAATAAAACCAAATAAAATAATTTTTATTTTATTCATAAAAGGTTATTTCTTTTTAATTACAAAGTCAAAACATTTTATTATTTCGCATTCTTTACAATCATTGTCACGGAACGTAAACTTCACACAAATTCTTCCTTTTAATTCGCAGCAATCGATAGCTGGTACCGGCGGCACAATAAAATTGATACCGATATTGGTATTGTTGGGGATTGGAATACTTGTTCCGTTGTTCCAAACTATTTCCCGTGGGTTTTGATAAGCACCGCTGCCACTTCCATTAAATGATGGAACAGACGTTCCCCCGTACATCGTTATTTTTGAAGGCGCTGAACCAATATTTGTTGCCGATGCTGTACTGGCCCAGGTAAAAGGAAGATTCACGCATTTTAAACATTCTTTGCCAAAATTATCTGTGATGCTATAGCTAATTACATTGGCCCTTACTTCGGTAATATTGGCCGTACTTAATCCGCTGATGCTGAAATTTTCTGTTAGCAATGTGGCATTAGGTATTTGCGTATAGTTATAAGTTACCGCACCCGTATCTGCTTTTATTTCGTAGGGGCAGCAGGGCAAAGAATCGCAGTTGGTAGTAAATTTGATCACACAACTATCGCATATTTTATTACCACACCATCCATACATGGTTACAGTGTAAGTGCCCGTTTGATTTGGCGTAAATGTAAGTGGTAAAATGCCACTCGTTGTTCCTGATGGCTGAACCAACGTGTAAGTAACAACGCCGCTACAACCATCTCCTACACAAAAATAAGTGGCATTTAACGTTATGGGCGTTTTACATTTTACTTCAATGGATTTATTCTTATCACAATTTATTTTTTCCGTTACGTTATCAATGCTGTAAGTTTTTTCGCCCCATCTGCTTCCTTTACAATCGCAAGGCTTGCAATTCACTTCAAACTTTATTACACAACTATCACAAATTTTATCCCCGCACCATCCGTACATTTTTAAAACGTACACACCCGTTAATGTTGGCGTAAAGGTAAATGGTGCATTACCGGTAATAGCGGGGCCGCTGGGTGGTTGAAGGCTGTAAGTAACTTTTGGCGGGCAGGTGCTGTCTGCACAGTTATACGCAGCATTAATGGTATAAGATTGAAAACAGTTTAACACATAACTGGTGTTACATTCCAGTTTTTCTTTAACCGGTAGATTTGCATTCATTGCTTTTTGCTGGTCATTTTCTATCGGTGATTTGCCGCCTTGGGTTAATGTAATGGCTCCCCACTGGCTTTCCTTACAATCGCAATCGCCGCAATGTTTGATAAACAAGTCGTATTTGCCAGATTTGCTAGCGCAGGTATCGCTTATAAAGTTTACTACAATATAAATTTGATGTTGGCCTACCGATAAAGTACTCAGGTTTAAAAACGGTGCTGTAGAATGATATACGTTATCTACAAACCATTGGATATTATAAAGTGAATTATAAGTTTGTCCGGGGCCCAAAGGCAGCGGGGGAATTAATTTTACCGTATCACATAAAGTATCGCAACCAATGGGAAACAAATCAACATAAGGTCTTTTTTTGATGGTAACCATATTACTGTTTGCAAAACATCCGCCCAACGGATCTACCACAGTTACAAAATAATTACCGGCCTGTGCGGTTGTCATCGTTTGCCCGCTGGCTCCATTACTCCATTGGTAAATGTAATTGGGATTTACTGGCAATGCGGTTGCGGTGTAGGTATGGCTGATCCCTTCGCATAAATAGCCTGTAGGTGCAATAGTTACTGTTGGGTTATTGTAAACATATACACAGAAAGTATCTTTTGCAATACATCCGGTGGTACTATCCGTAACAGTTAAAATAAACTGGTAAGTTCCTGTTGCATTTACTGTAACGTTCGCATCAAACTGTGTATTGTTTGGGTTAAAAGTAGCAGCAGGGGTCACGGTCCAAGAATAAGAATAATTTGGATCATTAACACTGTTGTATAAATAAATACTGCCGGTACCACTGATGCATTGAATCGTTTGCCCTTTAATATCTGCGATGGGTTTTGAATAATGCCAAATATGCATTTTGTTAGACTGTGCTATGCAGGCCGAACCGTTGCTAACGATCACATAATACTCGCCCACTAAGTTTGTAGTATAGGTAGTACTGGTTGCTCCGCTAATTGGGTTGCCATTAAAATACCATTGATAAGTTCCAAAAGACGCAGGCGTTGTAGTTAAAGTAAAACTGCTGCCCGGGCATATAAATTTATCTCCGGGAATCGTTACAATTAGTTTGGGTAAGATGGTTACGTTTTGAGTATCCTTCGCTACGCAACCCAGCAGGTTTGTTGCTGATAAAATTACCTGGCTTGTTCCTGCCGCAGCAAAAGTATGTGTGGTTGTTTGCAAATTGGATTGATAGCCATCTCCGAAATTCCAGTTATAAGAATTGGCTGCCGGGCCAGCGGTTGTAAAAGGAGCCGCCGTACCTGCACAAATGGGACTGGGTGGTGTAAAGGATGCTGTGGGAATATTTATGGTGATTGGATAAGTTATAGATGCCGTACATCCGCTGCAGGACGATGTGACGGTTAGGGTTATGTTATAGGCGCCCGAAACGGTGGCAGTAAATAGCGGGTTAGCTGCAGCTGGATTGTTAAAACTGGCTCCTGCAGGGCCAGAATATGTCCACGCATGTGATAGGATGCTGCAACCCAAACTAGGTAATGTGCTGGATAAATCAGATAAACTAACCTTGCCACAATTTATGTTAGCACCAAAATTTGCAGCCACTGGTACGATGTACCGGATCGTATCTAACAATGGACAAATAAGTGGTGTGGGAGGTGGCGGACAATTGGCTAACATGGACGCTGTTACAATATAAATACCGGGTAAAGTATAGGTGTGAGGAGGTGTAAAAACGGTACCGGTCATGCCCCCAAACGGAGTTGTTAATAAAGGGGATCCATCTCCAAAATTCCATAACACACCAGCATTGGGCGAATTGGGGGATGTAAAAGTATAGGTAGCATTAAAGATTACATTGTTGCAGGGATTACTTGGCGCATTAATTACAATGCCATAAGCAAACGGCGCTTCCTCATCAGTAATATCGGATGCCGGTCCTGCAAGATCCTCGTTGAAAACTTTTGTTTTATTTAAACAAGGTCCATTACAAGTAGAAGTAACAATATTAATCGCATTAGAGGTGTCTTTACAATTACCGCAGGAAATAATTACATAATAAGAACCCGCTGCAGTTACGTTTAGGGAAGGAATGTTACTACCTACCGGTGTTAATCCCATGTACCATTGATAGCTGTAAGTGCAACTAATATTTGACATTACTGTTGCAATCAGATTCACATTAATAGGATCTCCTATACAAAAAATGGTATTGTTGTCTGCGGTTATGTTTACGTTAGAAACAAAAGTATTGGGAACAAATACCATTGCCGATCCCGTACATCCTGTCCCTTTTACTTTATAATATCCCGGAAGGGTGGCTGTGTAAGTTGGTGTGGGTGTGGTTGTTAAAAACACCCCGTTTAAATACCAGGAATAAGGTGCTGTAGAGGGCATCGTTGTTAAAGTAACCCCTGTTGTGCATAGGTTTCCGGTTGGGTTTAAAATACCATTTGGCGGGTTGTTTACCGTAACCGTTAATGAACTTGATTGGCCGCAGGCAGTAACCGTTATGACGCTGGTAGCTGATGCTGCTCCTCCATTCCATTGCACATTAATGCTGTTGGGAGTTTGGGGTATGATGGTGCCCAACGCATTACTCAACGTCCACGTGTAGCCGCCGGGCGGTACCGGTCCGGAGACTGTGTAGGTTTCTGTAGCGTCTATACAAACATTGATGTTTCCTGTTGGCGGAGGTGGTGCAGCCACCACTGCCACATTAATGATTTTAGGGGCACTGGTGCAGATTGCTACAGTTTGAGATACACTGATGGTTCCGTTAGAAGTAAATTTCACCAAAATAGAATCCTTGTGTGCGCCCATGTATTGTATAATGCTGCCGTTGGTAATCGTCCAGTTAAATACACCCGCATTCATACTACTGCTAATGCTGTATGACACGGTTTGATTGGCACAAACAATGATGGGTCCAATGATGCTGTTTAGTTTTGGTGTATCCAGTACGATCACATTTAACAGTGCCGGAGAGGAACAATAATTTGCAGGAATTTGTGGGGTAGCAGTGATCGCATAATTGCCCACACTGGTCCAAGTTATTTGTTGGGCATTTAACCCGGCTGGTGAATTTATAAATCCAGTATTGGGTAAAAATGTCCATGTTTGTACATTTCCATTGGCAAAATAAGTAGCTGTTTTTCCCACACAAATTGGAGAGAGTCCGTTTAATGTGAAAGGTGGTTTTATATTAATTTGGATCGTATCCGCTCCACTGCAGCCGCTGTAAGGGTTGGTATAATTACAAATTAAATTAAAAGGACCTCCTGCAAAATTGTTCCAGGTGATATTTATTACATTATGGTTGCTGTCGTAACCAGCAATAGCGCCGCCACCACTTAATGTCCATTTGTAAAACGTGCCAGGCAAAGCAGGCAGCGAGTAGTTTGTGCTGGAACCAGGGCAAACTAGTGCAGGCCCCTGAATAGGCAAATTGGGATATAATATCGGAACATTTAAGGTGGCCGTATTACCACAGGTTCCGGGGCAGTTCGCATTTAATGTAACACTGGTTGGGTAAGCGCTTGGTTGATTCCACACAACGGTAACGCAGGTAGATCCTTGCCCGGAAATAATTGAACCTCCGCTTATTACCCAGTTTAATCCTATGCAACCAGTAGTGTTGGTACAATATTTTATAGTATCTCCGGCACACAGCATTTTTCTGCAATCATCGGTATATATATTAATGCCCTGTTTATTGCTAACATTAAATGTTACCATGGCGGTGTCTTTGCAGCCGCAGTTTCTGGTATTGCCATTGGGACCCGATACTGTGTTGGAAACAGTTAATATAACGGTTTGCAACCCTGCAGCAAAAGCATGGGGAGGAGGGTTTTGTAAAGTGGAATAAGTGCCGTCTCCAAAATCCCAATAATAATTGGTAGCGCCTATGGAACTGGCCCCACTAAAATTAACGGGCGCTCCGGCACAAACAGGAACAGGACTAAAAGTAATACCCGCAGTTGGGCCATCTATTAAGCAAACTTTTTTTGAAACGGTATCCCTGCATTTTCCATCGGGGCTGGTTATAATTACCTGCAAAAATCCAAGGGAACCGTTGCCCCAATTAATTGTTGTAGGATTGTTTGGTGATGCTACTGCTGTACCGCCCACTACCGTCCAGATATAGCTAAAGCCCGGTAAATTGGGAACAATTAAATACTGCTGTGATTGATTTTTGCAGGCAACCAAGGTTGGGGCAGCTCCTCCCGCAGATCCGCCGGCCGGATCGGGTTGATCCTGTTTGCAGGCAAGATCATTGCAGGGCTGAATGCGGTTGGTTACCAATTCAAACTTTGGGCAACAACCAGCAGGTTGTGACTGTGCATTTGTTACAATACATGCAAACAATAAAATAACGACGTTGAGTAATTTCTTCATGATAATTATTTTGGATTGTTTTGGTTATCGTTACCGGTGCCTGATTTTGAACAGCCTTCTTTTTTCTTTTCGTAACAAACCAGTTTGTTGCAACTGGTACAATCCGTAAATTCTATTTTGTATCGTATGCAGTACCTAAACAGTGCGCTGCAGCACGGAGTCAATTGTGGAGTGATAATATTAAAATTGAGTGTTTGCTGTGGCCCATTCCATTGGAGGCTGTTACTGCCGTTGGTAAAATGTCCGTAAGAGGATGCGTCTTTATTACAAGGAATACAAAATTCATTTTCCGGCACCATTTCAAAATAAACCAACTCCGCCTGAATACTTTTAATGGTTTTAGCAGGTGAAGTGGTAATGGTAACCGGTTGATTAAAAGAAAGCGTATTATTATTGAAATTTATTTGCGATGGCGCCGGAGCATTTAAAGTAAAAGATTTTTCATCACAGTCGGTACAAACGCAATGAAGGGTATCCCACGCGGTTTCATTGTTGATATTATCCTGGTCCGTTGGCCAAACGGCATCTACGATAAATTTAATGGTTTTCATGCTGTCTACACAATTAATAGAAGCTGTAAATACCTGAGATGAATTGGCCAGTATTGTAAAGGGCAAAGCCGGAACTGTTGGAGTTAATATAGTAAGTGGGCCCGTGCCATTTACCCTGTATTTTATAGAGGTTACCTGTGCAAGGTTGGTTAAATGCTCGTTGTTTACTTTGACGTAAATATTTTGTTTGCCATCAATGCAACAACTAATATCCACACTATCAATTTTGGTATTAATATTATCGCCTAATATTTTAAATGTATAAGGTTCGCTGTTGCCGTTGTTCCTTCCTATTGGTTTTTCTTCTTTCGTTAATGCCTGCACCTGCCAGATAAAATCGCAGAGGTAAGGTGGCTTGCAGGGGCCGTTTAATAAATTACTTACCATGGCTTGTGTAACATTCTGCACATCTTTGGTTATCAGTGGTGCGTTACTCCTCATGGCCTGCGCTCCGTTTTGTCCCTGCATCAGTTGCCATACTTTTAAACGGTAAGTAACCGGTTCCTTTGGTTTTGGCACCACGGGAGTCCATCTAAACAGTATGGGGTTAAGCAAATCTTTTTTGCTGATCCTTTTTTCATTTTCAGGTGTAATTAGTGTAGGTGGGGCAAAATCTTCTGCTTTTGCAGTTTCAACTCTAAACTCCTTGCACTGTTCATTGCTGATGGCAAGTCTATCAGGGCCAAAAAACTGAACACAGATTTGGTAGCTACCTTCCTTAAGTATCGGACAGTTGCCCAGCATTGAAGAGAGTTCCCCTGTAGTAAATGTTTTTACATCAAAGGAGCCCATCGGGCTTGCAGTAGAGAGGTTGTTGCCGCAAATTACAGCGCCATTACTTTTAATTTGAATGATCAACCTAGGTTCCTTCAACTCAAGAGACGGCAATTTTTGTACCGTTAGAATCAATGCAGCAGGCACGTTACCCCATTCTTCGATATTTGCAGGAAGGTTGTTTTTTGCCTGAAAGCTCACAATCTTTATCTGTTGTACCTGGCTAAAAAGTGGGGTACACAGGCAAGCCATTAATAGCAGAAGCATTAATTTTTTCATAAGCATTTAATTTGGCAATGGAGACTTTGGTATATCTCACAAATATTTTATAACACAATATAACATTATTTATATGTCATACAATGAAATGATGGTAATAGACAACCAAAGGTTAAACACGCCGGTAAAGGTTTATAACGATAAAACGTAATTGTTGAATACCTTAGTATGACCATTTTTTTCTATAAACAGATGATTAGCTTTGCTAAGCTGAAAATAGTTAAGAAATTGCCCGTACATTTAGCACTCTTAATTTTATATTTGCCAAATAAAGAAATACTTATGAAGTTTATCGTTTCTTCTTCAGCACTGCTGAAACAACTGCAACAAATTAGTGGCGTTATCAACGCAAATACCGTTTTGCCCATCCTGGAAGATTTCCTTTTTGAGATAGAAAAAAACAAATTAACCGTAGTGGCTACCGACCTGGAAACTGTGATGAAAGTTCACCTGGATATTGAAGCCAAAGACAGTGGCAAAGTTTGCATCCCCGCAAAAATTTTGCTCGACTCATTGAAAAATATCCCCGAACAACCCCTCACTTTTACCATCGATAAAAACTTCGGCGTTGAACTAACCAGCGACAATGGCAAGTACAAAGTGATGGGCGAAAATCCCGACAATTTCCCCAAAGAACCCGCAGCAGACGATGCCAACAACTTTACCATGACTTCCTCTTCATTGCTCACCGCCATCAACAAAGCAATATTTGCTGTGAGTAACGACGATCTTCGTCCGGCCATGACAGGCGTGTTTTTTGAACTTGATACCAAGGGCATCAGCTTCGTAGCCACCGATGCTCACCGCTTGGTAAAATATACCCGCACCGATGTAAGCTGTCCCCAAAAAGATACGTTCATCGTTCCCAAAAAACCTTTGCAACTGCTGAAGTCAGCCCTGCCAGATAATGCAGATGAACTGCAAATTTCGTACAACAGCAATCACCTGTTTGTAAAACACGGTGGTACCGAACTGGTTTGTAGGCTCATTGATGCAAGGTTCCCCGATTATAAAGTAGTAATACCTGTAGATAACCCTTATAAGATGACCGTAAACCGAATTGCTTTTCAAAATGCCTTGCGCAGGGTAAGCGTGTTCTCTAACAAAAGTACCAACCAGGTTGCATTGACCATCAGCGGCAGCGAATTACAACTGGCTTCTCAAGACATCGATTTTAGCTTCGAAGGAAATGAGCGCATGGCATGCCAATACGATGGCGAGGACCTGCAAATTGCCTTCAACGCCAAGTTTTTGATCGAAATGTTGAACGGTGCAGATACCGATGACATCAATATGGAATTGAGCACGGCCACTAAGGCAGGTATTATCAAACCAACAGAACAGGGCGAAGGGGAAGAATTACTGATGCTGGTGATGCCATTGATGTTGAACAACTAAAACCAACCATTGCCTTAGGGCGATACAGATACTACGCTTTCCGAAGGGAAAGCTTTTTTTTTGAACAAAGAAGCTGACATATTTAATCAAACGGTTGCGTTATGGATTTCAAAAAAATTGCCTCTTACGACAATTATTTGCTGGCGAACATGACGCTGGGATTGTTGCAGGAAAATAATATCAATTGCCATTTAAACGATGAGCATACAGTTACCATCGATCCCTTGCTCAACCATGCCATTGGCGGCATCAAACTCATGGTGGCTACCCCTCAGTTTGAACGCGCAGCAGAGTTGATCAAAGAAGCAGAAAACAAATACCTGGAAGAAATTCCTTGCCCCCACTGTAAACAGCATACACTGATAATAGAAGAAAAAACGACTACCCCCACTGGCTTTTGGCAACAACTAAAAAATCAAATTGCGTACGGACAAACCAGTCTGTACAGCAAAAAATACCGCTGCACTACCTGTAAAGGTCTATTTGATGAACTGCCGATGAGCTATTAGCAAAAGGGATTTAGCATTGTTATTGAATCTAACACACTTCAAATTAAATGTTAGCAGCGTTGTAACCTACCATCATTTTAGATAGTTCAACCGAAAGTTTTCACATAAAAAGTTGAAGCTACACCGCTTAAATGATACTGGGGTTTACCAACTGCCTTATTTTATTCCTATTTTTAAGCGCAATTAACGAGTATGAAAAAAATAGCCATGATTCCTGCCCGGTATGCCGCTACGCGGTTTCCATTTAAGTTGATGCAGCCTTTGGGAAACAAAACGGTAATCAGGCATACCTATGACAACACGGTAGCCACGGGCTTATTTGATGAAGTGTATGTGGTAACCGATCACGACATTATTTTTAATGAAATAATATTGAATGGCGGCAAAGCCATTATGAGTCTTCGCTCTCATGAAAGTGGCAGCGACCGTATTGCAGAAGCCATTGACGATATGGAAGTGGATATTATTTTAAACGTGCAGGGTGATGAGCCTTTTGTAAAAAAGGAACCCCTGCAAAAATTGCTGGATGCATTTAATGATGATGACGTACAGGTAGCCTCACTGATGAAAAAATTTACAGACCTTTCTTTTGTGGCCAATCCTAATTTCGTAAAAGT